>OHVK01000545.1_pt1 | contig 14248 bp, 3 predicted proteins | sample 1579411 | NCBI WGS metagenome assembly OHVK01 (sample SAMEA3882524, study PRJEB24775) | human gut metagenome | biome: human-associated habitat; feature: intestine environment; material: feces | place: Netherlands | collected 2009/2010 | reverse complement strand
AGCCTGCGTGACCGGTGCACTAACGGTGGGCAGCGCCAGAGAACTATTTACCCCCCACCAACTTTGCGGCATGGCAACCAGCGCCTGCAGCGCATGACAATAAGCACCAAACATCTGATCCAGCAGCGTGGTATCAAACAGTTGCTCGACCGCGTCCCAGTTGAAATGCAACTCCCCAGCCAACTCGATCACCTGGTGATCGAGCCACACCTGCGGTGTTTGGGTAATATTGGCGTCCGGACACAGAGTAAAACGGGTTGTGTCCCGAGGGTCTTGCGCAGTCGTCTCCCCGTCGATATCCAACATACTAGTGAATACCACCGGCATCGGCGCATGGAAACGACCGCTATGGATCAGCGCCTCGCTGGCGCGGATCCCACTGAAACGACGATGTTCGAGATCTTCCCACAGTTGCACCTGAATACGCTGAGCGTTGTGGGCATAAGAGTGCTGGCTGTCGTAACAAACATTCAGCAAGCTGACAGCGGTAAAATCACCAATAACTGCCTCTGCGTTGGGGTAACCCTGCGGGCGGTTGAACAACGTCAGATTGAGCGTAAACGTCGGGCTAAGGCTCCAACGTGCCAGCACTTGGCTAAAGACTGTCAACAACAATGCCGTCTTGGTGATACGTGTGCGTTGGGCCAGCGCGCTCAGCACTCCCCAGTTGTGGGCTGACAGCCGATGACGGCGACGTACGAACCTGATCGCAGACAGTTGCGCCAAATCGCCCTGTACGGGCAGCGTTGGTGGGCCATACAGCTGCGGCAGCGCCCGTTGCCAATAGGCCTGATCGCGTGCATAGGCTTCACTCGCCTGCTCTACCAACAGCGCCTGCACGTAGTCACGAAAAGAGAACGGTAGCAACGGCAGTGACACATGGGGCTCACGGTACAGCATCATCAACTCCTGCTGTAGCGTGCGCATACTCAGAGCATCGGCAATCAGCAGATCGAGACTGAAATGCAAGCGGCCATGTTGCGCCGTGCAAGCCGAATAACTGAAATCAAACAGCGGCCAACGATCTGCGGGATGCACATGATGCGACAGCCGATCGCGGATCGCCATCAAGGCATCGTTTCGTGCGTTAGGGGACAAAGCACTCAGATCGCGCTGCTCTAACTGATACGCCGGCACTTGCGCCAGAATCTGCTGAGTACCGTCGGGGAGTACCCGCGCACGTAGCATTTCATGGCGAGCGATCAGCGCATTCACCGCATGGGTAAAACGCGTAACATTAAAGTGTTCTACGTCAAATTCATGGTAGATGTGGGTCGCGATCGAGGTAGCACCCGTCTGTCGTCCAAGCCAGTAGGCGCGCTGAACATCCGTCAATGGGAACGGTTGATGACGATGCTCAGGGTCGTGCACTATCACCCAGTCATCCTGAGACGCGGCAGCGTCCGTGATAGATTGCTGTGCAATACGCGCACTCAGTGCCCGTAGTGTGGAGTAGTGGAAAATGTCCTTCAGGGTCAAGGCGCAGTGAAAAGTGCGGTTGATCTCTGCTACCAACGTTACCGCCAACAGCGAATGTCCCCCCAAGCGAAAGAAATCGCACTCAGGATCGACGTTTTTTATCGGCAAATAGCGCATCCACAGCGCCAGCAACATCTGTTCCGTGTCGCTCAGCGCTTGCGTCTGCGGCGACACAAGGGAGCTATCGGCAACGAAATTTTCCGCTAACCGCTTACGATCGATTTTACCGTTGTCAGTGTTCGGGAAGTCGGCCACCCTCTGCCACAGCGTTGGCACCATATAGTCTGGCAGTTGCTGCCGAAGCTCGTTTTTCAGTTGCTCGAATAGCGAGGGAGGCTCACTGGTGATGATGAATGCTGCCAGTGCTTTGTGTAACGGTGCTCTTTCAATACAGGCCACCACCGCGGCGTCCACATGCGGATGCCGTGCCAACGTCCGTTCAATTTCGCCTAACTCAATACGATAACCGCGCAGTTTGATCTGGCTATCTTTGCGCCCAACAAAAAACAACTGCCCCTGCGCATCACTCCTGACCAGATCGCCAGTGCGGAACATCCTGCCACCGGGGACCCCTGGTTCTGACAAGAAGAACTGTGCGTTCAACTCAGGCTGCCCATCATACCCTTGCGCCACACCATCCCCGGCGATGTAAAGCTCGCCGTCAACGCCTTGCGGCACTGGATGGCCCTCATTGTCCAGAATGTATATACGGGTATTGGCAATGGGAGCGCCGAGGGTGATGTTTTCCGCTTGGGTTATCTGCGATTTCAGCGACCAAATGGTTGTTTCGGTGGGACCGTAGAGGTTCCACAATGAACCACAACAGCGCAACAGTTCTTCCGCCACTTTCGTTGGCAGCGCTTCACCGCCTGCCAGCACACATAGTTCCGGGTCGCCACGCCAACCCGCCATCAACAGCCCGTGCCAGAACGAGGGCGTCGCCTGCATCAGCGTTGGTCGATAGTCGGCAATCAGCGGAATCATACGGAAGCTGTCTGCGGCGCGTTCCGCCTCTGTCAGATAGAGACTCGCACCGGAGATCAGCGGCAACAGATACTCCAAGAATGAGATATCAAATGTTGGCGTCGTCACCGAGAGCAGCCGGTCTTGCGAGCCAACCGCAAAGGTACGCTGCATATCCAACAACAAGTTCAGCAACCCGCGGTGAACAACGCACACGCCTTTAGGTTCACCGGTACTGCCGGAGGTAAACAACAGGTAGGCCTGCATATCCGGCAACAGCGCGCAAGGTGTAGAATACCGGATCGCATTCGACATGTCCTGCATCAATTCCGGCAACGACAGTTGTACAATTTCACCCCACTCTCCCGGCTGACGGACCACCAGACAGACCAAACGCGCGCGTTGCATAAGGCGTTGCAAACGCGCGGCAGGCTGATGAATATCGAACGGCACGTAGCACGCCCCCACAAACCACGTCGCCAACATGGTTGCAATCACATCCCTGTGACGTGGCAACAGCACGCCAATACGATCGCCCGGTTGTATGCCATGCGCTCGAAAACGCATCGCGATGAACTGCACACGCGCCCAGAGCTCAGCGTAGGTCAGTGTGCCGTCATGCTGCTGTATTGCCAGTTGCTTTGGGTGCTGCACACAGCGCTGTTCAATGATACGCAGCACATCCTGCGGCCCGAGCCACGGGACGTTAGTGGCGTTGAGCGGATCACGCCGCGGCGTTGCGGTCTCCGGTGCATGCAGAGGGATCGCCCCTATCGGGGTCTCCAGTGATGATGTCAACGATAAGCAGTGCTGACGCAGCGCCTCGGCAATCTGCTTCACCACATCAGCATCGTATAACCCCAAATCGTACTCAAAGGAGACGTCGAACGTGGCGTCGTTTTGGAACACCTCGACTGTCATGTCGTATTTGACGGTCTGATTGTGATACGTCACCTGCTCCCAATACGCACCAGCCAAGGTAAAAGCGCGTGGGGTCACGTGGTTATGGTAGATATAGAGGATCTGGAACAACGGTGAATGGGAAAGGCTGCGAGGGAGATCCAGCATATTCACCAAGTTTTCAAACGGCAGTTGCTGGCGCCCCTGCGTCTCTTTCACGCTGGCCTTCACACGCTGGAGCGCCTCGCGCCCTACCTCAACCCCATTAAAATCGGTGTAGATAACCGCAGTGCTGGCATAATAACCAATGCTACTCTGCAATTCCGGGCGAATGCGCCCCGATACTGGCATGCCTATCACCAATCGCTGTTGCTGAGCGTAACGCATCAGCACCAGTTGGAAGGCAGTCAGCATCAGCACGAACGGCGTTGTTTCCTGCGTGCGGGCTACGTGTTTCAACGCGAGGCTTAATGTTTCATCCAGGGTGATGCTGAACCGGGAACCATGTGTAGAGGGTTGTGCCGGGCGCGGGTGCAGCGATGGAAATGTCGACAACAGAGGCGCGTCTTGCAAACGCGCACGCCAGTAGGCAAGTTCGTTCGCCAGCAAGGTATCCTGGAACCATTCGCGCTGCCAGAAGGCATAATCGGCATATTGCAGCGGCGGCGGAGGCAGCGACGTTTCATTACCAGCATGCAATCGAGCATACTGCTGCTGTAACTCATCGAACAATAGCCGTAACGAGATACCGTCGATGATGATATGGTGCGCGCAAAACACCAAATGACAACCTTGATCGGGTTGAATAATCTGAGTTACCCCCCACAGAGGACCGCGTGCCAGATCGAACCGGGTGTTTATCACCTGCTGAATTACCGCATCTAGCGCTGAAGTTGGGGCCTGCGCTGCCAGCGTGACCGTATCGAGAACTAACGAAGACGCATCATCTATCACCTGGCAAGGCCGATCGTTACGTACTATGATACGGGTACGCAAGATGGCGTGGCGTGCTTGCACATGGCGCAATGCCTCCGTGAGCATCGGCATATCCACCACGCCATGCAAACGATACACCACATAAAGGTTGTAGTTAGTGGCGGTACTGTCGTATTTTTGCAAAAACCACAACCGCTCCTGATTAAACGACAGCGGGATTGCCTGCGCCGGATCCGCTTTGATGATGGGAATGCGGCTGGGCGACACGCCTGATTGCGCCAACTGTCGTAATAGCTTTTCCTTTTTTTCCGCCGGTAACATTCGCGCCAATGCGGCATGATGTATCGTCATGACCGTCCTTTCCTTTTCGCTGTGTTAAATACTTTTGCCAACGTCACTCATTAATCATGTCGTTAACTAGCACGGCAAGTGCGGACCCTCCATCATCCTGCTGCTCCTGCTCGACCAACTGCGCTAACGCGCGCACGCTGGCATCCTCCATCACGTCGAAAAAGGAAAGAGTGACGGCGAACCGTTCCTGTACCTGCGCCAGCAACATGCCCAGCATCAATGAATGTCCGCCAGCTTCGAAGAAGTTGTCGTCAATGCCCAAGCCGTCAATTCCCAGCAATGCTTCACAAATCGCCACTAAGCCGCGCTGCGTTTTGCTCTCTGGAGCCGCGTAAGGCACCGAAAACGCCGGACGCGGCTGACGGCGCACCGACGGTTCGCTAGGGATGACACTTCCCGCGTCCGCCACCGGCGTTACGGCGCTCCTCTGTTCTTCTGGACTGTCGACCCAGTAACGGATTTTGTCAAAGGCGTAGGTCGGTAGAGAGACACGGCGCGGTTGCTCACCTGCAAACGCAGACAAATCGATGTTATGCCCTCGCACCCAAAGCGCTGCCACGGTATCTAAGATATGTTTGTGCTCATCGCTGCTGCGGGCACCTGCTGGCAGCGAGCTGAACGCGAGACGATCACCTAATGCATGACCGTTGGTCAGCTGGGTCAGGGTGGCACCTGGCCCGATTTCCAGAAAATCGACATCAAATGTAGCTTGCGCCTCTTGCAGTGCAGCGGAGAACTGCACAGGCATCAGCATCTGTTCAATCCAGTAGTCCGGTGTGGTGAGAGTGTCGGCACTGACGTGCGCGCCGGTTACGGTAGAGATGATGGTGAGCGTCGGCGGGTTCAGTCGTACATTCTCAAATGCCTGACGTAGCGCCTGCGCCGCATCTTGCATCATGCTAGAGTGGAAGGCATGAGAGGTATGCAATCGTTTGTTGATGATGTTCTGCTCCGTCAGACGCTGGCTGACGGCGAGGATCTCCGACGTAGGCCCGGCGATAACCGAATAGTCAGGGGCGTTAACAGCGGCAATCGCCAGCGGGGCGGTAATCAGTGCGCGAATCTGTGCTTCGGGCAGCGCCACCATCAACATGGCACCGCTTGGTGCCTGATGCATCAGCTCTGCTCGACGCGCCACCAAGCGCAACGCATCCTCTAAAGAGAACACGCCTGCCAACGTCGCTGCCACCCATTCGCCCAGCGAATGACCAATCATTACCGTTGGCGTGATTCCCCAACTGAGCCACAATTGGGCTAAGGCATACTCGACGCTGAACAGCAGCGGTTGTGTGAGGCAGGTTTGCGCAAGGCGTTCGCCTTGGGCTAACGAGACTTCTGCTCTGAACAACTCATGGCGGATATCCAGTTGGTATTCACGCTCGAGTAACGTCGCGCAACGGTCGAAGGCATCGGCGTAGGCCGGCCAAACCTGATAGAGCTGATGGCCCATGCGCTGATATTGGCTACCCTGCCCGGAAAACAACAGCCCCAGCCCGAGCTGTGTCTGCGCTACACCACGAGCAAACGGCGCTGTCGCGGCCTGCTGCAACAGCGTCCCGGCAGCATGTAGATCTCTGGTTACGAGCGCGGCGCGATGTGCGAAGGCTTTACGTCCCTGTGAGAGTGTCCACGCCAGATCCCGCCTATCCGGCAGCGATTCATGTTGCAGAAAATCGGCAAAACGCGCCAGCCCCGAGGATAAGGCACTGTCGGTCTTGGCAGAAAACGGCAAAATACTGTAGGCAGGTACAGGCGCTCGCGCTTGCAAGTCAACGGCTGGCGCTTGTTCCAGCACAACATGGGCATTGGTGCCGCCCATGCCAAGCGAGGTGACGCCCGCGCGACGGATGCCGCTTTCCGGTTGCCACGGTTGACAGGTAGTGTTGATGTAAAACGGACTATTGGTCAGATCGATCTGTGCATTGGGCCGTTCAAAGTGCAATGTTGCGGGAATTATTCCCTGCTGCACTGCCAGCGCGGTTTTTATCAACCCTGCGACGCCCGCTGCCGTATCCAAATGGCCGATATTGGTTTTTACCGACCCCAGCGCACAGTACTGCTTTTGTGACGCGCCCGCAAAGGCTTGGCTTAGCGCAGAAAACTCAACCGGATCGCCCAAACGCGTACCGGTACCGTGGGCTTCCACATAAGTGATATCCTGCGGTGTCAAACCTGCCAACCGCTGTGCCTGAGCAATGGCGCGCGCTTGGGCATCCACGCTCGGCGCGGTATAACTGATCTTCTCCGAACCGTCGTTGTTGACGGCAAATCCTTTGATGACCGCATAGATGTTATCGCCATCACGCAGCGCTTCATCAACACGCTTTAACACCACCAGCCCCGCGCCGGTGCCGGGCACAAATCCGCTGCTGTTATCGGAAAACGCCCGACAGTGGCCATCGGCGGCGGTGATCCCACCTTCCTGCGACAAGTAGCCGGTTTTTGCTGGTGGCCCCAGCGTTACTCCGCCAGCAATCGCCATGTCACACTGCCAAGTCAACAGACTTTGGCATGCCACGCACACCGCCACCAAGGATGTCGATGAGGAAGTCTGCACCGTGATCGCCGGGCCGCGCAGGTTGAGGTGATAGGCGATGGTAGTAGTGATACTGTCTTTGTCGTTACCAATGGCCGCCTGCAAACTGCCAGAAGAGAAAACGCGTTTAAAGTGCGGCATCAAGTTCAGCATCAAATAGGAATCCATGCTTTTGCCAGCAAAAATACCCACATCCCCCGGATAATCGGCAGCCACATAGCCCGCATCTTCGAAGGCTGCCCACGCGGTTTCCAACAGGACACGGTGCTGAGGATCCATCAGCTCCGCCTCTCGGGGTGCGATACCGAAGAAAGCAGCATCAAATTTATCGATGTCAGCTACCTCCCCTTTGGCCTTGACGTAATCTGGGTGCTGAACAAATTCAGGACTGATTCCCATCGCCAGCAGTTCCTCATCGCTGTAAAAGGAAATGCACTCTCGGCTTGCCAGAAGATTTTCCCAAAACGCCTGTACCGTATCGGCTTGAGGGAAACGCCCCGCCATCCCAATGATAGCTATACCAAAATCATTCTCTGCCATGTTGCTTTCCCCCTATATTCAGGTTTATCACGCGTTTCATTCAGTGGAATCAGTGATGACTGTCGGTTGTGGCTGCCCAGCGCGTGTGACCAAAGGCCAAACGCTGCTTCGCCGCACGCAGTTGTGTCTGATCTCCTGTGGTCCCTTGCGCTGCGTCCGGGGCCAGCAGAAATTCCGCCAAGCGTTTGATGGTAGTGAAGCGCAGCAGGTCAACCAACGCCACGTGCTGACCGCACTGCTGCCCGATGTATTGCTGCATCTGTACTAGCAGAAGTGAGTGTCCACCGAGATCGAAGAAATTTGTGGTGGTGCCGACACGCTCCAGGCCAAGCAACTGCTGCCAGATCTCCGCCAGACGCTGTTCCAGTTCGGTTGCCGGAGGGACATACTCGCCCGGCCCTTCCAACTGCCGCAGATCGACCAGCGGCAGGCACTGGGGATCGATTTTGCCGTTTACACCTAGCGGCATGGCGCTCAGCGGCACGTAGAGCAACGGCAGCATATGCAACGGAAGCCGCAGGCTGAGCCATACGCGCAATTGCTGAGCATCCAGCGCAACGCCGTTGACGCTGCAATAGAAGGCCACTAGTAGCGGCGTTGCCGCCGCATTGCGTCGCACATCGACCCACGCATCAGCAATATCCGGATGCTGTTTCAGTAGGCTTTCGATGTCGCCCAGTTCAACTCGGTATCCACGGATCTGCACTTGGCGATCTTGTCTGCCGAGATAGAACAACATCCCGTCGGTTGCCCAACGAGCACGATCGCCAGTTTTCAGCACCCGAACGCCAGGGTATTCCGGCAACTCGACAAAGCGCTCGGGATCCTGTCGTGCATCAAGGTAGCCGGGCGAAATGCCCAGACCAGAGAAACAGAGTTCTCCACAGGCACCTGGCGGTACCAAACGATTATATGCATCCACCACATAAGCTTGGGTGTTCTGAATCGGGCGGCCAATGGGCAATGCTCCCGTTTCTTGCTCCCTACGCTTTGCGACAGGAAAGTAGGTCGAGCAGATACCGCTTTCGGTCAGGCCATAACCGTTAACCACTGCCATGTGCGGCAGAAGCGGCGCTATCTGCTCATACTCTAACGCTTCACCACCGCACAGAAACAAGCGCAGCGATCCCATCGACTGAGCCAGCACAGAGAGGCTGGCAGAAAGCGATGGGGTGGTGCTCAGGATAGTCACCCGCTGAGATGCCAGCAGCGCAATGAGCGCATCACTATCCAAACTCTGCGCTTTTTGCGCCAATACTAAGGTACCGCCAGCGGCGAGCAGCGGCAGTACCTCCCCGACAAAGCTAGCAGACGCGACTGAGGTAATGGGTAGCAGAACATCCTGATGCGTCACTTGATAGCTGGATATAAAGGATGCGGTTAAGTTGACCAGATTACGTTGGCTGAGTCGGACGCCTTTGGGCTGCCCGGTAGTACCGGAGGTAAAGATCACCACCGCATCGCAATCTAAAGCATCTGGCGCAACACTAACTGGCAGGTTCGGTATTTCTGTCAGCAGGCTACGCCAGTCAGGCACTAGCACCCAAGGTATCGTCAGCCCATGAGGGGATTCCAGCGGTTGCGCCACCAGCAGCATGCACGGCGTTGCCTGCGCCAAGATCAGGGCATTGCGGGCCGCTGGCGCGTTACCATCCAGCGGCACATAGCTCGCCCCCAAAGAGAGGATCGCCAATTGTGCGATAATCAATTCGAAACAAAAAGGCAGTTGCAGTGCGACAGATTCTCCGCGTTTTACGCCTTGCGCACGCAGCCAAGTACACATCTGCATCGTGGCCTGTTGCAATTCGCCATAGGTCATGGCGTCGTCAGCGTGGCGCAAAGCCACCTGTGTAGGGCGCTGCTGGCAGTGCGGTAACACTAGCGCCAGCAGGTTATCTACGGGCGGCAGAGCAACTTCAGTGGCGTTGTGCCGCGCCAGCCAAGCGTGCTCTCGAGGGGTGAAACGAATCAAATCGCGGACTAACTGCGTGGGTTGGCTGCTGGCCTCATCTAGCAGTTCTCTCCACTGCGCCACCAGGTGCTGAATACGATCCGCACTGTATAACCCAGCGTCGTATTCGAAAGTGCCGGTGATGCGCCCATCGATATGCTGCATACTTAGCGAAATATCCACCTGAGATGCACTGGTATCCAACAATAATGGTGTAACGTTGACACCGTTTAGTGTCGGGCTCGCCAGAGGCATATTGTCGAGTTGGAACATGCACTGATATATTGGGAAATGTCCGGCGCTGCGATCCACATTCACTGCGCGTACTATGTCGGTAAATTCGAGACGCTGGTGCCTGAAAGCGGCAAACAGAATACCTCTGATCGTCTGTACTAACTCGGAAAACGATGCCGCTTCGTCAAGAGGTAAGCGCAGCGGTAGTACGTTGACCAGCGGCGCGATCATATGCTCCTGTTCTTTCGTCAGCCGCGCAGCAATCGGCATACCGACGATGTATTCCTGTTGACGCGCATTACGATGCAGCAGGAGGACGAAGGCGGTCAGCAGATAGTTATACAACGACACGCGCTGCGCCGCCGCCAACACTCGCTCGCATGTGTTGGCAGACAATGCGAAGGCAACAAACGCGCCTTGGTAACGTGCCACCTTCTGACGCGGTTGATCGGTGGGGATATCAAGAATCGGCAACGTCCCCGCCAGGGTATTTTGCCAGTAACGCATCGCGTCCTGATAGGCGTCACTCTGACGCCACTCTTCTTGGTACTCCATGTAGTCGGCATACTCCAACAACGGTTCTGGCGTCAGCGATTCACCGTTATATGCGGCCTGCAATTCGCGTAACAAAACGCCTTTCGACCAGCCATCACTGATGATGTGGTGCAGATGAATCAACAATACGCTACGATCGTCATCGAGCGTCAACAGTTCAAACCGGCACAGCGGTGTGCCTGACGTTAAGGGCATGGGGTGTGCCGCACGCTGGTTGATCATCGCCTGTAGCGCGTTATCATCACTCACCGAGGGGAGTGGCACTATGGTCAGCAACGCCTGCGACGATACGCACTGAGGCACCGCCAATACTGGTTGTCCATTGTGGGTTTCCGCCATAGCACGTAACAGAGTATGCCGACTCATCAATTGACGAATCGCGCCGTCCATCCGCGTGCGATCCAGTTCTCCTTCAAGCAGCAAGGCGGTGGGGTTATTGTATAGTGCAGTATGCGGCGCCAATTGTTGCATAAACCACATCGACGATTGAGCCGATGACAACGGTAGGTAGCGCACGGCGGGAGTTTCACGTAAATCGACGCGACTGGCTGAGTACGCCCGCGCCAAGTCGAGCAACGTTTTACGACAGCACTTGCCATTGTCGGAGAGTGGTAACTCTGACATTGCCAACAAACGGTTCGGCAGCATGTAGGCAGGCAAGTTTTTGGACAGTGCGTCCATTAAGGCCGCCAAATTGAGCGGCACGCTACTGACGACAAAAGCGTAAATCAACTGATTGTCGGGATCATCCTGATCCGCCACCACGACTGCCTGCTGTACCCCCGGGAAACGCATCGCATGGGCTTCGATTTCTCCCAATTCAACGCGCAACCCTCTAATTTTAATCTGAAAATCATTACGGCCAATGTAATGAATTTGTTGGCTTTCCCCGTCGCGCCACACCAGATCTCCAGTTTTATACAGCCGCTCCGGTTTCCCTAAATGGCGCAAAGTTGGATGTATAGTAAAACAGCGATCAGTTAACGCCACGTTGTTGAGATAGCCACGTGCCAGCCCGATACCAGCGAGATACAGTTCGCCCTCTTCGCCGTCTGCTACCGGATTACCATGGTCATCCAGCACATAGAGTCGGCAACCGTCAATCGCTTGACCGATAGGGATATCGTCGTAGTCGTACCCGCGCAGGCAGCGGTGATGACTGACATCGATTGCTGCTTCGGTCGGGCCATAGAGATTTATAAGATCACCCTGCGCCACCGATTGATAAAAGCGAGCCACACTGTGGACCGTGAGTTTCTCACCGCTGGAAAACACTAATCGCAATGAGGCGGTCAAACGAGGATCCTGTTTCATCTCCAGATACTCGACAAACAGGTTCAGCATCGAAGGGACAAAGTGCACAACCGACACGCGGTGACGCTGAATCAGTCGAGCCAAGGTTCGCGGATCGCTCTCCAGTCCGGACGGTAACAGCACTACAGATGCGCCGTACATCGCCCACCAGAACATCTCCCAGACAGAGACGTCAAAGGTGTACACCGTCTTCTGAAACAGCACGTCCTGAGAACTGATAGGATAAGCGTTCTGCATCCAGACAATTCGGTTTAGCAGCGCTGCATGTTCCGTCGCCACCCCTTTAGGGACACCGGTGGAACCGGAGGTGTAAATAATATACGCCAGTTGCCGCGCATGTGGTCGGTAACGCAGATCCGTCGTTGGCATGGCACTGACCGCCGCGCTGTCGATTTCGACGCGAGGAATCGGCCAGCGATCACCATCGTCAGTACCGATCAGACAAACAGCGCCGCTGTTGCTCAGTATATTTTCAATGCGGCTACGCGGTGCATTGTACGCCAGCGGTAAATAGGCACCACCAGCTTTTACAATAGCGAAAATGGCAATCAGCATTGCCATGCCGCGCGGCAGGCGGATAGCTACCACACGATCCTCGCCGATCCCCAGCCCACGCAGATAATGCGCCAGTTGGTTAGAGCGTGCATTAAGATCGTGATAGCTCAGCGCCGCGTCCCCCATCAATACAGCGGCTTTTTCCCCATATTCTCCGGCGATACGATACAAATAGTCGACTATCGTTTGGTCGTCGGTAGGCAACTGTCTCATAATCCCTTGCTGTTCCATAACTCTGGCCTTCAAAGCGAGATAAGTACGTAAAATGGCGTGACGGGTTACGCCTGTCCGCCGTTGTCGGAAGCCAACCGCGCGTGGCAGGCGTCGATTTCTGCCTGACTACTGCCTTTGAGTTGAAATCCCTGTTCAAGAAGCTCATGCAAAAAAGCAATGTCCTCTTCGCTGGATGTGCCGCGCTGCTCAATCTGCTGGATGCGCTCAAAAAAACGACTGAGCAATTCTTTCAATTGCGCACTGGCAGCCACATCGGCGGCGCGGTGATGGCGTGTGGCTGTCAGGGCGTTAGTGAGCAGCGTGATGCGTTGGCGGCGCACGGCTTCCGGATCGGTCTTCACCGCCATGTTATCCCCCAGCACCAATGCTAGTTGCGCACGATCATGACGATTGTCAAATGCGTAAACTGGTGCTGGATAGCGATTCTCCAGCAGCAGGTTTTTCAGCACACTTTGCGGACCGATCTCTATCGCGATCGGTGACAAGTGTCCTGTCAGGTAGGTGAGAGAGCGCTGCCACTGCACTGGCTGAGAGAGCTGTTGTTCTAGCCACTGGACTGGCGTGACCGTATCGGGATAGGGTTGAGCGTTGACATTGGAGATCACTGGGCAGCACGGACGTCGCCATTCGCAGCGATCCAGCGCCTTGCGCAATTGCTGTCCGCAAGGTTTCAATAGTGGGCTGTGGTAAGGAACACCACCAATCAGCGGCACTACTTCGACTTGGCGATCATGATCCAGCAGGTATTGCTCGGCGGCGATAATGGCCGAGTTTTGTCCGGATAACATAAACTGTTGCGGCGAATTGAAGCAGGCAATACCGACCTGCTGTCGGGTTTCACGCTCCGCCACCTCGCACGCCGCTGCCACCAGTGCCTGATTCCCTTGCTTGATGATAGTGGTACTCGCGTCCATTTCGCGGGCGATCTCACTGGCTAAACGGCTACGCATCGCCACCAGCGCCAGTGCTTGGGAAAAGCTCAGCGCACCACTACAGGTCAGCGCAGCATATTCGCCCAAACTATGACCCAACATATAACGTAGGTTGACATGGACACCGGTTTGCGCCAAAAACTGCTGCCACGCGACAAAGTGGGCCACGCTGGTGGTATAGATAGCCAGCGCCATTGCCGTCGGCTCAGCAAGTTGTACCAAAGTACCCGACAGGCACAGCGCTGCCATGTCCCGTTCCGTGATCTGGCTAGCTTCATCAAACAGAGTACGCACCTGCGGATAACGCTCATACAGCCACCGTGCCATGCCTACATATTGCGAACCGGAGCCAGGGAACATCAGTGCGACATCCTTCGTCATGCTTCACTCCCCATCATGTAATTCATCGCAATTTGGATTTCATGAATTTGCGATGTCCCTTCGATGATTTCCATGATTTTGGCGTCGCGGTAGTAACGTTCGACGGCATAATCGGCATGGCAACCATTCGCACCGAGCAGTTGCACCGCCTTCCCGGCCACGTCCACCGCAGCTTTGGAAGCGACATACTTCGCCATCAGGATTTGGTTTATCATGGCCGGGTGCAGCGTTTCGCGGTATTCCGCCGCGCTGAAGCACATTAGTTGCGCACTGCGCGTTTGGGTCAGCATTGTGGCAAACAAGTGCTGAACAATGCCATGAGAAAATAACCGCCGCTTGAACTGTTTACGCTGGCGGATGTAGCGCGCTGCCACATCCACAGCGGCC
>OHVK01000534.1_pt1 | contig 14584 bp, 13 predicted proteins | sample 1579411 | NCBI WGS metagenome assembly OHVK01 (sample SAMEA3882524, study PRJEB24775) | human gut metagenome | biome: human-associated habitat; feature: intestine environment; material: feces | place: Netherlands | collected 2009/2010 | reverse complement strand
GCGTGCAGGTGCAGGCCGGCCCGATGAAGATGACGGTCAAGGAGAACGAGCTGCGCCTCGTCGAGGAGAAGAAGAACGCGCCTAAGCCCAAGCCGCAGCCGAGAAGAGATGCGCCGAGACGCGAACTTAACATCCGCTCGGCGGAAAGCGAGGTTGATGTGCGCGGCATGAGCGCCGAGGAGGCTCTCTTTGAGGTGGACAACTTCCTGTCGCGTGCCATCATGGCCGGACTGCCGTCTGTCACGGTCATCCACGGCAAGGGAACCGGCGTGCTCCGCACGGCTGTGCAGCAGCATCTGCGGAAAAACAAGCGCGTCAAGAGCGTCCGCAGCGGTGTTTACGGCGAAGGAGAGCAGGGCGTAACAATCGTCGAATTGCGTTGAGGAAATCCCGCACAGTTTACGCATAGATTTCTTTTAATGAATTATGTGGTATTGCCCTAAAAATACCTGTTTCAGGAATCAAAAACCGGTGAATAGGGCATAATGCCCTATAAATCAGTACGTTTTTTGAAAAATTCATCTAAAAAGCAAAGGACACATATGGAAATAATCCTTGACGAAAATGCAAAAAAGCGATAGACTATATACAACGGATTTGAAGAAATAGGAGCGATGCAGATATGTATTCAAAAGAGGTACAGGTTACCAATCAGGTAGGCTTATATGCCCGCCCGGCAACTTTTTTCATTCAGAAGGCAAATGAGTTCAAGTCTACCATCCTGGTAGAAAAGGAAGAGCGCCGCGTAAACGCGAAGAGCCTGCTCGGCATTCTGTCCCTGGGTATCACCAAGGGCACTACCATCAACCTGATCGCTGATGGCCCGGATGAGGAAGAGGCTGTTTCCGCACTGGTTGAGCTTATCACATCCAATTTTACTGACTAAGTTATCGCGTCCTGAGGGAAAAGCGCCGGTTGTTTTGATCGGCGCTTTTATTTTTGCAAATGACGATTGAGGGAAGGAGGGCAGTTCGCATGACAAGAGAACAGCTGAAGGAGCGCGTGCGCAAGCTGCCCATGCAGCCCGGCGTTTACATGCACAAGGATAAGACCGGCAAGGTGATTTACGTCGGCAAGGCCAAGCTGCTGAAGAACCGCGTGTCCAACTACTTCCAGCCGCCCGAACGGCTGAACGCCAAGACGCGTCAACTGGTCAGCCATATCGACGACTTCGATATCATCGTCACAGATAGCGAGTTTGAAGCGCTCGTGCTCGAGAACTCGATGATAAAGAAGTACAAGCCGAAGTACAACATTCTGCTCAAGGACGACAAAGGCTATCCCTATGTGCGGCTGGACACCACTCTGTCCTACCCGGATTTCAAAATTGTCTCCAAGCCTGCACATGACGGAGCGCGGTACTTTGGTCCGTACATGGGCCGCGGCGCCGCAAGACGAGCAATTGATACGATTGGTGAAGCACTGCACCTGAAAAGCTGTGCGCGTTCCTTTCCGCGGGACATCGGCAAGGACCGGCCGTGCCTGAATCTGCACCTCGGCCGCTGCTGTGCGCCATGCACCGGCAAGGTCAGTCCGGAGGAGTATCACGCGCTGATCGAACAGGCGATCTCGCTGTTCGAGGGCGACGCAAAAAAGCTCGAGCGTGAACTCACCGAGAAGATGAACGAAGCCGCCGAGGAACTGCAGTTCGAGCGTGCCGCCGTCCTGCGCGACCGTCTGCGTGCTATCCAGAAGCTGGGCACCAAGCAGCATGTGGTTGCCGGTGCGTTCGCAGAGCTGGACGTTATCGCCTTTGTGCAGGGACAGACCCGCGCGTGCGTCTGCGTGCTGCATTACAGCGTCGGCACGCTGCAGGATAAGGAATACACGTTCTTCCACGTCACCGAGAGCGACCCTGCCGAGGTGCTTTCCTCGTTCATCAAGCAGTATTACGCGCAGCGCAATGCGGTGGCGAAAACCGTTTTGCTCTCGCATGAAATCGAGGAGCAGGACGCCGTCGGCGAATACCTTTCATCCATCGCAGAGCGCAAGGTCGAGCTGGCCGTGCCGCAGCGCGGCGAACGCCGGGTGCTGACCCGCCTCGCGGAGAAAAACGCCTTCGAGGAGATCGAACGCAGAGAGAAGCAGTCCGAGAGACGGCATAAATCGCTTGAACTGCTGCAGAATGTCACCGGCATGGCGGCATTGCCGCTTCGACTGGAAGCCTACGACATTTCCAACTTCGCCGGACAGGATACGGTCGGCTCGATGATCGTGTTTGTCGAGGGTCAGCCGAAAAAGAGCGATTACCGCAAGTTTAAGATTGCGTGTGCCGCCAACGGACAGGACGACTACGCCTCCATGCGCGAAATGCTCACGCGCCGCGTGCAGCGCTATGTGGACGGCGACGAGAAGTTTGCGCCGCTGCCGAACGCGTTCATGATCGACGGCGGTCTGGGTCATGTGCATGTCTGCAAGGAGGTGCTCGATTCGTTCGGGCTGTCTGTTCCGTGCTTCGGCATGGTCAAGGACGACCGCCACCGTACCCGTGCCCTCGTTGCACCGGACGGCCGTGAGTTCGGCATCTCGGCGACTCCGGCGCTGTTTGCGCTCATCGGCCGTATGCAGGAGGAGGTCCACCGGTTCGCCATCGAGTATAACCGCAAGCTGGGCGGCAAAAAGGTTGCTCTGTTTGGTTCCTACGGTTGGGGCGACGGACAGTGGATGCGCGACTGGGCAGAAAGAACAACAAAAACAGGCGCGAACCTGTATGACGATGGTCTGATGGTAAACGGTTTCCCCGATGCTGATGCAAAAGTGCAGTGCACAGCATTCGGCGAAGGCTTCGGCGCATACTAATTCGTTAGATAGCATCTGTCTCAGATGTTTCTATAAAAAAACTCCTCAAATAAACTCTCTTAAATTTAAACTCTATTATCTCTCTAAAAACGAAAACGAGTCCAAATGGGCTCGTTTTTGTTATGCTTTTTTCGGGATGCTCTCCCCTGCTCATGCTCCCACCCTCTTAACTTCCCTGCTCTTCGCGCTTTGGGGCGGTGTACTGGATCGGTGGTGATGTTCTTCCCTCTTGTTCCGCTGCGAAAGAGGTATAATGTTTTGGATGATTGGGATAGGGATTTATTCGTCCTCTCTGCGCCCATCAGAGAGACTTTTGAATTTGGATGACTGCAAAGTCGGGTTGTGCCGTGAACGCCTGTCAGAGAGGGAATTACAGTGCGGACAGGACGCGCCTTTTCTGCAAAACGGATATATAAAATGCCCCTCACAGGAAATTCCTGCAAGGGGCGGAGAGAGGATTCGATATTTATTTTTCTGTATGACAGTCACAGCTGTGGTCAGAATCACCGGGGTGATGCTTCTGGCAACGTGTGGAATAGGGGCAACCTACGCATGCACCTTTCTTTTTCTCTTTTCTGATGTAGAACAATGCTGCACCAATAATAATTACCACTAATAAACCAACGATAATATCTATCATACTTATGACTCCTTTTTATGCGAACTTATGCGCTCTTTGCGCTATTGCTCATGTTATTGCCAAGCGCATATTCCTTTGCAATACTCTTGTTTGCTTTCACAATCAGATGTGCAATGAATGCAGCGATCAGGATAACCACAATCAGGCCGGGGATGAAGCCATTGCCCAGAGAGCCGGTTGTGATCAGTGTACCAATCTGGTATACGAAGAATGCGATTGTGAAGCCTGTTGCAAACTGCAGACCAATGCCGCCGAACAGCCATTTTTTGCTCTTGATTTCAGAGTTCATCGCACCCATTGCCGCGAAGCAGGGAGGTGTATACAGGTTGAACATCAGGTATGCCAGAGCAGCTACCTTTGTCAGACCCATAATGGTTGCAACCTGATTGCCGCCGCCTACCAGTGCCAATTCCTCTGTATCAATGAAGTTTGTTACACCATAGCAAACTGCTAGCGTACCAACTACGTTTTCCTTTGCGATAAAGCCTGTGATTGCTGCTGCTGCCAGCTGCCATGCGCCGAAGCCCAGAGGAATCAGCAGAACTGCGAAGGGAGAAGCGATAGAAGCCAGAATGGAGGTATGCTCCATGCCCTCTTCTACCAACTGCAGCTGCCATGTGAAGGACTGCATAATCTGTACGACTGTGTTACATACCAGAATTACAGTACCGGCTTTTACGATATAAGCCTTACCACGAGAGCACATGGAATAGAATGCTCTTTTCAGGCTGGGGATTTTGTATTCGGGCAGCTCCATAATGAAGAAGGATTTTCTTACCTTATGACCTGCGATTTTGTTAATCAGCAGTGCGCCGACAAAAATCAGAATAATACCTACGAAGTACATCAGGGTACCAACCCAGGATGCATCTGCGAAGAATGCACCTGCGAACAGCGCGATTACGGGCAGCTTCGCACCACAGGGCATGAAGGATGTCAGCATTGCTGTTACTCTGCGTTCTCTTTCGTTTCTGATGGTACGCGCCGCCATAACACCGGGGATTGCACAGCCGGTACCGATAACGAAGGAAATGACGGATTTACCGGACAGACCAACCTTTTTGAAGATGGGGTCCAGAACCATGGATACACGTGCCATGTAGCCGCAGTCCTCCAAGAGAGCCATCAGGAAATACATTACCATTACCAGAGGCAGGAAGCCGACAACGGCACCAACACCGCCGACGATACCATCTGCTACCAGTGCCTGCATGAAGGGAGATGCGCCGGAAAGCTTATCTGCAACGAAGCCCTGGAAGGACTCAATCCAACCTGTCAGAATATCTGCCAGATAGGGCCCCAGCTGAGACTGGGAGATATTGAATACCAGGAACATAACCACAACGAAGATTAAGATACCGCCGATGGGGTTTGTCAGAATAGCATCCAGCTTATCCTGACTGTTTTTCTCTCTTGTCAGAATCTTTCTTGTTTCCACCTGCTTTACAACGCCGTTTACAAATTCAAAACGCTTTCTGTCGGATTCTGTAACTGCGTTCTTATCGGTCAGATCTACATTACCTTCCCAATAGGGTGCCTTCTGCTCTTTGCCCTTCTGCGCTACGGCTGCCTTTACAACCTCCAGAAGCCCCTTATCGGATGCGGTAACGGAAACTGTTTTGATAACGGGGCAGCCCAGCTTTTCGGACAGCAGCTTTTCATCAATCTTTGTTTCCTTCTTTTCGTTGATATCGCTCTTGTTCAGTGCAACAACAACAGGAATACCCAATTCCAGCAGCTGTGTTGTAAAGAACAGAGAACGGCTCAGATTTGTTGCATCCACGATATTGATAATAACATCGGGATGTTCATTTTTAACATAGGTACTTGTGATGCTCTCCTCAGATGTGAAGGGAGACATGGAGTAAGCACCGGGCAAATCGACTGCAATCAGTTCCTCTGCGCCATCATAGAAATTCTTCTTGATGTGAAATTCTTTTTTGTCTACCGTAACACCTGCCCAGTTACCAACACGTTCATTTCTGCCTGTGAGCGCATTGTACATGGTGGTCTTACCGCTGTTGGGATTCCCCGCCAATGCAATTCTCATTTTTCTGTTCCTCCTATGAGCTTTTGATCTTCTTTCTACTCCTTTAGTTTTCCCGCTTCGGTTAGCTGAATCTAACCCAAGCACAAAATATATGTGGTGAATAAATCCACCACTTATACTTCATTCTTTTTCTTACTTTTTCTTTCACTCTACCTCAATGGCCTCTGCCAGATGATTGTCGATATTATAGCGACCATCCTTGATGGATACCACACAGCCGCCCTTTACACGCCTTACAACTGTAATAGGTTCGCCTGCATAGCAGCCCAAAGAAAAAAGAAATGCATCCATTTCTTCATCATCTGTCACAATCGCCTTGACGATATGTTCTGTGCCTTCTTGCACATGTGTCAGGTTCATTGGATCCTCTCCTTCTTTTGTTAGTTATAACTAATTTAATTAGAGTTTACCATGACTAATTTTCTCTGTCAACCCCTTCTTATTGAGAAAAAATGTTTATTTGTGAAAAATTGCAAATTTTTTCCGCCTGCTTTTCCGTAAAAAAAAGAAGTGCACAGAGGAAAGAAAAATACCCTTCTTTTCCTCTTGCACTTATCCCATAGAAATCCTCTGAAAAGAAAATTTCGCCAAAAATTTTTCTATTTTTTCTTCTCACAGTGGCTACAATCTCCACCGCAGCCGCCACAGCCCTGATTCCTTTTCAAATGCCGCACTGCCGCAAGGATGCCGACTGCAATTCCTGCAAGAATGAGGTAATCCAAAATTCCCATGCGCCTTCCTCCTCAGAACAACAGGCTTAAGCCCTGATATACCAAAAAGGCAGCTGCCCACGCAACCACGCACTGCAGCACCACGACGCAGCCTGCCAACACGCCACTGCCCAGCTCTCTCTTTACTGCCGCAATCGCCGCCATGCAGGGGGTATATAATAAGGTAAAAACCAGAAAGCTGATAGCAGAAAGCGGCGTAAACAATCCTGTCAATGCCGTTCCCAAGGTCTCCATGGAGGTTCCTGTCAGAACGCCCAAGGTGCTGACCACTGCCTCCTTTGCGGAAAAGCCTGTAATGAGTGCTGTGGGAATCCGCCAATCATCAAAACCAAGTGGTGCAAAAACGGGTGCCAGCCAATGCCCCATCATGGCAAGCAGACTATCTGCACTATCCGCCACCACATTCAGACGGCTGTCAAAGCTTTGCAGGAACCAGATTAACACGGTTGCCACAAAGATAATCGTAAATGCCCTTTGCAGGAAATCCTTCGCCTTATCCCACATGAGAAGGAACACGCTTTTTGCGGAAGGGAAGCGATAATTCGGCAGCTCCATAACGAAGGGAACAGGATTCCCTCTGAAAACGGTTTTGCCAATCAGCAATGCCATCAGAATTCCGACAAGCATCCCTGCGGCATACAAGCCAATCATCACCAGTGCCGCACGCTGCGGGAAAAATGCCGCTGCAAAGACCGCATAAATGGGAATCTTTGCGGAGCAGCTCATAAACGGCGTAAGCAGAATCGTCATGCGTCTGTCCCTGTCCGAGGAAAGGGTACGCGTTGCCATAACGGCAGGAACGGTACAGCCAAAGCCAACCAGAAGCGGCACAATGCTTCTGCCGGAAAGTCCGATTTTTCGCAGCAGCTTGTCCATCACAAAGGCAATCCGTGCCATATAGCCGGTATCCTCCAGAATAGAAAGGAAGAAAAACAGCACCACGATAATCGGCAGAAAGCTTAGCACACTGCCCACACCTGCAAACACACCATCAATCAGCAGGCTATGTACCACAGGGTTAATGCCATAAGCCGTCAGCGCCTTATCCACCACTGCCGTTACCCAATCAATGCCTGCCGCCAGAAGGTCGCTCAAAAACGCCCCGAATACGTTAAAGGTCAGATAAAACACCAGAAACATCACAACAATGAAAATCGGAATCGCAAGGTATTTATTCGTCAGCACGCTGTCGATTTTTACACTCCGCAGATGCTCCTTGCTCTCCTGCGGCTTAATCACCGTTGCGCCACAGACCTTCTCGATGAAATCATACCGCATGTCTGCCAGAGCGGCATTTCTATCCATGCCATGCTCCTCCTCCATCTGAATGATGCTGTGTTCAATCAGCTCCAATTCATTTTGGTCAAGGCTCAGCTTTTCGGCAATCGAGGGATCTCCCTCAATCAGCTTTGTTGCGGCAAAGCGGACAGAAATACCTGCCTTTTCCGCATGATCCTCAATCTGATGGCAAACAGAATGGATACAACGATGCACAGGGCCAGAGGGGCAAAAATCATAAATCTGCGGATATTGCCTGTTCCTTGCAACATGGAGCGCCGTTTGCAGCAGCTCCTCAATCCCTTCATTTTTAATCGCACTGATGGGAACAACGGGAATCCCCAGCTCCTCACTCATGCGGCTGATATCCACTGTGCCGCCATTATTACGCATTTCATCCATCATATTCAGCGCCAAAACCATGGGAATATTCATCTCAATCAGCTGCAGGGTCAGATAAAGATTTCTCTCGATATTGGTTGCATCTACGATATTGATAATGCCATCAGGCTTTTCATTCAGAATAAAATCTCTGGTAACGATTTCCTCACTGGTATAGGGACGGATGGAATAGATTCCCGGCAAATCCACCACCGAGCAATCCTTCTGCCCGCGGATTTCACCGATTTTCTGATCTACCGTTACTCCGGGGAAATTGCCGACATGCTGATTGGAGCCTGTCAGCTGGTTAAATAGGGTCGTTTTGCCGCAGTTCTGATTGCCTGCCAATGCAAAAATCATGCGGATTCTCCCTCCTTCACTTCAATATTCTTCGCATCCTCAATACGGATGGTCAGAGTATAGCCACGCAGACGCAGCTCGATGGGATCTCCCATCGGCGCTACCTTTGTAATTACAATTTTCGTTTTGGGAATCAGCCCCATATCCAACAGACGGCAGCGCAGCGCACCTACTCCGCCTACCTTCGTAATAACAGCGGCTTTCCCGACAGGAAGCTCATTTAATGTCATAAAATTCCTCGATTCCATATCTAATGATAATTTTTCTCAATTTTCTAAGACTGAGTATATCATGGCTAACTTTTTCTGTCAATGAAGCAAAAGCACCGAGATCAACAGACCTCGGTGTTTTTTGCTGTTCGTAATTAAATTTTATGATAAAAGCTCCTCAAGGTTTCCTTCTTTATAGCCTGTGACCTCTTTCATCAGGCTTTGGAGGCTTTTGTTCTCCTGCCGCAAAGCATCCATCCGTACATCTGCCGCAATTTCGCCATTTTTGAGAATCAGTGCGCGGTCGATGAAATTTTCGATTTCATCAATCTCATGGGTGGTGATGAAAATGGTTTCCTCACCCGTCAGGCTGCCTGCCAATGCCTGCATGAAATCCTGTCTGGTGAACATATCCTTCCCGATAAAGGGTTCATCCATAATAAGAATATGCGCCTTTTTTGCCATGCCTGCGGCAACCTCGGCTTTCGCCTTCTGCCCCTTGGACATCTTCTTGATTGGCTTTTCCTCTAGGCCGAAGAAATGCAGGAGCTTTTCATAATACGCCATATCAAAGGAAGGGTAGAAATCCGCCAGAAAAGCACCATATTCCCTTGGGGTTAAATCCTTCAGATAGGTGCCGGCTTCGCTGATGAAGGCGATTTCTGCATTACATTCCCGAATTGGCTTGCCATTGAGCCAGACACCGCGTTCCGGCTCCTTCTCTCTGGGGCGGGGAAAGTCCTGCCAGAACTTTCAGTAAGGTTGTCTTGCCGACACCATTCGCGCCCAGAACCCCGACAATCTCGCCCTTCTCTACGGAGAAGGAAATATCCTTCAGCACAAACTCTCCCCATTGCTCATAAGAAAACCAGATATGCTTTACTTCAATCATATTTCCGCCCCCTTTCTTAAAAATCCACCTCGAAGCTCTCCACCTCTTGACCTACTACCCAGCTTGTTTGCTTTGCAGTGCCGTCAACAGGCAAAAGCATTTTGAAGTATCTCTTTTTTACGCCAATACTGCTATATCTTATCCAGCTTTCTTCATCCCTTCTTTCGGTCAGCGGCTTTTCTCTCTGCCCGATATTGATTGCATAAAGCTCTCCATTATAATCCTCAACAAAATCTGTTTTCAGTTTGCCACGATAGAGCAGTTCATCTGTTTTTGCATCCGTCACTGTAATCTCATACCCATCCATCATATATCCGAAATAATCCGCCGCAATATGCTCCGGCTTCGTGCCATCCAGCTTCAGCACCTTTCCATCCTGCACATCTACATATTCCGCACTGCCGTCTATCGCAATCTGTGCAATGGCTTTCTCCTGCACAACGAAGCATTTTGTGCCTTCTACCCGTTGATGAACCGTACCGTCCTCATCCTCTTGGAAGGTTTTGCTCAGATTCAGCCAAAGCACCAAGCCATCCGCACGCTGCAGCATATTGACAAAGTCAATATCATATTCCGAAACCTTCTGTATGCCTGTTTCCAGACGGTCAAGCAGCCTGCCTTTGGTATCATACAATTCCAGAACCAGTGCATCCTGCTCCGTTCTTGCCAGAAGGAGCTGATTATCGCCTGCCTTTTCCAGCGAAAGAATGCGATTTTCGGCAGTGACGGAAAAGGTCTGCAATGGCTCTGCCTTGCCATACTGCTTTGTGGAATAGAGCGCATCCGCACCGCCATAGTAAGTATCTGACATGCCATCCTTCGGGATACGGAAGATCGAAACATCGCCCTGTCCATCTGCACCCGTTCGAGGAATGGCATACCAGGCATCGTCCGTTTTTACGGTACAAAGGACAACCTCATTCCCGTTGTCATTCCAGGAGGATTGATATGTCGTATCTCCCTGCTTTACCTTCGCAACCTGATATTCTTTCCCTTTTAATTGCAAGCCTGTAAAGAAACGGGTTTCTCCGCCGGTATAATTTTTGACTTTGCCGTAAACATCCCATACATCGGCAGTCACGCCCTGTACGGTACATTTCCCATCGAAATATTCTCCGAGATATTCTCTGGTACTCTCCGATAAATCCTCCAAACCGGAAAGCCTGCGGACATTGGCATCCTTGGATGGTGCAACCCCTGTACCGGAAAAATAATCAGAACGCGCCAAGCTTCTTTTTTTGAAATATCTGCTAATACCCTTGCTTCCATCCCGCTCCTGTCGGAAGATATAGCGCATTTCATCATTTGTAGCGGCATAGTATTTTGTTTTCAGCTCGCCATTCTGCCATGTATAGTGAATCTGTCCGCTGTCATCCCCTGCAAGCCCCTCAAATGCAAAGGCATTGAGGGCAGTTCTGTCGCCCTCGATATCCTCTATTTCAAATACGCCGTTATCCTTCGCCGCAAACATATAGCCCCAAAAGACCACAACCGCAAGAGTGGCACAAAGGATAACCTCCAACACACGATTTCGTTTTTTCATATTGCACCCCTCCTTATAAATCGGTTCGCTTGCCGAGCTTCTGCACGATGGAATCCTGCCACCAGATTGCTGCCACTAAGCCGATTATGCCGAGAATCAGCTGTCTGCCAATAGGTGCCTCATAATATGTAGAGGTGACATATCGGATCACATCATGCAGATACAAATAGCCGCCGCACAGAAGCATCGCACTACTGCCAAGCACAGCGGTCACTTTGTTTTCCGTACAAAAGCCTGCGAAGAAAATGCCTGTGAAGATTAAGGCAAAGCCGCCCAGCGCAGGCACAACCCTCCAGAAAGAGGAAGGAAAGACCATATCCAGAAAGGTGCTTCTGTGGAATGCGAGAAACAGTCCATTCGTCCGGGAAACATCCAAGCCTGTGACGATATTGTCCTTCGTCAGAACGAAAATTTCCTTTGCCGCCTGCATTTTATAGAAGGACATCAGCGGAAAATACGCCGCCACCATAAGCACCAGCCACAAAAGATAATACAACGCGACTGCCGCCGCCGCGGAAAGCACGAAGGCAAAATAGACCTCATGCCGCTTCATGGGCAGAAGAAGCATGGTATAAATCCCCTTGCCGTTTGTGGAAAAGCCTTTGATCTGCACGAAAATCCCAATCAGAATCAAAACCAGACCAAGCGCGAACAAAATCGGCAACAGGCTATGGTCAATCACCATATCGTAAGAGCGAAACACCTTGGGATAATAATCATACGCCTTTGGGTCTCCTGTCGGCACTGCGGCGGCGAACAAAAAGCACACCGCTAAAATCATGCTGACCAAGGTGACAGCCTTCGTCCATTTCTGCCACAGCCAGCCATACAGATAATTACTCAGCTTCCATACATTTTTCATACCTCGTCCCCCCATTCTTCCTGCAACAGCTCCGTTACTGTCTGCAATGTCAGTCCGTTTTCCTTTGCCTGCGCGACAAAATCCGCCACCAAGCCTGCAGTCAGCTCGCGCCGCAGTCTTGCGAAAACAGTATCATCCCAATGAATGACGCTGACGGCATGGGGCGGTGTTTCTATGATTTTTTCCTCCTCCATGAGCCGGAACGCCTTCTGTACCGTATTGGGATTGATTTTTAAGATTGCCGCAAGCTCTCTGCGCGAGGGAAGGGATTCGCCCTTTTCCGCCGCTCCTGTGAAAATCTGCCGCTTTACGAAGGAAACAATCTGCACATAGACCGGTTCTGTGGTATTCAATTCCAGCTTTCTGAAATCAAGCACAGGTTTTCCTCCTTTCAACTGTATTACTTTAGTCATACACTTCTTAACTGTATTATAGCCGTAATACACCTGTCCGTCAATGGTTTTCAGAAAATTGTAAGAATTTTGCACAGAAAAAAGGACTTGGAAATGCCAAGTCCCTTTGATTTATTCCTGTTCAAATGTCACCGTAATACAGGAAATGTGCCAATCCTCTTCTGTATATGCCTGCCAGCCCATTTCCAGAAATTCCTTTGGATTTTTCCACAAATCCCCATGAAATTCCTCATAGCAATACACAGCATCCATCTGGTACAAAAGCGGTATCGGCTGTCCGTATACAACCGCGCCGCCATCTGTCCAGTAAATGCGCCGTTCCCAGGGCATGGTAGCAATGCTTCTTTCGACAGGTGCGAAATTGCCGCTTTCCGCCTTTTGAAACGCATCATCCGCTACTGCAACATTGTACCCATCTCGGATATCATTCCCGACGGAAAGTGCGAAGCTTGCCTTGCTTTTCTCGTGCATCAACTCCTCAGGCGTGCCGATTGGCTCCCATGCTCCATCCTTTGTCAGGCTCCACGTTTGGAAGGTTGCCTGCTTGATTGGCTCTCTCCCCTGAAAATTGTAGAATTTTCCGTTCCAATTCAGAATATGCAGTACATTTTCCGTTTGCGTTTTGAGTTTTTTCGGCGTTAGCGTCATGGATGCTTCCCCTGCACAGCCTGTCAGCAGGAGCAGGCTCAGGCAAAGCAACAGTTTCCTTTTCATACGGGCAGCCCTCCTTTTTTTCAGCATACCAATAAAGGGAAGCACCGTCAATCTCATTTATAAAATTGTAAGAATTTTGCACAGAAAAAAGGACTTGGAAATTCCAAGTCCCTGTAATTTTTGTTTTTTATTCAACTGTAACGGATTTTGCCAGATTTCTGGGTTTATCCACATCACAGCCGCGTTCCACTGCGATATAATATGCGAACAGCTGCATGGGCAATACGTCATAGGATGCGGTAAAGAGATGATTTACCTTCGGCAGATAAACCACTTCATCGGCTACATCCTCGATGGCGGTGCAATCCTCTGCGGCAATTGCCAGCACCTTTGCGCCTCTCGCCTTGACTTCCTTCACGTTGCTGACGGTTTTCTCCAGCAGGCTTTCCTGTGTTGCGATGGCAACCACCAGTGTACCATCCTCAATCAGAGAAATGGTGCCATGCTTGAGTTCCCCTGCGGCATAGGCTTCGCTATGGATATAGGAAATTTCCTTCAGCTTCAGAGAGGATTCCATTGCAACTGCATAGTCCAGGCCACGTCCGATGATGAAGGCATTTTCGCATTTTGCATATTTCTTTGCGATTTCCGCCATTCTTGCATCTACCTTCAGCACCTCTGCTGTTTTTTCGGGCAAATCATGCAGCTCCTTCACTGCCGCGGTATAGGCTTCTTCTGTCATTGTGCCGCGCACCTTTGCGAAATACAGCGCAATCAGATACAGCACAGACATCTGTGTGGTATAGCCCTTTGTGGTTGCAACGGCGATTTCGGGGCCTGCCCAGGTATAAATCACATCATCGCTTTCTCTGGCAATGGAGCTGCCTACCACATTGACAATCGCAAGCACCTTTACGCCCTGCTTCTTTGCTTCGCGCAGTGCCGCAAGGGTATCTGCGGTTTCGCCGCTCTGGCTGATGATGATGCAGAGGTCATTTTTCGCAAGGATAGGGTTTCTGTATCTGAATTCGGATGCGATATCCACCTCAACGGGGATACGGCAGGTTTCTTCAATGACATATCTGCCGACAACCCCTGCGTGCATGGCACTGCCGCAGGCAACAATATGAATTCGTCCGCAGTTTTTGATTTCTTCCTCTGTCAGAGAAACATCCTCCAGATGGATGCCGCTTTCGGTCACTCTGGGCTGAATGGTCTTTTTCAGCGCTTCGGGCTGCTCCATGATTTCCTTCATCATGAAATAATCATAGCCGCCCTTTTCTGCTGCCGCGATATCCCATGTGACATGATAAACCTCTTTCTTAATTTCCTTGCCGTCTATATCATACAGCTTTACGCCGTCATTTTTCAGCACGGCAATTTCATTTGTTTCCAATAAATAATAATCTCTGGTGTATTCCAGCAGGGCGGGAATATCGGATGCGATATAGTTTTCGCCCTTACCCAGACCAATCAGCAGAGGGCAGTCCTTTCTGACTGCAACCAATGTATCAGGATGATCTGTACACATAATGCCCAGAGCGTATGCGCCGCGGATTTTTTCCAGCAGCTTTCTTGTGGTGGAGACCATATCCCCATCATATAAATCCTCAAAAAGCTGTGCCACCACTTCCGTATCCGTTTCGGATTTGAAGGTATAGCCCTTTTTGATGAGCATATTTTTCAGCTCCAGATAATTTTCAATGATACCATTGTGTACCACGGAAATTTTGCCGTTCTGGCTATTATGGGGATGGCTGTTTATTTCATTG
>OHVK01000525.1_pt1 | contig 14825 bp, 16 predicted proteins | sample 1579411 | NCBI WGS metagenome assembly OHVK01 (sample SAMEA3882524, study PRJEB24775) | human gut metagenome | biome: human-associated habitat; feature: intestine environment; material: feces | place: Netherlands | collected 2009/2010 | reverse complement strand
CGCGCGACCGCACCCCCGGTATTGAGTGGCTCAAGCGCTTCAAGGAAAAATACCCCCATATCGTCTGGCTGAACCCCTCCGAGCGTCCCTATTGGGGCGGCTGGTGGGCAAAAACCTACGATATTTTGGCAAATGAATTTGATATGTATCGCCTGACCTTGGACGACCTAAACAACGCATTAAAGAAACTCATGGTGAACCGATAAACTGATTTTTACCCCTGTTTGATATCCAACAGGGGTTATTTTTTGCGTTCCGCTAAATTGATAATCTTCTTCTTTTTCTTTTTGGCATACTGCAATGTTGCGTAAGCTCCGCCTTCCTTCCGCTCTACCATCGCAATCACATAATCCGCCTGCTCTACCATCCAACGATTTCGCAGTACAATCGCATGCTTATAATGCACTCCCTCTAATATGGATGGTATCAGCACCAAATCAAACATGCTTTCATAATACGCCGAATTCACATTGATTCTTTTTTGCAGATACGGCAATACAAGAATCAAAGATATTTCCTTTTTCCTGTATTGTCTTTTCAGCAATCGCACTGCCGCCGCGCACAAATTGTCAAATTTCCCCATTCCGCCTACAAAACATTCTATCGGCGATTCCGTATATTGTATGATTTCTTCCAATACCTCTGTAATATCCTCCGCCTGCACCCCACAAACATCTCTATGTCCTGCGAATGTACATCGAATCATGATATCCCCCACCTTTTTTCCTCTGCATAAAATTTTCGCAAGTTATAAACTATATAAATAGTATATCTATACAGTTTATTATAACGAACCTTAACAAAAGATACAATGTAGAAAAATATGCAGAGGAGGGTTGCTTGATGGAGCTTGATTACAAAGCAATCGGAAAAAGAATCAAAATCGCACGCATCCAAGCCGAGCTTTCTCAGGAAGCATTAGCCGAAAAGGCAGACCTTTCCCCTACTCACATGAGCAATATCGAAAATGCCAATACAAAGCTGAGCCTGCCGATGCTGATTTCCATTGCAAATGCGCTTTCCGTATCTGCGGATACTCTGCTTTGCGATTCTGTTATCCATTCCAAGGAAATTTTCGCACAGGAAATCCAAAGCGCCGTGGCGGACTGTGATGAATATGAAATTCGCATCCTAACGGAAATTCTGAAAGCATCCAAGCGCGCACTGCGGCAGAATAAAAAATTGAATCAGCACTAAAAAAGAACCCAAAAGGGTTCTTTTTTGTTTGGAAAGCCTGCTTTCGCCTTATCTTGCCATTCTCTTTCGGTAAGAGAAAGAGGACGGGTGATTCCGCCCAATCAGCACATAAATCACAATCGACAGCAGATTAAACACAGACATCCCCGTAAACATCGTCTCATACCCAAACGAGGAAATCAGTCCCCCTGCAATCGCGCCGCCAATGCCGATGCCGATATCATACGCGCAGAGGAAGGTGGAGTTTGCACTGCCGCGCTTTTCGGGTGGTGCAATCGCCACCGCCATGGACTGCAATGCAGGCTCCAGTCCGCCGAAGCCGAATACGGTGACGTATCTGTTGAAGCCAAAGCCGGAAAGCACTGCCGCCAACAGATACGTCACCGTATTCGGAAACAGCCCCAAAAGCAAAAACGCCGCAAACATCGCAATATTACAGCTATAGGCAAAAATCCCCTCGCCATGGCGGTCTGTCACCTTCCCTGCCGTCATACGCATAATCAGCACCGTCACTGCCATAATCACAAAGAATAAGCCGCCGCTCGGCAAGCCCTTTTCCGCCGCAAATTTTGCCGCAAAATTTTCCAGTGCGCCATAGGTAAACATGAAAACCACCGCTGTCAGCGAAGCAGGAACCGCATTTTTATCAAACAGTCCCTTTAAGGACAGCGGCTTTTTCTCCACCGCAATATTCGGCGCTTTCAGCAGGAAAAACAGCACCAGTGCAAGCGCAATCGAAAGGCTCCCGAACAGAAACAGCACGGAAAATCCGCATTTTTCCATCAATGCCAAGCCAATCGCAGGCGCAACCGCCGTTGCCAATGCCGTTGCCAAGCCGAAAATCCCCATGCCCTCCGCAAAACGGGAGCGCGGCACGCTGTCTGTCGCAATGGTCGCGGTCGAGGTATTGGAAAACGCCAACGCCGCCCCATGCACCATACGGCACACAAATGCCAGCACCAGTGTGTGCAGAAACAGATACCCCAGCGGCATCAGAAGCATCCCCAAAAGTCCCACCGCCAGAATCATTTTCCGCTTCCCGTTATCTAGCATCCACCCGATGAACGGACGGCAAACCACCGAAACCACGCAGAACAGCGCAACCGCCATCCCTGCCACCGCCTCCGAGCCGCCAAGTGCCTCAATATAAAACGGAAACGTCGCCAGTATCGCCAGATGGTTCAGAAATACCAGAAAATTGATGATAATAATAAATACAAAATCCTTCCGAAAAAGCTTTTCCTCCTGCAAAAAAATACCTCCTTTTACCTTTTTCCGTTAAAATAAAAAAATGCGCTGCCAATATGGTAATCACAATCGGATTTACGCATATCAGCAACGCATTGCACTTATGTTATACCACATTTTTTCTGTTGATGTAAGAAAAAATTTTGTTTTTTGCAAAAAAAATACACCGTACCCACAACAACGGATACGGTATATTCTTTAGAGGTATATTTTTTAGACTTTGAAAGGTGTCTTAAGTCTACTTCCTTAGCAAAATCAGTCTACCTTTACTGTCCAGCCGAATTTATCTTCCTTCAGACCCCATTGTACGCCTGTCAGTTCATCATAAACCTTCTGTGTCATTTCGCCGATTTTGTTATGGTTTACAACAACCTTTTCCTCTCCGCGTACAAAGCCGCCGATGGGTGTTACAACTGCAGCCGTGCCGCACATGAATGCTTCCTGCACTGTGCCGTTCTTGCAGCCCTCCATCAGTTCGTCAACTGTGATTTTACGTTCAACGGTTTCCATGCCCCAGCTTCTTGCCAGCTCCAGAATGGATTTTCTGGTTACGCCGGGCAGGATGGAGCCGTTCAGTTCGGGTGTCACCAGCTTGCCGTCCCAGACAAACATCAGGTTCATGCCGCCGCCTTCTTCTACATATTTTCTTTCAACGCCGTCAACCCATACAACCTGAGAATAGCCCTTCTTTGCCGCCTTTTCGCCTGCTCTGGTTGCCGCTGCGTAGTTGCCGCCGCATTTTGCATAGCCTGTGCCGCCGCGAACCGCACGCACATCATCCATTTCAATCAGCATATCCACAGGAGCCAGACCGCTCTTGTAGTAGCTGCCTACCACGCAGGCAATCACCATAAATGTCGCATGAGAGATGCCATGCAGTGCCAGATCTGCATCTGTACCGAACAGGAAGGGACGCAGATACAGAGATGTACCATACTGGTCGGGCACCCAATCCTTTTCCACCTCTACGAATTTTCTCAGATATTCCACTGCATCATCCACGTCAAACTGCGGCAGGCACAGTCTTTCTGCGGAATTGTTCATACGCTTGAAGTTTTCCGCAGGGCGGAACATCTGCACCTCGCCGGCGGGTGTGCGGTATGCCTTCAGCCCTTCAAAAACCTCTGCGCCGTAATGGAAAACCAGTGCGCCGGGGTTCAGAGAGATATCCCCAAAGGGAACGATACGGGGGTTCTGCCAGCCGTTTTCGCTGTCATAATCCATCATGAACATGTGGTCTGTAAATGCTACGCCAAAGGGCACGGTAGCAGGATCGGGTTTCACCTTGGGGTTTGTTGTTTTTGTTACCTTTACTTCCATCATACGTCTTCTCTCCTTTGTTTTTCTCATTTTATCATTTTATCTTTTGTAAGGTTTATTTCTTTTCTTCCACCATCTTAATGTTGCCGCGGATGACATCGCAGGATTTTTTCAGCTCTTCCTTTTCTCTCTCATTCAGAGAAAGCTCTACGACCTCCTCCACGCCGTTTTTGCCAATCACGCAGGGCACGCCGACAAATACGTCCTTCTCGCCATATTCTCCGCAAAGCTCTGCACTTGCAGGCATAATCTGCTTTTCATCATGCAGCACAATGCTTACCATGCGCGCCGCCGTAGTTGCAATGCCGTATTCCGTGCAGTATTTTCCGGAAAATGTGACCCAGCCGCCGCGGATGGATTCCTTCTGCAGGGCATCCCTGTCAAAGCGGAAGCGTTCATCCGTCTTTGCCCATTCCTCCAAGGATTTTCCTCGGAAGGAAACATTGCTCCATGCCGCAAACTGCTGATTCCCATGCTCGCCCAGCATATACGCTGTAATGGATTTATGGTCAATGCCGGTCTGTCTTGCCAGTGCAGAGAGCAGACGGGAGGTATCCAGTCCGGTACCTGTGCCGAACACACGCCCACGGGGTAAGCCTAAGCCCTTTGCCAGCTGCTGCGTCACAACGTCGCAGGGGTTTGTAATGTTGACCACAACTCCGTCAAAGCCGGATGCCTTTACTCTGCCCACATAGCTGTTGACCGCAGGCACGGTAAATTTCATTTCATCCGTTCTGTCCTGATTTGCACGGAGAATTTCAATCTTCCCGATGCTGTTCACGATAACGTCACAATCACCCAGATCCTCATAGGTCCCGATGTTCACCGTTACCCTGTGGGGCAGATATGCCACGCTGTCGCGCAAATCCTGACATTCGCTTTCTACCTTTTTTTCATTGCTGTCCACCAGCACCAGCTCATCCGCAATGCCCTGCACCGCTAAGCTGTATGCAACGTGCGCGCCGACATGCCCCAGACCGATAATACCGACTTTTCTTGTTTTCATGGAGATTCCCTCCTTGTCCTTCTATCCTTCCGTTTTGCATTTCTTTTTTCAGTTCCTCTTTTGTAAAAAATCTGCTTCGCTTTGTCTTTTGTGTAAAAAATTTTGTGTTGCTTTTTATCTTTTGTAAAAATCTGCTTTCGCTTTGTCTTTTGTAGGTTTAAAAATTTTTCTCTTTTGTGTTTTTTCTTCTTCTGTAAAATTTCTTCTTTTGTAAATTTTTTCTTCTGTAATCTCTTTTTGCTTTTTCTTTTGTAATTTGTAAGTCCTTCTTTTGTAAATTTTTCTATGTCATGCCTTTTGTGTCTCACCGAAAGGAAAATGATAACAAAAAAAACTCATAGCCAAATGCCATGAGCCTTCACATACACATATATCTCTCAGATAGGTTTCGCAAAAAAGGTTTTATTTTTGCGCATGACAATCGGCGTTATTCTTCTTTTTCTTAGGGGCAATAATGCCCAGAATAATAACGCTAATTAGCAGGACAGCAAAACCGTATGCAGTTGTCATGAATACTGAATGTTTCATAACGCATAACCTCTTTTCAAAATCTGTTTTTCTCTGATAAAAAAAAGATATCACTTTCTTTTTTTCCCGTCAACGGAAAAAACAGCGAGGATTTTTCGCTCATTGTATCTGTTTTTATACATTTTTACCCCATTCTCGGCAAAAATGACAAAAAAATCATATAGCAGAAAATTCCTACTGACAAAATAGACAATCCAAGTGCCAAACGCCGCAATAAAAAATCCCCCGATTCCGTAAAATCGGGGGACGTTTTGTTGTCTTACAAAACAGCATCCAGCTTTTCCTTCAGATGATTTGCAGGCACTGCGCCAATCACTGCATCCACAGGCGCGCCATCCTTAAAGATAATCATGTTTGGTACGCTCATAATGCGGTATTTCTGCGCCAAATCCATGGATTCATCAATATCCACCTTTACAATTTTCGCCTTTCCCTCGTATTCTGCGGAAAGCTGCTCCAAAACGGGGCCCATCATCTGGCAGGGGCCGCACCATGTCGCGGAAAAGTCCACCAGTACGGGCACCTTGCTTTCCAGTACCTCTGCCTGAAATTCCTGAGATTTGAGTTGCTTCATCTGTCATTCCTCCTTTATATGCCTTCTTCGGTATCAGTTTAACCGAAGGCTGTATTCTTATGTTTGTTCCAGTATAGCAGAAAAAGGAATTTATTTCAATAGTATATATCAAATAATAATAATTCTCAATAATTTTTTTTCTTTTCGTGTATATTCCTCTGTCTCAGGGCAATACTGTTACCGAGGATGTTACTCCCCCTCTGAGGGCAGAAATGCCTTCAGAAATAACATTCTTTCTACTTCTTCCCCTTAAGAAAAGGACGGCAGAATTTTTACATTCTGTCGTCCTTTTTATTGCAGTCCTTTTGTTTCAGTACATTTCGATATCAATAATTTCCGGCTCATAGGGGTGCTTCAGTGCCTTCTGGCACACAAAGCGGAACGTATCCGTGCTGTCGGAAAGATAAAACTGCTTCTCGCCGACACCCTCGCTCTCATTCAGCAGGTCATGCTCCTTTAAGAACGCCATCACCCGTCTTGCCGTTGCCTTCGCAGGGTCAACCAGCTTGATTGCCTCCCCGACCGTCTGCCCGATGCAGCGCTTCAAAAGGGGATAATGCGTACAGCCCAGCACAAGGGAATCAATCCCCGTTGCCACCAGCTCCTCCAGATACCGCTTCGCCGCCTGTCTGGAAACCTCGTTATCCGTCCAGCCCTCCTCCGCCAAGGGAACAAAGAGCGGACACGCCTTTGTGAACACCTGCATTTCGCTGTCCTGTTCGCAGATCATCCGCTCATACGCACCGGAACGCACCGTACCCGGTGTCCCGATTACGCCGATTTTCTTATTCTTCGTGGAGCGCAGTGCCTCCTCCACGCCCGGCACAACTACGCCGAAGATAGGCACATCAAACGTCTCGCGCAGTGCATCCAGGCTGTTGGAGCTTGCCGTATTGCAGGCAACAATAATCGCCTTCACTTCCTTGCTCAGCAGAAACCGTACATTCTGCTTGGAATATTTCGTTACGGCCTCCTTGGATTTCGTCCCGTAGGGCACGCGCGCCGTGTCCCCGAAATATACAATATTTTCATGGGGCATCACCTTCATAATCTGCTTTACCACAGTCAGACCGCCAACCCCCGAATCAAATACACCGATTGGTCTTGTATCCATTTCTTCCTTCTCCTCATCCTCTGATGCCCGAATCGCGCTTGAGCGCAAGCTCGATGAAGCGGTCCATCAGTTCTGTTTCTGTCATGCCTGCCTGCACCCAGAGCATCGGGTACATGCTGATGGGTGTAAAGCCCGGCATGGTATTCAGCTCATTAAAGAGCACTCTTCCTGTTTTTTTGTCAATGAAAAAATCCACCCTCGCCAGTCCGCTGCCGTCCACGGCACGGAAAATCTTTCCGGCAATACGGCGCATTTCCTCTGTCTTTTCTTCCTCCACCTCCGCAGGGATCACCGTACGGGAGTCGCTGTTGTTGTATTTTGCATCATAATCATAAAATTCCGCCGCAGAAAGTACCTCGCCCACGCCGCTGACCATCGGCTCTTCATTGCCCAGCACCGCACACTCGAATTCTCTCGCATCAATCGCTTCCTCTATGATGACCTTTCTGTCATAGCCTGCCGCAAAGTCCAGTGCCGCGGAAAGCTGCTCTCTGTCCTTCGCCTTGGAAATGCCCACAGAGGAGCCCGCGTTGGAGGGCTTCACAAAGCAGGGATAGCCCAGCTTTTTCTCCGCATGGTCGAGAATTCTCTCTCTCTTTTCCTCAAGGTCGTTCTTATGCAACCAAAGATACTTTGCCTGCGGAATCCTTGCCGCCTTCGCAATCATCTTCGTGTATACCTTATCCATAGAAACGGCAGATGCCAGCACGCCGCACCCCACATAGGGAATCTGCGCCATCTCCAAAAGCCCCTGAATCGTGCCGTCCTCGCCCCATGCGCCATGCAGCACGGGAATCACCACATCCACAGGGATTTCCTTCACATTTCCCCCGACGATTTTCAGAAAGCATTTCTTCGTCGCATCAGGAGAAAGGCTCACGGGCGTGCCGAATTTTTCCCATTCGCCTGTTTTCACATGCTCTACAGGTCCGTTGTAAATCAGCCACTGCCCTTTTTTCGTAATCCCGACCGACAATACCTGATATTTTTCCTTATCCAGTGCCTGCAGCATCATCACCGCCGAGGTTCTGGAAACCTCATGCTCGGAGGACTGTCCTCCAAAAATCACTGCAACCGTTTTCTTGCTGACCATACTCTCGTCCTCCCTGCTTCCGACCAATACTTTTTCTATTATATGCACTTCCCCCTTTCCTGACAATAAAAACTTGCAGGAATAGCATAAAATTCAATATCTTACACAAAATTTGCAAGAAAACACGAAAAAAGATAAACCCCTTTGAAGTTTATCCTGATTTCGCCTTAATTTAATTCCCCTTCATCAAATGGGAAATGGATTTGTATAAAAAGAAGGTAATTACACCGTTGATGCCTGCCTTCAGCACATTAAAGGGAATGATTGCAGGAATCATCAGCGCAAGCACCGTTTCCAAGGGCGCACCCATGAAAAGCGGCGTAAAAATCATATTCATCAGCACCATTGCCGCCGTCTGCACCAATGCCCCCAGAATCAGCGCAATGACCGCCGTTTTTCTCGTCTTGTTTCTTTTATAAATGCTCCCCGTCACCAGTACGCAGCAGCCTGTTGCAAAAATGTGCATCACAATGCCGATAATCCCGCTCTGCGCGCTGACCGTAAAGCCCTGTATGAAGCAGACCACAACCGTCAGCAGCAGCCCTGCCAGCGGGCCATACGCAAAGGCACAAATAAGAATCGGGATATCCGCCGGGTCATATTCCAGAAATGCCGCCGCAGGAATCAGCGGAAAATGTATCACTGCCACCAGCACAATAGAGATTGCTCCAAGCATCGCCATAGAAACCAGCTGTCTGGTTGAAATTCTTCTGTTTTTCTGTTCCATTTTTTCTTTTTCCTCCGTGCTTTTTATTTCAACCGTTTAAAACGGTTTGGGTCGTTTCGTCTGGCTTCGTCGCCCTTTTTCATAAAATGATGCGCAAAAAAGCCAGCAATGCCAATGCCGACAATCGTGCCAATGCCAATGGGGATTAGGGATAACGCCGCTCCGCCCTGCAAAGCCTCGTTCAAATCCTGTGCCGCATCCAATAAAACTGCTGTTGTTCCAATATCGAACATTCGTCTCCCTCCTCATAATTTTTGTTCTATTATGGCATAAATAAGGCTTTTTTGCAAGGAAAACGCCACCCTTGCAGGCGCATCTGCACCTCTTTTACATCCTTTTATCCTTTTCCAGAACGGCATCGAAGGCCTTTGTCAGGGTTGCCTCAAAGCCATTTGCCTGCAATGCGGCTACGCCCTCGATGGTTGTGCCGCCGGGGGAGCAGACCTGATCCACCAGAGACATGGGATGCTCGCCGCTCTCGAGTACCATTTTCGCGCTGCCCTCTACGGTTGCCGCCGCGATTTCCAATGCCTGCTTTTTGGACATGCCTGCCTTGACTGCGGCGCGCGCCAATACGTCCATATAAAGATAGGCGAACGCAGGGGCAGAGCCTGCCAGAACGGTGAAAATGCCGAATTGGCTTTCCTCCACCTCGATAACTGCTTTTTGTTCCGCCGTTACCAGTGCGTTGGCACAAAGACCACTGGTTGCTGCGCCGATTTTTGCATTGATATTCGGCATAATACGGACAACCGGTGTCCCTTCGGGCAATAGCTCCGCCAGATATGCCAGCTCCTTTCCTGCCGCAATGGAAACCACCAAGGGCTTCTTTGCCGCAATTTCCTCCTTTAACGCAGGCAGAACAGCCGCCAGAATATGCGGCTTCACCGCAAGCACCAGTACATCGCTCGCCGCTACAACCTCCGCCGCCGTTGTCACCGCAGTTGCGCCGCAGGTTTCTGCCAGCCTCTGGGCAGAGGTGCCAGATTTACTTGTGATGAAAATATCCTTACCGTCATAGCTTTTTGTACCAATGGTCATGCCCCTGATGATGGCGCTTGCCATATTGCCTGCGCCGATAAACCCGAATCGCATGGAATCTCCTCCTTTTTATCTTCTTTTTTTCGCGAGGCGCTGCCTCGCACACCGCAAGCCTTTGAAAAGGCTTGACCGAAACTTTATACCCAAAAGCATACGCTTTTGGAGACAAAATTTCAAGAAAAAATGGACAATCTCAGGAATCCTATGGATTTGAAATTGCCCATTTTGTCATGTCAATTCAGTTTTATGCCGTTTTCCCAAAAATCTTAAGCTTAGCAGATTACATTCTGGGGCTTGCCGTCCTCCCATTTCAGGATGTTTTCGCTCACAATCTGCGCTCTGGTAAACAGCGCTTCATGAGACGCGAATGCAACGTGAGGGGTTACCACAGTGTGCTTGCTGTGCAGCAGAGGATGCTCCGCAGGAACGGGAGGTTCCATTTCAAATACATCAATGCCTGCGCCTGCAATCCTTTCTTCATTCAAAGCCTTTGCCAGTGCTTCGCTGTCCACAACAGGGCCGCGCGCAGTATTCAGCAGGATTGCGTTTTTCTTCATCAGCGCGATTTCCTTTTCACCAATCAGACCCTTTGTTTTATCATTCAAAGGCACATGCAGGGAAACGATATCGCTCACCTTCAGCACCTCCTCCAGAGACAGATATTCGATGCCTGCACCCTGCATCTCAGGCTTTACGGTTCTGCTGTACGCAACAACCTTGCAGCCGAAAGCCTGTGCGATTTTTGCAACCTTGCTGCCGATGGCACCTGTGCCGACAACGCCGAAGGTTTTACCGAACAGCTCGCAGCCAACCAGACCTGCCTTTGTGCCTTCCTTACGGCAAACCGCATCACACGCAGGGATATTTCTCAGAACGGAGATTGCCAGACCGAATGCCAATTCTGCAACGGCATTTGTGGAATAGCCTGCCGCATTGCAAACGCAGATGCCTTTTTCCTTGCAGAAATCCACATCAATATGGTCTACACCTGTGAAAGCAACGGAAAGCAGCTTCAGATTCTTGCATTTTTCGATAACATTTTTACGGAAGGGCTGATTTGCGATGATAATGATATCGGCATCCTTGCCGCGTTCTGCCAGCTTATCCTGATCCTCCTCCTTTGTGTCATACGCCACAATTTCATGACCTCTTGCCTTCACTGCCGCGGTTGCTTCTGCCAGCTTTTCGGGTGTGATACCCAAGGGTTCGATAATAACGATTTTCATTGGAACAAGCCTCCTTATTGGGTGTGTTTTTTTATAGTAACTGCAATAAATTTCACTGTATAATGGTATGATAACGCAGTTTTTTCAAAAAAACAATAGCACTTGTGGAAAAAACATAAAAAGTTTATACTATAGGAAAAATTCATGGAAAGGAAGCGAAAAAATGCGTATTTTGTTTTTAGAATACCCCAAATGCAGCACCTGCAAAAAGGCGAAGGCATGGCTTACGGAAAACGGCGTTGCCTTTGATGACAGACACATCGTAGAGGACAACCCCACAGCCGAAGAATTAAAGGCATGGTGGGAGAAAAGCGGACTGCCGCTCAAAAAATTTTTCAATACAAGCGGTCTGGTTTATAAGGAGCAGAACCTCAAGGAAAGGCTGCCCGATATGAGTGAGGAGGAACAGCTTGCCCTGCTGGCAACAAACGGGATGCTGGTAAAACGCCCACTGGTGATTGGGGAGGATTTTGTACTGATTGGATTCAAAGAGGCGGAATGGGAACGGCTGAAATAAGTTTCCGCTTGACATGGATTTTCTAAAATCGTATACTAATAAATAAGAAAAGGATTGTCGCTCGTGAGAAGGCGGTCAGTCCTAAGTTAGGTGTTTGACCGTCTAACTTTTGTTAGGCGGTCGTTTTATTTATCGCCCTGTTTTACACAGGGCGATAATCGCTACGATAAGTATTCCAAACTGGATCAAATCCGAGTATGTAACATAATTCATAGCATCACCCCCTTTGCAGAGAGTGACTGAACCGCCAGAGCAACAATCCTCTGTCCCTATTCTACATAAAATTTCCTATTTCGGCAAGGGGAATCAATCCTCTGCCGCTGTAATCTGCACAAGCTGACCGCCCTTCGGGTCGGCGGCAATCTGCCAGATCTGTCCATCCTTTTTCGCTTGAAAAACGTAGTATTTCTTCTCGTTATTTTCATCCAAATCAAGCCAACGGCCATACATCCATGTATTATATTCCACATCCGTAAAACCTTCCGCCGCAATCTTCTTTTCCACGGCGGGCAGGGTTGTCAGCCCCATCAGCTTTACGCCGACAAAGGTGCCGACCAGAACCATGACCGTCATCAGGATAAACATGCAGGCAAGCAGGCAATTTTCATCGCAATCCGCTTTCCGTTTTTTGAGAATCCAAAAAATCGGAATGTAAGCACACAAAAGCTGTACCGCCGCCAGTCGAAATTCCTCCAAAAAGATTGCTCCACCAATTACCAGAACAATGAAAATACCAATAAGAGCCATCTCGAATTTCTTCCGTTTTTCCGATGACGTTGCCCATGTTTCCCCTGTTGTACTTCGCACAAAAAGCCCGATGGCCACGCCGATAAAGCTACAGCCATAGGCAGCCGCGCCTGTCCGCACCACATCCCCGTAAAGCTTATCCTGCACGAGCCAAAGCACCGCGCACATCGCAATGACGCAGACAATGGCAACACTCATCAGCCGAGATTGCTTCTGCTCCTGTTTCGCTACGGTTTCTTCCCATTGTGTCAGTTTTCGTAAACCCATACGCTCTCCCTCCGTTTCGCCTCGTTCTCATTCTTCCGCAAAATACTACAGTAAGCCCTCCTTCTGCAAAAATGCCTTCAGCTCCAGCAAATCCGCATCATACACCGCCTGTAGGGCGCGGTTATAAATGACTGCCGCAGGGTGATAAAGTGCAAACAACGTCCTTCCGTCCGCCAGCGCGACAGGTCTGCCATGATAGTCCCCGATGACGGCTTTTTTCTCCCCTGTGACCGCCTTGAGGGGGACATTTCCCAGTGTAACAAGCACCTTCGGCGCAATCGTTTGGATTTCCGCCTGCAAAAAGGGCAGGAAAAACGCGATCTCCTCCGCAGAGGGGGGACGATTCACCGCCTTGCCCGTTTTGGGGCTTTCCTTTGTAGGGCGCAGCTTGACCACGTTGGAAATATAAATCTCCTCTCGTTTCAGACCGACCACCTCCAGAAAGGCGGAAAGGTTCTTCCCTGCCTTGCCGACGAAGGGGCGGCCCTGCTTTTCCTCATCACCGCCGGGGGCTTCGCCAATCATCATCAGCAGAGGTGCTTCGGCACCCTCACCAAAGACGATGGTCTTTTCATGATAAGGCGAGGTCTGCACAGCTGTCAGCAGGTTTTCCTGCAATTTTGTGATATGGTTCATAAAATTTCTCCTTTTTTCCACAGTTCAGACAGGTTATCCACAGGATGTATGGGTTATCCACAATAATTTTGGGGATAACTAATTCTGTAAACCCAAGATATAGTGTCTGTTTTTTCTTTTTCACGCAAAACTGACCGAAAATTCCTTGATTTTACGGCAAATCATAATATTCATCTTGTATTGCATAATTTCTTTGGGGATAAATACCCCCTTATCCACAGCTTTTTTGGGGATAACTCCACAGGTTATCCATAGCTTGTCCACAGCTTTGCTCATTTTTTGCGCAGAAGCAGGGAAAACACGGCAATGCCGCCCAGAAAACCGCCGATATGCGCGAAGTTATCCACGCCCTCCTGCAAAAAGCCGAACCCAATCGCCGTTGCCGCCAGAAGAAGCATGGTGGAATAATTCATACCCGTATACCGTGCGCCGCGCTTTTTGGTGAGCAGGAGCATTGCGCCAAGCAGACCATAGATTGCCCCCGATGCGCCGATGGAAACGCCTGCATTGCCACTGAACAGCACGCTGAACACGCCGCCGCAAAGCCCCGAAACCAGATACAGCACCAGAAATTTTCCCGTACCCAGAAGGCGTTCCGCCCGCACGCCGAAATAATACAAATAAATGCTGTTGGATGCCAGATGGAGCAGTCCTGCATGGAGGAACATACAGGTAAAAAAGCGATAATATTCGCCTGCGAGAATCCCCTCTCGGCTCAAACCATAGGCGGAAAGAATTTCCTCTCTCTGCCCCGAAAGCATGCACCACGCCAGAAGCGCCGCACAGATGACGAAAATCACTGCCGTTGCAACAGGCGTTTTCTGCTCCTTCGTATCCCTGAGAACGAGAACCTCCGGCTCCCTGCCTGCCGCCGCCGCGCGCAGAAGCTTCTCCACACCAAGAAGCTGTGTCGGCTGTCCCTGTGCGGCGGAAAGCCTGCCCGTTTCGGGCGAAAAATGCCAGAAAACACGATAGAGTTTGTTATCATAGGTCTGAAATGCAGTTTCCACAGAATCCACAGGCAAAATCCCTTCTTGGTTATCCACAAGGACGCTCAGCGCGACCACCCTTGTGCAATGAAATTCCTCGACACTGCCTTCCATTTTCCCCGCAAAATCGGCAAAGGTCATGTTTTCCTCGCGCCAGCCTTCCTCTGCCCCATCCAACAGGCAGATGAGATACAGAACAGGGTTTTCCTCCTGCCAGTACCAGTTCTTTTTATTTTCTACCCTGCAAAAGCCCTTATGCTCCAGCTGCATTTGCAGGTGATTCCAAAATTCCACGGAGATCTCTCCTCCTTTTGCTCGTTTTCCCCTATTTTATCATAAGAAGCACCTGCGTTTGTGAACAAAATTTAAAAATAGAGGACAAAACAAAAAAACCTGCCAAGCGACAGGTTTATTCAGGTGTTACTCACAAGCTTTTTTCAGTTATCCACAAAGTTATCCACATTTTCAACAGATTTCTCCACAATGTCCTTCCGCTTCTATAAGAAAAAACTCAGCAGAAAAATGCCTGCCACGCCGGGCAGCCCCAGAAATGCGGAAACCGCAAGCGTTGCGGCATTGATACCCACCGCCGCGC
>OHVK01000523.1_pt1 | contig 14829 bp, 13 predicted proteins | sample 1579411 | NCBI WGS metagenome assembly OHVK01 (sample SAMEA3882524, study PRJEB24775) | human gut metagenome | biome: human-associated habitat; feature: intestine environment; material: feces | place: Netherlands | collected 2009/2010 | reverse complement strand
ACCTCCGAACGTACCCGCACATCGATGCGGAAACGAGTGGAGAATGCTTCCGGAGTCTGTACAAACAAGCGATCGCGTTCCTGAATTACCCCACCTATATAATAAGGTAAACCACAATTGGCATAAGAGATATATTCTCCACGCTCAAACAGAATGATTTCAGCCTTTTCTGTGTTTCTCCGAATACGGGCAGCCGCAGTGGCTCCACCTGCTACCCCACCTACAATTACATACTTCATAACTATTTATTTTCTTTGTTATTATTTTCTAATGGAAACTTTTTGCAAAGAAAATAAATAGTTACATAAAGAATAAATTTCCAATGGAAAATATTCACCAATTAAGCATTATTAAGGGAAAGCGTCTCTTTCTAAGCTAATTTCTGATAAGCCAGTCGCGGAGTTCCATTACGCACATAGATAATTCCACAATACACAAAGCCTGTAGAAAGCAGCAGATGTTGCATCACCTTGTTGTCTGCATGAGTATCGGCACGCAGGCACGGCCACTGACGGAAACACCAGTCCACACACAGTTTTCCTATCCCCTTGCAGGAGCCGTCGGATGCCAGCCGATGAATCACATAATAAGGAGAGCCGTCTCGCCATTCCCCGTTTTCAATGCGTGCATAGGTTGGATCGGGTCCCTGAATGAAACAGAAGGTGGCTACTGCTCTTCCCTCTTCCGTTACACACACATAACAGTGAGAAGCCTCTATTTCCTCCTGTATCAGTTCCCGCTGGGGATAGCCGTTAATCCACTGATTAGGGTTTCCCGTACGACACATAAAACGACGGGCTTCTTCAAATATCTCCATCAAACGGTCCAAATCATCCAATGTAGCCTTGCGTATCTGTAAATTCATAAGTCTTTTCTATTTTGATAAACCGACGCAAAACTAATGGTTTTCTTCTGTTTTATAGAGCAGGTTTCTTGTTTTTTTGAAATAATGTTGTACCTTTGTGACAACTTCAAAAACAAATGGGGCATTAGCTCATCTGGCTAGAGCGTTTGACTGGCAGTCAAAAGGTGGCAGGTTCGAGTCCTGTATGCTCCACTTTTTCTTTTCCATTTGCATCGTTTAACCTTCCCTGCATTTTTAAAGGAAAAGCAATGTTCTTCTCCACTGTAAGCCATGGAAATAAGGTAGGTTTCTGAAAAACCATTCCTCTCTCAGGGGATGGACCTGTGATCTCTTTTTCATTTACTGTTACTTTTCCTAATGTAGGCTGGATCAGACCGGCCACCAACCGCAGGATCGTGGATTTTCCACAACCTGAAGGTCCCACCAGACTGATGAACTCCCCACTTCTCATTTCAAGATCAATACAGTCAAGAGCATGGGTGACTTCATCATTTTCTACCTTTGCAAAGCTTTTGGAAATATTTTCCAGTTTTAATAATATTTTGTTGTTCTCATCCATAATTCTTCACTGCTCCGTTCTGCCACCTGAGCACATGGCATTTCACGCGGTCTAATATTTTTGTTACAACTGTAAAAATAAAGCAGATCACAAACAGAGCCGCAAACATTTTGTCATAACTTGCCCAGGATTTGCTCCAGTTCATATACCATCCAAGTCCTGATTTTACGCCGAGCATCTCTGCGATCATAATAGCTGTACAGGAACTGCTCATAGCCTGGGTACATCCCTGTAAAATAGAAGGCATGGCGTGAGGCAACGCAACCTGAAAAACAAGCTGTTGCTCACTGGCACCTAAGGTACGGGCTGCTTCAAAATAATCTCTGTCTACATTTGCGATCCCTGTCATAGACGCAACGGTTACCGCAAACCAGGAGCCAAGGGCAATGATAAATACCGCTCCTCCAAATAAAGAAGATGCTATGACCATCATGATCGGGATCCAGGTAGACGTAGGGATCGGACCTAAAAATTTGATCACCGGATCTACCCAGTAACGGGCTTTTTCTGAATAGCCGCAGGTAATACCTGTTACCAGTCCCAGGCTCACACCTGCAAAATATCCCAAAAATAAAAGTCCCAGCGTATGGATGGTACAATCCAGTATCATGGCCCGGTCTGTCCATGCTGCGTTTAATATAAAGTTCATACACGGTACAAAAGGCTGGGTAAGAACTCCTGTTTTCAGGGTCAGATAATCATAACCTGCAAACAATAAAAACAGCGCTGACCATAAGGGCGCACGGTAACGAAATTTCTCATACAACCGCTTATCTCCCTTACAATGCAAAATAGCGGCAGCTATGCCGTATCCATTATAAAGAACCATCATCAGGATCAAAAATCCCAGGTATGTATACGGATTTCGGTTCATACTATTGTCCGGTATCAGCATATACTCCAAAATTGCTGTCACTGCGCAAATTTCCGGAAGGACCAATATTAATTTCTCGATCAGCCGTTCCTTTCCCGTCTTTTCTTTTGTCTCCAATTCATGCAGTTCTTGACGGGTCAGGCTGACCTTCTTTTGCAGATCTATATTTATACTCTCCCCCATAGTTTCCCCCTGTAAATAATCTTCGCATCTCTTGCTGTGTGTTATTATTTTATCGAGCGGAAGGGAATTTGTCCAATCGCTTTCCTTCAAAAATTTTACTCATTTATTGATATCATCTATAAATCCTTTAAAACCGCAGAAATAAGAACTGCAAACGATACTATATCTATGCTACCAAAAATTTTTAGATTGTTAAAAATTATTGCAAACATTTTGTATTTTTTATAGTGCATTTTTTACAATTCTATGTTATACTTATTAATGACATTTATTATCATTAAACAAAATATGTGTTCACAGGATTTCAGGCATGGTTTTGCAGCAATATCTGTAATGACAGATGCCTGATCAGATGAACATACAATAAAAATTCAGGAGGATTCATATGAGCAGATTGGAGTTGTTCACCCCAAGTAAAGACCAGCTGATGGTTGAGAGTCTTTACAAAAATCTGGAGCAGCGTATCGTGGCAAGCCCTCCAGGTATCTGCCCTGTTGACATAACAAGGGCCTTTATTGAAATGTGCCATGCACAGACCTGTGGAAAATGTGTTCCCTGCCGTGTAGGTCTTCACCAGTTAAAGCACATGATCACCAATGTATTAAATGGTGATGCTGACTACGAGATACTGGACCTGATCGAGGAAACTTCCCTTTCCATTATGCAGACCGCAGACTGTGCCATCGGCTCTGAAGCTGCAAAAATGGTATGGCGTATGGTACATACCTGCCGTGATGATTTTGAGGCACATATCCGCAACAAACGATGCAGCTGCGCTATTTCCCAGCCGGTTCCCTGCGTAGCCCTCTGTCCGGCCCATGTGGACATTCCAGGTTATATTGCCCTGGTAAGAGAAGGCCGCTATGCAGACGCCATCCAGCTGATCCGCAAGGACAACCCATTCCCTTCTACCTGCGGTTTCATCTGCGAACATCCATGTGAGGCACGCTGCCGCCGTAATATGGTAGATACCTCTGTAAATATCCGTGGATTAAAGCGTGCTGCTGCTGACCTTGCAGGAAAAGTAGCACCTCCGCCATGTGGTCCTTCCACAGGCAAGAAGATCGCTGTTGTAGGCGGCGGACCTTCCGGTCTCTCTTCTGCTTATTATCTGCAGTTAATGGGCCATCAGGTCACTGTTTATGAGATGCTGCCAAAACTAGGCGGTATGCTGCGCTACGGTATTCCAAACTACCGTCTGCCAAAAGACCGTCTGGAAGAAGATACAGATGCGATCCTGGAAACCGGTATCCAGGTACATTACAATGTAAAGATCGGTGAAGATATTAAACTGGACGAACTGAGAAAAGTATATGATGCAGTGCTTATTACAGTAGGTGCTTCTACAGATAAGAAACTGGGACTTCCTAATGAAGATGCAGAAGGCATCACCTCTGCTGTTGGTTTCCTTAGAAATGTAAGTCTCGGGGACTGCCCGGATCTTACCGGACAGGAAGTCGCTGTTATTGGTGGCGGAAACGTATCCATGGACGCTGTCCGCACTGCCATCCGTCTGGGTGCAAAGAAAGTCAGCATCGTATACCGCCGTCGTGTAGCTGATATGACAGCTCTCCCGGCTGAGATCGAGGCAGCTGTCGCTGAAGGTGTGGAACTGCTTACTTTAGTTGCTCCTGCCGGTATTGAAGTAGATGAAAATGGACATGTATCCGGTGTCCGTGTTACCCCGCAGATGATCAGCACCATCAAAGACGGCCGCGCAAGCGTAATTGCCAGCGGTGAACCGGAGTATGTGATCCCATGTCAGACCATGATCGTTGCTATCGGACAGAATATCGAGACAAAGCACTATGAAGAGTCTGGCATTCCTGTATCCCGCGGAAAGATCGTTACTCTTCCAAACGGCGGATTTGCAGATATTCCTGGTGTATTTGCAGGTGGTGACTGTGCTTCCGGTCCTGCTACTGTTATCAAAGCTGTAGCTGCTGCCAAGGTAACTGCTGCTAATATTGATGAATATTTAGGCTATCATCACGAAATCACCTGTAATGTAGAGATCCCGCTGCCAAATAACGCTGACCACACACCTTGCGGTCGTGTAGAGCTGTCTGAACGGGAAGCAAGTGAACGAAAACATGATTTTGAAGGTGTTGAAAACTGCATGAACAAAAAAGAAATTGCGCAGGAATCCGGACGCTGCCTCCGCTGCGATCATTTCGGCTTTGGAATCTTCAAAGGAGGGCGTGAGAAATTATGGTAAATTTAACGATCGACAGACTGCCTGTATCTGTAAAAGAAGGAACTACCCTGATGGAAGCTGCCGAATCTATCGGCATCCATATCCCACACTTATGCTACTGGAAAGGTTTAAACGAGATCGCTGCCTGCCGCGTATGTGTTATTGAACTGGAAGGACGTGACCACCTGATCACCGCCTGCAACACAAAGGTAGAAGAAGGTATGGTCATTTACACCAACAGTCCAAAAGTGCGCTTAGACCGCCGTCTTACCGTTCAGCTGATCTTATCCCAGCATGACTGCCGGTGCGCTACCTGTGTAAGAAGCGGTAACTGTTCTCTTCAGAAGATCGCAACAGATCTGAATGTCCAGGACGGTCTTTTTGAGGAACGTCTGGAAAAGCAGCCATGGGATAAAACATTCCCTCTGATCCGTCAATCCGAAAAATGCATTAAATGTATGCGCTGCGTTCAGGTCTGTGACAAGATCCAGAGCTTGAATATCTGGGATCTGGAAGGTACCGGTTCCCGTTCTACCATTAATGTAACCGGAAACCGCACGATCAATGAAGCGGACTGTTCTCTCTGCGGCCAGTGTATCACCCACTGTCCAGTTGGCGCCCTTCATGAGCGTGACGATACGGAAAAACTGTGGAGAGCTTTAGCGGATCCTAACAAGACCGTCGTTGTACAGGTTGCTCCTGCTGTCCGTGCTGCATGGGGTGAAGACCTTGGATTTACAAGGGAAGAAGCTACTATTGGAAAGATCTTTGACGCTTTAAAGAAAATGGGCGCTGATTATGTATTTGACTCCTGCTTTACTGCTGACCTTACCATTATGGAAGAGGCAAATGAGCTGTTAGTGCGCCTTGGCAAGGGAGAACTAAAGGACCGTCCTATGTTCACCTCCTGCTGTCCTGGCTGGGTACGCTTTGTAAAGAGCGAGTTCCCGCAGTTTGTAAAGCAGTTATCTACTGCCAAGTCTCCGATGCAGATGTTTGGCGCTGTAATGAAGAGCTATTTTGCAGAGCAGATCGGCAAAAAGCCGGAAGATATCTTCTCCGTTGCCATTATGCCTTGTCTGGCTAAAAAGGGCGAAGCAAATATGGAACTGTTCTACAAGGAATATGCAGGCCATGATACAGACTGCGTCATCACTACCCGCGAGCTGATCCGTATGATCAAAGGTTCCAGCATCATTACTGACCGTCTCACTGATATTGAACCGGACCGTATCTTCCACGACGCTTCCGGTGCCGGTGTGATCTTTGGAGCTACAGGCGGTGTTATGGAAGCAGCTCTTCGTACTGCTTACTATGCCATCATGGGTGAAAACTGCGCACCTGATGCCTTTAAAAATGTACGTGCTTCCTCTCAGGAGACCGGCGTTACAGAAGCAGAATTTGAATTAAATGGACAGATCCTGCGTATTGCTGCTGTCAGCGGCCTTGGAAATACCAGAAATCTGTTAAAAGCCATTGAACGTGGTGAAAAGCATTACGAATTTGTAGAAGTCATGGCATGCCCGGGCGGCTGCGTTGGCGGAGGCGGACAGCCTCAGCATGACGGTATGGAAATGGCCTTTGAGCGTGGAAAGAACCTGTATTTCCTGGATGAGAATGCTGATATCCGCCGTTCCCATGAAAATCCGGATGTAAAGGCTCTTTATGACAACTACTTTGAACAGCCATTAAGCCATAAGTCCCATATGCTGCTGCATACTGACCATAACAAGTGGCAGATGCCGCCAAGTCCTCAGAGAAACCGCAATGGATATGTTATTAATCCCAATGCGAAATTACAGGGATAAGATGTGAGATCTGACCCCCTTTTGGGGGATTTGCGAAAATCATAAAAACAAAAAATCTTCCGGTGTTGGAATTTTTCCATACCGGAAGATTTTTTATATCATTTTTTCGTTACATGATAAATCCTGCGATCACGTATAGTACAAAACTGATCACTGCAATACTGCACACATAAGGGAACTGGGTCTTTATATGGTCTATGATATCGCAGCCCGTAGTGGAACAGGTCATAATGGTGGTATCGGAGATAGGTGATGCGTGGTCACCGAAGATACTTCCACCAAACATAGCTCCTGCTACTAACGGAATGCTGTTGCCCATGGAATATGCCATAGGAAGTGCAATAACTGCCATAATAGCCATAGTTCCCATAGAAGTTCCTGTTGCAAAGGAGATCAGGACTGCGATCAGGAAGGTCAAGGCAGGAAGAAGAGCCGGGCTTAAGAACTGCTGGAAAATACTGGAAAGATAAGTACCTGTATCCAGAGACTTAACTACATTACCCATGGTAAATCCAAACAGAAGAACAAAGGTAATAGGAAGCATGCCGCTCATGCCCTTGAAGATCTCGTCAATTACCTGGCTGACGGTAAATACTTTTTCTGCTACGCAAAGAACAGATGCTACTAATAAGGCTATGATAACTGCCCAGATCAGAGCCTTCATACCAGAACCGTTCATCAGGTTTCCATTACCAGTAATGATCAGTGCTGCAAACATAACTGCGATCAGAGTACCTACCGGAAGAAGCAGGTTGATGGCTCTTGGAGTGAAACCAGATACTGCTTTAGAAGTATCGGAGTCCGCCTTTTTGTGGATCGGATCATCCAGTTCGCCGGTTGTTGCTGCTCTGGCTTCTGCCTTCGCCATTGGTCCAAAGTCTTTCTGTGTTAATGCCAGTACCAGAACCAGAAGGATCGCCAGGATACAGTAGAAGTTCATAAACAGGGACTGGAACAGAACGGATACAGACTGATCTTCCGGTACACCACCGGTTACCAGATAACCTGCCATAGCTGCCAGCCAGCCGCTGAATGGGAATAATACACACCATGGTGTGGAAGTGGTATGTACGATAAAAGCTGCTTTCTCATGAGGTACTTTTAAAGCGTCATTTACAGGTCTTGCAACAGAACCTGTTACCATACAGCTTAAGGTCCCGGAAGTAAATACCACCAGACCTAACAGCCAGGTGAAAAGGTTCGCCCCTCTTTTAGACTTGATGAGCCCCTGTTTCTTTACAACAACATTTACGAAGCCCTCAATACCGCCGGACTTCTCTGCCAGATGGATCACTGCTGCTGTGATCAGTACAGAGCCGATGATCAGGGTGTTGCTCTCTGTCATGGTATCCAGGATGCTGTAAATACCTGCATTTAAGCCTGTAAATACTGCAAAATGGTTCAATACCAAGTTTCCTGTAAGGATACCGATCAAAAGTGAGATAAATACGTTTTTCGTTGTCAGTGCCAGCGCAATGGTAAGGACTGGCGGCACAAGTGACCATACACCAAATTCCATACTGTTTTCCCCTTTCACTTTTCCTTTTTGTATTATGTACTTTTGTATTTTCAGTCGCCTTTTTCAGACGTTTCTGACCATATTTTTAAAAATCTTATGACACTTTCTATCATACTTTTTATGACAGCTTTCTCAGTGCAGTTCCCAGATCTCCCTTTACGATCTTGCAGTCTTTTGCTGCCACTTCACCACCGATCAGCACATAGTCAATACCTGTTGGCGGGATCATAGGATCGTCAAAGTTTGCTCCGTCCTGGATCTTTTCCATATCAAAGATAACTACATCTGCGTCAGCGCCTACATTTAAGCGGCCCTTGTTAGAAAGTCCCAGACGTTTTGCAGGAGCTGCTGTCATTTTTTCAATTCCGTCATACAGAGAAATGTCCCCTTTTCTTACAAACTCTGAAAGGAATCTTGGGAAAGTACCGGCTGCTCTTGGATGGCCGTGGCCATTGTCGATGAGGCCGTCGCTTCCTACCATAACGCCAGGATCTGCAAATGCCATTCGGATGTCATTTTCATCCATTACATAGCATACCGTCAGGCACTCCGGGAAGTCACGGCGCATTTCCGCAAAGGTCTCCGGTGTACATCTCTGTCCTTTATACTTTCCTTCTGTCAGCTGGCATGCACTGTAATCACAGTGATAACGCTCCAGCCAGCCATCATCATAGGTAGTTGCGCCAATTCTGGTGGAAAATGCAAAGTATGGATAGCAGTCGCAGGCAACATCAATACCGTTCATGCGGTAACCATCTACCTGGCGCAGCAGCTGTTTCATCTGTCCGAAACCGGCCATGCTGCCGATATGGGATACCTGCACCGGAATGTTGTATAATTTTCCTGCCTCTGCCACTTCTGCTACTGCTCCAAACACTCTGTCCTCGTCATCTCTTACATGAGCGGAGATCATTCTGTGTTCCTTTTCACAGCAGGAAGCAGTATCTAAGAATTCGTCACGGCCTGTTCCCGGAACATAGCGAAGTCCGTAGGAAATTCCCACACAGCCTGCTTCAAGGGCTTTTTCAAGGCCTTTTTTCATATGTTCCTGCTGCTCTTTTGTAACAGGTGCATATTTATCCAGGGCGCCTGCTGCCTCTCTGAAATACTGATGGCCTGCAAAAAGCATTACATTCACTGGTGCGCCGTCTTTTTCTACCATATCCAGATATTTCACCGGATCATACACATTGATACCGCAGTTTCCGCCTACTGCTGTGGTAACGCCCATACGCAGCATGGCATCAAAGATACAGAATTCAATTTTTCCGTCTTTTACCGGGTCCTCATGCATATGAATGTCGATAAAACCAGGAGCCACTACTTTTCCTGTGGCATCAATAACCCTGTCAGCCTCAGGTTCTTCTTCTGTTACAGCCACTACCTTTCCGTCTTCCAGTATCAAGTTTAAATAAGCCTGTACCTGGTTGGCCGGATCGATGAGAAGGCCGTTTTTGATCAGTGTTTTCACGACCTTATCCCTCCTTTTATCTACTCACAAATCCCGCACTTACGTGCTCTATTGCCTGCTTACGCAGGCGATTTAGTATAACTTACCTAAAATCTCATGCTCTGCAAACAGGGCAGTTGCTCCGCCGGTGTGCCAGAATACTACATTGCTTCCCTGAGGAACTTTTCCGCTTCTTACATAGTCGATAAGACCGGCCAATGCCTTTCCTGTGTATACAGGATCCACAAACAGGCCTTCTGTGCGTGCTAACAGGCGGATGGCTTCGCTGGCTGCCTCGTTTGGCTGCTCATAGCCTGGTGCATAGTAGCCGGTATCCATATGAAGGTCTTCTTCTATGGTTACATGGGCCGGGCTCTTTATCAGTGCCAGCACATCATTTGCCAGTTTTTCTACTTTGCGTAAATACTTCTCATCCTTAGGGCTTACAGTAATGGAGATGATCTTTGTATCGCTTTCTGCCATCTTTCTTCCTGCTGCCAGACCGGCCATGGTGCCGCCTGTTCCTGTTGCGTGGAAGATGTAATCTACATTCAGGTTCATGGCCTTTACCTGTTTTTCAAACTCTACATAACCATTTGCAAAACCAACAGAACCTACAACACTTGCTCCGCCCATTGGGATATCATAGCATGGATGGCCGGACTCATTTAATTCCTTTGCTCTTGCAGCGCCCATTTCAAAGGAACGTGCTTCTGCGTCATCCTCTGTTTCTCCCGGAAGGATGTCTACAATATGAAGCTCTACATCCAGGATCTTGTCTAACAGCAGATTTGCCCTTACATCCGCATCATCCGGCTCTACTACTGCAGTCAGATAAAGGATAGGTTTGATCCCGCATCTGCGGCAGGCTGCTGCTGTCTCCATAGCATGGTTGGACTGGGTAGCGCCGTAGGTAATGGCATACTCACAGCCTTTTGCCTTTGCTTCTCCTAAAAGGTATTCCAGTTTGCGGACCTTATTTCCCCCAAACAGGTTCATTCCCGTAAAATCATCTCTCTTGATAAACAGGTTGACGCCTAATTCTTCAGAAAGACGGTCCAGGCGGTAAAATGGGGTCGGGAAAAATCCCAGCTGTTCCTTAGGCAGAGCCTGTAAAAGTTTTTCTGCCTGTTCCAGTATCTGTGACATGATTACTCTCCTCTCCGCATTTACCCTCAAACTCAATAGGTAAATGTTTATTTTTCTACAACTATAGCACTTTTGTGTATATTTGTACATAAAAAATGCAGCCACGGCGCAGATTTCTTACGATTTCTGTGTCATGTCTGCATATATTGTTCTTTTTCTTTCCAAGACCCAAGACAGCCTATCACCCACTGACGCAGGTGAAGAACACCTGTGTGAAGAGCATAAACTGCCATTCCCGTCGGTACAGGAACCAGACCATCACATTACTCCCCATCATCCAGCAGATACGGTGTCATCTGATATACATAGAAGTTCAGCCAGTTTGTATACAATGTATTGGAAGTATTTCTCCATGTAAGCTCCGGTACAGAGAACGGATCATTATCTACATAATAATTGACCGGAAGTGAGGGGTTCAGTCCCTTATTCAGATCTCTGTGATATTCGTTATTTAAAGTCATGCGGTCATATTCCGGGTGGCCCTGGACGAAGATCTGCTTTCCGTCACGGCTCATCACAAGAAATACTCCTGCCTCTTCGGACTCTGCCAGAATGACCAGCTCCGGATGCTTCTCAATATCTTCCCTGCGCACTTCTGTGTAACGGGAATGAGGTGCCAGGAACGTATCATTAAAACTTCGCACTAACGGTACTTTCCGGTCTAATACCCTGTGGTTATAAATACCGGACAGTTTTTCCGCCCTCTTATATTTCGGGATACCATAGTGGTAATATAAGCCCGCCTGGGCGCCCCAGCAGATATGGATGGTAGATGTTACATGGGTCTTGGTCCACTCCATGATACCGGAAAGCTCTTCCCAGTAGTTTACCTCTTCAAATTCCATATTTTCAACCGGTGCACCGGTAATGATCATTCCATCGAATTTTTTCTTCTTAATGCTGTCAAAGGAAACATAAAACTTGTTTAAATGACTGGCAGATGTGTTTTTGGACACATGGGTAGACAGCATTAAAAAGGTACAGTCCACCTGCAGCGGTGTATTGGACAGCGCACGAAGCAGCTGTGTTTCTGTATCTTCTTTTAAAGGCATCAGGTTTAAGATCAGGATCTCCAGCGGTCGGATATCCTGGCTCATAGCCCTGTCTTCATCCATAATAAATATATTTTCTGATTCCAGGATCGCCCTTGCAGGCAGGTCCCTCTGTACTTTGATCGGCATATCAGCCTTCCCCCTTTTCCTTCTCCTGAAGCAAATTCAGGAAATCTTCTTCCGAAAGGATCGGAATTCCCAGTTCTTTCGCCTTTTTGTTCTTGGAAGAACTGGACTGTGTATCATTGTTGATCAGATAAGTGGTCTTTGAGGTAACAGAACCCGTTGCCTTTCCACCCTTACTCTCGATCAGTGCCTGTAATTCTTTTCTGTTTGCAAAATGCTCTACAGAACCGGTAATAACAAAGGTCATTCCTGCAAAGGCAGTACCATTTTCCTCAGTCTGCTCTTTTTCAATATGCAGCTCCTGTAATAAATGATCTAATACCTCATTGTTCTTTTCAGAAGCAAAATAGTCTACCCAGGCCTGAGCCAGCACACCGCCAATACCATCTACAGCTGTCAGCTCTTCCACGTTGCAATGACGCATCTGATCCAGGTCATAATTAAAATGACGGCAGAGCATTTTGGCATTTGCAAGACCGATCCCGGCGATCCCCAGTCCATAAATCAATCTCGGAAGTGTGGTATGGGAGGCCGTTTCAATAGAACTGATCAGGTTATCATAGGATTTCTGACCAAAGCCTTCCATTTCTGTGATCACTTCTTTATGGCCGGATAAATGGAAAATATCCGCATATTCATGGATAAAACCGGCACCAATGAATTTCTCCAGTGTTGCCTCGGAAAGACCATCAATATTTAAAGCATCACGGCTTACAAACAAGGTAAAGCTTTTGATCTTCTTTGCCTGACATTCTGGATTGGTGCAATATAAACTCTTTACATCATTGGTCTGGCGGATCTCCGTAGTACCGCCGCACACCGGACAGATCTTAGGGATATCCCTTACGCCGCTGCGGGTCAGGTTATCTGCGATCTGTGGGATGATCATATTTGCCTTGTATACAGTGATCTTATCTCCCACGCCTAACTTAAGACCTTCCATAATACTGATATTATGGACACTGGCGCGGCTGACGGTCGTTCCCTCTAACTCAACCGGCTCAAATACAGCTACCGGGTTGATCAGACCGGTTCTTGAAGGACTCCATTCAATATAAGATAATGTAGTCTCCCGGATCTCATCCTGCCATTTAAAGGCAATGGCATTTCTTGGGAACTTGGCTGTACGTCCTAAAGAATCACCATAGGCAATATCATCGTATAACAGAACCAAACCGTCTGAAGGGATATCATTGTGCTCGATCTGCTCTGCAAACCAGGCTACTTTATCCGGCAGATCAGCTGCCGTTACCTCTTCATGGTGTACTACTTCAAAGCCCTGATTTTTCAGCCATAAAAACTGTTCTTTTCTGGAATTTTTAAAATCAACGCCTTCTGCCTTAACAAGGGCAAAGGCCTCAAAATGAACGCTGCGCTCTGCGGTGATCTTGCTGTTTAACTGGCGCACAGAACCGCTGCAAAGATTTCGCGGATTTTTATATTTGGCATCTGCATCTCCGATTTCTTCATTGATGCGCTCAAAATCCGTATAGGTAATGACCGCTTCCCCTCGGATAATCAGCTGTCCCTTATAGGCAATAGTCAGAGGGATATTGGAAAATGCCCTTGCATTTGGAGTGATAACTTCCCCGATCTCTCCATTTCCTCTGGTAACAGCCTTTGCAAGTGTTCCATTTTCATAAGTAAGGACTACAGTCAGACCATCCATTTTCCAGGACAAAAGGCCTTTCTGGCTTCCTAACCACTGCTGTAAGTCCTCTACACTTTTTGTCTTGTCAAGAGACAGCATTGGCTCTTCGTGAGTCTCTTTTGGAAGCTCGCTAAGGACCTGATAACCAACCTGCTGGGTAGGGCTTCCTGACAGGATGATCCCTGTTTTTGCCTCCAGGGCAGACAGCTCATCATACAGCTTATCATATTCAAAGTTGCTCATGATCTCCCGGCTCTCCTGATAATAGGCTTTTGCAGCCTGACGGAGCTGGGGGATCAGTTCTTTCATTCTCTGGATCTCTGTTTCCATTTATTCACCTGATCTTCTTTTCTAGGGTGGAAAGCCACATATCGTTTTCCTCTTCTGTCTGCCTCAGACAGACTTGTGGAACCTTCCAACAGTTTTATAAGTCGTTTGTATTCTTCCCCGGTGACCTTACGATATTCTCCTGTTTTCAAACCGCCTAACTGGATATTCATAATGCGCACCCTGCGAAGAAGATGTACCCGGTATCCGCAGGCCTGGCACATTCGCCGGATCTGCCGGTTTAAGCCCTGGGTCAGGATAATCGAAAAACGACGTTCTCCCTGTTTGCGGACTTTACAGGGCAGAGTTTTCCGCTCTAATTCCTCTAACCATACGCCTTCTGACATTTGTTTGATAAATTCATCGGTCAGAACCTTGTCCACGGTTACGATATATTCCTTTTCATGGGCATTGGTACTGCGCATGATCTTATTTACCAGATCCCCCTGGTTCGTCATAAGGATCAGTCCCTCAGACTCTTTATCCAAACGGCCAATCGGGTAAATACGCTCCGGATAAGAAAGCATTTCCACAATATTTTCTGCCCGGTCTTTGTCAGAAGTGGTGCAGACGATCCCTCTTGGTTTATTTACCGCAAGCAGAACAGGGCGGGGAGGTTTAACTTCTCCCCGCCCGCCGTCTGTATCTCCTACCGGCTTTCCGTCGCATATTACTTTCTGTCCATCTTCTACACGCTGCCCCATCTGGGCAACTTTTCCATCAATTAAAACTTTGCCCTCTTGGATCAGCCGGTCTGCCTCCCGCCTGGAACACACTCCCATGCGGCTGAGCCATTTATTCAGACGTTCTTCCATTTAACTTCCTACGCTTTCTTTACAGGCTGTGGATCATCAGCTATGAACATGGCATCTCCGAAAGAGAAAAATCTGTATTTTTCCCTGATTGCCTCATTATACGCTGCTAAAATGTTCTCTCTTCCTGCTAATGCGCTTACTAACATTACCAGTGTAGACTCCGGTAAATGGAAGTTTGTGATCAGCGCATCCAGGATCTTAAACTTATATCCAGGGTAAATGAAGATATCGGTCCAGCCTGTTTTTGCCTGTAA
>OHVK01000519.1_pt1 | contig 14917 bp, 10 predicted proteins | sample 1579411 | NCBI WGS metagenome assembly OHVK01 (sample SAMEA3882524, study PRJEB24775) | human gut metagenome | biome: human-associated habitat; feature: intestine environment; material: feces | place: Netherlands | collected 2009/2010 | reverse complement strand
TAGCCCAGATGGGACGGACCATTTTTTTCAGTAGTGCGGCAAAAATAAAGACACAGACCAGCGAACCCATACTGTAATAAGAGATGGTTTTTAATGCCTCAGCTTCTGACATACCAGCAAAAGCCATCGCATATTTGGGCATCCACACCACAATCACATAAAAGGTCGAGAATGCGGCTACACCGAACAGTACTGATGAAACACCTTCCAGCCAGACTAACGGTTTGCTGTTCATTTGCGGTAATTCATTAGCTACGCTGGCGTCCACCAACTGGCTGGGGAATTTGCTTTTCAACAGCATCAGCGTGATCAGTACAAACAGAATACCCGGAATAATCAGCCCATAGCCGTACCAGATGTTATTGAGCAACATATAGCTCACCAGCATTGGGTAGAACATTTGCCCGAATGACACCATCGCTTTAACCAGTATGACCGCCGAACCAGAGGCTTTCGGAAAGCATTCCATGAGCGCGGGGTAGCCACCCGTATCCAGCGCTGAGTTAGCGATACCTACGCACACTGCCAGACAGTAGGCGAGAGTTAAATTCGGGCAAGCAGGAATACCAAAGAAGAATAGCAGATACATTATTACTGCCATTAATATCACCGCCCGACGACCAAACTTATCGGAGATCACTCCGAAGAATAAAATACTGATCAATCGCCCCAATCCGATACCGGAAATTAAATAGGCAATGCCCGCGTTGTCAGTGGAAAACTTTTCTGCCAAAGATGTCATGTTTTGGGCAAGCGTAATAACACTAATGCCGTGCAGGAAATAGCTGAAGTAAATACAAAGAACAGCCAGGATAAATGGCGTGCTGAAAGCCTTATTTTGAGACATTTTCACAGCTCCTTGCTGAAAGATAATTTCGTTACCGTACGTATTGTTCTCCGACGGTTTACATAATTACTATACTGAAGATGATTTTCCCTGGGTACATGGCATAAAGTTTATGTTTCCAGGAATATTGCATGTCATAGTTTGTTTTTGATCGCGATTTTCCTTAGTTAGCGCAGAAAGAGTTATTTATCCGTAAGATCTTGCATAACCTGAAAAGAATATTGCATTACCCACCCGGAGCGATATTTTCCTTTAGCGTGTGATGCCGCGTTTCTTTGCGACTGCGTAAGCCAATAAACAGTGCCAGTATAAAGCCGATAGCAGCGATGGCGGTATCGAACCACATAATATCGGCAATACTTCTTTGCGAAAGATGAGCCGTAATCAACGGAATGGTAAATGTTGCAATGCTGCCAGCACTGTAATAGATCCCCGTTGCTTTTCCTTTAGCGTAGGGAAAACGTTCCGCCATTAACGTCAGGCCAATTTGTACAACACCGCCTGCGGAGGTAAAACCGATGACGAAAGCAAATATTATCACCACATAAAATGTGGGATGCAGGCAGACGGTGAGCAGGGCGATAAATGAGATAAAGGTGTACAGCATCAGTAATGTTGTTGGGCGAACGGTATTACGAATAAGTGGAGCAGTAATAAATACACACAGCAGCGAACCCACGGTGTAGATACTGAGTAATTTGATCGACATGGTGTATGACATGCCAGCGACAAATTGTCCGTATTGTGCCAGCCACTGGCTAACCAGATAAAACGTTGCCATTGAGATATAGCCATATAGGGAATAACTGGCTAAATCGATAATTGAACAGCGATGTTCCGTAGAGCTGGTGGTTTTCTTTATGACAGGTAAGTGACGACCCGGATGGGGTGGGAACGTACAACGGTATAAAAACAGAGCGTTAATAAACATAATGCCTGCGGCAATCATAAAGGACCAACCGAACCACAGTTCAGCCCACACTAACAGGCTGATAATTAGCGGTAATAAAAACTGTCCGCTGGAAACAAATGCTTTAATTAAAATATTGGCTGTACCCGGTGAGCGTGGAAAAGCTTCCATCAAACTGGGATAGGTGCCTGCATCGAGAAAACTGTTTGCCATTCCCGCCAGAAAGCCAAAAACATAAGCGATAATGATGTTATTGGTGTGCAGGATGCCAAAAAAGAAGGCCATATAGCAGCACATCCCGAGCATGATAAAAGGGCGGCGACCAAAGCGATCGGATAATAATCCTGCAAAAAGCAAGACACTTAATCGACCAATGCCCAGTGATGAGATAACTATCGAGACGCCCGCGGCATTAGTCTGCCAAAGCGTCTCCAGCGAGGCCATATTCAGGCTCATCAAAATGACGCCCATACCATGCACCAGGTAATTAAAATACAACCCAAGTGCGGTAGGGTAATAGGGATTTTTCATAGGTTCTACTTAGCAAAGGTGCTTTAAAAAGTGTAGCGATGTTGTGTCAGTATCCGTTCATTATTGTTGTAACAACGACAATTCCTTTCTGTGGAGAAATTAACAAAGCCGCTCCAGATCGTGTGCATATAATTCAGCGGCTACCGATTGATAGATCTTCCAGTCAATAAAATTGCCATCAGGGTAGACTTGTTGAAACGCGGTTAAGTCGGGGAAAAAACGCATGGTGTTGTTGCCGATGCGGTTATTTATTTTCTCTATGATGGCATGAAGATGTTTTTTTCGTTGCTGACGCATAGCCAACAGTTGCTCGACTACACAATCAGGAATGGCGCATTTGCCATTTTCCCACTGACGCCAGCTTTCACTGTTACCGGTCTGGGCAATCCAGGTCGCGCATTCATCAATAGTCATGGCAAAAATATGGCGAAGTGCCTGGAGTTCATAAGCGTTCATCGTGTAATGGCTGCATGAAATAAACAATAAAATATAAATAACATTATCAGCCTGCTGACGGCTTGAAGAGAGTCACAGTATCTTGTGCAACATTATTGGAAAGAGTGAGGGGCGAGGTAGCGAAGCGGAAAAATGTTAAAAAAAAGCCCATCGTGGGAGATGGGCAAAGACTACACACAGCAATTCGTTGTTTCACTCAGGGGATTTCCATGCTTATAAATCAATATGTTGATTTATAACCGTGAGCTAATAGTAGGCATACGGACTTTTTGCGTCGATCAGATTCGTCTCATTAGTTTAAAAACTGTAAAGAATTTGCGACAGGTACTACCAGCTGAATGGCGGTAAGCAGGAAAATATGGGGAAGAGCAAGCAAATATCAATTAGCAGGGGTTAACAATCAGGCGGCAGAGCCGCCTGATGAGAAATTACTTATTCGATTTCTCGATTTCGCCAAGTTCTTCGAGAATTTCTTCCGGTTGGTCCGTCGGCGGTGGGACTTCTTCCACCCACGCGGCAAAAAGACGCCAGGAAACGGCTAACAGAACCGGACCAATAAACAGGCCGATCATCCCGAAAGCAATCAAACCACCAATAACGCCAGAGAGAATCAGGATCAGCGGTAAATCGGCACCCATGCGAATTAACATTGGGCGGATGACGTTATCGAGCGTGCCAACCACACCGCTCCAAACTAACAGTACCGTTCCCCAGGTGGTATCGCCAGTCCAGTAGAGCCAGATAATCGCCGGAATCAGTACCGGCAACGGTCCAAGCTGGACAAGGCAGGAGAGGATCATTAACACCGTTAGCAAAGTTGCATAAGGTACGCCGGATACGGCGAGGCCGATACCGCCAAGCACTGCCTGTACTAACGCCGTCACCACCACACCCAGCGCCACCGCGCGGATAGCCTGTGCCGCCAGCAGCACGGCGGCATCTCCGCGAACGCCTGCCAGACGGGTTGCAAAATGGCGAATGCCTTGTGCCACCTGTTCACCGCGCCAGTACAGCAGGGCGCTGAAGAGAAGCATCAGCGCACAATGCACCATAAAGCGCCCGATATGCGCCGCCTGCCCAACGAACCAGGTGGTGGTGGTGCCAATATAAGGACGGACTTTCGCCATGATCGCCGTCCCCCCCATATCCAGCAAATTGTGCCAGCCTGCATATAGCTTCGCGCCAATCACCGGAATGGTATTAAGCCACGCCAGATCGGGTAACGTCATGTCACCACTGGAAATGGCTTTAATTAGCGGGCCGCTGCCGTCGACGATACTGTTAACCAGCAAAGCAATAGGGATGATAAACACCATCACTAATAACAGCGTCATCACCAGAACGGCGAGAGAGCGGCGACCAAACATGATCTTTTGCAAACGTAACAATACCGGCCAGGTGGCGATAACCACTGTACCGGCCCATGCAAAGCCGAGAATAAAGGGTTGTACAATCCACAGACATGCCACAATCATGATGGCTAAAAACAGCACCGAAAGCAGAATTTGTGCGACATCCCTGGGCTGACGAACATTTACCATAACTACTTTTCACCTTTTTTGTGCGTCAAATCGTCGACGCGACGTGAACACGCGAAACTCACCTGCATAATGATGAGCAATTTCAGCGGTTTTTAACAGGTCGATTCTGCCCTTAATTCTGATGGGCGTGTAAGAAAAAAATGTGGTACAACAACTCAGGCAACACGCAAACGATTAATCTCTCATCACAGACCGCAGGAAAGGGTCAATATAATGATTCCACAGATTTCCCAGGCACCCGGCGTCGTTCAACTGGTGCTTAATTTTTTGCAAGAGCTGGAGCAACAGGGTTTTACCGGCGATACGGCAACAAGCTATGCCGATCGTCTGACAATGTCGACCGACAACAGTATTTACCAACTTCTCCCCGATGCGGTGGTATTTCCGCGTTCAACCGCAGATGTGGCGTTAATTGCCCGTCTTGCCGCGCAGGAACGCTATTCATCGTTGATCTTTACCCCTCGCGGCGGCGGCACCGGCACTAACGGTCAGGCGCTCAACCAGGGGATTGTTGATATGTCCCGCCATATGAACCGCATCATCGAAATTAACCCTGAAGAGGGCTGGGTGCGCGTTGAGGCCGGGGTGATTAAAGACCAACTCAATCAGTACCTGAAACCCTTTGGCTACTTTTTTGCGCCAGAACTTTCGACCAGCAACCGGGCAACGCTCGGCGGGATGATCAATACCGATGCATCCGGTCAGGGATCGCTGGTCTATGGCAAAACGTCAGATCACGTACTTGGCGTACGCGCGGTGTTGTTGGGGGGCGATATTCTCGATACGCAACCTTTACCCGTCGAACTGGCGGAAACGCTGGGTAAATCCAATACCACAATCGGGCGAATTTATAACACGGTTTATCAACGTTGCCGTCAGCAACGCCAGTTAATCATCGACAACTTCCCCAAGCTTAACCGCTTTCTTACCGGTTACGATCTGCGTCATGTCTTTAACGATGAGATGACCGAGTTCGACCTGACGCGCATTCTGACGGGTTCAGAAGGGACGCTGGCCTTTATTACCGAAGCGCGACTGGATATTACGCGCTTGCCTAAAGTACGCCGTCTGGTGAACGTCAAATATGACTCTTTTGACTCCGCGCTGCGTAACGCGCCGTTTATGGTTGAGGCGCGGGCGCTTTCGGTAGAGACGGTGGACTCAAAAGTGCTGAATCTGGCGCGGGAAGATATTGTCTGGCATTCCGTCAGCGAGTTGATTACCGATGTGCCTGATAAAGAGATGCTCGGGCTGAACATTGTGGAATTTGCCGGTGATGATGAGGCACTGATTGACGAGCGAGTTAATGCACTCTGTGTGCGGCTTGATGAGCTGATTGCCAGCCAACAGGCAGGAGTGATCGGCTGGCAGGTGTGCCGCGAGCTGGCGGGTGTTGAACGTATCTATGCGATGCGCAAAAAAGCCGTTGGTCTGCTTGGCAATGCCAAAGGTGCTGCTAAGCCAATTCCGTTTGCTGAGGATACCTGCGTACCGCCGGAACACCTGGCGGATTATATTGCTGAATTTCGCGCGCTGCTCGACAGCCACGGCTTAAGCTACGGTATGTTCGGTCACGTCGACGCAGGTGTCTTGCACGTCCGTCCAGCACTGGATATGTGCGATCCGCAACAGGAGATTTTGATGAAGCAAATCTCTGATGATGTAGTGGCGCTTACCGCGAAATACGGTGGTTTGTTGTGGGGCGAACACGGCAAAGGTTTTCGCGCCGAATACAGCCCGGCGTTTTTTGGTGAGGAACTTTTTGCAGAACTGCGTAAAGTGAAAGCGGCGTTTGATCCGCATAACCGACTCAACCCCGGGAAGATTTGCCCGCCAGAAGGTCTCGATGCGCCGATGATGAAAGTGGACGCGGTGAAGCGCGGTACATTCGATCGACAGATCCCCATTGCGGTACGCCAGCAGTGGCGTGGTGCAATGGAGTGTAACGGCAACGGTTTATGCTTCAACTTTGATGCTCGTAGTCCGATGTGCCCGTCGATGAAGATCACCCAGAACCGGATTCATTCACCGAAAGGGCGCGCAACGCTGGTACGTGAATGGCTGCGTTTGTTGGCGGATCGCGGCGTTGACCCACTCAAACTGGAACAAGAACTGCCTGAATCCGGCGTCAGTTTGCGGACGTTAATTGCCCGCACGCGCAATAGTTGGCATGCGAATAAAGGCGAATATGACTTCTCACACGAAGTCAAAGAGGCGATGTCGGGCTGTCTGGCCTGTAAAGCTTGTTCGACTCAGTGCCCCATCAAAATTGATGTGCCGGAGTTTCGCTCTCGTTTCCTGCAACTCTATCACACCCGTTATTTACGCCCGCTGCGCGACCACCTCGTCGCTACGGTTGAGAGTTACGCACCGCTGATGGCACGCGCGCCGAAAACCTTTAACTTCTTCATTAACCAGCCGCTGGTGCGCAAACTCTCGGAAAAACATATCGGCATGGTTGATTTGCCGCTGCTGTCGGTCCCCTCGCTACAACAACAAATGGTGGGGCATCGCTCGGCAAACATGACGCTGGAACAGCTTGAAGCTCTCAATGCAGAGCAGAAAGCGCGCACGGTGCTGGTGGTGCAGGACCCCTTTACCAGCTATTACGATGCTCAAGTGGTGGCGGATTTTGTCCGTCTGGTCGAAAAATTAGGTTTCCAGCCCGTGTTACTGCCATTTTCGCCAAATGGAAAAGCCCAGCATATCAAAGGTTTTCTTAATCGTTTTGCGAAGACGGCGAAAAAGACGGCGGATTTCCTCAACCGTATGGCGAAGCTGGGTATGCCAATGGTAGGCGTCGACCCGGCGCTGGTACTTTGTTATCGCGATGAATATAAACTGGCTCTGGGCGAGGAGCGTGGCGAGTTTAACGTCTTACTGGCAAATGAATGGCTGGCAAGCGCACTTGACTCACAGCCAGTGGCTACAGTCAGCGGTGAATCATGGTATTTCTTTGGTCACTGTACCGAAGTTACCGCCTTGCCAGGCGCGCCAGCACAATGGGCGGCAATATTTGCCCGTTTTGGCGCGAAACTGGAAAATGTCAGCGTGGGGTGCTGCGGCATGGCAGGGACTTACGGACATGAAGCGAAAAACCATAAAAATTCGCTCGGGATCTATGAATTATCCTGGCATCAGGCTATGCAGCGACTGCCGCGTAACCGCTGTCTGGCGACCGGATATTCCTGCCGTAGTCAGGTAAAACGGGTTGAAGGCACAGGGGTACGCCATCCTGTGCAGGCTTTACTGGAGATTATTAAATGATATGGAAACGAAAAATCACCCTGGAAGCACTGAATGCTATGGGGGAAGGAAACATGGTGGGATTGCTGGATATTCGCTTTGAACATATTGGTGATGACACCCTTGAAGCGACAATGCCAGTAGACTCACGGACAAAGCAGCCTTTCGGGTTGCTGCATGGAGGTGCATCCGTGGTACTGGCCGAAAGTATCGGTTCCGTTGCCGGTTATTTATGTACCGAAGGTGAGCAAAAAGTGGTTGGTCTGGAAATCAATGCTAACCACGTCCGCTCGGCACGAGAAGGGCGGGTGCGCGGCGTATGCAAACCGTTGCATCTCGGTTCGCGTCACCAGGTCTGGCAGATTGAAATCTTCGATGAGAAAGGGCGTGTGCTGTTCGTCACGATTGACGACCGCTATTTTGTGACGTTGTCACCAGAAAAGTGTGACGCATATTGCTTTTGGTTATTATCTGCACAGTAAACGGTGGTATACTGTGCAGGTCTTGTCTAAAAGCGAGGATGCTATGTCTACTCAACTTGATCCCACCCAACTGGCCATTGAATTTTTACGCCGTGACCAAAGCAATCTTTCACCTGCCCAATATCTCAAGCGTCTGAAACAATTAGAACTTGAATTTGCTGACCTGCTTACTCTCTCTTCTGCTGAATTAAAAGAAGAAATCTACTTCGCCTGGCGTCTGGGCGTGCATTGATCCTGATTTAATGTCGCGAGTTCGCCAAATCGGCCTGGATTAATCTTCGTCCAGGTTCGAGGGCCTTTTTAATACAGCCTATCTACCCGCCTGATAACGTTCAAAAATAATACAAATCGCAGTTTGTGTTAAAACAGTGGGTTAGCTTTATGAGATTATCCTTATCGCCCCTTCAAGAGCTAAGCCACTGTGAGTGCCGGAGATAAGCGCCGGATGGGGTAGAAACCCTTAAGCCTGTGTCGCACAGACTTAAGGGTTTTCTTATTTCTGAACGCTGCACTTTTTTACCTATCTCTTAAATAGTCATTTTCAATGCAACTTTTTCTTTTTCATCACAGCCTTAATGCTCCTTAGATAATAATCATTATCTAACAATGAGATACCTAATTCTTAGCGTGCCTGTTAACCCACAAATCAGGGTCTATGCTTATTAAAAGCAGGTAAAAAGCATGTTTTACGCTAAAGCCCCTGCGTTTGCTGGGTTGAACTGATAATCATTATCACTAACATGCTGTTATACGCTGAAAGCGATGAAGTGAGGTAAATCGATGGACATGCATTCAGGAACCTTTAATCCACAGGATTTCGCCTGGCAAGGCTTAACGCTGACACCCGCAGCGGCGATACACATCCGCGAACTGGTGGCAAAGCAGCCTGGTATGATCGGCGTGCGCTTAGGCGTTAAGCAAACAGGCTGCGCGGGCTTTGGCTATGTGCTCGACAGTGTTAGCGAGCCGGACAAAGACGATCTGCTGTTTGAACACGACGGCGCGAAGCTGTTTGTCCCGCTGCAAGCGATGCCTTTTATTGATGGCACGGAAGTCGATTTCGTTCGCGAAGGACTTAATCAGATATTCAAATTTCACAACCCTAAAGCCCAGAATGAATGTGGCTGTGGCGAAAGCTTTGGGGTATAGGCGGTACTATGTCTCGTAATACTGAAGCAACTGACGATGTCAAAACCTGGACCGGCGGCCCGCTGAATTATAAAGAAGGATTCTTCACCCAGTTAGCCACCGATGAGCTGGCAAAGGGGATAAACGAAGAGGTGGTGCGCGCAATTTCGGCGAAGCGTAATGAGCCGGAGTGGATGCTGGAGTTTCGTCTCAACGCCTATCACGCATGGCTGGAGATGGAAGAACCGCACTGGTTGAAAGCGCACTACGACAAGCTGAATTATCAGGATTACAGCTACTACTCGGCACCATCGTGCGGTAATTGTGACGACAACTGCGCGTCTGAACCCGGCGCGGTGCAGCAAACTGGCGCGAACGCCTTTTTAAGTAAAGAGGTGGAGGCGGCGTTTGAGCAGTTGGGCGTTCCCGTGCGGGAAGGCAAAGAGGTGGCAGTGGATGCCATTTTCGACTCTGTTTCGGTTGCCACTACTTATCGCGAAAAACTGGCGGAGCAGGGAATTATTTTTTGTTCCTTTGGCGAGGCGATCCACGATCACCCGGAACTGGTGCGTAAATATCTCGGCACCGTGGTGCCGGGGAATGACAACTTCTTTGCCGCACTTAATGCGGCGGTAGCCTCTGACGGTACGTTTATTTATGTGCCTAAAGGCGTGCGTTGCCCGATGGAACTTTCCACCTATTTTCGCATTAACGCGGAAAAAACCGGGCAGTTTGAGCGCACCATTCTGGTGGCCGACGAAGACAGCTACGTTAGCTACATTGAAGGCTGTTCCGCTCCGGTGCGTGACAGCTATCAGTTACACGCGGCGGTGGTGGAAGTCATCATCCATAAAAACGCCGAGGTGAAATATTCCACGGTACAAAATTGGTTCCCTGGCGATAACAACACCGGCGGTATTCTCAACTTCGTCACCAAGCGTGCTTTGTGCGAAGGCGAAAACAGCAAAATGTCATGGACGCAATCAGAAACCGGCTCAGCGATTACGTGGAAATATCCCAGCTGCATTTTGCGCGGCGATAACTCCATTGGTGAGTTTTACTCAGTGGCGCTGACCAGCGGTCATCAGCAAGCGGATACCGGCACCAAGATGATCCACATCGGTAAAAACACCAAATCGACCATTATATCGAAAGGGATCTCTGCCGGACATAGTCAGAACAGTTATCGCGGCTTAGTGAAAATCATGCCGACGGCAACCAATGCGCGCAATTTCACTCAGTGCGATTCAATGCTGATTGGCGCTAATTGTGGGGCGCATACCTTCCCGTATGTCGAATGTCGCAATAACAGCGCTCAGCTGGAGCACGAGGCAACGACATCACGTATTGGTGAAGATCAACTGTTTTACTGCCTGCAACGCGGGATCAGCGAAGAAGATGCCATCTCGATGATTGTTAACGGTTTTTGCAAAGACGTGTTCTCGGAACTGCCGCTGGAATTTGCCGTTGAAGCACAAAAACTCCTCGCCATCAGTCTTGAACACAGCGTCGGATAAGGAATAAACATGTTAAGTATTAAAGATTTACACGTCAGCGTGGAAGATAAAGCTATCCTGCGTGGATTAAGCCTCGACGTTCGTCCCGGCGAAGTTCACGCCATTATGGGGCCCAATGGTTCGGGCAAAAGTACCTTATCGGCAACGCTTGCCGGGCGAGAAGATTATGAAGTGACGAGCGGCACGGTTGAGTTTAAAGGCAAAGATTTGCTTGCGCTGTCGCCGGAAGATCGTGCAGGTGAAGGCATCTTTATGGCCTTCCAGTATCCGGTGGAAATTCCCGGCGTCAGTAACCAGTTTTTCCTGCAAACGGCACTTAATGCGGTGCGCAGCTATCGCGGCCAGGAAACGCTCGACCGCTTTGATTTTCAGGATTTGATGGAAGAGAAAATCGCTCTCCTGAAGATGCCGGAAGATTTATTAACCCGTTCGGTAAACGTTGGTTTTTCCGGCGGCGAGAAAAAGCGCAACGATATTTTGCAAATGGCGGTGCTGGAACCGGAGTTATGCATTCTTGATGAGTCAGACTCCGGGCTGGATATTGACGCATTAAAAGTGGTTGCCGATGGCGTGAACTCGCTGCGTGACGGCAAGCGTTCATTCATCATTGTTACGCACTACCAACGCATTCTCGACTACATCAAGCCTGATTACGTCCATGTGCTGTATCAGGGACGAATTGTGAAATCCGGCGATTTCACGTTGGTCAAACAACTGGAGGAGCAGGGTTATGGCTGGCTTACCGAACAGCAGTAACGCACTGCAACAGTGGAATCATTTGTTTGAAGCTGAAGGGGCGAAACGCTCCCCGCAAGCACAGCAGCATTTACAACAATTGCTGCGTACCGGACTGCCGACACGTAAACATGAAAACTGGAAATATACGCCGCTGGACGGGCTGACCAATAGCCAGTTTGTCAGCATTGCGGGGGAGATAGCCCCACAGCAGCGTGATGCCTTAGCGTTAACGTTAGACGCCGTGCGGCTGGTGTTTGTCGATGGACGTTACGTGCCCGCACTGAGCGATGCAACTGAAGGCAGCGGATATGAAGTGAGCATTAACGACGACCGTCAGGGGTTACCCGACGCTATTCAGGCGGAAGTGTTTCTGCATTTGACGGAAAGCCTGGCACAAAGCGTGACGCATATCGCCGTGAAGCGCGGTCAACGGCCGGCAAAGCCATTGCTGTTAATGCATATCACCCAGGGCGTGGCAGGTGAAGAGGTGAATACTGCCCATTACCGGCATCATCTGGATCTGGCGGAAGGTGCCGAAGCAACGGTGATCGAACATTTTGTCAGCCTTAATGATGCTCGTCACTTCACCGGCGCACGGTTCACTATCAACGTCGCAGCGAACGCCCATTTGCAGCATATCAAGCTGGCGTTTGAAAACCCGCTCAGTCACCACTTTGCTCATAACGATTTGTTGCTGGCTGATGATGCCACCGCATTTAGCCACAGTTTCCTGCTGGGTGGCGCAGTGTTACGACACAACACCAGTACGCAACTCAATGGCGAAAACAGCACGGTGCGGATCAATAGCCTGGCGATGCCGGTGAAAAACGAGGTGTGTGATACTCGTACCTGGCTGGAACACAATAAAGGTTTTTGTAACAGCCGACAGTTGCACAAAACTATCGTCAGCGACAAAGGCCGCGCGGTATTTAACGGTTTGATCAACGTCGCGCAGCACGCCATCAAAACGGATGGTCAGATGACCAACAATAATCTGCTGATGGGCAAACTGGCGGAAGTGGATACGAAACCGCAGCTGGAAATCTATGCAGATGATGTGAAATGCAGCCACGGCGCGACGGTGGGGCGTATTGATGATGAACAGATGTTCTATCTGCGCTCGCGCGGGATCAATCAGCAGGATGCCCAGCAGATGATCATTTACGCCTTTGCTGCCGAACTGACGGAAGCACTGCGTGATGAAGGGCTTAAACAGCAGGTGCTGGCCCGAATCGGTCAACGGCTGCCAGGAGGTGCAAGATGACTTTTTCCGTTGATAAGGTGCGGGCCGATTTCCCGGTGCTTTCGCGTGAGGTGAACGGTTTGCCGCTGGCTTATCTCGACAGCGCCGCCAGTGCGCAGAAACCGAGCCAGGTGATTGATGCCGAGGCTGAGTTTTATCGTCATGGCTACGCGGCGGTGCATCGCGGTATTCATACCTTAAGCGCCCAGGCGACCGAGAAAATGGAGAACGTGCGCAAGCGGGCATCGCTGTTTATTAATGCCCGTTCGGCGGAAGAGCTGGTGTTCGTCCGCGGTACGACGGAAGGGATCAATCTGGTCGCCAATAGCTGGGGCAACAGCAATGTGCGGGCGGGCGATAACATCATCATCAGTCAGATGGAGCACCACGCTAACATTGTCCCCTGGCAGATGCTTTGTGCACGCGTTGGCGCAGAGCTGCGTGTGATCCCGCTCAACCCCGACGGTACTCTGCAACTGGAGACGCTGCCTACGCTGTTTGATGAGAAAACTCGCCTGCTGGCAATTACTCATGTCTCCAACGTGCTTGGGACAGAAAATCCGCTGGCGGAGATGATCACACTTGCGCATCAACATGGCGCAAAAGTGCTGGTGGATGGCGCTCAGGCGGTGATGCATCATCCGGTGGATGTTCAGGCGCTGGATTGCGATTTTTACGTGTTCTCCGGGCATAAACTGTATGGCCCTACCGGAATTGGCATTCTTTATGTCAAAGAAGCCTTGTTGCAGGAGATGCCGCCGTGGGAAGGGGGCGGTTCTATGATTGCCACCGTTAGCCTGAGTGAAGGCACTACCTGGACCAAAGCGCCGTGGCGGTTTGAAGCCGGTACGCCCAATACCGGAGGTATTATTGGCCTTGGCGCGGCGCTGGAGTATGTTTCGGCGCTGGGGCTTAACAACATTGCCGAGTATGAACAAAATCTGATGCATTACGCATTGTCGCAGTTGGCAGCGGTGCCGGATCTTACGCTCTATGGTCCGCCGGACAGACTTGGCGTTATTGCTTTTAATCTCGGTAAACACCACGCCTATGATGTTGGCAGTTTTCTCGATAATTACGGCATTGCTGTGCGTACCGGACATCACTGCGCAATGCCATTAATGGCCTATTACAACGTCCCTGCGATGTGTCGGGCGTCGCTGGCCATGTATAACACCCATGAAGAAGTGGATCGTCTCGTGACCGGCCTGCAACGTATTCACCGTCTGCTGGGATAACAGGGAGGCACTATGGCTTTATTGCCGGATAAAGAAAAATTGCTGCGTAATTTTTTACGCTGCGCCAACTGGGAAGAGAAATATCTCTACATTATTGAGTTGGGTCAGCGTCTGCCAGAATTACGTGACGAAGACAAAAGCCCGCAAAATAGCATCCAGGGCTGCCAGAGTCAGGTGTGGATTGTAATGCGCCAGAATGCGCAGGGAATTATTGAATTGCAGGGCGACAGCGATGCGGCCATTGTAAAAGGGCTTATTGCGGTCGTCTTTATTCTTTACGATCAAATGACGCCGCAGGATATTGTCAATTTCGATGTGCGCCCGTGGTTTGAAAAAATGGCGCTCACCCAACATCTCACCCCATCACGCTCACAAGGTCTGGAAGCGATGATTCGCGCAATTCGCGCCAAAGCCGCTGCACTTAGCTAAACTAAAGGGACAGCTTTCATCCGGTTGGCTCACATTGCCGGGTGGTCAATGTTTACACTGGCCTGCACAGGAGTGTTTTGGTTTCAGGTGAACATAAGCGCCATCCGACGTTTCAGCGTGAGTCTCCGGCAAATACAGGAGGTTTACAATGAAACGCGCGTCTTTGCTTACACTCACGCTTATCGGCGCTTTTAGCGCCATCCAGGCTGCCTGGGCGGTTGATTATCCGCTACCACCAACCGGCAGTCGACTGGTTGGGCAAAATCAAACGTATACGGTGCAAGAAGGGGATAAAAACCTTCAGGCCATCGCCCGACGTTTTGATACTGCGGCAATGTTGATCCTTGAAGCCAATAACACTATCGCCCCGGTGCCAAAACCCGGTACGACGATAACTATTCCTTCACAACTATTATTACCTGATGCGCCGCGTCAGGGGATTATTGTAAACCTTGCAGAGCTGCGCCTTTATTATTATCCGCCGGGAGAAAATATCGTGCAGGTTTATCCGATAGGTATTGGTTTGCAGGGGCTGGAAACGCCGGTGATGGAAACGCGTGTGGGGCAGAAAATCCCTAACCCAACCTGGACGCCTACGGCGGGCATTCGTC
>OHVK01000509.1_pt1 | contig 15219 bp, 15 predicted proteins | sample 1579411 | NCBI WGS metagenome assembly OHVK01 (sample SAMEA3882524, study PRJEB24775) | human gut metagenome | biome: human-associated habitat; feature: intestine environment; material: feces | place: Netherlands | collected 2009/2010 | reverse complement strand
CGAAGTTCATCCGGCGGAGTTTATCCAGCTGCGCCTGCAGATGGTCTATTTCGCGCTCCCGGTTGCTCAGCTTTTCCTGCAGGGCGTGGATCAGCGCTTCCTGTTCGGCCAGGCGCTGTTTCAGCAGGAAGATGTCGTCAGAAGAGATGTCGTTCATAAGCCCGTATTTTACCGGGCTTATTCTGTGACAACCAGGATAAAGAGATTTACAGCATGGTCAGGGAGGTCAGCAGCCGCTTAGGCTGTCGCCAGTCGATACCTTCCAGCAGCATCGCCAGCTGCGCCTGTGTAAGGAACACTTTGCCATCACTGGCTGACGGCCAGGCGAAGCGCCCACGCTCCAGCCGTTTGGTCAGGAGGCACAGTCCGTCACCGGTGGACCACAGCAGTTTAACCTGACTGCCGCTGCGGCCCCGGAAAATGAAAACATGGCCGGACATGGGATCGTCTTTCAGCGCCGTCTGTACTTTCGCAGCCAGGCCGTTGAAGCCATTTCTCATATCGGTGATACCGGCAACCAGCCAAATTTTGGTCCCGGAAGGTAACGGGATCATCGCTTCAGTTCCTGTATCAGCAGAGTCAGGAGCTTTTCGCTGACATTGCCATTGAAGCGGAGCGTCCCGTGCCGGAACGTTACCTCACAGCTGATACTGAGGGTTTCCGGGTCCTCTGCGAGCGATTCTGGCTGTTCGGCAGCTGCATCGAGAGTCACAGGAAGTAGCTGGGGGCTCTCTGAAGAAGGTAATAGCAGCTTTCCCTCGCGCCATTGTTGTCGCCATTTGAACAACAGATTGGCGTTAATGCCATTTTCAAGAGCAAGTTTTGAGATGGATATCCCGGGTTCACAGGAGGCAGCAACGAGCTGCTGTTTAAATTCGGGAGAATAATTAGGGCAGCCTTTTCGCCTGCCGGGAGTCACATTTTTCTGCATATCTGACACTTTGGTTCCCACTACTTATTTGGTGGACACCACTTTGTCTAATTCGTCAGATTCTGACCAGACGGTTCAGGCTGTACGCTTACCACTATTTTATCCCTGTTGAATTTGGTTAAGCCGGTGCAGACGAGCCGGGAAACGCACATCTGAACCGGCACAATAAAATACAATACAACCCCCTGTTACTGGAGATACGAATGGAATGACGAGGCAGCCTGTCAGTCACAGGGGGCTGTTGGCATAAAATCAACGGAAAGGCCACCAACACCGGAATTAAGCTCCACAGTCCCCGCACTGGCAATCCATTCCCGGGAAAGGCATCACCGCAAACTGCTCCGGAGGCAACCATTACAGCCTCTGTAACGGATTATCAGCCCTGGCATCTTCCGACGGCACCTCCTGCCGCCCCCACGCCCTGCTGTATACCCCGGTACCGCAGCGTGGGCAGCACTTTTCCCCCTCATAATCTTCGTCACACATCACACAAAACCACTTTCTCACCTTCACCGTATAATCCGGAACCGTCATACCCTGCAGATGCAAACGACGGGCCTCTTTCTCTGCCGGGTCAAGCCAGGTGCATCGCAGCAGGATTTTCTCAGCGACAGTCATCTGGTCATGTTCAAACCACGGTGGTTGTCCGTCATTGCCCCGCTGAAGTGTTAACGGGCATCCACAGGACACACAGCACAAAACGTCCTGTCGGTTGTGCTTCGCAGCTTCTTTCGCCGTAACAAAATGGCCTTTGCTGTCATTCGCCATATAACAGTTCAGAATTCGCATATTTCCTCCTGAGTTGTCCGGGGAATACTGAATCCTCCGGTCTGGCAGTGTGTGCAGTACTGCTCCCCATAATAATCGTGGTGACATTGTCTGCAGTGCCAGCTGGCTTTACGCACCACGGGTAAGGCATCCGGTACGAATTGCTGCAGACGTTTAATCAACTGTATTTCTCTGCGCTCCGGCCTGACATAAGGGCACTGTTGACCGTGCTCTGTCAGCCTGTCGTCAGTGTGTTCAAACCAGGGAAGTTCAGTGTCGTATTGCGGATGGTATCTGAGTGCACTGCCACACAAGTGGCAGGTGTAGTGAGCATAAGGTGCGGCCTGTACAGTACGGGCGCCCGTCAGACGTCCGTTGCTATCAAGAGCGAGAAAGGATTTTGCGTACATAGTATATGTTCCTTACCGTCAGACGACACGCAGGCAACAGCCGTCCCGGTACGGGCAGCGTGGTCAGGTGTGAATGGCGGTTTCAGTTCAGTCTCATAAGGGAAAATCAGTGTGGTGGCCATGAACACGTCATCACACTGAAGTCAGATAACTCGTCTGTCTGGCTCAGCCACGACTGCAGCCAAAGTTGCGCTCACCGGTGCCGTAAGCTTTGGTACTCTCCTTCGCCAGATAGTCAGCACGCTCCAGCACCTGCTGAAAGCCGGTGTCATCATCGCGTTCCAGCCACACCGCCGGCCAGGCCGGAAAATGCACCAGCGTGGCATGGCACCCGACATCCACTCCCAGGGCACTGCACCACGCCTGTTTAATCATCCCGGCCAGTGATCCCGGAGCGCGGTAATCACCGGCACGACACCAGGTATCCCGGTTAACCAGCAGCATCAGGTGATAGTGTTTTTTACCTTTGCACTCCCCAAACTCCCGGGCCCAGACGTAATGCAGGGTTGTGGGATGCACGCGTTTACCTTCCCGATGCTTACGTTTCTGGTAAGCGTCGATTCGGGCTTTCAGGGCATTGATGAAGCGGGATATCACAGCTGCGTCCGTTGCTGCCGGTACATCCGGGAAACGCAGGTCAACCCGCAATGCCGTCAGGCGGGGATGAACATTCAGTGCGTGCCGCACCGTCTCACGAATACGTTGCTGCCAGAAGGGGTTGTATTTGTAGGTCATGGTTAAATCTCCGTATGGTTCATACGGAATAGCCACGTCGTAAAAAATACGCAGAGTCCCTGAAGTGACCTCCGGCAGGACACTGTCTCAGGCACTCTGTGATAACCCGAACGGTCGTCTCCGGACTGACGATTGAATTCCCGGCGTTGTTTTTTTTAATGTAAAAAACCGGTTACGGATAAGGCGTGGCGAGGGAGCTATCGTGATACGCAAAAAGAAGTGCAGGGACTGTGGTAACGCAATTACTCATAATACAGTATGTTGCCCGTATTGTGGCGCTGTCGACCCCTTCGGTTATTACCGGAAGACCGATCGTCTGCTCTGTTTACTGACGTTACTGCTGGTGCTGATTCTGGTTACCGTTTCAGGCGTCAGTGTATTTGTACTGTTGCAGTAGGTTACAGAGGAGGGATTATCAGGAATCGGCGGGGCAGAGCGACCCGCTGCGTTTGTTGTGCCAGACAGTAACGCACCGGCTCCCTGCAAAATGGTACCTGAATCAATCACAGTCAGGTATTCCGCCAATCCGTGATCGAATCGAGCGGAATACTCAGCCCCGACAAATACGAGTCCCCTTCAGAAGATACAGGCCGGTAATGCCTGAACGCCTGCCCCTCTGTACACCATTCCCTTTTGATTTCGAATTCTTTGTTGCCGTTATACTGCTTAATGTTCCCGATCTTCCGGTGCACAGATAACACCGGAGTCATCGTAGCGCGGATTCAAGATTCAGGTGACATATTTCCAGACGGAAGCCGGCACGCGATCGTAAAGTTTGTTCATTGTCAGTTCTGCCAGCCGGTGATCGACCGCAGAGTTAAAGGCTTCCAGCTCCGCAGGGGTAAGTTTATAACGTGTGTGGGAAATCACTTTTTCCAGCGTCTCCCGGGATGAACAACGACGGAACTGCTGTGGTTTTAACTTCCATTAGCCTCTCATTACTTTATGCTGCGGTTAACAGGATGCTGTCAGCATACCGCACCAGCCTGGCATTCTGGTACCCTCCCCAAACTCATTACTCCCGTGCAACCACTTAACCGGTCTCTCAGCAATATCGCCTTAACGCTACGTTTAGTTATCCGACACCGGATGTCCGATGCCATTGCGACAACCTGAAGGTAACCAGCCAGTTAGCTGAGATGTTAAGCTGCTGGCTGCATACACCTTGCCAAATCTAATCGCTGTTATCTTAACCAATTTCCAGGATACAAGGGGGCGATTACTGAGAATGCTCTCAGACTGTCACTCACCAGATCGGATACGTTTACCGCTCAGGCGGATGCTTAATGCACTCTGTTCAGGTGCATTGCAGGTACGTTTTATGTACGCAGGTTATACGCCAGTTATCAGGGATAACCCTGTGAGTACAACGCAATCTGTTGCTACTGGGTAGACTGGTCTGCTGATCACACTCACAGATTTATTTCACATATATGAACTCATGTGTTTGAGCTCTCTTATATATTTATAATACCAATCAGACAGTCTTATCCCACCAGTGATAACTGTCGCCTGCCCACAGGTCACAGGCTGATATACCACAACCGCCTTCAAAAACAACTCTGCAATTATCAGAACGCTAGTTTTCCCCTTGTCTCACGAAAGTCCTCCCTCCTTTATCGCGTGCGCGTGCGGAAGCATCGTTTCGCAACAACCACCCGACATACCGGTACGGCTCAGCCACCGCAATCCCCCCGTTTATCTCCTGACGGTCACATTCCCGATTATTTTTTACGTTTCTCCCCGGTTGTTATGCCGGTGAAGGTGGTGCGTTGTTTTCATCACCAACGCCGGTTGAGATTAACAACATCCGGAGGAACATTCTCATGACCACCCCAGTTTCACTGATGGATGACCAGATGGTCGACATGGCATTTATCACTCAACTGAACGGCCTGACAGATAAGTGGTTTTACAGGCTCATCAGGGATGGGGCCTTTCCGGCTCCCATCAAGCTGGGCCGCAGCTCCCGCTGGCTGAAAAGTGAAGTGGAAGCCTGGCTGCAGGCGCGTATTGCACAGTCCCGTCCGTAATTTTTAACCACTGGCCCTTCGCCCACAGCAGACGCAATCTCCGGCCTGCCGGCGGCACTCTGCTGCCTGTTATCCCCCGTGAGGAATATGAAAATGAAACAACAGTATCAGACCCGTTACGAGCTGCTCCACGAAAGCTACCAGAAATGGCTGACCGGCTTCACCCGGCACGCCGTATCCTGGGGCGTGTGTCATCCGAATATCTACTACTTCCATAATCTGACGCCCGGGTGGGTGTCATTCAATGGTGAAAAACCGGAGATTGCCATCGTACCCCAGAGCCTGCACCGGCTGATTTATGGCCCTGACAAACGGGCCACGCCGCCCCTGGATGATGATCTGATAGTGAATTTATGCACCAGTGAACATCTGCTGGTTCATCATCCGATGCTGGAAGGGATTCTGCTGTCTGAATGTGAACGTCTGAGGCAGCGTTCTCTGGCAAATAAACTGATCAGCCTCTTCCGTCAGTTTGGTGGCACGGAGTTGCGCCTCAAACTGGTCTGGCTTTGCTGGCTTGATTTAATGACCGGAAACAGCCTTGAAGACTGGAAAGAGAACCTGAAACGGAAATCAGAAAAAGAGCTGGAGGAATGGATCATCAACCGTCAGAGGCAGAGCGCAGCACTGACGGATCTGATGGATCAGTACGTGCTCCTGGCATACCGCACAACGGTTGACGGTAACCGTAACTGATGCCGGTTGTTTCCGGAAGGTGCGGCAAAATACGGAAATGATGATACCCCCGGCCCTGCATGCTCACCTGCAGAGCGTGTTCGTCGTCATCATACTGAGCCATGACGGATGTCTTAAGGGCATCCTGTCATTGCTGAGCTGGCATGCTGCGGTACATGCCTCACCCTGGTGACAATAAGTACATGGCGACAGCACTCCCTGCACCGCAAAAGAGATGTACACGGCCGGATGTTATGGCTGAATGTTTCTTCGTCAGATATTCAGGAACAGTTGTAGTAACGAATTTTACCGATCTCTGTACACGGCCGGACGCCGTCAGTGTATACGGGCGGACGTTCCATGCTGCATGACTACATCCGGCCCGGATGTCAATGAGTCCGTCAGGAACGCTTCGCTTCGAAACCCGGCCTGGATACCAGCGCCGGCACGCCGGGAAGAAGTTGATATGGTGGTTGCCGGACAACAGCGCTCCTGGATTGACTGCTGCATCACTCAACCACGCTGAATATCAAAGGAGAGCGTTACCGGTTAAAAGAGAAACGTAAAGCTGTGGTGATGACCCAAAACAACACGACAATCAGTGAGGATGGAATGGTGAAAATCAGACTGCATCAGTGTAGAAAATATACTGGCTGGCATGAAAATGGCCCGGCTCGTGGCGTTGACATATTCTCTCCTGAGCATCCTGAATGACTGCAGTTGCTGTGGAAAAGTAAGCAGTCTCCACCCACGGCACCACTTAACAGACATTCAGTAACTCACCCCAGACTTTCTATAACGCTTATCGGTGCACTGAAAACAGGAGAGTGCGCTTAAAACCGCAGACCGCATTGCGGGTGTTACTGCATGACAGCCTGGCGGTATTGTGAAATGTCGGCAGGAACCGATGTCTGCGCAGGGGGAACTTCCGTGATCGGGATAAGTGCAGAAGAAATCAGATCACGACGTAAACCTGCAGTGCCTGACGCTGCAAGTGGCATTAACCATGGGACGTTGCCGATCCCGGATTGCGGAAACAGGAGCACTATTTTCTGCCGCGGGGAGTACCTCTGGCAGTAAATCCGGCTCGCTCATCTGACCGTCTCTCTCCCGGAAAAGACCAGAAATGAGATCGTCACCTCAACAGCAGGGAAGATGTCTTGACAGACTGGTTATATTGCATACGATTTATGAAGAAAAAGACAGCAAATATGGAGGCTATAGCGGAGAACACCCTACGAAATTCCTGTGAAAAACGATTGAAAAAACGATCAGATTCGATTCGTTTTTATATGCTTTTTGGGCACGTGGCGATGACGAACTGTTGCATGTGCAGAGGAGAATGCACCCGGAAGCACCAGAATCATCCAGAAAGGCAGAACGATTACGCATCAAACCAGGAGACAGCAATATCAGGATAACATACTGATTTAAAATGAATTTACAGCAATACGTGAAAACATTTTTTACTTAAAGGAGACAGATGCGCTGAAGACAGTGCAGGTATTTTTATATAAAAATGAGAAGGTTACGGGATGTCTATCCAGCACACTATGACCGGAGAATATCAGTCAGGCTTAAAAAGACAATAAATACAGTGAGTTAAATACACAGAGAAAACGAAAACGTAGTATCAGAGGGTACATCTTACAACAGAGACTGAATTTCCGGTTTTTCATAACCGGCCATTCCGGAAAGTGCAGGCGGCCCGGAGCTCTTCTGACGCCAGTACCTGCCAGATTGTTCTGTACATTCTGTACATCATGTACGGAGGTTTTTGTTTGCTTTCTTAAAATCTGCAAATGTGGGAAGAGCAGGTGAGGTGTATTGTGGGAAAGGAACTGGATGATATCTGCACCAGCTGTCCGTATATCGATGCTATAAAACGGCACAAACAACAGCTCGGTGCCATAGAGGAATATACACAGTGGTTAAAAAAAGAACCACGGGCATCTTATTTTTTTCTGTTCCGGCTGTATACCCGCATTCACAATACATTTTTCCCCAAAAAGCAACAACTCCCGTTCACTCCCGGTGGCACTCACTGCCCGGAACCTGATGTCACCCTTCGGGACTTAACGCTTTCCCCGGGCTACCACAGTGATTATGCCCCTCAACCCATTCCGGAGATGGACAGTTCTGCTGTTGTTCCCCCAACTAATGAAAACACCTCGCCTCCGGAAGATACTCCCGACAACACTCCGGCCGGAGGCAATACCGGACAAGCGGAAAAGACCAGAAACTCAGGACTCACACCCATTCCTGAAAAACGTTCAGGAATGCCCCCGGAACATCTGCGGTTTGCCACAGGGTTTCCACCGCAACCGAAGATTGCCGGTCCCAAAGGAAAGCCGATGCGCACCGTGCATCCGGATAAAATCTACCGTGAAATTATATGGTTCTGCTCCGGTTACCTGCGGAAATCCGGACCAGAGGCTACGAGGACGATCATCAACTCAATATTCTGTGAATGGGCCAGCATCTTCAATGATTACTCCTCCCCCTTTTCGTGGGTGGACAGCAGGGACAGTGAACAGTGTGACTGGTTATGGAACGCCATGCAGGTCCGGTGTGTGGGAACCCCGCTGAATCCCCTTACCCCGGAGCAGAAATACTGGTTCGCCTGCGCCACGTTTGATAACTGGGAAGGCTGGAATGAGCAACAGGTACAGTTTTTACTGGAAAGTAATCCCAGACGGAACAGAGCGAAGTTTACGCAGGCCTCCTTCCAGGCCCCCAGGATTCAGCATAAAGCGATTCTTCTTGATGAGCTGAAAAGTGCCCGGGAGCAACAAAAAAGGCGTGATGAACGTGCTGATGGTTCCGTTCCGCTGAAACTGTCCGGAAAAATCCACAAACAGCCTGAAAGTATTGCCCGAAGTCGTGGTGCCCCCCAAAAAAACTGTTGAATGAAATGATTGAGCTGGCGTACCAGGATTTTGTGGCAAATGAGCAGCACAAGACTCGGAGTTAAAGACTGCAGGGCCCCGGTTACCAATTCTGCAGCATACACAACGAATGTATCCGGCTCTTACCTGTGAGGGGCACGAAAATTATACATTGAGCATGAGTGGATAATCCCGGGTGAGAGTCTCCCGTTTTACACTATTCACTAAAGGTGAGGCATATCATTCAGTCTCTCTGAATTCTTCATTTCAGTAACTTCAGCTACCTTCGTTTCATCTCCCCCACGAACCGGGGCCGCAGCTTGTTGTATCAATACCAAATTGTTGGTCATTACTGTCCTGTATCACTGGGCTGGCAAGTGAACTGAAATCCGCACCTTAATATTCTGACTGGCTGCGTACATTCATGGCATGAAGCGGCCGGAGCGGCTGAACTGAAGGTCCGTTGTGAGCGAACAGCGGACATTCACTACACATGGTTCAAACATGAACCGGAGCTTTATTGTCTAGCTGTCAGTGTACTGCGATTTACCCGCTCGGTTGTCCAGAAAATCGGTCTGAAATCCAGTCATTAAAGGGCCTTAGCCTGACATTAAGCAACTTGGTAGGCGGATAGATAATAGAAATAGGAATGCGCAGGTCTGTCATGTTGCCTAGAACGGTGACAAGCTGTCCGGTGCGAAATCATTCCGGCAGCGACAGGCTCATGTGTCAGCCCGACGCCCAGACCGTCAACGAGCATGTGGATCTGCGAGGCGTTATCGTTCGCAGCGATGTTAAAACGAACAATCTGCTCATCTTCTAGAAGCACAAGTGCTTTAATGACATTAAGGCGGTCTATATGTTGCATTACAGACTTCCTATTGATCTTTACCTGAGGCTGAAGCAACCACGTTAATCCGACTATTTTTCGATTGCACCATCCACTATCACCATCGATCTTCCCTGAGCACAACGTTCAACTCTCCCGCGTACGCCGTATACCTGCGCAAGGCTCTCTGCATGGATCACCGTTTGCGGGTCGCCGCTGTCGATAAGTTTCCCCTCTTTCAGCATGATGACCTGGGCGGCATGCCGCAGTGCGATATTGATATCGTGTAAGACGACCAGCGTAACCATATTGCGTCTTCGCGTTTCGCGCGATACAACATCCATCACATGGAACTGATAATTGAGATCCAGCGCGCTCAGTGGTTCATCCAGCAATAATAATGCGGGGCGGCGAATAAGCGACTGTGCAAGCCCCACCAGCTGCTTCTGACCGCCGGACAGGCTATCGAGGTAGTTCATTGCCAGATGTGCGATGCCTAGCTCTTCGAGCAGCGCTATAGCCTGCGCCTGATTTTGCCCGGCGCCGGAGGCGCGCTGGGCGACAACCACCGACTCCAGCACCTGTAAATGCACGCCCTGCGGCAGGGACTGCGGCAGGAACACAACTTTTTCAGCCCGACGAGCAAACGGCAGCGATAAGAGATTCTCTTCATTCAGCCAGGCTTCGCCACTGGCGCGATTTAGCCCGGCCAGGGCGCGCAGTAGCGTTGATTTACCGCAGCCATTAGGCCCCAGCAGTACAGTGACTTCGCCGCGCGGCAGCGTAGAAATCGACAGATGCTCAATAATCCGCCGTTTGCCGTAACCGGCGCACAGCGCATTAATCGTAAGCCCGCTCATGACATACTCCCTCGATGACGCATTACAATGCTCAGAAAGAACGGAACGCCTACCAGCGAGGTAACAATTCCTACCGGTAAAATGACACCGGGAATGATGTTCTTCGACGCTACCGAGGCCAGCGATAGCACCAGCCCACCGATAAGGATGCTTCCGGGCAAATAAAAGCGATGATCTTCTCCCAGCAACAGGCGGGAAATATGCGGTGCAACCAGGCCAATAAAGCCAATTGGCCCCACAAACGCAACCGAAAGGGCCGCCAGCAGGCTGATGCGCAGCAGGGAACCCAGGCGCAAACGGCGAACATCAATGCCAAAACTCATCGCCCGCTCTTCGCCGAGGCGTAGCGCGGTAAGCTGCCAGGCACGACGCAGCGACCAGGGTAAAACAATCGCCATCGCCGCCGCCAGCACCGCCAGTTTCTCCCATGATGCGCGAGCCAGGCTGCCCATCGTCCAGAACACCAGGCCCTGCAAAGTATCTTCATCGGCGACAAACTGCATAATGGACACCAGCGCATTGAAGGTAAACACCAGCGCAATCCCAAACAGCACAACGCCCGACGTCGGCACGCGCGTCCAGCGGGTCAGACTATCGAGCAGCAGGGCGGACAGGAGCGCAAAAAGAAAAGCGTTTGCCGGTATAAACCCGCTTTCGGGAACGCCGGGAATACCGATGCCCAGAACAATCGCCAGCGCTGCGCCAAAGGCCGCCGCCGACGAAACGCCAAGCGTAAACGGGCTGGCGAGGGAGTTATTCAGAATAGTTTGCATCTCTGCCCCGGCCAAACCCAGCGCCATTCCTACCAGGAGCGCCATCAGCGCATAGGGCAAACGGATGTCCCAAACGATAACCCGCATGCCGTTAGTCGCCCCGGACGGATGCATCAAAGTCTTTATCAGCGAATGTAAAGGGAGCCCTGAGGGGCCGAGGGTGAAATCGAGCAGCAGCGAAGCAATGATAGCGATAAAAATAACCGCCAGTATTACCAGACGCTGGCGAAAAAGCTGGCGATAGCGGTTCTCGACCGACAGCGTACTTTCCAATACAGTCATGGTTTTTCACAGCCTCCGTTAGCGCGGCGGATTGAGCACATCGCTCATCTGCGCATCGCTTAACGTCAGGCCAAAGAACTGCCGATAAAACTCACGCGTCTCTTTGCGTATATCCACATCAGCAAATCGCGCAGGATAAAGCGTTTTCGCCAGCCACAAAAATTGCAGCGCCTCTTCGCTGGTTTCACGGCACCACCAGAACATTCCTTTCGGATTAACGTAAACGCGATGATGAATGACCGCGTCCACGCTTGCCCACTGCGGAGAACTCAGAATGGCATCCGCGTCGCGCTTGTTCATCGCGATGATAACCGCCGGATTGGCAGTGACAATTTTCTCCAGCGCGACTTCACCCGAACGATTTTGTTGATGCTCGCCAAACCAATTTTCAGCGATATTTTTGCCGCCGGCCAGGTCAATCCAGTCCTGGTTTAGCGAGGGTCTACCGGTGGTGGTCAGCGGATTGCCCATACTGTGATAGAGCGACACGCGCTGTGACGCAGGAAGATCTTTCAGGCGCCCGGTGACCAGGGCCACGTTGCGATCGAAGTAGCGTTGATAGGCGAGCGCTTTTTGCTGCGCATCGGGCCCCAGCACCGCTGCCGTTTGCTGTACGCGCTGCGTTAACGCCCGCAGTGAATTCGCCTCAAACGCCAGCACCTGCACCCCAGCCTGTTTCAGCAACGCCTGTTGAGGCACTACCATATTCTGCGGTACAAAAAGCATATCGACCCCCAGCGCGATAATCTGTTCGGGATTGATTTCATGCCCGCTGTTTACGCTAACTGCTGCGACTTTCTCTATGCGCGGCAGGCTCTGGCGAAACAGGGGGATCCTTTTTGCAATCATCGAGGTTCCGACAATGTTATCGCCGTACCCCAGCATGGCAATAATGGTATTTTGCGCCGGCCACGGTGACGCGATACGCACCTCCTTGTGCGTATTTTCTGCGTGCAGGCTGGCCGCCAGCAGCAGCGCCAGCAGCGGAAATAAACGGGAGAGTTTCATCATTTATCCATCAGAAATCGAAGGTGACGGATGCACGCACTTCGCGGCCGCCGCCGATAAACGCACTTGGGGAACCGTTATCGCCATCGGTACCCGATGGGAAGATAGAAGCCCAGTAATGTTTATCAAACACGTTGTTTACCACCACGCGGAAAGTGGTTGGGACGTTGCTCACTTTCGTGGTGTAACGCGTTCCCAAATCCCATGTGGTATAGCTGCTGGCGTAAGAGGTGTTGGTATCGTTCGCCGCGCGTTTGCCCGTATAATGGACGTTAGCGCTGTAAACCCATTCCGGTATGGACGGCAAACTGTATTCCGCCAACAGATTGGCCTGCACTTTCGGCACGCCGACAACCTGTTTATTGCTGGTTGAGGCATTCGCCGTATCTTTCAGTTTCGGGTCGAGGAAGGTCACGCCGCTGTAAATATTCAGCCCCTGCCACACATTCCCGGCAGCGGTTAACTCAAGGCCGTTGTTAACCTGGTTACCCTGCTCTTTATACACGTTATCCGTATCAAGATAGGCAAACGGACGTTCCAGTCGGAACAGCGCGGCGCCTAGATTCATCTCGCCGATGTCCGATTTTAGCCCCACTTCATACTGCTTGCTGCGATACGGGTTTAGCGTTTGACCGGCATTTTTTACGCTCTCATCCGTCGGTGCGGTACCGCCCTGCTCCAGCGAATCGGCATAGCTAACGTAGGCCATTGTGTTAGGGGTAATTTTATACATCAGCGCGGCGTTCGGACTTAAACCATTTTCATCAACCTGGTTCGTTTGATTACCGTGCTTATCGTAGTTTTTAGTCTGCAGCCAGCTCTGGCTGAGATAGAACATTGCCGACCACTGCGGCGTAAATGTCACCGTATCGCCGAGCGTAACGCTCTGCTGAGTATTTACGCTGGAGCGGTATCGCGGCCCGCCGGTGCGGATTTTGCCATCGCCCTGCTCATCTATCGCATCCGGGTGATACATATTTGTTGTACCCCAGCTATAGCTGGAACCTGTTCCTTTGGCACTATAAAGCGACCAGACATATCCCGTGGTAGAAAGTGACAGATCGTGGCCGATAGAGCCGGTATCAATATGACCATTCAGCCCGGCGGTGTTGCTCAGGACGCGAAAACGTCCGGCAGCGGTGGAATCCTTCATCGAACGAGAGATATCGCCCTGATTGTTGAGTATTTTACTGGAAACACTACGCATCGCGCGGTCAGCCTGCTGCCAGCCCACGCCAGCGTTCATGGACCAGTCGTCGTTAAAGTAGTGGATCAGGCGAGTGCTGATGGTATCGGTAGTGAGGTCGTTGCCCGCAGTGCTGAGCGCCAGATTTTTGTCCTTCGGATTCGGCGCAGACGGCAGTTTGACGTTCGGCCCATAGTTAAAGCTACCGACATAGCCTTTCTGGATAAATTCGTAATGGCTGGCGTCGAGCTGTAGCTGAGTGCCCGGCTGAATATTCCAGTCGAGCGCAACGGAAACGAGTTTGCGACGCAGCGTGCTGTCATCCACATTGCCTTCCCCTTCCTGATCAAGCAGGTTCACGCGATAGCCAAACCGTTTGTTTTCATCAAAATGGCCACCCAGATCGGCATGGCCGGTAAACGCACTGCGGCTTTGATAGCCCAGCGTCACTTTACGCAGCGTCTCTTCGGTTGGGCGCTTCGCCACGAAATTAAACTGCCCTGCTGGGCTCGCCGGGCCGTACAGCGCGCCGGTCAAACTGTTAAGCACATCCATGCGCTCAAGCATTTCCACCGGAAACGCGGTTGTTGAAACGATATTCAGCCCGTCCAGACGGCTGTTGGCCACCACGCTGCCCTGCATCCCCCGACTTTGCGGACGCCCGACATCCATTCCACCGCGCGCCTGCATTTGCGTACTGGGAGAGTATTTCAGCATCTCGCTGACGCTTTGCGCCTGCTGATTTTCAATCATCTCTTTAGTTACAGTGGTGCTGGAATATGGTGTTTCGATCCAGGATTTCGTTCCCAGCGGGCCGACATCTATATCGTTCGTTTTGAAACCGGCACCGGCGGCAGAATCGGTGGTGTCGGCGGCGGTGTTGCCCGTGACAATCATTTCATCTTCAGAAGTAGACGAGGCATGAGCATGAAGCGGTATGAAAGACGCTAATGCTGGCAAAAGCGCAGCGAAAGTTATTTGAGTTTTCATGAATCACTGATCGTTATGTAAATATTTATATTACGATCGGTGCATAGGCAAAATTATGATCCAGATCACACGTGAATGTAAGTTATTTACAAATTACGCTAACCTTCTGTCTCCGCTCTTTGCAGCATAAAAGTATGGCGGCGCGTTGTTGAAAGCAGGAGCGGCCGGGTTGTCAGAAAGCTGGTTTGGACGCAAGTAATATATAACAACTCTGATTACCGCATACTGTCAGGACAGTATCTACTTGAGCGTCCGCCTTTGGCACAGAGCGGACGATATCACTGAGCTGAAGGTCCGCTGAGAGCGAGGAGCGGAAGTAAGCATGTATCTGCTAATGCGAAAAATCACTAACGAAACATTGGATCCCCATTGTTGCCGATCTTTAGTGGCGTTCAAGATTAGCCCCAATCCTGATTATCATTTGATTACACTGACTGAAATGATATAAAACCTAATTATCTGATATTTGTAGGGGTTTAGTAATGTCACTTCCTGTTCCTTTTGGTGCAATTGTTACAGTAGTGAAGAAATGCTGGTCTACTCTTACCCAGATAATGCTGATAAAAACTTATCAACTCTCACATGAGCGCTGGGCAGTGAGACACAGGCTAGGGGCGAGCTGGCATTCCTTAGGGAATTATTTGGAGTACAGTCTACGATTTGCTCAGTTGACAGATAAAGAACCTCGTTGTTCACGTATTGCTTTCAGAAGCAAAGAGGAACGACTGCAACAAGTTGAACTTGTTTTTGAAGCCATTGGCAGTGGCTTACGCTACCAAGAAACACTATGCATTCATGGGTGATGCTGCCAACTTACTGATTTAGTGTATGATGGTGTTTTTGAGGTGCTC
>OHVK01000503.1_pt1 | contig 15393 bp, 11 predicted proteins | sample 1579411 | NCBI WGS metagenome assembly OHVK01 (sample SAMEA3882524, study PRJEB24775) | human gut metagenome | biome: human-associated habitat; feature: intestine environment; material: feces | place: Netherlands | collected 2009/2010 | reverse complement strand
AGAAATAAAGGTCCACGCTCTCCACATGGGAAGCAGCCCCCACCTTGTTGTAATAATTGGAAATGCGCTGAACGATGCGCGGCAACACCTTGATGCCCGTGCGGCCGTCCTTGAACTTCACAACGGCCACCACATGACGAGATAGCCGTTTAGGCGCATCTGTGAGTTGCGAACCATTCGATTCGCTCATGCGATGGCGGATGGCAATATTTCGTCCATGCTCTCTGTTGATTTCCTGCATCATGCTCTTGAATATCTGCCCGTGGGATGAAGTGTCCCTCATGCAGCCATACGCAATTCTGTAGTGTATCATTTCATGGATGATGACATCTTCGAGTTCGTTTTCTGGCAGGTCGAAACTCGTGCTGAAACGCAAAGTGCATTCAATATGGCTCATTTTTTTCAGCGCCTCCAATCCTCTTAATCTTCGAGTGACGCATTTACCCAAGAAGCTACGTGCCCTTGAAAGTTGGAATGTTGGTTCCGGCAGAGTATTGTAGAAAATGGTCTTGTTGAACTCCCTAAATTTCTCAACAACGAAAGCCTCTGTAAAAATCATACTGCTTCTTTTATGTAACTGGAGGCACAAGCCCCCGAGAGGCATCGGCCGCAAATGTCGACACAGGCCCCTTCAAACTTGAAATATTCATTTTCCAATCAACCTACGAGTTGAAATCCGAAAACAAAAAGACGGGTTCTAAAAGCCAGCCGCTGCTTTCCAGTAACTGATTTTTAGAACCCGTCCTTATTTTCAGGGAGCGTCAGAAACGCTCTCTTATCTTGCGGGAATGATTATCTGATTACATCATGCCGCCCATGCCGCCCATACCAGGAGCGCCCATCGGCATCTCAGGTTTGTCTTCCTTCTTGTCGCAGATGACGCATTCCGTGGTGAGGAACATGCCTGCCACACTGGCAGCGTTCTCAAGAGCCACACGGGTAACCTTGGCTGGGTCAACCACACCGGCAGCACGGAGGTCACCGAAGGTTTCGTTCTTGGCGTTGTAACCGAAGTTGCCCTCGCCCTCACGAACCTTGTTGACAATCACAGCACCTTCAACACCTGCGTTGGCGCAAATCTGACGGAGCGGCTCTTCAATAGCGCGGCGGACAATGGCGATACCCGTTGTTTCGTCGGCATTAACGCCCTGCATGCCTTCCAAAGCCTTCTGTGCACGGATGTAGGCTACGCCACCACCAGTCACGATACCTTCTTCAATGGCAGCACGCGTTGCGCAAAGAGCATCGTCGCAGCGGTCTTTCTTCTCCTTCTGCTCAGTTTCGCTGGCAGCACCGACTTCGAGCACGCAAACGCCGCCAGAGAGTTTGGCCAAACGTTCCTGAAGTTTCTCCTTGTCGTAAGAACTGGTGGTGTTGGCCATTTCGTTCTTAATCTGGTGAATGCGTTCCTGGATGTTCTCCTTGTTGCCGTTGCCATCAACGATGGTGGTGTTTTCCTTGCTGACAGTGACCTTCTCGGCAGAACCGAGCATTTCAATTGTTGCCTGCTCGAGCTTCAAGCCCTTGTCTTCGCTGATGACAACGCCACCAGTCAAAACGGCGATGTCTTCCAACATGGCCTTACGGCGATCGCCGAAGCCCGGAGCCTTGACAGCGCAAATCTTCAACTGGGTGCGCAGACGATTGACAACCAACGTGGTCAATGCCTCGCTATCAACATCTTCTGCAATCACGAGCAAAGGACGTCCGCTCTGAACAGCCGGTTCCAAGATAGGCAAGAAATCCTTCAAGTTGGAAATCTTCTTGTCGTAAATCAAGATATACGGCTTCTCCATAACACACTGCATCTTTTCAGTGTCGGTAACAAAATATGGAGAAAGATAGCCACGGTCAAACTGCATACCCTCAACGGTCTTCAAAACCGTGTCACGGCCCTTAGCATCTTCAATGGTGATGACGCCATTGACACTCACGGCACGCATACCATCGGCAATCAACTTACCGATTTCAGGGTCGTTGTTGGCAGAGATTGTTGCCACCTGCTCAATCTTGTCGTAGCTTTCCTCAACCTGTTCAGCCTGCTCCTTGATGCTTTCAACCACCTTGGCAACAGCCTTATCAATACCGCGCTTAACGTCGAGCGGATTGGCACCAGCAGCCACATTCTTCATTCCCTCAGTCAAAATGGCCTGAGTCAAGACAGTAGCCGTGGTCGTACCATCACCAGCATCGTCGCCAGTCTTCGAAGCCACGCTCTTAACCAACTGAGCACCGGCATTCTGGAATGCGTTGTCGAGTTCGATTTCCTTGGCCACGCTCACACCGTCCTTAGTGATACGCGGAGCGCCAAATTTCTTGTCGATAACCACATTGCGGCCCTTAGGACCAAGCGTCACCTTAACAGCGTTAGCCAAAGCGTCTGCACCTTCGCGAAGCATCTCGCGAGCGTCTACATCATATTTAATTTCTTTTGCCATGATTTTTTTCTTTAAAAATTACAATGAAACATTGAACTGAGTTTAAAATCCTGCGTTCCTCGCTTTTCCTTATGCCAAAACTGCGAGCACATCGCTCTGGCGCATAATCAGATATTTCTCGCCATCGAGTTCAACCTCCGTGCCGCTATATTTGCCATAAAGCACCGTGTCGTTAACCTTCAACACCATTTCTTCGTCCTTGGTGCCGTTGCCAACTGCAAGCACTGTGCCCTGCAATGGTTTTTCCTTTGCGGTGTCAGGAATGATAATGCCGCTCACGGTTTTCTCTTCTGCTGGAGCTGGTTTAACCAGCACGCGATCTGCTAATGGTTTAATGTTCATGACTTGTATATTTTTAGTTTCTTTATTTTTCTCTGCACGGCCCGTGCCTCATGAAAAGTTGACATTGTATGAGTCTTTCCGGAGCCGTGCTTCATCGTGTGCCAGCAGACCATCTGTGGCGTGCAACACACTCGCCCTTTTCTCTGCGAAAACCGTGCCAAAACACGTTCTTCCCCTTCACGCCAATTTTCCAGACGCACTTTTGTCAGCAGACTCTGTCAATTTGTCATGCAAAGCCGTTGCCAGAAAAAGCTTATCGAAGCACCCCAAACAGAATGTATCGTTGACTTTATATGGAATTAGACGCGAAGTTTAACAGGCGGGAGGCGAAGTTTAACAGGCGGGAGGCGAAGTTTAACAGGCGAGAGGCGAAATCTAATACAACTGGATGCGAATTTTAAGAACTGGATACGTAATAAAAAAAGACCAAATGCGCTTTACGGGAAATCCGTAAGCGCATCTGGTCTTGCTTTTTATAAGCGGGGCAATCAGTCCCGCGAGAGGGATGTGTTATTCCAATCCCTTGCCGTGGCAGTTTTTGAATTTCTTGCCGCTTCCGCAAGGACAAGGATCATTGCGGCCGGGAGCCTTCTCTCTAACGATGGGCTGCTGCGTCTGTTCACGCGTGTCCTGCTGGGCAGCTTCTGTGCGTCCGTCCTCATTGAGTTCCTCGTGGCTCTCAGTGTATTGCTGCTTGGGAGTGGCTTCCTCTGAAGCGGCTTCCTTCACCTCTTCCTGCATCTGCACAGGAATCTGGCCACGCATGAGCGAAGAGACGGTGCTGTTGTTGATCTTATCAACCATCTTGGTGAAGATTTCAGCACTCTCAAGTTTGAACACGAGCAAGGGGTCTTTCTGCTCGTAGCTGGCATTCTGTACTGACTTCTTCAAATCGTCGAGCTCGCGAAGGTTTTCCTTCCAAGCATCGTCGATGTTATGGAGCAACACAGCCTTTTCAAAGTCGCGCACAACGGCCTTGCTCTTCGTTTCGTAGGCCTCTTTGAGGTTCGTGCGAATGTTGTAGTAAAGGCGGCCGTCGGTGACAGGCACAAGGATGTTTTCATACATCTGGCCCTGTTCCTCATAGACCTTATTGATAACAGGAGTGGCCACTTCTGCCAGACGTTCGTTTTTGCGGCGGAAGTTTTCCATGGCAGCCTGGAAGGCTTTTTCGTCAAGGTCGTCACGCTTCATGGAGTTGTATTCTTCTTCCGTGAACGGGCATTCCATTGCCATGATTTCCAAGAAGCCGTTGCGAATGTCTTCGTAATCGTCTTTGTCGAGGATATTGAGACAACGGTCCCAAATCATATTGGAAATATCCATGCCGATGCGTTCTCCCATAAGGGCGTGGCGGCGCTTTTCGTAGATAACGGTACGCTGCTTATTCATCACGTCATCGTATTCCAAGAGGCGTTTACGGATACCGAAGTTGTTTTCCTCCACCTTCTTCTGTGCGCGTTCGATGCTGTTGTTAATCATCTTGGCCTCGATCATGTCGCCGTCTTTGAAGCCCAGCTTATCCATGATGCGCGAGATGCGTTCAGAAGCGAACAGACGCATGAGGTTGTCTTCGAGAGAAACGAAGAAGACGCTCGAACCCGGGTCGCCCTGACGTCCGGCACGTCCGCGGAGCTGACGGTCAACGCGGCGGCTCTCGTGGCGTTCCGTACCGATGATGGCCAAACCGCCTGCGGCTTTCACTTCGTCGGTGAGCTTGATGTCGGTGCCACGTCCTGCCATATTGGTGGCGATGGTCACAGCGCCGAGCAGACGCTCCTCTTCGTGCTTGTTGCCGTTTTCATCCGTGAACACCACCTTGCCCATTGTGCTTTGTCCAGCACGGGCAACGATGTCAGCTTCCTTCTGATGGAGCTTAGCATTGAGCACCTGGTGTGGGATGTGGCGAAGGTCGAGCATACGGCTCAAAAGTTCGCTGACATCCACGCTCGTCGTACCAACCAATACTGGGCGGCCTTGCAGACGCATCTTTTCGATTTCCGCGATAACGGCGGCATATTTCTCACGCTTCGTTTTATAAACGCGGTCGTTCATATCGATACGGGCAATCGGACGGTTTGTCGGAATCACGATAACGTCCATACCGTAGATATTACGGAACTCTTTCTCCTCGGTTAACGCAGTACCGGTCATGCCGGCTTTCTTGCGGAACTTGTTGAAGAAGTTCTGGAAGGTAATGGTTGCCAGCGTGCGGCTCTCACGGCGCACATGTACGTGCTCCTTCGCCTCAATCGCCTGATGGAGACCATCGGAATAACGGCGTCCCGGCATGATACGTCCGGTAAACTCATCGACGATCAGAACCTCGTCATCTTTTACCACGTAGTCCTTATCGCGGAACATCAGGTAGTTGGCACGCAGTGCCAGGATGATGTTGTGCTGGATCTCCAGGTTCTCCGGATCCGCCAGGTTCTCGATGTGGAAGAAATCTTCAACCTTCTTCACACCAGCCTCGGTCAGGTTGACTACTTTATCTTTCTCATTGACTACGAAATCGCCTGTCTCCTCGATCTCCTCGCCCATGATGGCTGCCATCTTGGAAAATTCTGCTGATTCCTCGCCCTTTTCCAACTGACGTGCCAGAATATCGCAGACCTCATAGAGCTTCGTGGACTTGCCGCTCTGTCCGGAAATGATAAGCGGGGTTCTCGCCTCATCGATCAGGACGGAATCGACCTCATCGATGATCGCATAGTCCAGATTCCGCATAACCATCTGCTCTTTGTAGATCGCCATGTTGTCACGCAGGTAATCGAAACCAAGCTCATTGTTGGTAACGTAGGTAATATCACAGTTGTAAGCTTCCCGGCGCTCGTCGGAATTCATTGAATTTAAAACCACGCCGACAGTCAGACCGAGGAATCTGTGAACCTCGCCCATCCACTCTGCATCTCGTTTTGCCAGGTAGTCATTGACGGTAACGATAAATACGCCCTTTCCAGCCAGCGCATTTAAGTACGCCGGTGCGGTGGAAACCAAGGTTTTACCTTCACCAGTACGCATCTCTGCGATACGTCCCTGATGCAGGACGATACCACCGATCAGCTGAACCGGGTAATGCTCCATATTTAATACTCGTCTCGCCGCCTCACGCACGGTTGCAAATGCCTCCGGCAGAAGGTCGTCCAGCGTCTCGCCGTTTGCAAGGCGCTCTTTGAACTTGCGCGTATTGTCGCGCAGTTCGTCATCCGATAAGGCAACCATCTGCTCGCGCATACCTAAAATCTTATCCACGATCGGGCGGATCAGCTTCAGCTCGCGTTCGCTGTGGGTACCAAACACTTTCTCTATCAGATTCATGCTTTTCTCTCCTATTTCTTGCTTTCTCGTTCTTTTTTCGTTTTTATAGCTCAATGTATGATATGTTTTAGATCGAAAAGATCGTATAGGTATAGTTATACAATCTTATTTATTCTAACACTAACAGGGATTTTATTCAATGATTTCATGATTTTTTTACATTTATTCTGCGCACGCGCCCGGCTAAGATAAGCCGAACCTGCCGTACCCGGAAAATCCCAGCCATAAAACAAGACCCTCCATACACGAACAAAGGAACCTGCTGTAAAACGCCGCCTCCCTGCCTATCCAGGTAAAACGTTTTTTCTTCTGCCAGCCCGCCAACTTTATGGTAAACCAGACAAGTTGCACAAAATATATGTTCGACTTTCTTGTTGTCCACATTATCCACATTTTGTCCCCAGTTTTGTGGATAAGTTTTGCACACCCGTTTTTTCCCTTTTTTAGGGAAAATGGAGTTTTGCACCGACTTATCCACATTATCCACAATTTCCGTCTGTTCACGAAGCCCCCATTGTTCCCGGCGCATTTTGATTTCTTTTTTGTTCAGATCTCATAAACTTGCATATTTCTTTCAAAAATACAAGCAGATCTATTGACAAATGAAGAACCCTTGCATTACCTCCAAACCCCCGTTTTTTCTAGCTTTTTCGACCTTTTTCTGTTGCAAAAACACACCCATTCTGCCCTATCCTGCAAGACTCTTTTTTCATATTTCATTGTCCGCCGCACAAACCGCGCGCAAATCCCTTATAAAACAACAGCAATTCGTGAAAAATCAAACGACACAGTATTTCGACCTGTTTTTCAATTAATTGTGTTGACAATTTTGCGAAAAAGGTTGAATTTAACATCCAAAAGTGGTATACTATAGCCATCCCAATAAAAAGGAGCGATGATTATGCGTTATAAGATTACTGGAAGAAATATCAATGTTACCCCGGGGTTAAAAGCAGCTGTAGAGGAGAAGATCGGAAAATTAGAGCGATACTTCAATCAGGACACTGAAGTGAATATCACACTTACGGTTGAGAAAGATCGTCAGAAGATCGAGGTTACCATCCCTGTCAAAGGCACCATCATCCGTGCAGAGCAGGAAAGCAACGATATGTATGTATCGATTGATTTGGTAGAAGAAATCATCGAGCGTCAGCTCAAAAAATATAAGAATAAAATCGTAGACAAGAAACAGGCAGCCGTTGCATTCTCTGACCTCTTCATAAACGAAGAATATGATTCCAACGACGAAGTAGATATCGTCAAAGTAAAGAAATTCGCTATGAAGCCGATGGATCCGGAAGAGGCTTGTGTACAGATGGAACTCTTAGGACATAGCTTCTATGTATTCCTGAATTCCGAGACCGAGCAGGTCAATGTTGTTTACAAACGTAAAGGCAACACCTACGGATTGATCGAACCAGAATTTTAATTCATCGCTTCGTACTATAAGTAGACAAGTTTCCTAGCAAAAAGGGGAGCTGCCATGTGGCAGTTCCCCTTTTTGCGTTGTGTTAAGTTCCATTCATATCCAATTTCTTTTCTTAGAACAGACCCGTGATCCGTCCATTCTCATCGACATCGATCTTCTCTGCCGCCGGCACCTTCGGAAGTCCTGGCATCGTCATGATGTCGCCAGTCAGCGCTACGATGAAGCCTGCGCCCGCGGATACTTTCAGGTTGCGAACAGTTACTGTAAAGTTCTTCGGTGCGCCGAGCAGCTTCGCATTGTCCGAAAAGCTGTACTGCGTCTTCGCCATACAGATCGGATAGTTACCAAATCCAAGCTCAGTCAGGCGTTTTGCCTGCTTCTTTGCTGCATCCGTGAGTACAACGCCGTCGCCGTGGTAGATCTTCTTCACGATCGCATCCAGTTTCTCCTCGATCGTTGTATCGGTCTCGTAGCAGTAGTGGAACTCGCTCTCAGTCTCGCACAGGCGGATGACTTCTTTTGCCAGCTCCTCGCCGCCTTCTCCGCCTTTCGCCCATACCTCGGACAGAGCTACATTGACACCTACCTCATGGCACTTGTCCTCGATCAGCTTTAATTCTGCCTCGGTATCCATTGGGAAGCGGTTGATCGCTACGACACACGGAAGTCCATATACCTTGGTAATATTTTCTACATGCTGCATCAGGTTCGGAAGTCCCTTCTCCAGTGCTTCCAGATTCTCTGCGTTTAAGTCAGCCTTCGCCACGCCGCCGTGATGCTTCAGGGCACGTACCGTCGCTACTACAACGACCGCCGACGGTTTCAGCTCTGCCATCCGGCACTTGATATCCAGGAATTTCTCCGCCCCCAGATCAGCTCCAAAGCCAGCCTCTGTGATCGTGTAATCACCCAGCTTTAATGCCATCTTTGTCGCAATGACGGAGTTACATCCATGCGCGATGTTCGCGAACGGACCGCCGTGGATAAATGCCGGTGTATGCTCTAAGGTCTGTACCAGGTTTGGTTTCAGAGCATCCTTTAAAAGAGCCGTCATCGCGCCCGCTGCTTTCAGATCACCGGCAGTGACCGGTTCCTCGTCATAGGTATAACCTACGATAATCTTGGAAAGGCGTTCTTTCAGATCCGTAATATTGCGTGCCAGGCACAGAACTGCCATGATCTCGCTGGCAACCGTGATGTCATATCCGTCCTCACGGGTCACGCCATCCACGCGGCGTCCCAGACCATCTACGATGTTGCGGAGCTGACGGTCATTCATATCGACAACACGCTTCCAGGTAATGCGCTTCGGATCGATGCGGAGTGCATTGCCCTGATAGATATGATTGTCCAGCATCGCTGCCAGCAGGTTGTTTGCTGCGCCGATCGCGTGGAAATCACCGGTAAAATGGAGGTTGATATCCTCCATTGGAATGACCTGTGCATATCCGCCGCCAGCTGCACCACCTTTGACACCAAAGACCGGTCCCAACGACGGCTCACGAAGCGCTACGGTTACCTTTTTGCCAAAACGTTTCAATCCGTCTGCCAGACCGACCGTGGTCGTGGTCTTTCCTTCTCCGGCTGGAGTCGGGTTGATCGCGGTCACCAGAATCAGTTTTCCATCCTTGCCCTCGGTCTCTTTCAGAAGATTGTAGTCAACCTTTGCCTTATAATTTCCATACTGCTCCAGATACTTCTCGTCTACGCCTGCCGCCTGTGCAATCTCACCGATTTTCAGTGGATTCGCTGCCTGTGCAATCTCAATATCTGTCATCATTACTCCTGTACCTCCCTGTTTTTGCGGTTTTGCCTGTTCCGGAAGTTTTCACACAGTGAATGTTATCTGCTTTATCTTCTGTAAAGAAGATCCCCCCCTGTGAATTTCCCGGAAAGGCTGTGAATGTTATCTATTATATACTGTGTCTGACAATTTGGAAAGATACAAAATTGATTTTTCACAAAAAATTGCATCCGATTCCAGTTTTTCTACTCTTTTCTCAAGTTCTGATACATAACTTTCGTCCTTGATCGATGCCAGATTGATCTTCACATTAAAGAGTGCGCCCACAACCGCTGTCCGGGCTAACATCACCGCAATCAGACCGTCGGAAACGGCACCTTTATTGCCCCTCTTTACGACCGCTTCCGCCATCGGAAAAATCTTTGCCGCTGACTCCGCAATCGCAAGCGGCGCTTCGGTCGCCTCTTTTAACCCTTGCTGCAGGGCGGCAGTGCGGATTTTTTTCTCCTCTTCCGTCCCCTTCGGAAGCTTCAGGGCTCTCATATATCCGTTGAACGATTCGCTGTCCTTTTTGATCCCTGCCAGCAGCTCCTCATGCAGCGCAGCGCCCTCAGCTGCCAGCGCCTGCATTTCCTCCTGCACCCCGGCATATTTTTCCTTTCCGATCGTCAGATTTGCCACCATTTCCATCAATGCCGCGCCCAGCGCCCCCACCATCGCCGACACGCTTCCGCCGCCCGGTACAGACGCCTTCGAAGCAGTTTCTTCTACGAACTGGTTTACGGAAAGTTCTCTTAATTCTGCCATGATTTTTCTCCTTTTTTATAATATAAAAAGAATGTGCCTTGGCACATTCTCGCGCCGAGCGCGGTCGCTTGCGGCATGTTTCTGCTTCGCGCGAGTGCACAAATTTTCCTATGAAAATGAAAAAATACCGCAAAATTGCTTGTCTCACCGATCAGAAATCTTCTGCCCCGCTGGCAACGTAATTTTGCGGTATTCCCACCGAGCCCTACGGATATGAAATCGTTCCGTAAGAACCGATATACTCCTTTATCTGCGTTTACTAATTTAAGAATGAAACTGCCTTACACGGTGTTCGGTAGTTGGACGGCGAAATCTTGATGCCGCTCTTTGCCGTACTTGCGTGGATAACCTGTCCATTGCCTATGTAAAGTGCTACGTGATTGATATAATTGCCGCTCGCATAAAAAAGCAGATCGCCCGGCTGTACTGCGCTGACCGCAACCTCCTTGCCCTTTGCCGCCTGATCTCTCGAGCTTCGTCCGGTTGAAATACCGAAATGTGCAAATACACTCATTGTAAATCCGGAACAATCCGCGCCGTTTGTCAGACTGGTTCCGCCGTATACATACGGATTTCCAAGGAACTGCTTTGCATATGCCACAACCGCAGAACGGGTAGCATTTGTTACTTCATTTCCAGAAGAGGACGTACCGCCTGTGCCTGGTCCGCCGCCCGGTCCAACGCCGCTTGCAGTGGTCGCTTTCGTCGCTGCCGCGGTAGTCGGCGCTTTCGTCTCAGCTGCCTTTGTCGTCTCCTTGGCTGCCGCTGTCGTCCCAGCTGCCTTGCTTTCGCTCGGATTCGCCTCTATTGTTCCGCTGTAGGAAGTCTCCGATGCTTTGGTCGTCTCTTTGGCAGCTGCCGTGGTTTCCTTCGCCGCTGCCGTGGTTTCCGCTGCCCTCGACTCTTCCTCGGCTTTCTTCTTTACCTGTTCCAGGTTCTCGATCGCCGCATTCGCTTCCTGTTTCAGTTTTTCTTCTTCCGCTTTCTGCTGCTGTTCCTCAGCTACGGAAACTGCCTGCTTAAAGTCTACCTGTGTCGTAATATAATCTTTATACACATATCCGACCAGATCATTATCGACGGAAATCTTGGCAAAATCGCCCTCTTCTCCGATCACCTCATACTCTGCATCGGCAGAAAGAAGATCCAGCGTCTTGCCCTCTAAGCTCGGCGTCTCTCTCAGGCGAAGCGTAGAGGTATTTGTAACCTTCGCGTAGGTTGTGCCGACTTCCCTGGCAATCTTGGACGCCTCCTCGCCGGTCGCAAAATACTGTGCTTTAATATAACCGGTCACGGAACCCGACTGGATATGGTACCATTTGCCGCCCTCGCCGTCCACCGTATCCAGAATTGTCGCCGCACAGTTATTGTAAATCTTTCCGACTACCTCGCTGCCTGTGCTCGCCTGTGCGCGAACATTGACATAATTGGTCACACGGGAAATCGCGATATTATCGTAGATCGACTTGGACATCGCGCGGACAACCGCCTCAGTCTCGCCAGTTGTCTCCTTTGGCTGGGCTTTCGTCTCTGCTGCCACCTGTGCCGGTTTGGCTGTCTGCGCGCCGCCTGTCACGCCCGTCTGACCGGCTCCCGCCACTGCCAGAACTTCTTTAGAAGCAAATGCCTCCGCCAGCTCTTTTTCCGGGTTCAAGCTGCTCGCATAGTAATTATTGATCGCCACTGACGCACCAGCGACCGGGGCATCCGTCTCCAGATTCATCGCCGCCTGGGCGCTCATCTGTCCCGTCCCTACCATCACAAGGCACGCTCCTGATGCTATCAGAAATTTCAGCGTTTTTCTCATAAGAACCTCCTACTCTTCTGTCCGTTCTGTTCCGTCGTTTTATCTCAAACTTTCAATTTCTTCTGTTTGCCGCATTTTCAGCTTTTACAAGATTTCTGTTTTCTTCTATGTTAAAAATGAGTTATGCCTGAAGATATCGCTCTGCAGATGCCACGCAGTTTGCACCGTCCGATGCCGCTGTCAGAATCTGGCGCAGCGCCTTGGTCCGGACATCTCCGGCTGCAAATACGCCCGGAACGCTCGTCTGACCGCTCTCATCCGCCCGGATATAGCCCTGCTCATCAAGCTCTAACTGACCCGCATACAGCTCACTCTCCGGTGCGATTCCGACCGCAATAAAGACACCATCCACGTCCAGCCGCTTCTCTTCTCCGGTTTTGGTCTGTCTCAGCCGCAACGCCTCCACCTGAGCGTTCCCTTCAATCGCAACCGTCTCACTGTTCCAGACAAATTCAATATTTTCAAGCGCCTGTAAGCGCTCCTGCAGCCGTTTTGCCCCGCGAAGCTTGTCTCTGCGGTGGACGATATATACTTTTTCACACATCCGTGCAAGAAAAATTGCATCCTCCAGCGCCGCGTCGCCGCCGCCCACAACGGCAACCGTCCTTCCCCGGAAAAATGCCCCGTCGCAGGTCGCGCAGTATGAAACGCCTGCCCCGCGAAGTTCCTCTTCTCCCGGCACCTCCAACGTCCTGTGATGTGCTCCGGATGCCAGAATCACACAGCGTGCCTCATACGTCTCTTCCTCGCAGACTACTTTCTTCACATTTCCTGAAAGCTCGACCTGCACGACCTCATCCTGTACAACTCTTGCTCCCAGCTTGTTTGCATGCTCCCGGAACTGTCTGGAAAGCTCAAAGCCGGTCACACCCGGAAATCCCGGATAATTGTCCACCTCCCAGGTATTCAGCACCTGTCCGCCGCTGATTCCATTCTTCTCTATCACAATCGTGTCCAGACATGCCCGCTGTGCATAAATCGCCGCACTCAAGCCAGCTGGTCCGGAACCAATGATTATTATATCATACATGGTATACAGTCCCTTTCTTCCGAATCTGTTCGGTAATTGATCCGCTCTATCGCTGTGTCAGATCCATTTGGTTTTAGTATAACACATTTTGGCACTTTCATACAATGCTGTAAAACACTCAGAAGAGCAAAAAATGGATGAAAATTTCTTACGATTTTATGACAGGCGGAAAAATGAAACTATTTCATGAATTTTAAATACATGCTATAATTCAATCAAATATACGCATATAAGGAGTTTACTGCCATGAATCATAAAACTATCCTCGTAACCGGCGCTTCCCGCGGAATCGGGAAAGCGATTGCATTAACCTACGCCAGGAATGGCTGGGATGTCGTGATTACCTGCCTGAGGCGGGAAGAAGAATTAAAAAAGACCCAGCGCGAAATCGAAGCGCTGGGCGTTTCCTGCCTTGCCTGGATGGGCGATGCGGGCGATTTTGAGAGCTGTTCCCGCCTGTTTGACGCGATCCGGGAGCGCTTCGGTTCCCTGGATGTCCTCGTCAACAATGCAGGGATTTCCTACATCGGTCTGTTCCAGGATATGACGCCGGACGAGTGGAACCACATTCTCAATACCAACCTGACCTCCGTCTTCAACTGCTGCCGCCTCGCCGTTCCGATGATGGTGTCACGCAAATCGGGACGCATTCTCAATATTTCCTCCGTCTGGGGCATCTGCGGCGCTTCCTGCGAAGTCGCCTATTCTGCCACCAAAGGCGGCATCAACGCCATGACGCGCGCCCTCGCGAAGGAACTTGCGCCGAGCAGCATCCAGGTCAACGCGATCGCCTGCGGCGCTATTGACACCGAAATGAACCAGTTTCTCGATGAAGAAGAACGGAATGCCCTGCTGGAAGAAATTCCAGCAGGACGTATGGGGCGTGCCGAGGAAGTCGGAAAACTGGCATACCAGCTGGGGAGCGAGGACTCCTATTTAACGGGACAGATAATTCAACTGGACGGCGGCTGGATCTAAAACCTGAAATAAATAAACGGATTATACGTGCTGCTGACGAGATACATGGTACACAAAAACAGCAGCACAGCCATAATCACAATATCCACTGTCTTTGTCACTTCTTTCTCATACAAATGCTCCCGCAGCTTCGGGCATATACTCTGCACGATGCCCGAAAGCAGCACGCCCAGCACCGCAAGAAAAATCACCTTCCGATTCACGAACAGCGACGCCGGATAGATGCCGTTCTCCCAGGTAAACATCTGATGCAGGATCACTTTCGCATCCGCCAGCGTATCGGCGCGGAAGAACACCCAGCCAACCACTACAACCAACGCCGTATAGATGTGATTCAGTCCCCGGAAGCAGTTCTTCTCCAATAGCTTCCCAAGTCCCATGCGTTCCACCACCAGAAACAGCCCATGGTACAATCCCCAGATGATAAAGGTTGCCCCAGCGCCATGCCAGAGCCCGGTCGCAAAAAAGACAATCAGCAGATTAATATACGTCCGCACCTGCCCTTTCCGGTTGCCGCCCAGCGGGATATAAAGATATTCCCTGAACCAGGTCGAGAGTGAAATATGCCAGCGTCTCCAGAACTCGCGGATCGAGGTAGAGATATACGGATAATTGAAGTTCTCCATAAAATCAAATCCAAACATTTTTCCCAATCCGATCGCCATATCCGAATATCCCGAAAAATCAAAATAAATCTGAAGTGTGTACAAAACCGCCAGCATCCACGCATTGACCGTTCCCAGCTGTGCCAGCGTTTTCTCCATCATCCAGTCCACCGTCGCCGCAAAGGTATTAGCAAACAACATTTTTTTCGCCAGTCCGTAGGAAAAGCGCTTGATTCCATACGCCATCCCCTCCGCCGTACACTGCCGGTTCCCAATCTGTTCGCAGACATCGTGATACTTGACGATCGGTCCCGCGATGAGCTGCGGAAAGAAGGAAATATAGAGCGCCAGATGAAAGATATTTTTCTGCGCCTGAATCGTCCCCCGGTACACATCCACCACGTAGGAAAGCGCCTGAAACGTGTAGAAGGATATTCCGACCGGAAGAGCAATCTCGCGGAAAGAAAGGGTATGTGCGCCGCCCGCAAAGCGGCTTAACAGAGAATTTGCAATCTCGACTGCGAAGTTAAAATATTTGAAATAGCCCAGAAGAAGAAGGTTTAAAAACACGCAGGTTGTAACAGCAAGGCGCATTCTGTGTTTACTCTGCATCCTCCCAATCCACAATCCAAAGAAATAATTCAGCCCGATCGAAACAAGCATCAGAATCACATACTTCGGCTCGCCCCACGCATAAAAAAAGAGGCTGGCAGCCAGAAGGACGCCATTGCGGATATGCAGATTTTTCGTTATAAAATAAAGCAAAAATACCGCTGGCAAAAAATACCATAGGAACACAAGGGAACTAAATAACATAAATCATACCATCCTGTATTTGTTACTGTTCACACATACGTGCCCAGTAACGGAATTTGCCGTGGCTTCGCATTTA
>OHVK01000502.1_pt1 | contig 15434 bp, 15 predicted proteins | sample 1579411 | NCBI WGS metagenome assembly OHVK01 (sample SAMEA3882524, study PRJEB24775) | human gut metagenome | biome: human-associated habitat; feature: intestine environment; material: feces | place: Netherlands | collected 2009/2010 | reverse complement strand
TTTATACTTTCTTAATTGACTATTGCGATGTATTGGGTTATAATATAGTCAGAAATTAAGAAAGGACACGCGAAAGACGCGTGAGGGTGAATTGAGTATGGTTTTATATGGTAGATTAGTAAATGAGATGGTAAAGAAAATTAGCGAGGAAGATTATCAGATGATTGAAGCTCGCCGGAATTTGCAGAAAGGTATATTCATTCCTGAGAGTGTGAAAACGCTTCATCATATAAAGGGATTGGAAGAAAAGATAGGTTGTTATGATTCATATGTATATGCTGAAAGATTGTTAGAGTATATTTGTAAGAATAAAACGGCTATCGCTTCACATGAAATAGAATTGATGTTTTATACTATGATAGCGTATACTTATGCTGATATTAACAGGGGTGAATTGATTTCAAGGTTGAAAACATATTATAAAACGGCTGTTTGGAATATGGCGGGTGACGCTGGAGAAAAAATTGAAAAGGACATGACAGGATTCAAGGATATTTTTAATATTCGCTTTGACGATGTCGGACAACATGATATTTATGATTGGTTTGATAATCTTTGTCACCTGTTGATTATTGTGAGAAAAATGTGTGATTGTATTGTGAATGAGTATGAGGGGGTGTAATTATGAGTGGCATTGGTTGGGTTGGAATGGTTATTGTTTACATCATCTGTTTTATAATTACGGTGTATACATCAAACAAGAGGTTTTAAAAAACCTCTTGTTTTTTTTATAAATTGTTTACAATTTATTCATAGTTTATCAATTGATTTTGGCGGCTGTGTGTGGTATACTAATATTACATTAAAGAACGGGTGGTGTAATACATGAGTAAAAAGAAAATGACACAATGGGAAAAGAACTTGAAAGCAGTTGAGAGAGCGCAGAAGAACGCATTAAAAAGAATTGAGGAGTTGGAAAAAAGGGGGTATAAAGTCAGTAAGAATATAAAAAAAGCTGTTGAAAAGGATGTGACAAAAAAACGTTGGACAAGTGCAGAGGTTGAAAAGTATCGAAAAGTAACGGCAAATGCAAGCAGAATTAAATCATATGCAGAAAAGAAAATCACATACAAAGCGGCAGCAGGTGTTGAGCGTACTTTTATAAAGAAAGCAAGCGAATTGACCAACATAAAGCAGGCGAAACAGTTTACTAACGATTTACAGAAAAACGCAATGAACTTAAACAGAGGGTCGGCAAAATTGATATCAATGTTATTTGGTCAGTTTGGTTCTGCTTTGGGTATTAAATCCGATTTCGCTTTATTATCCCGTAAATTTACAGATATAGCAAATGTTGGTAAAATATTGAAAGGTGCTAAAACTTCAGAACTTACTAAAATTGTTTCCACTATCATGGGCAGTGAATATGGTGACACCTTTGTAAAAGCTATATATGCAACACCATTTTTGAAAGAGTCTAAGGACAAAATAAAAGCGGAGCAGTTGAAAGCAGCAAAAGAAACTTTCGGTGAAAATTTCGCTGTTGGTGATGATACTGTTGATATTATGTTTGATTTTTTTGATTCGGACGCTTGGCAGAAATACAAGAATTCAAAATATTCTTATTACAATGAAGAAGAATTGAGGGGTTTTGTTGAGTCTGTTGACAAAGAAGGTATAACAGGTTATGATTTAAAAAGAATTCTTGTTTTGATTGAGGGTGGTTCTTCTTTAAGAAAGGCTGTTAAGATAGTTAAAGGTAAGTAAAAAAAAATGCGCTGCCGATTTACGACAACGCAAAATTTAAGAAAGGATTAAAAACATTATGAGCAATTTGATTTATTGGAGTTATGAGAAATTAAGAGAAATCAATTATGATTTCAAAAGTGTAACAAAGGGAAAAACACACATTAAAGAATTGCAAAACTTAATAACGTTTGACATTGAGACATCTAACGGGTTTAGACAGAAAGACGGTCAGATTATCGGTTTTTCTCATGAACTCTATTCAAAAAATCACTCGCTGTTCGACGGCGAAGACGTCGAACAGGTTTCTATCATGTATGTTTGGCAGTGCGCGATTGAGCGCGCTGCTGATAATAATTCAGAAATTATTGTTTTCATGGGTAGAACTTGGGGTGAGTTTGAAGAGTTTATGACAGAATTGACAGATGATGTCACATTGGCTTCAAATGGTGTTGACCCTGATATGGATGTTATCGCAAGAAGCTTTTTATTGGATTCATACAAGAAAGGAAAAAAAGTTGTTGGAACCGCACCTGAATTTCATATTTACATTCACAATTTAGGGTTTGAGTTTCAGCATTTACAGAATGTTTTTCATAAGGAGTTTACACGGTGGACGAAAAGATGTTCTGTTTTTGCAAGAAAACAGAGGTGCCCTATGAGAGCCGATTTCAATTATAACAGAACTCACGTAATTTTAAATGATACTTTGTGTTTAACTCAGAGAAGTTTGGCAAGCTGGACAAAAGATTTGAAGGTGTCAAAATTATCAGAACCAAAAGATTTTTACTTACCAGTAAGGACGCCGGAAACGCGTTTGACAGATGAAGAGATTGACTATTCAGTAAATGACGTTGTTTCAATGGTTTATGGTTTGCGTGAGTATCGTGACAAATATAAACGACTTGGCAATATTCCAATGACGCAGACGGGAGAATTAAGGAGAGTATTGGAAGAAAAGGTTGGTACTGATTTGCAGTGGGTGGACATGTGCAAAAAGGTGGCAGAATCTGTTGATTATAATTTTTATTTGAAGCTTTACAAAGCATACATGGGCGGTTGGACACATGCGAATATTCTTCATACAAATCAGTTGAGAAAGAATGTAAGTTGTTTTGATTTTCGTTCTTCATATCCGGCGGTTATGACTCAGTGTAAATTTCCAATTTCAACATGGCGTGAAATTTCAGAATATGAAAAAGATATGATTGATTTACAGGGATTGGGTGCAAATAAGAAACAAATATATTTTGGTGAATTTAGATTCACAAATGTTGTTTCAAAAACATTCAACACATTTTATTCATACTCAAAAGCATATGACTTTGAAACGGCTACAGATGAGAACGGCAAAGAGTTTGAAATCGTAACGCTTGACAATGGGAAGATTTACAACGCCGCAGGATTTACCGCAACAATGACGGATTTAGATTTGGACATTTTCTTAAAAGCATATGATTGCAATATTGAAGTTCTTCACTGTTGGGCTGCTGATTGTGATTATTTACCATCAAATTATATTAACGTTATTTTGGATTATTACGGATGGAAAACGTCGTTGAAAGATGTTGAAGGTAAGGAAGATTTATATGCATTCAGTAAGAAATTCAACAACGGAATTTACGGTGTGCAGGTACAGAAGTTAATCAATGAAGAAATTCTGTATAATGCGGATGGTTGGATTAAAGAGGACGATGAATATTTTAATCAGAAATCTTTTAATGATACGATTAAAAGCATGTTGAAGAAAAATTGCTATACTATGTATCAGATTGGAGTTTGGGTTTCTGCTTGGGCACGTTGGAGACTTTGGCAGAATATTTTAAAATTTGATGAAAAGGTTGTTTACTGTGATACAGATTCAATCAAAGGTGTTTTCAGTGATGAAGATGTTAAGGAGTTTTTAAAGTTTAATGATTACGTTGAAAGTTGTATTGTTGAAGTGTGCAAGGCACGCAACATTGACATCAACAAATTTAAACCAAAAACACCAAAGGGAGTTTGTAAGGAGCTTGGCTATTTTGATATTGAGGCCAAATGTTTGGAATTTAAAGCACTTCACGCAAAGTGTTATTGTGACAAGATTAAAAAAGACGGAAAAGAAAAAATTGTGTGCACTGTTGCGGGTATCAGTAAGAAAGCTTGTTTGAATGTTGTGAAATCTGTTGACATGTTTGAAGATGGTTTGACATGGAAAACAAATGAAAGCGAAAAAACAATAACCTATTACAACGACGACCAGACGCCCGGAACGTGGGTTGACCGCAACGGGGATTGGTTTTATTCATCTGATAAATACGGAATATGTTTAATGCCTGCGACATTCAAAATATCAAATACTGAGGATTACAAAACATTATTCAACGATATTCAGTCGGCGTGTGACGGTGAAGAAATGTCAATCATGTATGAAAGAGCGGATGTATTAAGCGACTTTTAACAAATAAAAAGAGGGTTGAAAAACCCTCTTTTTATATTACATTTTCCAGCATAATTTTTTTAACGGCTATATCAGAGAATCTCACACGACCGCGAAAGAAGTTTTCACGAAGTTTATTGAATAATGGTATTCGGCTGAATAACGTCATGTTTTCGCGACCGTCAGGGTTCATATTGTAAAAGTTCGGATGTGTTAAATCAACAACCCTGTTTATATAATAATACCCGTTGTCATATAATCTTATAGCCAATTGTGTGTCATTGTATGACAACGTACACAAATAATAATTCTTGCCCCAATCTGGTTCAGGTTTACAGATACAAGAGAAATCAGAATTCAACCAACTATTGTCAATATTACTTTGCATTTGTTTATTCTTAGAAAATGCCCTGTTGAATGCTGATTGTTTCTGTCGTTCTGCAACTGACAAATTAACGAAACGTTCCAACACAAAACCATCACCGCGGTAAAAGCGGGTGTTGTCCTGAATCTTTGTTGTTATGCCTAGTTCTTCGAAATATGGATTGTTAATATCAAGCGAGTTCGACGCCATGAAAACAGGGACAAAGCGAACGCCATTTGGACCACCACGGGCAATTGATGTATGAATGTTTACGAATTTATTCATCTCATTTGGTACATAATTATCACACTGAAACTCATCGAAAAAAATCGCGTCAACGTCGTAAAAGTTAGATGAGATTTTTTTGATGTCATCAGATGAGTTTATAGGCAAAACATAGCCGCATATTTCTTTAAATGGTTCTTCTTCGTCTTTATCGTTTACAATCTTTGAGCAAAGCTGTATGACGCTATAAACGCCCTTCTGCATAACTGTTTCTTCTATGGAATATTGATTGTAATTGTCGTTTAATATGATTGAAAAGATACCAGAAGCAACAGAACCCAAATCACCCTTCTTTCTACATAATAGGGCGAATTTTCTCATATTCTTCAAATAAGGCAATTCTATTTTGTGAAAATATAAATCCAAAATCACTTTACCAAATCCGTATGTTTTTCCTGCTCCACGGTTAGAGCATGATAAGAATATTTCAGGTGTGTTCTTGTATCTATCTTTTTTATTTAGAAGCGGCAGGGGTGAATAAAATTCAACCCCTGCGTCAATGAAACTATCAGTCATATATTAGTCCCCCTTTTTGAATTTACAACCACGGTCAAACAAGCCTTCAATGTAATCAGAAGCTGGTTTTACATTACTGATAACCTGCATTCCTGAGGTTTTAACGTATGTATAACCATCCTGAAAGTGCGGCTGTGTATCTGTCGCTTTGATATAATGACACACACGAGGAACGCCAACGCGGTTTGATGTATAACCATAATTGCTTAAAAAATTGTCATACTGTTCAAGTATTGCGGGCTTTATCTGTCTTTTACATACAACAGGGGCGCCAACATTTCCGGCAACGCCTGCGTATAGTTCCAAAGTGCCAGTGTTTCCCGCAACATAACGGGAACCGCCAAGAACTCTTTTTGCCTGACCATAAACATTAGAAACAAAATCACCCTTCTTCGCTGAGCCTGCTTCATTAAGTAAATCAAGCTGTGTTTGATTTTGTGCATAATTGTTTATATAATCGGTTCCACCTGAATTATAATCAATACTATTTTTCACTTGCGTCAACATGTCGCGTAAGAAATAAACCGCCGATAATACTGGACCTTGTTCCTGAATTGCCCCAACATCATTACGCAAAACATTATTACCCAACGCGGCAGAACTGGTTATTTCATTTGCATATATTTCGTTGTCAGATGTTGTTAAAGCTGATTGGTACTGAGAACCAAGGAATGAAGAATAGTCATCAATATTATAAGAAATATGAGGTATGTTCTTATATTCAATACGTTCATCAACGTTTAATTTACTCATAATACCATCAGGAAGCGGCATATATTTGTAACAATAAGGGACAATTGCAATCATAGGGATATTTTCCAATGAAGCCACAACATCAAATTCAACTTCTGTTTCTGCATTTTCACCAGTTGCATTTAAAACAAAATTTTCATACTGGTATTCTTTAACCTCATTTGCCAAATGTAATTCGATAAATTGATATGGTGCGCGGTATAATTTTTTATTAACATACTTTGAAAAATCAGGTGTTTTAACTTTAAAATTAGCGTAATCAGACACCGGGCTATTTGCACTGACAAAACTGTGTATATAACCGCTAGGGATTGCATATAATGAAATAATGTTATGTGAAGCGTTATTAATAGTTAATGTTTTTACAACATTTGCCAATCCCAATTGTCCTTCATTATTAATTTTACTCATCTGAAAGAAAGCTATATAATTAGGATTAGGAAACTTCATGTATTGAATAGCCGCTGGTGCTGGTGATTCACCTTTGTCTCCAAGATGAATTAAGTTGTCTTTAGGGCTGTAAAAACCTGATGAGTTTTCTGTTAATAATTCATCCAATGTTGTGTCATCTGTTTCATACGGTGAAAGCTGCATAACTGCGTATAAGTCGCCAACTTCTATTGAATACATTGTGTCACCATCTTCTGTTCCAACAACAGGGAAATTTAACATATTCTTATCAACTGCCAACCCTTCCTCTGTTTCCATTTCATATATTCCAGTCTTCCACGGGTTCTTTTCCAATGCCTGAAAATCATCTTCGCTTAAATGTTCTCTTTCAATCTTAGCGTCCTTATATTCCACATTAAACATATATGTCTGGAACCAATCGATTTCATACATGATGTCAGATGTAACATTGTTTACATATTCCCAATTAGTAACGCGCGCGTAAAACTTAACATTTTCAAAAGAAGCGTTTGTGAATGAAATGAAATTGCATTGTGAAACTGTTGATGTTGGAAATTCAATACGACATTTCCCCGTCTTTTTAATATAGGTACATGTAACATTTGAAGCTTTCAACTTGCTATTAAAATAGGCGTCCTGTCCTGCTTTTGATTTAAAAACCATTTCAAGCCCGTCTGTAATTTCTACATCACTGTATAATTTTATTTGTGAATTAGGTGTAATTAAACTCATTTTAAAATCTCCTTTCAATTTAAAATAACGATAGAGAATTATATCTCTATCGTTATTATACTACATTTTTATATATTAGTCAACGTATTTCGCAGAAACGAAAACATGTTTGTTTTTATAACAAATATAATACCATGTCTCCCCGTTCTTGTCCTGAATTGAGTCACATACGTCAACAACGTCGCCGTCATATAGTTTAAAGCTACATTTACCGTAATTTGTGCCCGCCCATTTACGGGTGTTTAACACGTCAGCATGAACCACGCCTGAAAACTGTTTTGAGCGGCTCGGTGTTCCTGTTCCGCTAACTGTAAAGCGTGTTTTGTTGCTTGCTGTTAATTTTCCATAGCTTGCGCTTGTGTTATTGTTTACACTTGCGGTTTCAACATATCTCAAAACATGATTCCATGGATAATTTCGATATGGACGTATAAGAATTTCGCGCCCTGTCTGGTCGCCCGGCTTTCCGCCTGTTGCTTTTCCTTTTTCGTTAATGCTTGCTTCAACTTCTTTACCGTTTCCGCAATACATAGCCACATGGTGCCCCGTTCTTAAAAGAACGTCTCCACGCTTTAAACCAGAACCAGTGCGAAGATTTACAAATGAGGTAACATCTTTAAACCCTGCTTTTTTGAAAACATCAAGAATGTTTCCTGTATAGCTTGCACCCATACTCTTTACCTTTACGCCTGCACGCTCCCACGCTGTAATAACAAGCGCGCTGCAATCATAATCACCATCTTTTCCCCAACGGTGAGTCTGACAATATCCGTGAGAATTGTCCCGCGCTGTGTCTTCCATAAACTGAATAGCACTTTCAATTTTACTCATTTTTAGCATCTCCTTTTGTTTTAATATCGTGTGCCATAAAGTCTTTAAGAACCCCGACTGTATCAACGAGGCTCTGTAAAGTCTGCTGCAACTGTCCCATGAATTTGAAATCTCTATACATGAAATAGCCTATAACAACTATTGAAACAGAAGAATTCAAAACCATGTTTACAATATCATTCATTTCCATATTCTCACCACCTTTCATTAATTAAGGTATCCGTCAGGATATTCATAAGCTGTTTTTATATTGTCACCATAAAAAACGCGTCCTTCTTGTGGAATCTCGTCAGGTCTTATTATAACATCACCGTTTAACACTTCAATATAAATTTCATAAGTGAGAAACTTTTCAAACCATTTTTGAAAAACAGATTTTACAACATAAACATCAGCGCCGCTTGCTTCTACTGTAGATGTGTAATAATTCCCCGCTTCTGTTAAACTACCATCCGTTACTGTCCAACCTGCCCTTACATCATTATTAGCAGCTGTCAACAAATCACCATCTATTCCCATATCATTAACAACGCTGTTTACATCACCAATCATTGAATTTATATCTATACCATAATTCCTATGAGCTGTTCCACCCATTGAAAAACTTTCCATATTGAAGAATGGTATATAATCAGGTAGTGAAATAAACATTTGTTTGACTTTAAACCCCCATTGTGTATATGTGTTATAATCATTTGTTGATTTATATTCAGTTGGAATTAAAAAACATTGTATAAACTCAGAACGTATAGAACTGTAATAACCTATGGAACTACCTTCTATTTTCAACACAAAACCTTCATCCCATTTTACATCAATAGTAGATTTTAATTTATGTGATGATTGCCACATGGTTGTATCTAAATGTAAAATCCTCGAAGCAACATCTGTTACTGATTTAATATCAAAACTCCGTTTAACATCAACATAATAACCATAATAACGTGCGCAAGTTGTCAAAATTTGATAAATAGGCGATGTTATAATATCCCCACCGCCTGAGTGTTGTTTAATCAGTTCTATTATGTGTTTTTCTGTCCACTCTCTCATCCTTCTTTTCACCTGACTTTCTAACATTTCCATATTTCTTTATCAGTTCGATTATATGTTTTTCTGTAAAAACTCTCATTAATATCACCACCTTAAAAAAAAGGAAGATTCCAGAACCCCGACCGTGTCTCAGTCAAAACCACAACCGGTGCTATATTTCAAGCCGAACTTCCGGCTGTGTAAGCCCTGCAAATCTTCCTATAATTATATTACCACCTTAATGTTATTTTGTCAAGCGTTTTCTTCAAGGTTTTTTAATCGATTGTTTAAATCAATTATTTCTTCTTGCTGTTTCTTAATTAAATCAAGAAGAAACAACAACTGTTTTTCATACGTGAAAGCATTTGAAAAAGTTGATGGAATAACAAGCTGTGAAAAATAACAATTCTCTTTCTTCATAATAATCACACTCCTTTATGAAATCGGTATTAAGTTGTAAAAAACGAATACAATATATAAATGATTGTTAATGTCCATAATGATTGGTCCTGCGTCAAACGATAGTATAACCCCTGTATTTTTTGTTTTTACAGGAACCTGAGCGTATGCATCACCAATATTTGTTAGCTTGACATAACAAGCCAAATTCTCATGTGAAAAAGTATTATCAGCCTTAGGAAGATTAATCAAAACTTTTGCACCACTTCCAACAAGAACTGAAATTGAACTAATTTTAATATCTGTACGTCTTGCAATACCTGATGGACTTAATTCATAAGTAACAGTTTTGTTATTTGTTAGATTCAGTGACAATGATGAAGTTAATGTTTTTACAACAAAATCACTTTCACCAGTTCCACCACCGCCACCGCCTGCGCTTGCGTCAATTGCCTTTTTAATTCCGTCACTTGTGACTGGATTGTTAGAACCTGCTGTTGGTGTTGAGTCGAATGTTAAAACATTCTGTTTTCCAGTCTGCAGCCCTTCAATAGCTGTTGTATGTCCTGCCGTTGTTTCCTGTAAAGCTGTTATGTCCGTTTCCTGATTCGCCACGCTTTCTTTTACAGAATCGATTTCATTTTTGTTGTCTGAAATCTTTTTGTTCTGTTCTGTCTGCTCCGTTTTGATAGCGTCCAACTGTTCCTGTACGTTGCCAACGTCAACGTTATCTATAGCCCTTTTAATACCGTCACTTGTGACCGGATTGTTAGAACCTGCTGTTGGTGTTGAGTCGAATGTTAAAACATTCTGTTTTCCTGCCAAATCCACTTTTAAAGAATCGATTTCAGTTTTGTTGCTTGAAATCTTTGTGTTCTGTTCTGTCTGCTCCTGCTTTATAGCGTCCAACTGTTCCTGTACGTTGCCAACGTCAATATTATCTATTGCTCTTTTAATTCCGTCAGATGTCACCGGATTTTGTGAGCCTGCTGTCGGTGTTGCGTCGAATGTTAGTTTATTCTGTTTATTCTTCAATGTATTTTTCACATCAGTCATTTCACCTGTCAAAGTTTCAATGTCTGTTGTGTTATTATTAACATTCCCCGTTAAAGTTGTCACATTCTGAGTGATTGTCTGAATGCTAGTTTTTACACCGTTGATTTCTGTTTGCATTGCGTCAAGTTTTCGCTGCACTTCGTCAGGGTTGAGGTTGTTGACGTCGTTCTTAAGTTTAGTAACTTCACTCTGTAAAGCCACCAACTTTTTGTTGATGTTGTCGATTTCTTCCTGATAATCCCCGCCCGGTTCGATGTTGTCAATCAGTTGTTTCAAATATAAAATCTGTAATTCATAAGTGAAACACTCTTCAAAAGTTGAAGGAATCACTAACTGCAAATCTTCAACCATGTCTTTAAAATCTTCATACATATTTACACACTCCTTTCAAATTACAATAAACCAAAAAACAAATCATCAAATTCACGCCACAAGCTTTTAAGGTACGGTGTCGCTTTCATTAACATTTCATAATTGAAATCATAGTGTTCATCCATCTCTATTGTTTTGCTTGTTGAATCGTTTGTTGTTGTGTTTGTGTTTGTGTTTGTGCTCTCATTGTGTGACGTATCTGAGCCGTTTGACTCTGATATATTTTTAGTATTACTTGTTGCTGTTGTTGCGTTTGTGCTTTCGCTTGTGTTTGAATTCGTTGTGTCTGTTGTGCTCGATGTTTTACCAGTCGTTGAATCTGTCAAATCTTTTGTGACAGTGTCAGTTCCTGTGCTTTCACCAGAAGTTATATCAGAACCTGAATCAGTAACCGTGTTTGTTCCTGCAAGATTTCGCGTTTCTGTTTTCGTTGAATTATCATCATGAGTGTTTGTTTCTGAATAGTTTTCATAGCTTGTTTTTTCACTTCCTGTTGTTGAATCTTTTCTATTTGTAAAAGTAAGATTGTTTGTTTCAGAAAGTGTTTTACTGTCTGAATTACTTTCAGCAGCAACTAAACTTTCAGTGTTTACGGTTGCGAATAAATGCGGCGTTTCTGTCTCTTTCTGGAATGTGAAGTTTGTTAAATAGTTCCCATCCTTAACGGCAGATAAACCGTTTTGAGGTGTGTCAGAATATGACACCTCTCTTTCAATAACGTTGTTACCCTCTTTTTCACTTCGTGTTTCAAGAAGCGCCGGGGATTTCGTACCGCTTCCGTTCTCCGTTGCGTCCTTGCTGTTGCTTTCACTACCTGTTTTTGTCAAATCACTTGTTGTTGCTTTGTTGATAGCTCCAGAAATAGCCTTTGTGTCAGTAACGTCACCATCATTGGAATTTGTCACCGTGCCAGTATCTGTTGTATTTGTCAACGTTGATTTTCCATAAGTCGTTGTGTTCGTGTCGTTTGCTGTTTTTGATGTCGTTTCTGTTCCACCCTGAGTCGTTGAACTTTCATTAGAACCTGTTGTTGTGTTCTTGCCTGTTGAAGAATCTTTAACCGTTCCGGTTCCGGTTGTTTCGTCACTCTGCGTTCCTGTTGTTGTATTGCTTGCGGTTGTTGATGTCGTACCGTCAGCGCTCGTTGTTCCTGTTGAATCTGTTTTTGATTTACCCGCTGCGGTTGTGTCAATTGTTCTCTTATTTACTGAATAATTAGCGAAAACCTGCTTGTCAAGGTTTTCAAAAGTCCAGTTTATTTTTTCAGCAAGGTCAAAAATTCGATGTGCCAAAGCCATTCGCCAACCCGTGAAAGTTTCAAAGCCGATTTCATCATATAAAAATTCCTGAGTGAATGACAAAACGAATCTGTCTCTGTATTCCTCAGAAATAACATTTAATTCAGAACCAAAAAGCGTTGTTTTTGAAACGTCTGTTAAGTTCTGAAAATCTGTCAAATCCTTATTGTTCGAATTCTCTATTAACTTGTCAAGAATTGATATTGTATATTTAGCCATCGTTTCCACCATCCTTATTTGAATTTTTTGACTCGTTCTCATCAGCGCCAGAATCCTGTAACATCATCATAGAATAATCCCCGTAAAGTTCTGTATTCATATTTGACGACAGATTAACAGATAAATCTAAGCCCCAACGCTCGTTTGCTTTATTACAAAAATCAACACGATTCAACAATCTTGAATTCAATGATATTAAATCTTCCTGACGGTTTATTGTGATTTCATCAGATATTAAACGTTCCTTTTTGGTAGTCTCCGCAGATATTCCAAGCATTGAAAGAGCTTCCGCCCATATTGTTTTAAGACATTGTAACATCTCATTACCTCTGAACTCAACACCAGTTGAGAAGGCTGTTATACTGTCTTTGATATCTTCTCCATCTTTTACAGTAACCACAGGTTGAAACCCCTGCACACGTATCATAAAATTCTCTTTTGTCAACTGAGAGTTTCTATTTGTTGCTATAATGTACGGCGTAACCTGCTGTTGTAAATTGCTTCTGAATGTGTTGTGACATTCCCACAATAAACGTGCGTATAAATCAATCTTATTCATTAACGTTGTTTTTGTCATGTTGTCAAATAAAATCAACCAATCATCTGTTTCAATGTTTTGCGCATTATAGCCAATTCCTACAATACCCGTTGGATATCCGTATATATCAAAATTTCCAACCTGCATGAAATCAACAGAAACCAAATCATCAAGCCCGCTCGGTTTTAACATTGCGGCTTTTCCAGAATATAATAACGTACGTTCGAAAAACAAGCGGTCGCAAGTTTTCGGTAGTCCGTGCCATTCGAACTGAGATAAAGCAATATTAATTAAACGTTCCTTGTAATATTGATATATTTCAAAATTTTCAATAACTAAGTTTTTATCTTGTCTTCGCATTTTATCACCCCTTATTAAAAAAGGGCGGTGTATTTTACACCACCCCTTAAATTTTCATCACTGCTTGTTAAAAGTGATTGTTTCACCAACATTTGCAGCGCTTGTTGTTGGTGTGCTTGCTTTGTAAGTAGCTCCGCCCATTTCAAGCTCAAGCGTAACGCTTGCTGCACTGACTGGCATGATAACAGCACCGTATTCGTGAATTGCGATTGCTGCTCTTGTTGCTTCTTCTGTCTGAACGAATCGAACGTTTGTATCATGCAACGTTGCGTCATCGTCCTGAACTGCAAGTGTTAAAATTGTTGCAACGTCTGAAACAGACTTATCTGTAATATTTACAGTTACGGTTTCAGGAAGTGTTACAACAGCGTCAGATGTAACAAACGCGATAGCATTTGCGAACGGGCTATAAGAAATTGTCTTTTGTACTCTGTAAAAGTAATTCCAATAATCACCAGCAGCTACGAAAGTTTCAGTCATCTTCATTGCGTTGTCGTAGCACTGGAAGAACCACTCATCAACAAGAACTCCGCGAACTTTCTTCATAGCGTTTAATTCTTCCGTCGTGACTTCATCAATCATGTCAGATTCAGCACGGATTGCGTCAAATCTGTCATTGTCGAATTCGTCCCAATTATCGATAAGAACGACCTTTGAAGTGTAATCAGCTTCACTCATGTTGAAAGCAGAAGCCAAAACTTTTACAGAATAACGAGCGGCAAAATTAGCATCCAAGAACAAATACTGTTTGTCTTTGTCCGTGTTTGTAAGAACACCTGCGGCGTTATACTCACGGCGTGGAATTGTCAACTTGTTTGAAGTTGCACGAAAAGCAATTGCGAACTCTTCGATGTCGTCTGAGTTTGGAACTGTCTGAGAAACAATCTTTCCATGTGAGATTGTTTTAATCAGCAAATACTTATAAAGCAAGTATGAATCATATTCAGCTGCCTTATAAATAGAATCAACAATTCTCGCGATTAAATCCGTTACACCGTCAGCAGAAAGAAAAGCTTTTCGCAAATCTGTATCTGTTACTGTTACCGGATACTGAACATTCCATGACATAGTGTGAAGAGCTGAACGAATATCAGGCATAGTTCTTTTAAGTTCTCTCTTCTCTGCCTTGTCATAGTCAAATACTCTGACATTAGCAATCTGAACAAAAATCTCTTCTACTGTTTCGCCATACTCCAAAAGACCTTTACCAAATCTCTTATTCATAGGGTCGTTAAATGTAACTGACATAACTCTAACAGCTGCGATACGATTAATCAAAGCTGAAATAAACTGATTCGCTAAAGCAGGATAACCAAAAAGCACCTCTCCTACCTTTGGAATTTCTGAAATCTTTGAAATCTCAGGAACTAAGTCCTGATATTCCTGACCCGCGTGTTTTCGAATGACATTCAAAATATCAACCGTTGACGCGTTTAAATTCTGAACACTGATACGTCTCTTCATATTTATTCACCCTCACTTTCATTTGAAAACAAATCTTCATAATTCATTTTCTCATCTTCTTCAATATCGTCAGAATCATCATCAGCGTTTCCATCTGCCTGTTTCTCAATTTCAACGCCGTCAAAAAATGCCTTTCGATATCTCTCTTTCCATTCATTGTCAAGCTTGTCTAAATCTGCCTGAGTTACACCCGGTTTATCGATAGCTTGAATTCTCTCAATAACATCAACAGAATTTTCATCAGTCAAAATGTCATTAAGAATTGGTTTCAGTTCCTCAATATCAATCATACAAAAAACCTCACTTTCTAAAAAAATAAAGTGACAAGAGTGACGCGCCTGAATATCACCCCTGCCACCTCTTACATTTAATATACTACATTAAATGTTATTTGTCAACAGTTTTATAGATTTTTCCTTCACAATCTTTAATCAACTGATTTAAGAATGTTTTGAATTTCTTATTTTCTGTTTTTGCTGCAACAGCCTTTATTTCTTTGATGATGTTTTTCATCTCAGATGTTTCAACAGTCATTAAACTATTGTTTTCAATGTTATCAATAATACTAATAACATTTTCAACTCCTGCCAAATGAACTTTGGTTGAAATTTCTAAACTTTTTAAATTAGTCATTATTCTCACCAACCTTTCTGACTATATTATAACCCAATACATCGCAATAGTCAATTAAGAAAGTATAAA
>OHVK01000499.1_pt1 | contig 15514 bp, 12 predicted proteins | sample 1579411 | NCBI WGS metagenome assembly OHVK01 (sample SAMEA3882524, study PRJEB24775) | human gut metagenome | biome: human-associated habitat; feature: intestine environment; material: feces | place: Netherlands | collected 2009/2010 | reverse complement strand
TATATGTCTCTGAATTAAGGCGGCATGGAGGTATTCCTTGCGGATACGACAGGAAAGGTAAATCTGCTTTCCGGAAGTCAGCCGCAGCTGGATGGGCTGAAGCTTTCCGAAAACGGCAAGAAGGCAGCTTATCTGGATACCGATGCGAATACAGGGGATACCATTCTGGTGGAAATCGAGCTGGGAAAGGAAAAAGCAGAAACCGTTGCCACAAATGTACAGAGCTTCGGCTACATCGGCAATACCCTGATTTATTACTTTGATTATACAGAAGGCGTAGGCACATTGGGCGCAGCAGGCAGCAAAACAACCATTGCAAACGCAAGCGGCGTACAGTTCACAGAGGACGCGGTGTATTATGTTGCCGATGCAGATGCAGCAACAGGCAACGGCGAGCTGCGTGCATGGGATGGCAAGACAGAAACCACCATTGCCAAGGATGTATTTGCTTTCCAGTATAAGGATAACGGCAAGCTGGTTTATATCGGCAAGTATGATGTGAATGCAGGCGTGGGCGATTTGTATTATTATGACGGTAAGGAAGCGCGCAAGCTGGATACAGGCATTACGGCAATCTTTATTTATTGAGGATGATACGATGAACGAAAGAATGGAAACAAACAACCCTGAGGCAACCGAAGCCTTGGGAGAAAAGCTGGGACGAGAGGCAAGGGCAGGGCAGATTTACTGCCTGAGCGGCGATCTGGGCGTTGGCAAAACGGTCTTTACGAAGGGCTTTGCCAAGGGGCTTGGGATTACGGAGCATGTGACCAGTCCTACCTTTGCCATTGTGAATGAATACGAGGGCAGACTGCCCTTGTATCATTTTGATGTGTACCGTATTTCCTGCGAGGAGGAAATGGAGGACACCGGCTATGAAGAATATTTTTACGGCGAGGGCGTTTGCTTGGTGGAATGGGCGGAGTTGGTGAAGGAGTTGATTCCTGCCGATGCCGTCTGGATTACGATAGAGAAGGACTACACCAAGGATGACGATTACCGCCGCATCACCATCAGACAGGAGGGCTGAGGATGAAGATTTTAGGAATTGACACCACGGGGCAGACTGCCAGTGCCGCTCTTGTGGAGGGAGATAAGCTGATTGCGGAATTTACCATGAATTATAAGCTGACGCACAGCCAGACCATCCTGCCCATGATTGCGGATATTCTGGAACGGACGGAAACGGACAAGGCAAGCATTGACTGCATTGCCTGTGCCTGCGGCCCCGGCTCCTTTACGGGGCTGAGAATCGGCGCGGCAACGGCGAAGGGCTTTGCGCTTGCGCTGGACAAGCCTATTGTTGCCGTTCCCACATTGGATGCATTGGCATATAATGTGTTTGAAACGAATAAATTCATCTGTCCGATTATGGATGCCAGAAGAAATCAAGTTTATGCCGCTTTTTATATGTGGGAAAACGGCAAGCTGATTCGTCTGACAGACCACATGGCAAAAAGCATTGAGCGCGTGATTGAAATTGCGGAAATGCTGGAGCATGAGGTCATTTTTCTGGGGGACGGTGTGCCGGTGCACAGAGAAAGACTGGAACAGAACCCTGCGTTTTTATTCGCTCCTGCGCACTGCAATATGCAAAGAGCATCTGCGGTGGCAGCACTGGGCGCAATCATGGCAGAGGAAGGACTGGCAAAGCCGGGCAATGCATTTGAGCTGATTTATCTGAGAAAATCACAGGCGGAACGGGAAAGAGAGGCCAGACTGGCGAAGGAGGAAGCAGGAGAATGATTGAGATTGTCCCTATGGCGGAGGAGCATATCAACGGCGTGGTGACGCTTGAGGAAGCAACCTTTTCTATCCCCTGGACCAGAGCGGATTTTGAAAGAGAAGTCAGAGAAAACACAATGGCGATTTACTATGTGGCGCTGATGGATGGCAGAGTAGTCGGCTATGCAGGGATGTGGCATGTAGTAACAGAAGGACATATCACAAACGTGGGCGTACTGGAGGAGGTACGCTGTGAAGGTATCGGCAGCAGGCTGATGAAAAGGCGTTGGAAAAAGAAATGACAGGCATTACCTTGGAGGTACGCATGGGGAATCGGCCTGCACAGGCGTTGTACCATAAATACGGCTTCAAGGCAGAGGGTATCCGTAAGAATTATTACCCCGACACCAAGGAGGATGCAATTATCATGTGGAAATATTTCCCCGATGCAGAGGGCGCGTCCCTTTGACGGAGCGGAAAAGAAAAAATAGAAACGCTGAGATGTGAGAGTGCATTTCAGCGTTTTTTGCAAAAAGGAGATGAAGAAAAATGGAAAAACCATTTGAATTGGCGTATACAGAGCTAAAAAAAGGGTGCTTTCCTGAGGAACTGTCCTTTCGTACAACGGCGGAGATCAAGCCTCTGGAGGGGGTCATCGGGCAGGAAAGAGCCGTGAAGGCATTTGATTTCGGCTTGGCAGTAAAAATGAAGGGCTACAATATTTATATGGCAGGGCCTTCCGGCACAGGCAAAACTACCTATGCAAGAAACAGCACCGAAAAGCTGGCGCAGACAGAGCCGGTGCCGTATGACTGGTGCTATGTCTATAACTTTCAGAATCCCAGAAGCCCTTTGGCACTGCGCTTCGAGCCGGGACAGGGCAAGCAGTTCAAGGAGGACATGGCAGAGCTGGTGCAGCTTTTTAAAACGGAGCTGCAGAAGGCGTTCCGTGCGGAGGATTACGAAACACAGAAAAACACTCTGGAGCATTCCTTTGATGAAAAAAGAGATGCGCTTATGGCAGAAATGAGTGCCGTTGCGGAGCAGTACAGCTTTCAAGTAAAAACAACGAATGCAGGCGTATTTTTCATGCCTGTGGTAGAGGGCAAGGCGGTCGGCGAGGATGAATACGATGACCTGAGCGAGGATGTAAAAAATAAAATTGAGAAAAATTCTCAGATGGTGCAGGAAAAAGCAGGCTCCATTATGCGTGAGCTGCGCGATATGGATAAGGAATCCAAGCGGCAGACCGATCAGTTGGATTATAAAACGGGAATGTTTGCCATCGGGCATCATGTGAACGCGGTGCAGGAAAAATATCGGGAATATGAAAGAGTTATTTCCTACATCAATGCGGTGCAGGAGGATGTTTTGGAAAATATCAGCCAGTTCGTTGAGGAGGAAGAGGACGGCGAGGACAGCCTTGCAAGTCTTCTGCCGATGCTTGGGAAAAAGCCTGCCGAGGATGTGACGCTGAAATATAAGGTCAATCTGATTGTGGACCATTCCGACAGCAAGGGTGCGCCCATCGTGGTGACGTTTAACCCGACCTATAATAATCTGGTGGGTGAGGTGGAATATGACAGCGAATTCGGGAATTTGACAACGGATTTCATGAAGATTAAGGGCGGCCTGTTCCATAAGGCGAATGGCGGCTACCTGCTGGTGCAGGCGCAGGATATTCTTTCCACACCACAGGCATGGGAGGCACTCCGCCGCGTGATGAAGACCAGAGAAATCAACATGGACTCCATACGGGAGCAGCTGGGTGCGGTGGTTGCGCCCACCCTGAAGCCGGAGCCGATTCCTGCAAATATCAAGGTGATTATGATTGGCAGCAGCTATTATTATGAGCTGTTGAATGAATATGACGAGGAATTTGATAAGTTCTTCAAAATTCGCGCGGATTTTGATTATGAAATGCCCCGTACAGATGAAAATATCCGGAAAATCGCGCAGTTTATCAAACGGTTTGTGGATAGAGAAGGGTGCATGGAATTTGATGTAAGCGCGGTTTGCGCCATTGTGGAATATTCCTCCCGAACGGCAGAGCGGCAGGATAAGCTTTCCACGCGATTCAATCATCTGGCGGAGATTCTCTGCGAAGCGGTAACATGGGCAAAGCTGGAAGGAGCGGAGCTTGTGACGGCGGAACATATTCAGAAAACCATTTACGAAAAGGAGCAGCGGATGAAGCTGTATGAAGAAAAGCTCGAAGAAAACGTCATTATGATTGATACCGAAGGGGCGGAAATCGGGCAGATTAACGGGCTTGCCGTTCTGGATATGGGCAATTATGCCTTTGGGAATCCTTCCCGTATTACGGCAACAACCTATGTCGGCAAATCCGGCATTGTGAATATCGAGAAGGAGGCACGCCTGAGCGGACAGACGCATGACAAGGGCGTGCAGATTATCACGGGCTTTCTGGGACAGTCCTATGCACAGAATTTTCCCTTATCCTTAAGCTGTCGGGTCTGCTTCGAGCAGAATTATAATGGCATTGATGGGGACAGCGCCTCCAGTACGGAATTATACTGCATTCTTTCCTCCTTGGCGGAACTGCCGATTCGTCAGGATTTGGCGGTGACGGGTTCTGTCAACCAGAAGGGCGAAATTCAGGCAATCGGCGGTGTGACCCATAAAATCGAAGGGTTCTTCGACCTTTGCAGAAAACGCGGTCTGACGGGGACACAGGGGGTAATTATTCCTGTTTCCAATGTGAAGGATCTGGTGCTGAAGGATGAGGTGGTGCAGGCGGTGAAGGACGGTCTGTTCCATATTTATCCGATTTCTAAGATTGATGAAGGGATTGAGCTTCTGATGGGGCTGTCCGCCGGAAAGAAGAATAAGACAGGAAATTTCCCTGCGAACAGCGTACACGGCAGGGTTATGAAAAAGCTGAAGGCGTTTGATAAAAGGGCGCAGGGCGAGGAAGAATAAAAGGCAAGAAAATATTGGAAAAGGGCGTTTATTGGGAACAATAGACGCTCTTTTTTCGACTAAAGATTAAGACTTTCTTACAAAATGGGAAAGAACCTTTTCATTTTGACAAAATTTGATATACTGATATACTAGAGGAGTATGTCAAAGGAAAGTTTACATAAGGATAAGCAGGAGGAATACACAATGAGACATAAGTGGAAACGGCTCCTGCTGACAACGATGGCGGTGGGGATGCTTTCATCCGTAACGGCATTTGCAGCAAATGTCAGCATGAACCTATTTTATAACGGCAAGAACCACGCATACAATGCGAAGGAGATTGTGGTAAAGATTGACGGAAAAACCATGACACCGAAGGATATGCCTGCGGTCGCGATTGACGGCAGAACCCTTCTGCCCATGCGCCAGATTGCGCAGGAGCTTGGCTGCGAGGTTACATGGAACGAAGAAGCCAAGCAGGCGTATGTGGTCAATGATGATTATACATTGGTTTTTGAAATGAATAAGGCAACCGGCTACAAAAACGGCAAAACCTTTACCATGGATGTGCCGCCAATGATTGTAAACGACAGAACGATGCTGCCTGTGCGTGCGCTGGCTTCTGCACTGGATCTGAACATTCAGTGGGATGATGCAACCAGAACGGTTTCCATCAAAACGACGGCAAACACCACGCCGACAACACCTACAACACCGACAAATCCAACCACACCCACTACACCTACCACACCGAGCGTGAATTATGTCACGCTGAACAAGGTGACTGTGCCGGCAAGCAAAACGGCGGAGCAGACCTTCTCCGTGCAGGCAAGTGGTGCGGTTTCCTCCTATGAGGAGGTTTATGTGGCAGATAATAAGATTGTGCTTGATTTTTACGGCGCAAAGAATGGTCTGGCGACAAGTCTGACTGCAACAAACAGCGGCATTGTAACCGCAGTGCGGACGGCAGAGCATACAGCGGATGACGGCACAGCCTATACCAGAGTGGTGTTTGATTTAACAGGGAAAAAGAGCTACACCATTACGCAGAGCGCGGATAAATCCAAGCTGACGATTGCATTCAAAAGCGTAACGGTCAGCGATATTGCAATTCGACATAACAGCAGCACCGACAGAGATATCATTGAGGTTGGCGGGGACAGCGCACTGGGCGTGAACGTCTATACGCTTTCCAATCCGAGCAGGGTTGTTGTGGATATTCCCAATGCGGTTTCCGAGTTGGACAGCACCTTTGATGTAAGCGCACTGGAATATGTAACGGCAGGCAGAGCGGCAATGTTCAACGATACGACTCTGCGGTTGGTATTTGAGGTGGACGGCATGGCGAAATACAGCTATACCACAGATAATCATGCGATGACATTACAGATTTTCAGCTCCAGTATGAAAAACATGAGCTATGACACAAGCGCAAATAAGCTGTATTTGCAGAAAAAGGATACCATTCAGACAGGCAGTGTGAAAATCAATGATCATTATCTGGATGGCTATACCGATGTGGTATTGCCCGGAGATTATTCCGAAACCTTCGGCAGCGGCACTTATGATATCGATAACGGTGTAATCAAGAGTATTCAGGTTTCCACAAGTGGTGGCAAGACAACCATCCGCTTTAACCAGAGCCGTATCAGCTGCTACAGCATTACGGAGGAGCAGGAAAGATATGTCATTTCCGTAAAGAATCCGCAGGATGTATACAGTAAGGTGCTTCTGCTGGATGCAGGTCACGGCGGCAGTGACCCCGGCGCAAGCGGCAACGGACTGACGGAGAAAAATCTCACCCTTACCATTATGCAGAAGGTTGCAAATTATCTGGACGGCAGCGGCATTAAGGTTTATGTGACAAGAAACAGCGATACCTACCCCACAAACAGCAGCAGGGCGCAGAGTGCAAATGCGATTGCGGATGCAATGGTTTCCATTCACATGAATTCCGGCTCGGCAGTGGCAAACGGCACAGAGGTGCTGTATAAAAACCATTCCAATGATACGGGCAGCAATCTGACAAGCCTGAAGCTGGCACAGCTGATTCAGAACAGCATTGTCAGCGCAACAGGCAACACCAATAGAGGAACAAAGCTGCGTACCGATTTGCTGATTCTGAATACAACAACCGTACCTGCGGTTATTGTAGAGACGGTATTTATCAGCAACCCCGGCGATGCGCTCAAGATTTCGCAGGAGGATTATCAGAATAAAGTCGCAAAGGCGATTGCAGATGCAATCGAGGAGGCATTTACCTATCCCTTACGATAAGATAAGAAAATCAGACCATGGCAGAGATGCTGTGGTCTTTTTCTATAAATTTTTCTGCAAATATGGTATAATTTAATCCGGAATAGAAAAAGAACAACAGGAGGAATGAGAGATGAACCGTTTTGATGGAAGAAAGACAGACGAATTGCGTCCCGTAAAAATCATCAAGGATTTTACGCGTTACGCGGAGGGGTCTGTGCTGATAGAATGGGGCAACACAAAGGTACTTTGCAACGCCTCCGTAGAGGAAAGCGTGCCGCCCTTTAAAAAGGGGAGCGGCGAAGGCTGGGTAACGGCAGAATATTCCATGCTGCCTCGCGCAACCGCAACAAGAAACAAAAGGGACATCAATAAGCTGAAGCTGAATCAGCGTTCCACGGAAATTCAGAGACTGATTGGCAGAGACTTGCGTGCGGCAGTGGATTTTACGGAGCTGGGCGAAAGAAGCATTACGGTGGACTGCGATGTTCTGCAGGCGGACGGCGGCACCAGAACGGCATCCATCACAGGCGGCTTTGTTGCACTGGCAATGGCGTGTCGGAAATTGGTAGCGGAGGGGCTGATTGAAAAAATGCCCCTGCACCGTTATATTTCCGCGGTAAGCGTTGGTGTGGTAGATGGCGTTGCCATGGCGGATCTTTGCTATGAGGAGGATTCCGCGGCGGAAGTGGATATGAATATTATCATGACGGATGAAGGAAACTTCGTAGAGGTGCAGGGCACAGGTGAGCATGGCACCTTTACGCAGGAACAGCTTCTGGAGCTGCTTGCGCTTGGCAGAAAGGCGGCAGGCGAGTTGAAACAGCTGCAGCAGGCGGCGTTGGATGGTCTGGAATTGAGCTAAGGATGAACGAGGAGGAAACGATGGAAACGATTATTTTTGCAACGAAAAATAAAGGGAAAATCAAGGAAATCAACGAAATTCTGGCGGGTATGGATGTAAATGTCATTTCCATGGAGGAAGCAGGCATCACGATTGACGTGGTGGAGGATGGCAAGACCTTTGAGGAAAATGCCATGAAAAAGGCAGTGCAGGTGATGGAAATCGGCGGCAAGATTACCCTGAGCGACGATTCCGGTTTGGAAATCGACTACATGGATAAAGCACCCGGCATTTATTCCGCGCGCTTTATGGGCGAGGATACGCCTTACACCGAACGCTTCAAGGCGATTTTTGAAAAGCTGAACGGTGTGCCGGAGGAAAAGAGAACGGCGCGCTTTGTCAGCTGCATTGCGGCGGCATTCCCTGATGGCAGACGTTTGGTCAGCTACGATACCGTTGAGGGCATCATCGGCTATGAGGCAAAGGGCGAGAATGGCTTCGGCTATGACCCTATTTTTTATGTACCGGAAAAGGGAAAATATATGGCGGAGCTTTCTTCCGAGGAGAAAAACGCAATCAGCCACAGAGGAAAGGCACTGCGCAAAATGAAAGAAATGCTGAAAAAGGAACTGTAAGCCTATGAAAATTCTGGTTTTGAGTGATACCCATGCGTATCTGGAAAATGCAAGAGCGGTGCTTGCGCGGCTGCAAGGGAAGGTGGATGCGGTGTTTCATCTGGGCGACCATGATGATGACGCGGTTGCATTACAGCAGGAATTTCCTAAGCTGCCGTTTCATTATGTCAAGGGGAATAATGATTATCGCGTGGATACGCCTTCGCAGAAGCTGGTGCGGCTTGGCGGAAAAACCTTGCTCCTAACGCATGGGCATAAGCAGCGCGTGTATTGGAATTATGACACGATTTCTTATTGGGCGGAGGAACAGGGGGCGGATGTTGTGCTTTTCGGACATACGCACATGCCGCTTTGGGAGACGGGCGGCAGAGTTGCCCTCTTTAACCCCGGGAGTATCTCTTTGCCAAGGGGCGGAACACTGCCTACCTTTGGGATTCTGACAATGGAAGGCGGCAGAATCGAAGGGGCAATTATGGAATATTGGAATAAGGAGCATTTCAAACGCATCAATTAAAAGAAGGAGCCGATGAAACAACACAGGAGATTTCATCGGCTTTTTTAAAAAAATAAGAAAAGTTTGAAAAACCTGTTGACAGGCATGACGTTTTATGGCATAATATCTCTTGCGCTAGTAACGTGGATCAGTAGCTCAGTTGGATAGAGCAACGGCCTTCTAAGCCGTGGGTCGGGGGTTCGAATCCCTCCTGGTTCATAAAAAGCCATTTCAACCGATAATCGGAGGAATTGGCTTTTTTCTTTGCACAAATTTGTTTTTACGGTTGACTTTTTCAAAAAAAGCACATAAAATAAAAGCGTGTGGATGAAAGCGGTTATTGCTCCACCTCGAGTACCCTCCCCGAGTAAAAATCAGAGGGATTTTTTATTTGCGGATATGGCGAAATTGGCAGACGCGCTGGATTTAGGTTCCAGTGAGGCAACTCGTGCAGGTTCAAGTCCTGTTATCCGCAGGGAAAAAGGATAATCCGAAAGGGCTATCCTTCGGCGAAAAAAACAGCGGTATCGAAAGATACCGCTGTTTTTTGTTGCTTTTGTCGATTATAAGGTTTCAAATTCATCCAACAGTTCCTTGAAAAGCTGCATGGCATTTTCAATGGGAGCGGCAGTAGTCATATCTACGCCGGCACCCTTGAGCAGGTCGATGGAATATTCGCTGTCTCCTTTAGAGAGAAAATCCAGATACGCAGCTACCGCAGGCTGTCCCTCGTTCAGAATTTTTCTGGAAAGGGCAATCGCAGCACTGTAGCCGGTTGCATACTGATATACATAGAACGCATTATAGAAATGGGGGATACGCGCCCATTCAATATCAATTTCCGAATCAATCACGATATCCTCGCCAAAATATTTGATGTTCAAATCACGATAGATTTGGTTCATGCCTTCCCATGTAAGGGGTTCGCCCTTTTCTGCCATGGCGTGTGTGATTTTTTCAAATTCGGCAAACATGGTCTGGCGGAAGAGTGTACCGCGGAACTGCTCCAGGAAATAGTTGATGAGATATTTCCGCATGGTTTTATCCTCAGTTGTTTTCAGAAGATGCTCCATCAGCAGGGCTTCATTGCAGGTAGAAGCTACCTCTGCAACGAAAATCTTATGGTCGGCATAAAGAAAGGGCTGCTTTTTCCATGTGAAGAAGCTGTGCAGGGCATGCCCCATTTCATGCGCAAGAGTAAACATGCTGTTGATGGTATCGTTATGGTTGAGCAGAACAAAGGGATGTACGCCGTAGCTGCCCCAGGAATACGCACCGCCGCGCTTGCCCTTGTTTTCGTAAACATCAATCCAGCCGCTTTCCATACCGTGCGCCAGAGCCTTGCAGTACTCCTCGCCCATTACCTGCAATGCCTCTTTTACGGTTACTTTTGCCTGCTCATAAGGAATCTTGACATCTGCATCGGGTACAAGTGGAACATATAAATCATACATGTGCAGTTCATCTACGCCAAGCTCCTTTTTGCGCAGGGAAACGTAGCGGTGCAGCAGGGGAAGGCTCTTGTTGACGGTTTCAATCAGCGTATCATATACAGAAAGCGGAATATTGTCGTCGGAAAGCGCCATTTCCATCGCAGAGCCGTACTTTCTTGCCTGTGCGAAAAAGACATCGCTTTTTACAGATGCGGCATAGGTTGCGGCGATGGTGTTTTTCTGTGCGGAATAGACAGAATAGAGATTTTTGAACGCCTGCTCGCGAACAGAGCGGTCGGGGCTTTCCAGAAAGGTGACATATCTGCCCTTTGTCAGCTCCAGTTCCTCTCCCTCTGCGGTGCGGATAGGCGGGAAGGAGATATCCGCGTCATTCAGCATGGTAAAAATCTGCTGCGGTGCGCCGCCCAGCTCTGCGGTTCTGGCAAGTAGATGCTCCTCCGCGGGGGAAAGGGTGTGTGCCTTCTGGCGCAGAAGGGTATGAAAGAAATGGTCATAGACAGCGAAATCCGCTGCTTTTTCTGCACGGAAGACAGTAAGTTTTTCCTCCGGAATGGCAATAATTTCAGGGGTGAGGAAGGAAACTGCCGCAGAATAGCGAATCAGCAGCAGCTCTGCACGGGAAGCCAGCCCCTGATAGAAGGCATTTGCACTATCCTCGTGCATCCGCATGGAGGCGTAGGTATAGATATGGTCTAATTTCAGGGAAAGTGTATCATTCTTTTTCAGGCAGGAAAGCAGTGTTTCTGCGGAGTCCGCCAGCTTGCCGGCAAAGGCGGTCAGCTCGGGCAGGCTCTCCTCCAGAGAGACATAGGCAGCCTCCCAATCAGCATCGGTTTTGAAATAATCCTCGATGTGCCAATGAAAACGAGGGTCGGTATCCTTTCGTTCGGGAATGGTATGATTCATAATCGTAGCCTCTTTTCTATTTTAGATTTTATTTTTTGATTTTTTTTATTTCAATCTATAGCATACCATTTCTTTGGGAATTTATAAAGGGGATGAAAACGTGTATTTTTTTCGGAAATCCGTAAATTTTATCAGATGTTCTGCGGGTTTTTCTTGCTGTCGGGACGTTTTCATTGTATGATAAAAAAGAGGTGATATTTTATGGAAAAGGGTTTGAAGGTACTTTTAGTTGCCTCCGAATCAGCGCCTTTTGTCAAAAGCGGCGGCTTGGGTGATGTTGTCGGCTCTTTGCCGAAGGCATTGCAGAAAAAGAACGTGGATGTCCGTGTGGTCATTCCTCGTCATAGAGTAATTAAAAACGAGACAATGTACGGCGTGGAATTTTTAGGAGAATTTGACGTTTATTTGCAATGGAGAAAACAGAGAGCCAAGGTTCTGGTAAAGCCCGGAGAGGTACCTGTTTATTTTATTGAAAACGATTATTATTTCAGCCGTGGTGCGTTATACGGCTTTGATGACGATAACGAACGCTTTGCCTTTTTCGGAAAGGCTGTTCTGGATATGCTGGCAATGCTTGATTTTTATCCTGATGTGATTCATTGTAACGACTGGCAGACAGGGCCGGTCTGTATGTATCTGAAGGAAATGTACAATAAGGTAACGGAATATTCCAAAATCAAAACACTGTTTACGATTCATAATTTGCAGTATCAGGGACGTTTTTCGCTCGATACCATGGAGCTTCTGGGGGTATCCGATTGGGCATACGCCAATATTGAATTTTATAATACGGTCTGCTATATGAAAATGGGTCTGGTGTATGCCGATTATATCAGTACCGTCAGCGGAACCTATGCACAGGAAATTCAGACACCCGAATATGGGTATGGCATGGATGGCATTTTGCGCAGCAGAAGCGACCGCCTTTGCGGGATTCTGAACGGCATTGATTTTACGGCGAATAACCCCGAAACAGATGGTTTTATCGTGAAGCATTTCAGCGCGGCGCATCCCGAAGGAAAGACAGAGAATAAGCATGCCCTGCAAAAACGCTTGGGTCTGGAGGAACGGGAGGTTCCGTTGATTGCCATGATTACACGCTTGGCAGACCAAAAGGGTGTGGATATTCTGGCACCTGTTTTGGATGAAATGATGCGCCGAGATGTGCAGTTTGTGCTGCTTGGCACGGGTGAGCCTTCGTATGAATATACCTTCCGCAGCCTGCAGAGCCGTTACCCCGGCAGGGTTTCTGCGAATATCTTCTTTGATGAGGCACTGGCACAGCAGATTTACGCATCTGCGGATTTATTTCTGATGCCTTCCAAGTTTGAACCCTGCGGCTTAGGGCAGATGTTCAGCCTGCGCTTTGGCACTGTGCCGATTGCGAGAAAAACAGGCGGTCTGGCGGATACGATTCGGCAGTATAACCCTGAGACGAAGGAGGGCAATGGGTTTTTATTTGAAACCTATGACTGCGGCGGACTGCTTTGGGCATTGGATGAAGCCCTGCGTACCTACCACATGGGCAGAGAAGAATGGGCGCACGTTGTGAAAAATGCAATGCTTTGTGATTATTCGTGGGAAAGCTCCGCGGTACAGTATATTGCACTGTATGAAAAGCTGAAAGAAAATTAAGAAAAGAGAACGCCTGAGAAAAAATTGTTATAAAATTTCTCGGGCGTTTTTTTGAAAAAAGAAAGCTGTGTTGATTTGCAAAAGCGGTATGAATATAGTATGATAGAGAAAAAGAATTGCAATCAAGCGTCAGGAGGGATTGCCATGATTACAGTATGGAACAGGAAAGAGCTGTTTTGCACATTTGATATGAAAAAACAGGCGGAGGTGCGAGATATTCTCTGGAAATTTGATATTTCTTATGAGATGCGCGTTTCTGATCGGGCGGATTTTTTTGTGAGCGGAAGAACAACTTCGACGGATGCAGATATCGACCATCAGACGGAATACCTGATTTATGTCAGGAAGGAAGACTATGACAGAGCCATGTTTTTGGTACAGAGAAATTTGAAGGAATAAGCGGCAATGAAAAGAAGACCGAAAAAATTTTTGAATAACAGTAATAAGATGCTGACTGCGTTGGTCTGTATTCTGGCGTTGGTCTGTCTGGTAGCAGGTGGGATTTATATTGATACCTTCCATGGACAGGGGCGTTTTCTCGCCCTTATCGGAAAAACGAACCGAACGCAGGCGCAGGAGGAGGACGCAGCCGTGCAGGAGGATACACCGAAGGAAAGCGTGGCGGTGGATGCCGGCAGTAAGGCGGCTGTCGCTGCATTTGGAAAGGAATTTCTGCTTTGCACGAAGGATGGCGTGAAATATTATACCGCCGTAGGGGCGCAGAAGTGGAGTGATACCTTCAGTATGACCTCGCCAACCCTTGTGCAGGAAGGCGATTTTGTTGCTGTTGGCGACATGGGCGGTAAAACGGTACGGGTTTATAATAAGGAAGGAATGGTTTATGATTTGCAGGCGGAAGGCTCTCCTGTGCAGTTCGCGCTGAATGAAACCGGCTATCTTTCCCTGATTACGAAGAATGACAGCAGCTACCGCATCTGTGTTTATAACCGAAAGGGGAAGCTTTTGAAGGAGCGTGTGGAGGAGAGCAAGGGCATTTATCCCCTTTCCTCGGATGTATCGGATGACAGCAGGGTGTTTGCGATCAGCTATCTGGACACAACGGATATTTCCCCGATGGGGCGCGTTCTGCTGTTCTATATCAATGCGGAGGATGGAGAAAACTTTACGGACAGCATGTTTGCGGCAGTGGAAAAAACGGATGAAATCATTCCGGTTATCAGCTATTGCAAAAATGGCGCGTTGGCGGTGATTTCCGATCAGGCAGTCTATGGTGTTGGCAGTGACGGCGGCGAGCTTTGGAATTATCCTCTGGAAAATACCGTTGATCAAGCGGCATTAGGGAATAAGGAATATATTGTGCTTGCGCTGGGGGACGGTGTGGCAAATAAGGATGGCAGAGAGAAGGGAACGGTTTGTTGGCTGGATGGCAACGGCAATGAGAAGGGCTCCTTTGCCTCCGGCGAGAGTGTGACGTATCTGCATGCGGCAGAAAAAGGCATTGTGGTCGGCAATGACCGCGATTATACCGGTGTAACCTACAGCGGCAATGAAAGCTGGAATTATACGGCAATCACCGATTTGAATGACCTGATTCCGATGGAAAAGCTGAACCGCGTGATGGCAGTTGGGAAGAATGAGATTTCTGTTTATGCCATGACAAAGGGGAAAAAGCAGACGAATGCGACAAAAACGGCGGATACGGAAAATGCAAGTGTTTCTGCGAGAAATGAAACAACGCAGAATGAAAAAACACAAAATGAAGCGACACAAAAGCAGTAAAAATAGGGAAGGGCGGCAGAATGGGCAAGAGAATGCCAGGCCGCCTTTCTTTTGTGAAAATTTTCTCTGCATGCGGTTCTATTATATATAGAAGAAAAAGGAGGAAAACGGATGAATTGGATATTGGATGGGGCTGTGGCGGCGGTCATTCTGGGCTGCGCCGTTGCGGCATGGCGAAAGGGTCTGATTCGCGCGGTACTCGGCTTTTTGCCGATGGCACTGGCGCTGCTCGGAACGAAAGCAGTAAGCCCTTTTATCGGAAGATTTTTAAGGGAAACAATCCTGTTTGATAAAATGTCCACGGCAATTCAGACCTCCATGGGGCTGGATACGGCTTTGCAGGAGGGGACAATGCAGACGCAGAACGCGCTGATTGAGGCAATGCCCCTTCCGGAATTTCTGAAGGAGGCGCTTCTGGAAAATAATAATCCTGTGATTTATCAGCTGCTCCACGCGGAAAGCCTGAAGGAATATATCGCAGGGTATCTGGCGAATGTCTGCATCAATGTATTGAGTGTTGCGGCGGCGTTTGTGCTGATTTATATTGTAGTGAAGGTGGTAATCAATGCACTGCACCTGTTCAGTAAGCTGCCGGGACTGAATTTTCTGAATCGATTCAGCGGATTTCTGGTGGGCGGCGCGAAGGGGATTGTCTGCGTCTGGCTGGCAGGCATTGTGCTGACATTTTTTCAGTGCAGGGGGGCGTTTGCAGAACTTTTTTTTGCCATGGAACGGACGCTTTTTGCAGGATATTTTTACGAAAACAACATATTATTGCAGCTGATTCTGACGATATTTACCTGAAAGCCCGGTTTTACGGGCTTTTGCTGTTTTGAAAGAATTTTTGCAAAAAACGAAAAAAGTTGTTGACAAAGAAGTATCCCCATGATAATATATTTAA
>OHVK01000491.1_pt1 | contig 15830 bp, 15 predicted proteins | sample 1579411 | NCBI WGS metagenome assembly OHVK01 (sample SAMEA3882524, study PRJEB24775) | human gut metagenome | biome: human-associated habitat; feature: intestine environment; material: feces | place: Netherlands | collected 2009/2010 | reverse complement strand
ATGCGAAGCCACGGCAAATTCCGTTACTGGGCACGTATGCGTGAACAGTAACGAAATAAAAACAGGGGGGGATATTATCAAAGATTCGGGTATACATCATATCCGGAGCTTTGAGATATCCTCTTTTTTAATAGTTTTTGCAAAAAGGAGATTTCACTTTATGATTAATAAACGCTTATTTTTAGCAGGCTTAACAACTGGTCTTCTCTCCCTCTCCGCCGCTTTCCCGGCGATGGCAGGAAGCTGGAAAAATGGAGCTGGTGACAATGCTGCCCGCTGGTGGTACGACAACGGTGACAACACCTGGGCGGCAAATGGCTGGCGCTGGATCGACGGCAACCAGGACGGCGTCAGCGAATGCTACTATTTCGACGCCGAAGGCTGGCTTCTAACCGCCACCACGACACCGGACGGTTACACTGTAAACGCAGACGGCGCCTGGACGGTAAACGGCATCGCTCAGAGCCGCCAGACCGCGGCTTCCAATGAATTCGATAACGAAAGCTGGGACGATTTCCAGAACAGCTCCTCCAAAAAGACGAAAAAAACAGCCACCAGCTCCAGCAGGACGCCAGCTTCCGGAAGCTCTGACTCCAGCACCGGCTCATCCGAAGATTCTTCCAGCGATGATAGCAGCAATTCCGCCAGCTCCGGTCCGTCCAAAGAAACCTCTTCTACTTCCGGAGACAAAAAGCCGGATGCTCCAAAGAAGAACTCCAAACAGGAACCAGACAGCGGCTACCGCCAGGGATCTGTGACGGATGAGGAAATTGCAAATAATAGTTCTTCTGACTCCACAGAGGAATAAATAAACGTGTGCTGCAAGACACACAAACAAACGCCCCCGCAAGGAAATCTCCTGCGGGGGCGTTTCTATCTCATCATTCAGTTTCCCAAACGAATCTTCTATTATTTCTGAAGTGCAAGGACGTCAGCGAATGCCTGAATAGCAGTGCTTGCCTGACCGAAGTCTCTCATCTGCTGGTCGATACCCAGTTTGATGTGCGGAACACCTGCATCGTTCAGAGCTTTCTTCAGGTACGGATACTCCATCTCCTCCGGATCACAGAACTGCTGCATGAACAGTACCAGACCCTGAGCGCCGCTTTCCTTAACCATGTTAGCTACGAACTCACCACGACGGTTCTTGTTGGATTCCGGATCGTACAGAAGTACTTCGTAATCGATGTTAGCGAACTGTTTAGCCAGTGCTCTAACCGGATCCAGCTCGTCTTCCGGAGCGTCTACACGGAAAGAACGTGTCTCGTGTGCTACATCATCTGCAGCGATAGCGATGTTGTTCTCTTCGAAGATAGAAAGCAGCTTCGGATTATCACAGATAATACCGGAGGTAACAACCTTGGTTCCCTTCCAGTCACAGACAGGAAGTTTAGCCAGCTCTGCGTTCAGCTCGTTCAGCTTTGCAGTGTATTCCGGCTTCTCCATGAAGTAGAATGCCTTCAGAACTGCGGAACGCTTGGTTGGTGTGATAACATCACAGTGCTCGTTAGCCAGTTTTACAAACTCACGGCGTGCTGCACGGCTCTTGTTGTATACAACGATAGCATCCTGGATGTCAGAATCAGTAATCTTTCTTCCAGCGATTTCTTCCAGATCAGCTTTTACATGGTTGTACTGATCGATACAGAACTGAAGACCAAACTCTTCGAAACGGTTCTGCGGATGAGCTAAGAAGATAACTTTCATCTTGTCGCCCATAGCTACACGGAAGTTCTGGCTCATCGGACGAAGAGTATCACAGATAGTAGGTGTGATAATACCGTCTAACTGATCCATAGTTCCATCCAGCAGCATCTCCAGAGCTAACTGAGCGATGGTGCAGTAGAAAGTAGCGCAGTACTCTTTTGCACGGCTGATGGTCTTAGTGTTGGAACCCCACATACCCATCGGAACGATACCAGCGGCATATACAAGCTCTTCCGGAGCGTAGTAAGGAAGAACACCAACTACTTTTTTGCCCTGAGCTTTATATTCAGCAAGCTGCTGCTTCGGAGTTGCAGCTTTTACCTTAAATTCTTCTAATAATGCGTTAACACTCATGGTTATTTAGCCTCCTTTGCCTGCTTATTTGCTTCCATTGCCTCAACCAGACCCTCTACACGAGTCTCGTACTGAGCAGCATTGAAGTTACGCGGGTCAGCCTGATCGCCGTCGAAACCAGCACACGGGATACCCAGGTCAGCAGTAAAGCGACGCTGCATCTCAGCCATGTAACCACTCCACGGTTTACAGCTTCTGTTGTAGTGAACCAGAACGCCATCTACCTTGTTGTCACGGCAGATGCCTTCACGCCAGTCAACACCCTGCTCGATGCAGACAGAGTTCGGAGCTTTGTAGTAAGCACGAGCCATCTCATCGATGTTGTTGTAAACGAAACCGAATGCCGGAGCATATACAACGGCAGTAACGTTTACACCGTGGGTCTTCAGCGGTTTGAACAGAGCCGGCAGTTTCGGCCAGCACGGAATACCCTCGAACATAACACGGTATTTCTCCGGGAACGGAGTTGTGGTCTCACCCTTCTTAACTGTCTCTTCCAGGTCTTTTGCAAGTAATTCAAAAGCATCACCAGCAGCTACAGTAGCACGTGCAGTTACAACGTCTGCCATGTGGTTGAACAGGTCAAATCCACTATATGGAGCCGGTTTGTACTGCAAGTAATCACAGACTTTTAACCATGCCTTTGCTGTACGGTTTGCGTTCTCACATGCATGCTCGAACTTCTTCTCGTCGAACTTCTTGCCTGTCAGCTCTTCCAGCTGTTTGATCGCTTTGTCGAACTGAGCGCGAACGTATTTAACATTCTCATCATGAACATCTACTGTATTGTTGTACGGGATATCGATCATGATCAGCGGAATGTTACACATACGAGCGATGTTCTCATACCATTTTGTCATACAGTTACAGATGTTGTTGCAGCAAAGAACGAAATCCGGCTGCGGAATACGCATCTGACGAATCGGAGAAATAGCCTCAAGACGTTTCTCTTTTTCCGGACCATCCGGGAGTTTTTCAATCTCAAGCAGGTTGTCCAGCTGCAGATACGGAGTCTGAGTCTTCGGATCCTTCTTCGGTTTTCCGTCTTCACCCATCACTACGTTGCCGTCAGCATCTTTTAATGGTTTACCTGTGCTCGGATCGATGATGTATTCACCAGTCTCCGGATCATACTTACGGGATACACGTACACCAGCTGCATATGCAAGGCTGATACGAGCATAACCGCAGATATCGTTGTCATATCCAAGATCCTCAGCTGCCTGGCACATCAGCTCACCGTAACGGTTAGCTGCGATACCAGCTGCCTGGTTCTCCGGATACATAACGTGTAAATCAAATGCTGCTGCAAGCTCACACGGGAATTTGGAAGAAGACCATCCAACTAACTCGCCTCTTGCTTTGGCCTCACGCGCCTCTTTATGTACGTCATCTACGACTTTACGAAGCGCAAGAACACCAGGACTAACTTGTTTTGCCATAATAATTATCCTCCATTCTTAAAAATTAACTTAGTTACTTCTGACGGCTGGCTACCTGATATGCCATCAGGGCTGCGCCAAGCGCGCCGTTATACTGTGTCAGCGGGGATGTATAAATCTTTACGCCAAGCTCAGCCTCAAGCGCATCTACTACGCCCTGGTTCTGAGCCACACCGCCTGTCATAACGACATCCGGCACTACACCGATTCGGTGGGCAAGACCCGTGACACGATGAGCCACTGAACGATGAATACCGGCAATGATATCACATTTATCCGTTCCCATCGACAACTGGCTTATAACCTCACTCTCTGCAAAAACCGTACAGGTGGAACTGATTCCTACCTGCTTCTTGGACATAGCGCCAAGACGGCCTAGATCACTTACCTCAACTTCGAGAACGCGAGCCATAACATCCAGGAATCTTCCGGTTCCGGCTGCACACTTATCGTTCATCTGGAAGTTTGTCATGACACCGTCCTCAACGCGAAGAACCTTCACGTCCTGACCGCCGATGTCAATTACGGTATGAACCTTCGGGAAAAGGAAATAAGCGCCCTTTGCATGACATGACAGCTCACTCATCTGCTTATCGGCAATTCCGTCCATCAGAGATGTACGTCCATAACCGGTAGCCAGTGTGAATGCCATATCTTCTTTCTTGAGGCCTGCATCTTCCAGAACTGCCTCGATGGCACGGTTTGGACCGCTGGTACCTGCTCCAACGTCAATCAGAGACTTACCTACGATCTCCTTGCCATCCTTCAGGATGATACATTTGGAAGCTGTAGAGCCTACATCGATACCTAAAGTGAAAATTTCGCTCATGATGTATCTTTTTCCTTTCAATACTGACTTTCTATGCCTGATTTTTGTTTCAACGATGTTTTGGCAGATCCGTGCTATCACATCGTCTCCACCCATCATAATACCACAAAATCAACTAAAAGTCGCTGTAAAATCTTGAAAATGTTATAAAATAATTCTTAACAAAACTATTACTTATTACTTATCTGCCTGAGTATACCAATAAATCGAGCAAAGGTTCCAGTTCCTTTGCCCGATTTATCTGCAAGCATCCGGCAAAACGGTTCATTTACAGTCATACAGACAAGCCGCTTCGCCAGAGCCTCACACTATTCACACTATCAATTTGTTACTTATCACTATTTACACTATCACTGTCAGCCGCGTACTTACGCGCCTTCTCTTTTTAAAATGTTATCTTAGCGGCACCTATCACAATGCCGTTTTAATTTGATAATTATTTACCGTAGTTGATGAACTCACGAGTAGATCTCGGAGCCAGCATCTGATGCATCGGGCAGATAGCCTGAGCATTCTGATAATAAGCCTCGGTAAATGCCTGGATGTACGGACGAAGATCGGTCAGATCTACGATCTCATCAACCATACCCTGTTTTGTACAGTATTTCGGACGAGATTTGTCTGTGTACATCTGGATCATAGCGTTCATCTTGTCGATGATCGGCTGAAGCGGCTCGCCAGCTTTTTTAGCTTTAACAAGCTTTCTGGAGTACATAGCGTTTGCAGCGGTCTCACCCGGCATTACGTAGTACTCGCAAGCACCTGTACCGATAGAGAATACGTTGGTGTTGTTGCCCTGCGGACCACCCAGAACGTAGTGAGCAGCAGCACTTGCCTTACGAAGAGTAACCTCCAGAGACGGAAGTTTAGAATTCTCGATGGAGTAAATCAGGGACTGACCTAAACCAAGCAGCTCTGCCTTCTCAGCGTCATCGCCTACATCGATACCTGTGGTATCCTGCAGCCAGATAATCGGTGTCTTATCACGAGCACACAGAGTAACGAACTCGTTCATCTTAATCAGACCCTGACGGTACAGCTTACCACCGATACCTACAGAACCCTGTTTGTACTCCGGATAGTTCATGAGTAAGCCCTGTACGTTAGCGATAACACCAACCAGAAGACCGTTAACTTTTGCAAGACCAGCAACGATCTCCGGACCGTAGCCTTTCTTGTACTCAAAGAACTCACTGTTATCGAACAGACGACCGATTACATCGTAGATGTCGTACGGACGTTTCTGGTTCATCGGGATGATGCTGTACAGATCCTCAGCCGGAAGCTGCGGAGCCTTCGGGCTGTCAACACGGAAGAACTCCAGGTTGAAGCACGGAAGGTAGTTGATGTACTTCTTGATTCCCTCGATAACGCCTAAATCATCCTCGTAAACCTCACGGAAGAATCCGGTCTCATCATAGTGGATCGGCACGGAACCCGGAGCCGGAACGTGATGTTTGCTGTTCTCGATCTGAGCGTTAACGATCTGCTCTGCTGCTTCCTCATCGATGTAACCCTTCGGGTTCATACCGGAAAGGATACCAGCGCCACCAACTGCCATGTTCGCATCTTTATGAGCGATCAGGATAGTCGGGGAAATGCTGTGGTAACCACCACCTGCCGGGTTGGTTCCGTAGATACCTACGATAACCGGAACACCAAGCTGGTTTAACTCAGCGTTGCGGAAGAACGGTGTACCACCACCACGACGGTTCGGGTATACTTTGTCCTGGTTCGGGAACTCAACGCCTGAGCAGTTTAACAGGTATACTAACGGCAGATGCAGCATCTTAGCGGTATCTGCAGCGCGGAGCAGGTTATCTGCCTGTCCCGGAACCCAAGCACCAGCCATCTTCTTGTTATCAGAAGCGATGATGTAAACCCATTTGCCATTTACACGGCCAAGACCATTCAGAACGTTAGTTGTCTGGAAACGGTTGTCTTCCGGATTGTAAAGGCTGTTTAACGGGCACCATGTACCTGGATCGATCAGGGCGTTGATACGCTGTGTAGCAGAAAGCTGTCCACGTGCGTTTAACTTCTCTTCGGTTGTGATACCAGCATCAAGAGCCTGCTTAATGGACTCATGGATGTCGTTCTCAACAGCCTTCAGTTCCTGCTCGTTTTCCGGATTCGGATTAACCAGAGCTTTACCAACGGTAGGCATATTCTGGAAATATCCTGGCATTGAATACATATTCATGTCTTCTTTTCTCCTTATAAAATAAAAAATAAAAATGGTTATAAATGAATTGCTTGCGGGACAGTTCGTCTCCTGTCCCGCCTGCAATCAGTAACTAATTAATCGACAGAAATGATATCTGTCTTGATTCCCGATGGAAGGCTAATTACTTAGTCTCCTTCGGAACTTTGATGAATGCCTGACCTGGGTCGATCTCTTCACGAATAACGCGGATGATCTCCGGATCCGGACCTTCCATCAGCTGAGCTCTGGAGGTATCGATCTCGAAACCAGTGTTCTCCTGAACCATTTCCGGAGAGGAGAATGGATAGTAGTAAGCCAGATACATTCTCTTGGTCTCTTCGTCGAATTTCATGATACCAAGATCGGTAACTACCATCTGCGGTCCACGGTTGCCCGGAAGACCTGCTCTCTCACGTCCGCCAGGGCCGTCCATCCAGCCACAGCTTGTGATGTAGTCAACATGATCCATGAATCTTCTCTTCTGATGCTGCATCATGATGATGGTGTTGCAGAAGGTAGCGATTCCGTTTGCACCGCCAGAACCGGTGAAACGTGTGGTAGGTTTAACATAATCACCCTTACCAAAGATACAGGTAGAGTTAACGTTTCCGTACGGGTCGATCTGAGCGCCACCGATGAATGCGATCATACGATCAGCATCATGTAACCACTCATTAGCCTCGAAACCTACGAAACGAATGTTCGGCCACTGTACTGCACAGTGAGCCATGAAACGGTTGTCACCTACAGAACGCGGAACCTCGATCGGAGAACAATCCATAAGACCACTCTCTACGATCGGATGGCAGCTCGGGCAAACAACACGTTTTGCCAGGGATGCACCGATTAACGGAAGACCGGTACCAACGATAACGATCTGATTTTCTTTAATATTTTTTGCGATGGCGTAAGCCTGCATTTCCTGCTTTGTATACTTTGTATAATCAGCCATTTTAGATTTTCCCTCCCTCAATTAATGTCTGGTAGAATAGCCAAGATGCGGCTCATTCTTAAGGTTCATGAGGCGAGCGCCGCCCAGTACGTTGAGCAGATCATCCTGATCCTTGCATCCATATACATACTTCTGAAGGTAATCCTTGAAGGTCTCCGGAATCTTGGTGCCGTCAGCAGCATCTTTTGCAGCCTGTGCAGCAACTTCTGCAGCTTTTGCAAGCTTCTCATCTTCCGGCTTAGCAGCAGCAGCCTTAGCAGCTTTGTCTGCAGCCTTCTGAAGCTGTGCCTTAGCATCCTCAGCGTCAAGGTACTTGGAAGCCTTGTCGTACTCTTTCAAGCCCTTATCATCATCATCATAGTAGCCGTAGCACTGTGCCGGCCAAGCACCGTACGGTGCACGAACAACGGCGTCTACACACTCACCAAAGATTCTTGTCTTGGTTGGGTCACGACGGATATACTCATCACTTACGATCTCCTCGCAGGTAACGATACAACGTTTTGCAGCTACAGCGATATCTACGTCATGGAACTCATCACCATCGATGATACAGGTTCCATCCGGAGATGCCTGCTGAACATGGATGATAGCGCAGTCAAGCTTCGGAACCGGAACAGCCAGCAGCTTCTCGCCTGGCTCAAGCGGGTTCTCGATCTCTACGCATTTCAGGTTGTCAACACCTTCCATGGTTCTTCTCTTCTCTTCGCTGATACCCCAGAACTTAACAAGTCCGGAGCCCTGCATCATACGTACCGGCAGGTACGGAAGACCCAGAGATGCAGCATGAAGCTGAAGCATCAGAACGTCCTGAGAATAATCCTCATATGTAAGCTCACCCTTCTCGATAGCTGCACGGAAACGACGAGCTACGTTGGTGTAACCAGAGTTTGCAGTATAGCAGTTGATGTAGGCTCTCACACGGCCCTCACCGATTAACGCATCCCAGTCACCACCTGCCGGGCCAGACCAGCCTACAAAACCAGTTTTACCCTGACGAAGGATCTCGTAAACTGCTGCATACGGTTTACGGTTTGTTGTAAATCCGCCGAGACAAAGTACATCGTTGTCACATACATACTTTTCTACGGCATCGTGTAAAGACATTACTTTATTAGCCACAATAAAGCCTCCTTTAAAAAAATTTTCTATAACTACCTATATAAATAAGTAAAAACGGGATCCGGTACTTCCGGCGCTGCGGTCTTTCGCAGGCCAGATGCAGCCAGATCCCGGCTGCAACAGCCAAAAATCAATATTCGATTAACCGAAAATCAGCATGAAGAAACCTGCTGCTACGGCAGAACCGATAACACCTGCTACGTTTGGTCCCATAGCGTGCATCAGAAGGAAGTTGGTCGGATTCTCTTTTGCACCAACTGTCTGAGAAACGCGGGCAGCCATCGGTACAGCAGATACACCAGCGGAACCGATTAACGGGTTGATCTTGCCGCCGGTTACAGCGCAAAGCACCTTACCAAGGAGAACACCTCCGATGGTAGCGAATGCGAATGCAAGAAGACCCATGCAAACGATAGCGATGGTCTGAACACGCAGGAAAATCTCGCCGTTTGCGGTCGCACCTACGGTAGTACCAAGCATGATAGTTACGATGTTGCACAGTGCGTTCTGAGCTGTATCAGAAAGACGCTCTGTAACACCAGATTCACGAAGCAGGTTACCAAGCATCAGCATACCAAGCAGCGGAGCTACGGACGGAAGAAGCAGGGAGCAGAACAGTACTACGAATACCGGGAATACAATCTTCTCAACCTTGCTTACCTTACGGAGCTGCTTCATAACGATGGAACGCTCTTTCTTAGTGGTAAGAAGCTTCATGATCGGCGGCTGAATCAGCGGAATCAGCGCCATGTAGGAGTAAGCGGCAACGGCGATCGGAGCAACCAGATCCGGTGCCAGGTTGTTAGCTACATAGATAGCGGTCGGACCGTCTGCACCACCGATGATACCGATAGCGGCAGCCTCGCCTACTGTGAATAAGCCAGTTGCGTTAGCCAGCATGAATGCAATGTAGATACCGAACTGAGCAGCTGCACCAAGCAGAAGGCTCACCGGGTTTGCAATCAGCGGACCAAAGTCTGTCATGGCACCTACTGCCATGAAGATCAGACACGGGAACAAACTGGACTTAACACCGCCGTAGATGATACGCAGAACACCTGCGGTATACCACGGCTCGCTTTCCTTCATCAGGTCAGCTAACGGCAGGTTTGCCAGGAACATACCAAATGCAATCGGAAGCAGAAGAAGCGGCTCGAACTGCTTTTTAATTGCCAGGTATAATAATACAAAAGCAATGAGAATCATTACACAGCTTCTCCAGGTCAATGCTGCGAAACCCGACTGTGCAAGAAGCTCTTTTAATATTTCAAAAAAGTTCATTACCTAACCTCCTAGTTCAGAGCAACCAGAGCAGCTCCTGTATCAACAGAATCGCCAGCCTTAACAAGGATCTTGCTGACTGTACCGTCTGCCGGAGCAACGATCTCAGTCTCCATCTTCATGGCTTCCATAATAACTACTACTTCGCCAAATTTAACTGCCTGTCCTTCAGATACTTTGATGTTCAGGATCTTACCTGGCAACAGCAGGCTCAGCAACTGGTGCTGCAACCGGAGCCGGTGCTGCCGGTCTCTGTACCGGTGCGGATGCCGGAAGAACCGGTGCTGCCGGAGCTGCTACACCATTACGATCCAGAGATTTGTATGCTTCTAATTTTTCTACTTCAACTTCGTATTTCTTTCCATTGATCGTAGCAACATATTTCATAATTCTTTACGTCCTTTCGAATAATTATCCCTGTATCGTTCTATTAGTTCAGGGTAACCAGTGCTGCACCTGTGTCAACGGCGTCGCCTGCCTTGACAAGAATCTGTGCTACTGTACCGTCTGCCGGAGCAACGATTTCAGTTTCCATTTTCATAGCTTCCATCACGATGACGGTCTCACCAAACTTAACTGCCTGTCCTGCAGATACTTTGATGTTCAGGATCTTACCTGGCATCGGAGCCTCTACGGTAGTTGCGCCTGCTGCCGGTGCTGCCGCCGGTGCCGGTGCTGCTGCTGGTGCAGGAGCCTGTGCTGCTGGTGCAGGAGCCGGTGCCGGTGCTGCCGGTGCTGCTACTGGAGCCGGTGCTGCTGCCGGAGCCTCGCCGTAACGCGGCATTGGCTCGTATGCATCGATTCTTTCAAGTTCTACTTCGTACTGTTTTCCATTGAGGGTAGCCGTATACTTCATAACTGCTCTAACCTTCCTTTCGATTTCCTTTCATTCCTGTTTCTCATTACTTAACTTCTGTCACGCTCAAGATCTTAAACTTGTCTGTCGGCAATCCGAGGTCATCCCCGATCGTTGCCATCAGCACGGCAAGTAATTCCTTATCAGCTTCGTCCGACACAGCCGGTGCTGCTTTCTGTGCTGCGGCCGGGGCCTTAGCACCATCAGAAACAACGGAGCGGAGAATCTTGGAAATTACCATAATTGCCAGAGCCAGACAGATCAGAGCCAGGAAAACTACCGAAAGACCCAGCAGAGAAACGATAACTGACTGCCCGAAAGGCATAGTTGGTTCAGTCCACATTGTGCATTGCACCTCCTTATTTATTTTAGGTTCTGCTTTCTTTGTGAAAAATTATACTTATAAAATTCCACCAGTAAGATTCCGTATTGTGGAATGCATTCCATTTTTGAAAGCAATTTATAAGGGGCTTTTCCCCTTAACTGTAACAAGTGAAGCCACAGATTGACATGATCAGCTCACTTTACTTAAATTATAACAGTAACCCCCCTGATTGTCAACCAAGCCTTTCATAAATTATGCACAAAAAGCAGGGTGTTTTATTAGCAAAAACAACCTGCTTTTTATAGGTTATTACTACATTTTTCTACATTTTTCTTAATAACCCCCGGAAGAATCGCCAAGACCTCTCAAGCATTTTGCTCATATTCTAAAATGTATTCTGAAAGTCCCGTTCTCTCCTTTTTTCATCAGAACAAAGCCGCTTTTTTCTGTATTTTTTTATACATTTTCAAGATTTGTCTTTGATTTATTTCGGAAGCTTGAAAGAGCTCTTCAGCGAAACAATCCGGTTGAAAACCGGTTTGCCCGGCTCGCTGTCGCGGCAGTCCACGCAGAAGTATCCATTGCGGACGAACTGAAAGCTCTCAAATGCTTTTGCCTCTTTCAGACCCGGCTCTAAGTAACACTCCTTCAGAACGCGCAGAGAATTCGGATTTAAGTTCAGCGTTCCATCTGCATTGAGTTTGCCCTTTTCCTCGTCTACCAGATTCTCATAGAGACGTACTTCTGCTTTCAGTGCAGTCTGTGCTGCTACCCAGTGAATCGTACCTTTTACCTTTCTTGCATTGAAGCCGGAACCACTCTTCGTCTCCGGATCGTAGGTACAGTGAACAACCGTTACATTGCCGTCTGCATCTTTCTCGCATCCGGTGCAGGTAACAAAGTACGCGTTCATCAGGCGGACCTCATTGCCCGGGAAGAGACGGAAGTATTTCTTCGGTGGTTCTTCCATAAAGTCCTCGCGTTCGATGTAAAGTTCTCTGCCGAATGGAATCTTTCTGGAACCAAGTTCCTCGTTCTCCATATTGTTTGGTGCATCCAGCTCCTCGATCTGTCCTTCCGGATAGTTGTCGATAACAAGCTTGACCGGATCAAGAATTGCCATCACACGGGACTTCTTTAATTTCAGATCCTCGCGCAGGCAGTACTCTAACATTGCACTGTCGATGGAATTATCTGCTTTGGAGACACCTGCCAGCTCTACAAAGCGGCGGATGGATTCCGGCGTGTAACCTCTGCGGCGCAGCGCTGCGATGGTTACCAGACGCGGGTCATCCCAGCCATCTACAATTTTATCTTCTACCAGTTTCTTGATATAACGTTTTCCGGTAATGACGTTGGTCAGATACATCTTCGCAAACTCAATCTGGCGCGGCGGGTTCTCAAACTCGCACTCTTTTACGACCCAGTCATAGAGCGGTCTGTGATCCTCAAATTCCAGCGTACAAATCGAATGCGTGATGTGCTCAATCGCATCCTCAATCGGATGAGCGAAATCGTACATCGGGTAAATGCACCATTTGTCCCCGGTGTTGTGATGATGCATATGGGCTACACGATAAATAACCGGATCACGCATATTGATGTTCGGGGATGCCATATCAATTTTCGCACGCAGTACCTTTTCGCCATCCGCATATTTGCCTTCTTTCATCTCCTCAAAGAGCTGTAAGTTCTCCTCGATGCTGCGGTTGCGGTATGGGCTTTCCTTACCAGGATTGTTAAAATCACCGCGGTACTCGCGGATCTGATCAGCTGTCAGATCGCAGACGAATGCTTTTCCCTTTTTAATAAGAAGAACTGCACACTCATACATCTGCTGGAAATAGTTGGATGCAAAAAACAGGCGGTCCTCAAAATCAGCGCCCAGCCATTTTACATCCTCGATGATCGACTCAACAAACTCTGTCTTCTCTTTCGTCGGGTTGGTGTCATCAAAACGGAGATTGAATTTTCCGTTGTATTCTTTTGCCAGTCCAGAGTTCAGAATAATCGATTTAGCGTGTCCAATATGAAGATATCCGTTCGGTTCCGGAGGAAATCTCGTCTGGACATGATCGTAAACGCCTTCTGCCAGATCTTTGTCAATCTCGCGCTCGATAAAGTTCTTGGAGACAGCCTCTTCCTTCTCCTCTCCCTCTGCCAATGGTTTTTTATTTTCTTCCATATACATTCCCTCCGTTGTTTCTTTTCGTAAATTGATACTGTTGTTTGAGTCAAATCAAACAGTTTTATTTTTTATCATATCACATTTTGGAGTTTTCGAAAAGGGGATATTTGCCCACAAAAAAGGAAGCGCCGCGGGAGGACACTTCCTTTTCTGATTTTCAATTTTTAAGCATCTTTATTATGGCAATTTAAGATGTCCTGCGTTCGCAGGTAATTGTACTTCTTCTTATTATATATGTGTTTTTATGCGATTCTACTTATGCGTTTGCAAGAGCCTCGCCCAGTGCCTCGCACTCAGCACCTGCTGCCTCGTCCGGCGTTGCGTTGCAGATTACCGGCTCGCAAGCCATGGTTACGCCCAGAGTCATGCAGTCGCCCTCCCAGGTACGCATCCACTCGCCGTCGCCCCATCCGTAAGAACCGAATAATGCAATCTTTTTGCCAGAGAGAACCGGGCTAACCTCGTCGAACATCGGCTGGAACTCAGACTCCTCTAACTGTTCAGCTCCCATGGACGGGCAGCCAAATGCGATTCTGTCATACTCGCCAGCTTTGTCAGCGCCAAACTCTGCGGAAGTAAATAAATCAGCCTCGCCGCCCGCTTTCTTAACGCCCTCTGCTACGTAATTTGCCATAGCCTCTGTGTTTCCTGTTCCGCTCCAGTATACAATTGCTACCTTGCTCATTTTTATTTCCTCCTTGTGAATAATTTACTTACTTAGATTTATTATGCGGCTTTTACAAGCTGAATAATCGGTGTCCCCTGACGGTATTTCTCCCGGCACACTTCCGTGCATTCCCGGTATGAATCAAACCGCCGTTTTGCTTCCTGCGGGTCGCCATACGTCTTCCAGTAACCGCTGCAGGTATAATTTTTTCCCTGATTTTCAATGAATCCAACAACATCCTCAAGCGGATACCCCAGGAAAATGCCAATCTCATGCGGAAAATCATGTTCCAGACAAAGCCGGTTGGAAAGCTGCCTCAAAAAGCCATCGACCGTCTTCTTCATCTGGTAACCAGACTTTTTTAAAAAGTGCTGTACAGATATTTTACCCAGAATGAAGTGAAGCCATTCCTCGCGGTACACCAGAATCAGAAACGCGCCCGTCCGGCTGCACTCTTTAAGCGCCCGCACCTGAAGCCCCGACGGTTCCAGTTCCCGGTTCCAGAAATCAAGCGTTTCCAGGAGTTTATCACGGTTCTGCGGCTGATAGCGGAACAAGTTCGACGGTTTGATGCCACGAAGAGTCGGCGCACACACCTCTACGAATACTTCTTCAAACAACCGTTCCATCTTTCTGCCTCCTGACTGCTTCTCTTAGTTAGCCATATCTACCTTTAGTTAGATATGGCTAACTATCTTTTAAAAAATAAAAGGCTTTTTCTGCCTTCTATTTTCCTTTTCACAAGTTAGTCCCATCTAACTTCAATGAGACTATATCATGAAACGCTTACCACGTCAAGCAAATTTTGTTCATTTTTGCTTACTGAGTTTTTTTATCAGTAACATCATTTTCTATCTTTTGGGACGATAAATAATCTCATTCACCGCATACACCGTCACAAATGCCTTCGGATCTGTTTTTAATATATACGGCATGAGCTGTGCATATTCGTTTTTATCTACGATCGTGATAATTTCCGTCTTCGGCTCATTGTCAAACGCGCCGAATCCCTGATAGATCGTCGCGCCGCTGTGAAGCGTATGCAGGATAAACTGGCGTATCTCTTCTTCTTTTTCCGAGATAATGCAAACTCTCTTTTTCAGATTCAGACCGAAAATAAAATGATCCAGCACAATTCCGTTTAAGTATGTGCCCAGAATGCCCAGCACCACCAGTTTTTTATCGCTGAAAAACACGGATGAGAGCGCCACACACATGCCTGGAAGCGCCATCGCTTTTCCCAACTCCATATGGAAATATTTGTTTAAGAGCTTTGCCACGATGTCCAGACCGCCCGACGAGGCATTCATCCAGAACAAAAGAGCCAGACCAACGCTGACAACAAAGATATAGCAGACCGTATCCATCATCGCATCCTGGTTGAGCGACACAAAATCCGGGAAAACCTGCTCAAACACCCACAGAAAAACCGGCAGAATCAGTGACGTATACACCGTCTTGACGCCGAACTCGCGTCCGATAAAAAGAAAGCCCACCACCAGAAGCGCCGCATTTAAAATAAAGGTCAACACTGAAATCGGCAGCGGTATCACATTTCCCAAAAGCATCGCCAGACCGGAAATACTTCCCACCGATACACCGCTCGGAATCAGAAAGAAATAGACGGCTGCCGCCACGACAAAGGTCGCCGCTGTGATCATTGTGTACTCCCTGATTACGCGCATGGACTTTTTTTCCATAACTTAAAACCTCCTCATATTACAATTTCGCGCGAGCGCGCATCTTTGGCACGTTAGCGCCTTTTTGTGCAATAGAGAATTTCAAGGATTTTCCTATTACACAAAAAGACACATCGCGTCTGCAATGTGTCTTCGTAATGAGGCATCGGGGATTCGAACCCCGGACAACTTGATTAAAAGTCAAGTGCTCTACCGACTGAG
>OHVK01000483.1_pt1 | contig 16160 bp, 12 predicted proteins | sample 1579411 | NCBI WGS metagenome assembly OHVK01 (sample SAMEA3882524, study PRJEB24775) | human gut metagenome | biome: human-associated habitat; feature: intestine environment; material: feces | place: Netherlands | collected 2009/2010 | reverse complement strand
TCCGGTCAAAGCCGCCGTTCTGGCGCAAAACCTCCCGCAGCAGATAGCTTCCGTACCCGCGGCTCTGCCATTCCGGGGCAATTTCCAACGCTTCAAAACAATCGGCACAGGTAACGGCATGGCCGATGCAGCCTTTCTCTTTATATAACGAATAGACACAGCGGTTTTGTGCGTCCAGTGCCGTTTTTTCAATCCGCATGGGCAAGCTCCCCCTAATGTTTCACTCTGCAACTGATTGTACGGCATGGGGCGGATAAAGTCAAACCACAGCCCAAACTGACCGGATTTTTGGAGATTTCACATTTCTTTCACGCAGTCGCGAAACTGTTTTCACAATTAGCGGTTATACTGTAGGCACAAGGTTGAGGGAAGCAAGAAAGACAAAGCAAAAGCTTCCGCCAGACCGTGTATCACCGCCCGGCGGCCCCCAAGCGCCGTGCGGCAGAACAAAGGAGAGATTTTTCATGAGTGAATATGATTATTCGGGTCTTTATAATAATGGTGGCCCGCAAAATAATAACGGGCAGCCAGCGGGCACTCAGCCGGAACAGCCCCAGGCAGAGCAGTCCGGTTACCCCAATGTGGGCAGCAGCGGAGTGAACACCGCCAACACCGCACAGACAGATTATTCTAATTCCAGCCAACAGAACAGCAGCTATAACCCCCAGGGCCCCGTTGCAGGCAATGGCGGCAACGGTGGCAACGGCAATAACGGCGGCTACAATGGCTACAGCTATTCCAGCAACCCGCAGCCCCCGCAGAACGAGCCCAAAAAGAGCCACGGCGGCAAAAAGGTTTTGCTGCGTGTGGCGGCCTGCATCGGTGTGGTAGCCCTTGGCTTTGGCGGTGGCCTGGCAGGAACTGTGGTTGCCAGCCGCACCGGCTTGACCGGCGGCCAGGTTGTGGTCCAGCAGGTCCAGCGTGACACCAACACGGATTCTGTATCCCAGGGCAGCACCAACGGCACCAACCTGTCGATTCAGGATGTTGCCGCGCTGGTACAGCCCAGCGTTGTGGCCATCACCACCGAGCAGATGGTCAGCACCAACACCTGGTTTGGCGGCAGCTATGTGCAGAGCGGTGCAGGCTCCGGCGTGATCATCTCGCAGGATGGTTACATTGTGACCTGTGCCCATGTGGTTTCCGGCGCAAATAACATCACGGTACAGCTGGCAGACGGAACAGAGTATACCGCAACGGTCGTTGGCCAGGATTCTACTTCGGACGTTGCAGTCCTGAAAATCGAAGCCACCGGTCTGACTCCGGCTGTGATTGGCGACAGCGACAGCCTGGCTGTTGGCGAAACCACCATTGCCGTTGGCAACCCGCTGGGTACCCTGAGCAACACCGTTACCAATGGTATTGTCAGCGCCTTGAACCGTGAAGTTACCGTTCAGGGCAACGATATGAACCTGATCCAGACCAGCGCTTCCATCAGCCCGGGCAACTCCGGCGGCGGCCTGTTCAATGCAAACGGTGAGCTGATCGGTATTGTCAACGCCAAGAGCAGCTCCAGCGATGCAGAGGGGCTTGGCTTTGCAATCCCCATCAATACCGCCATGGAAATGGCAAAACAGATGATCGAAAAGGGTTATGTTGCCCGCCCGGCCATGGGTGTTACGGTCATCACCATCAATGATGCCCAGACTGCTATGCAGTACGGCGTCAGCAACTATGGTGTGTATATCTACCAGATCGCATCCGGCAGCGGTGCCGAAAAAGGCGGCCTGAAGCTGGGTGACCGCATCATCTCCATTGATGATGTGGCAGTCTCCAGTGCATCCGATGTACAGAAGTATTGCCAGAGCAAGGAAGTTGGCGATACCGTTACCCTGCAGGTAGAGCGTGATGGCAAGGTCATCAGCTGCGAAGTGACCCTGGGCGAAAGCACCCAGTCCACCGCAACGGCTGAAAACGGGAACTAAGTTCTTTACGGGAGTTTTTGTTCCTTCTTTGAAAAGAAGGAACCGAAGAAACTTTAAAAATAAAATTAAGGCGCATCACACAGGGATTGTGTGGTGCGCCTTTTTGGTGTATGGATTTTACAGAAATGGGCGCAAATTGAAAAACGATTTGTAGGGAACGGTCTTGACCGTTCCGGGTGTTCGCCATATTTCGGTTTTTGGGTGCATTGTTTGTGGGCTTTCGGAAAGGTAGGACCGTTCCCTACAGAGCATTTTATTGTAGGCAACCAACAATAAAACAGGTGGTAGGGCGGGGTGCCCTCACCCAGCCGCGGAGAAGCGTAAATATTTGCCGCAAACCGATAAATTGTTTGTAGGGGACGATGCTTGCATCGTCCCGCATGACGGGCAGAGAAAATATATTTTACCAAAAAACAAAGATGTGTGTCCATTCGGCGGCCAGGGGGCTGGCCGCCCTGCCGCGCAATAAATTATAAACAAAAAGGGCACACCACGTAATCCATCCGTGATGTGCCTATAATTTTATTTTATGTGATAATATGATTAAAGTTTCTGCTTCCTTCTTTTCAAAGAAGGAACAAAATCCCCCGTAAAAACCTCACATATCATGATTCTCAATCAGCTTGCGGCCCATCAGAACGCCCATGACGGAGGCCATCATCAGGCCGCGGGTCCATCCGGAGGAATCGCCCAGGCAGTGCAGGCCGGAAATGTTCGTTTCCAGGTCGGTGTCCATCTTGACCTTGTTGGAATAGAACTTCAGCTCCGGGCTGTACAGCAGGGTTTCCGGTGCGGCAAAGCCGGGGGCAACATGGTCCACCATCTTGATGAACTCAATAATGCTCACCATGGCGCGGTACGGCATGGCGGCGGTAATGTCGCCCGCAACGGCATCTTTCAGGGTAGGGCGCACATTGGAATGTGCCAGCTCCTTGGCCCAAGTGCGCTTGCCGTCCAGAATATCACCGTAGCGCTGTACCAGAATGTGCCCGGCACCCAGCATGTTGGTCAGTTCGCCAACCTTCTGGGCATAGGCAATGGGCTGGTTGAACGGCTCGGTAAAGTTGTGGCTGACCAGAATGGCCAGGTTGGTGTTGCCAGATTTCAGATCCTTGTAGCTGTGACCGTTGACGACCGCCAGGTCATTGTCATAGTTTTCCTGCGCGACAAAGCCGCCGGGGTTCTGGCAGAAGGTGCGCACCTTGTTGCGCCACGGGGCCGGGTAGCCGATCAGCTTGCCCTCATACAGGACCTTGTTGATCTTCTCCATGATCTCGTTGCGGCACTCAACACGGACGCCGATGTCAACGGTGCCGGGCTTGTGGGCAATGTTGTGCTCGGCGCACAGCTTTTCCAGCCAATCTGCACCGCGGCGGCCGGTGGCAATCACAACCTGGTCGGCGCGCAGCTCGCGGCGCTCACCCTTTTCGGTGATCACAACGCCCTTGCACTCGCTGCCTTCCAGCAGAATGTTGTCACATTCGGTGTTGAACAGCATCTCCACACCGCGGGCTAGCAGATAGTTCTGGATGTTCAGGTACAGCTGCTGGGCTTTTTCGGTTCCGAGGTGGCGGATGGGGCAGTCCACCAGCTGCAGGCCGGCCTGGATGGCGCGCTTGCGGATCTCCTTGATCTCGCTGCCCTCGTAAATACCTTCCACATGCGGGTCAGCGCCAAATTCCAGATAGATCTTGTCAGTGTAGTTGATCAGCTCCTGGGCAAAATCCTCACCGATCAGCTCCGGCAGCTCGCCGCCAACCTGATAGGAGAGGGACAGCTTGCCGTCCGAGAATGCGCCCGCGCCGGAAAAGCCGGTGGTGATGGCACAGGTCGGCTTGCAGTTTACGCAGACGCCGGTTTTATCCTTGGGGCAGTGGCGCTTTTCTACCGGTTTGCCCTTTTCAATCAGGCAGATGCGCGGGCCGGTAGTTTTGCTGCTTTTGCGCAGCAGTTCCAGTGCGGTAAAAATACCGGCCGGGCCGGCGCCAACGATAATCAGATCATAATTGTTCATGTAGGGTAATTGCTCCTTAAATTTACAAATAAGCGCCGTTTCAGCGCAGGGTAACATCAGGTTGCGGCATCCGCTGTGGGCTCTTGGTCGGGTTCCGGTGGTTCGGTGGTCAGCTCCGGGGTTGGCACATCGGGCAGGTCCGTTTCGGCAGATTCTTCTGCAGCGGGTTCAGCCGGGGCAGGGGAGGGGGCTTCGGGGGATGGCTCCGGTGCGGCAGCGGTTTCCATTTCCGCCTTGGCAGCATCCAGCCTGTCCAGCGCATGGAACTCCATCGCAATATAAATGGTGCAGCACAGGTTCAAAATGCCCTCTGCCAGTAAAAAGATGCCGGACAGCAGCAAAAGATCCACGTTGCGGTTGTTCAGCAGCTGAGAACACGCCAGCAATGCCCCGCACAACAGCGAAACAATGCTGAGCAGCAGCACCACCCACCACTTTTGCCCCTTGCGCTTGGCAAGGGCAAAGGAAGACTGTGCGCGCACCACGCCATCCACCAGCAGCATCAGGCCAAACAACAGCGGCAACAGCCATTCAAAGGTCATGGCGCTTTGTACGGTACACAATAGTGCCCACATGCCCAGCGCAATGGTGGGCAGGCTGAGCAGCAGGCTGACGGCGGCTCGGATGCTGCCGTTATCTTTCTTAAAATAACCGTACAGGCTTTGCAGCCCGCACAAAACCACCAACAAGCCCAGCGCAATGCAGAACACATCGGCAACCGCCTGCGGGGCAAGCAGCAACAGCAGGCCAAGCAGAATGTACAGCACACTGAACACCAGCATGCCCGGTTTGATATGGCGCAGCATACAAACCCCTCCTTATACAGCGGCAGCCGTTTTCTGGCCGGCTTCCATTGGCAGCAAAATGTCGCGGTGGCACTTGCGCATAAACACAGCGCACAGCGTAACGGCAACCAGCTCTGCAATGGGAAAAGCAAACCACACGGCGTTTACATTACCGGTGTGGCTCAGCAGCCAGGCGGCAGGCACCAGCACAACCAGCTGGCGGATCACCGAAACCAACAGCGCCAGCGTGCCGCGCCCCAGCGCCTGGAAAGCGGAGGAAGAAATTACGTTGAAACCTGCCATCGGAAAATGGATGGCAATAATGCGCAAGGCCAGAATACCCATGGCCAGCATGGTGGGGCTGGCGTTGAACACACCCAGCAGCACATGTGGGAAAACTTCGGCCAGAATCAGGCCGCACAGCATAATGCACTCGGCAAAGCAGACAGCCAGTTTGATGGTTTGGGTAATGCGCTTGGGATGGCGGGCACCGTAATTGTAGCCGATAATGGGCACCATGCCGTTGTTAATGCCAAAAATAGGCATGAATACAAAGCTTTGCAGCTTGAAGTAAACACCAAACACCGCAACGGCGGTGCTGGAAAAGGCAATCAGGATGTTGTTCATCGCAAAGGTCATCACGCTGCCAATGGCGTTCATGGCAATGGAGGGGATGCCCACCGCGTAAATGCGCTTGATGGTGGACCCCGCCGGGCGGAAGCCTTTCAGCGTTAGGTTGATGTCCTTATTGCACAGCAGGTTCATCGTCAGCCCGGCAGCTGCGCCGATCCACTGCCCGGCTACGGTAGCCACAGCAGCACCGGCTGCTTCCATGCGGGGCACGCCGAACAGACCGAAGATGAAGATGGGATCCAGCGCAATGTTGACCAAAGCGCCAATCAGCTGGCTGGCCATGGCGAACGCACTGCGCCCGGTGGCGACCAGCAGTTTTTCCAGCATGCACTGCAGGAACAAGCCCATGCACCATAACGTGCAGATGGAAAGATAATCGGCACCGTACTGCATGATCTGGGCATCGGTGGTCTGGGACGCAATGAACGCCCGCGCGCCCAAAATGCCGAACACCAGAAAGGCGATGCCGCCGCAGAACGCTAAGAACAGGCCGTTCATCGCCGCGCGGCTGGCCTCGGCCCGGTTGCCCTCACCCAAACAGCGGGAAAGATAGGCGTTTACACCAACAGCAGTGCCCACGGCAAAGGCAATCATCAGGTTCTGGATGGGGAACGCCAGCGAAACGGCGGAAAGCGCCGCTTCGTTCACACGACTGACAAAGATGCTGTCCACAATGTTATAAAGTGCCTGAACCAGCATCGAAATCATCATAGGTACTGAACACGAAAGGAGCAGCGGGCCTATCGGCGCGCTGCCCATTCGGGATGCAGAGTATTTCTGTACGGAATCACTCATTCCTGATTAGCTGCCTCCATTGCTTTTGCAGCCTGAACAATCAGCTGGGCACAGGCATCCTGGCCAATTGCTGCATTCAGGCAAAGATCATAGTTTTTCGCTTCGCCCCAGCGGTTTTCAGTATAGTAGTTGTAATAGCTTGCGCGGGCGCGGTCATGCTTGGCCAGATGGGTCTCCCATAGGCGATCGGGCATATCCTTGGCATCGGGGCGCACTTTGGCGTTGGCCACACGGATATCAATAGGGGCAAACACAAAGGTGCGCAGCACATTGGGACGCTCCCGCAGAACATAGTCACCGCAGCGGCCCAAAATCACACAGGAGCCCTGGGAAGCAACTTCCTTGATGACATTGGACTGCAAAATGTACACCTGGTCCGCCAGGGGCATGGTGTTGCCCATCATGTAAAGGCTGTAGATCAGGCTGCCGCTGCGCTGGGTCTCGCTGGCGGCAATGGCTTCTTCCGTCAGGCCGCTCTTTTTTGCGGCGATGGTGATCAGCTCCTTGTTGTACAGGGGAATCCCCAAAAGATCAGCAACTTTCTGGGCAATCTCGCTGCCGCCGGATGCATATTCACGCGCCATCGTAATAACCAGGGGTGCCTTCATTGTCTCCACCTCACAAATAATAATAGTGATGGACATAATAGTCCTACTATAATAAGTATAAACGCTGGTGGAACAAAACGCAAGAGCAAGGTTAAACAAAACAAAACGGTGCCGTTGGGGCAAACTGCATAGCAAAACCGGGCAGTAGGCAACACCGCACAATTCCCGCCTTACGGCTTAAGCACCGCTCCCTCGCCGTATCGGCACTTAGAATTATGCGGTATTGCCGGTATTTTTGCCCGCTTTGTGCATAAATCCAATCTGTCCGCGCAACACTAATGGCATACACAACACGAACGGTACGGTTGAAAATTCCGGGCGGCAGGTTTTGCGCCCGATGTTTTGGCCGTACGGCAAGCAAAGGACGGGGGAAGATGAACAGCATTAAAGCATTTTTGAAGGCAAAAGGGCTATATCTTGTCTGCCTTGCGCTGGTGTTTGCGGCAACCATTACCGGAATTGCCGCCATCCGCAGCGTGGTGCGCGGGGTCGAGGACCTGACCCGCATCCAAAAGCAGGCCCTGGAGGAGGGAACAGACGTATGGGATTCACCGGATGCCGCCGTAAACCAGCCCGCACAGGATGTTCCTGTGGCGACAGCGCAGCCATCGCCCGCGCCGTCAGCTGCGGGGTCTGCATCGTCATCCTTGCAGCAGGGGGCTGGGCAGTCTGGCAGCGCCTCCGGCGGGACTGGCAGCTCTGCTGCTTCGTCCGCGCAGCAGGGAACCTTGCCGCACGCTGGCTGGAACGGTAAAGTCAGCCAGGCGTTCAGCGGGAATACGCTGGTGTATAACCCCACCCTGGGGGACTGGCGCACCCACAACGGCACGGATTATACCGCCGAACAGGTAACGGCGGTGGCCGCCGGTACCGTGACCGCCATTGCGGATGACGCTCTGTGGGGCCGCGTGGTGGAAGTGACCGACGCGCAGGATCGCGTGTGGCGCTACTGCGGGCTGGAAGAAGTTGCCGTGACCCAGCGCGAAAAAGTAACCGCCGGAACCCGCCTTGGCACCACAGGCAACGTGCCCGCCGAAGCCCAGCAGGGCAGCCACCTGCACCTGGAATGCCGCAAAGCCGGCGCCTGCCTGGACCCGGAAAAGAATTAACACAGGCAATGCCGCTGCACCGTGGATGGTGCGGCGGCATTGCTCTGCCATGAATTCGGACAAGCTCTTAAAAAATATCCTGCTTGCCAGCAAATACCGTTGACAAATGTACGAAACATGTGTATTCTTATGGTAAAGATATCTTACAGTGTCTTATTTTATAAATTTTCTTACAACTCATTCCATACAGAAAGGAGCCCGCCATGACACGCCAGCGTGCCTTGATTTTGGAAATTTTACAGCACAGCCCCAAACATCTGACGGCGGACGAAATTTTTGCCATTGCCAAGGAGAAGATGCCCGGCATTGCCCGCGGCACCGTGTACCGCAACTTAAAGCTGATGGAACAGGCCAGGGAAATTGCCCGACTGGAAATGCCGGATGGCCCCGACCGGTTTGATAAAACCTCCAACCCGCACGGCCATTTGTACTGTGATTGCTGCGGCAGCCTGCAGGACCTGCCGGTGATCGGCCTGGTGCGCGAAATTGAAAATGCCATTGGAACCGAAGTGCGTTCCTACCAGCTGACCATCCATTACATCTGCCCTGAATGCCGCGAAAAACAGGCGGAACTTTAACAGCGGAGAAATACGCCACAAACTGTGCTTCCCTGATTATATTTAGGAAGCACAGTTTTTTATTTTGTCATCATGCTCCGAAGCGTCAAAAAGGCTGCCGGACAGCCCTGCAGATGAGCAGGACGGGCGATACTTTATAAAATCAGGCATAGTATTGAATATTAATATATAAATGGTGCGGAAACATACAGGATACTCTGCTGCCGGGTGGAACATATGAAATGCGGGTACAGTACTGTGACATGGCGTTGCAGGGAAAAATGCAGCCGGAATGGGCGTAACATACAAAAACAAAACACAAAGATGTTGCAATATGCCAAATGCGTACAAAATTCTGCAACTATTTTAGTCAAAATGCGCCTTGCTTTTCCTCCGGTTTTGCTATACCATAAAAACAATGAGCGGGAGCGAAAGCAGCATCCCGACCTATAAAGAAGGAGAACCATTATGAAAAAAACATTAGCGTTGACCTTGGCAGCTGCAATGACCTTGAGCCTGGCTGCCTGCGGCAGTAGTGCATCCAGTGCCTCCAGTGCCGCAACATCCACGGAAAGCACATCTACCGATACTTCGGCAGCTACCTCTACGGCTGCTGAAAGCGGTACCGTTGAAAATAAGGATAAGCCGCTGGTGTGGTTTAACCGTCAGCCTTCCAACAGCACCACAGGCGAGCTGGATACGGAAGCGCTGAACTTTAACGGCAATACTTATTATGTCGGTTTCGATGCCAACCAGGGTGCTGAACTGCAGGGCAAGATGATCGCAGATTACATTAAAGCACATGCTGACACCATCGACCGCAACGGCGATGGCGTTATCGGCTATGTTCTGGCAATCGGCGATATCGGCCATAATGACTCGATTGCCCGTACCCGTGGCGTTCGTAGCGCTTTGGGCACCGCAGTGGAAGGCAGCAGCGGCATTGTTTCTGATCCTGTCGGTACCAATGCGGATGGTTCCGCTACCCAGGTTCAGGACGGCACCATTGAAGTGGATGGCACGACCTTCGCCGTTCGTGAGCTTGCTTCTCAGGAAATGAAGAATTCCGCCGGCGCTACCTGGGATGCCGGCACCGCCAGCAACGCCATCAGCGCCTGGGCTTCTTCTCTGGGAGATTCCATCGATATCGTTATTTCCAACAATGACGGCATGGGCATGGCAATGTTTAACTCCTGGTCGCAGGAAAATGGCGTTCCCACCTTTGGCTACGATGCAAACGCTGACGCAGTTGCTGCCATTGCCGACGGTTACGGCGGAACGATCAGCCAGCACGCTGACGTGCAGGCCTACTTGACCCTGCGCCTGCTGCGTAATGCGCTGGACGGCGTGGACATCAACACCGGTATTGCCACTCCGGATGCCGCAGGCAATGTCCTGAGCAGCGATGTTTACTATTACAACGAGGACGAGCGTTCCTACTATGCTTTGAACGTGGCAGTCACGGCAGACAACTACACGGACTTCACCGACTCTACCAAGCCGTATGGGCCTGTTTCCAATCAGCTGGATGCCACTACCAGCCCGGAAAAGAGCGTTTGGCTGGATATCTACAACTCCGCGGATAACTTCCTGAGCGCTACTTACCAGCCCCTGCTGGAGAAATATGATGATCTGCTGAACCTGAAGATTGACTACATCGGCGGCGACGGCCAGACCGAGGCCAACATCACCAACCGCCTGGGCAATCCCAGCGCATACGATGCCTTTGCCATCAATATGGTTAAGACCGATAACGCTGCTTCGTACACTTCTCTGCTGAACCAGTGATTCAACGGCAACAGCAATAACTGACAGTTAAGTAACGGCAACGCTATTAGGGAGAATGTATTTCTCCATAGGGGAGAATGAAGTTTTCCCTAATAGCGTTTTTTTATGAAAACAGGTGAGCAGCCGTAGGGCAGTTTGCCAATTTGCAAGACGGGAGTGACGAGAATGGCAGAAGCGAAAGACGATATTGTCTTGTCAATTCGCGGTATGTGCAAGTCGTTTGGCCGCAACCGAGTACTTGATCATATCAATCTGGATGTAAAACGCGGTACAGTTATGGGACTTATGGGCGAAAACGGCGCCGGTAAGTCTACCATGATGAAATGTCTGTTCGGTACTTATCAAAAGGATGAGGGCAAGATTTTCCTCAATGGCAAGGAGATCAATTTTTCCGGCCCGAAAGACGCGCTGGAAAACGGAATTGCAATGGTGCATCAGGAACTGAACCAGTGCCTGGAGCGCAGTGTGATTGATAACCTGTTCCTGGGGCGGTACCCGGTCAACTCTATGGGCGTGGTTGACGAAGGGCAGATGAAGAAGAAAGCAGCCGATCTGTTCCGCAAGCTGGGCATGACTGTCAATCTGACCCAGCCCATGCGCAATATGTCGGTTTCGCAGCGGCAGATGTGTGAAATTGCCAAAGCCATCTCTTACAATGCCCAGGTCATCGTTCTGGATGAGCCGACTTCTTCGCTGACGGTGCAGGAAGTGAATAAACTCTTTGAGATGATGCGCATGCTGAAAGAACAGGGCATTGCGCTGATATACATCTCACATAAGATGGACGAAATTTTTGAAATTTGTGACCAGATTTCGGTTTTGCGTGACGGCAACCTGGTTATGACCAAGGACAGCAAGGACACCAACATGGGCGAGCTGATCACCGCCATGGTTGGCCGTTCGCTGGAAAGCCGCTTCCCGCCGGTGGACAATATCCCCGGGGATCCGATCTTGTCCATCCAGCATCTGTCCACCAAATATGCGCCTTATCTGCAGGATATCAGCTTTGATGTGCGCGAGGGCGAAATTTTTGGTCTGTATGGCCTGGTGGGCGCCGGACGTACAGAGCTGCTGGAAACCATTTTCGGCGTGCGTACCCGTGCGGCAGGGCGTGTGTATTTCCGCGACCACCTGATGAACTTCAACAATGCCCACGAAGCGATCGAGCATGGATTTGCCCTGATTACCGAGGAACGCAAAGCAAACGGCCTGTTCCTGAAGAGCGATTTGACATTCAATACTACCATTGCCAACCTGGACCAGTACAAAGGTGGCCTTGGGCTGTCAATGCCCAAAATGGTAAAAGCCACAAGCAAGGAGATCAAGGTCATGCACACCAAGTGCATGGGACCTGACGATATGATCACCAGTTTGTCCGGCGGCAACCAGCAAAAGGTCATTTTTGGCAAATGGCTGGAACGCGAACCCCAGGTCTTTATGATGGATGAACCTACGCGCGGTATAGACGTTGGCGCAAAGTACGAAATCTATGAGCTGATCATCAAGATGGCCAAACAGGGAAAGACGGTTATTGTTGTTTCCTCTGAAATGCCTGAGATTCTGGGTATCACCAACCGGATCGGCGTTATGTCCAACGGACATCTTTCCGGCATTGTGAATACCAAGGAAACAAATCAGGAAGAGCTTTTGAGACTCAGCGCAAAATACCTGTAATGGGGGATAATGATCTATGGCAACTGCAACACAAACTTCAAAAATTCTTTCGGCGGAGCAGGAAGCCAAGCTTCGCCAGCCAATCGATGAATATGTTGGGAAAATCCAGGCGCAGATCGATGAACTTCGTACTGACGGTACTGAAAAAGCTGTCAATATCCAGAATGAGCTGGATAACCTGAAGCGCGACCGCATCTATACCGCGCAGGAAAAAACGGAACGTGAGACCAAACTGAAGGCTGAATTGGCAGCGGCCAAGGCAGTTGAAGAAAAAAACAAGGGCCAGATCAACAAGCTGATCGCTGATGCCGAAGCCTATTTGAAAGCCCATTATGACAGCGACTATTACCAGGCGGTGGTGGCCAGCTGCAAGCAGGAAAAGGTACAAGCCCAGCAGAAATATCAGGCAACTGTAGAACAGCTGAAAAAGGAACACGAGACGGCGCTTTCCAAGCTGAGCAATCAACAGGAAATCAAGGACGAAAAGTATGTCCACAAGAACCGCCTGTTCGACGCCAAAATGCAGTTGGATAAGGACTGCCAGGCAATCAAGGACCGCCAGCATGCTGCGTTTGATTACAAATATCACCTGATCGATATGCTGCGCCTGTCCAAGTTTACGGTTGGCGAGTCTCTGGCGCAAAAGTGGGAAAACTACAAGTACACATTTAATCGCCGTGACTTTTTGCTGCGCAACGGTCTGTACATTGCAATCGTTATCATCTTTATTATACTGTGCCTGATTGCCCAGTTCGGCAAGAAAGTGCCGCTGCTTACCGTCAACAATATTTTGAACATTCTGCAGCAGGCTTCGCCGCGCATGTTCCTGGCTTTGGGCGTTGCCGGGCTGATCCTGCTGGCCGGCACGGACCTGTCCATTGGCCGTATGGTTGGTATGGGCATGACTGCCGCTACCATCATTATGCACAAGGGAATCAACACCGGTGCGGTTTTTGGCCATGTGTTTGATTTTACCGGGCTGCCGGTCGTTGCACGCGTTATTTTGGCGCTGCTTGTCTGCATTGTCCTGTGCACAGTCTTTACCACCATCGCAGGTTTCTTTACAGCCAAGTTCAAAATGCACCCATTCATTTCTACGATGGCGAACATGCTGGTCATTTTTGGCTTGGTCACCTATTCAACCAAGGGTGTTTCCTTTGGCGGTATCGAAGGCAACATCCCCAGCATGATCATCCCCAAGATTGGCGGTTTCCCCACCATTATCCTGTGGGCTATCGCAGCTGTGATCATTGTGTGGTTCATCTGGAACAAGACGACCTTTGGTAAAAACCTGTTCGCAGTCGGCGGCAACGCCGAAGCTGCTGCTGTTTCCGGCATCTCGGTATTCCGCGTTACGGTAGGCGCGTTTATTCTGGCAGGCATTCTGTATGGCTTCGGCTCCTGGCTGGAATGCATCCGTATGGTGGGCTCCGGCTCCGCTGCATATGGTCAGGGCTGGGAAATGGACGCCATCGCGGCCTGCGTTGTGGGCGGCGTTTCTTTCACCGGCGGTATCGGCAAGATTTCCGGCGTGGTTGTCGGTGTGTTCATCTTCACCGCATTGACTTACTCTCTGACCACTTTGGGTATTGATACGAACCTGCAGTTCGTGTTCTCCGGCATCATCATTCTGGTTGCTGTTATGCTGGACTGCCTCAAGTACGTTCAGAAGAAATAATCTGTACCGGCTGTACGGCAAAAATTCGGCTGTGTTTATAAAAAACAGGCTGAATTTCCGGCGCTCCGGTGCCTCCCGGCATAAACCGCAGCGTATCATCAGATAACACAAAAGCATGTGCATGACAAAACAAATCGAAAATTTTGGGTTTTCGAGGAGGGCGGGTGCACATGCTTTTATTTTTGACCCGCAAAATCTTTGCCGTATCCCCAAAACCGCTGCCTGTATGCAAGGCATTTGCCTTTACCCGGAGGTATGGTATAATTTGAGAAAGAAACCGGAAGGGAGGAGAGAGATGTGATCTATCTTTCGGAATTTTATTTTCCCAGCCAAAACAGCGAGGCTAACTACCTTGCCGAGTCGCCGCGGGCCAAAATGACCTGCTATGATTCTTTCTACCCCTTTGGCCTGTTTGCGGGCCGGGGCTTGAAAGCACTGGACCTGGCGGATGTGACCATTTTGTACGGCGGCAACGGCTCCGGCAAAACCACAGCGCTCAACGTGATGGCGGACGCTTTGCGCCTGCAGCGCGGGGCACAGTATAACCGCAGTGATTTCTTCACGGATTATGTCTCCCTGTGCCAGTTCCACACCCTGCACGCCATCCCGGCGGGCAGCCTGATTTTGACCAGCGACGATGTGTTTGACTATATGCTCGATCTGCGGGCGTTGAACGATGGCGTGGACATGCGGCGTGAGCAGATGTTTGCGGATTACAACGACCTTCGGCGGGAAAAGTTTCAGATGCACGGCATGAAGGACTATGACCGGCTCAAGCAGGTAAGCGCCGCGCGGCGATACAGCCAATCCCAGATGGCACGCCGCACGCTGCCCGCCAATGTGCGCACCCGCTCCAACGGCGAGAGCGCGCTGGCCGTGTTCAGCGAACGCATCCGCGAGAACGCACTGTATTTGCTGGATGAGCCTGAAAACAGCCTTTCACCCGAGCGGCAGCTGGAGCTGGCACGGTTTTTGCATGATTCGGCGCGGTTTTATAACTGCCAATTTGTCATAGCGACCCACTCGCCGTTTTTACTGGCCATGCCGGGGGCGCGGGTGTATGATTTGGATGCCGAGCCTATCGCAACAAAGCGTTGGACGGAACTGGAAAACGTGCGGGCAACGTGGGAATTTTTCCAGAGCCACAAAGATGAATTTAAATAAAAAACCGCCCGCAGGCGTGGTGCTAAACCATACCTGCGGGCGGTGGTGTTTATTTTAAGCAGCAGCTAGGAAATCAAGCCTTGTTGGCGGAGCCGAACAGCTCGATCTTCTCGCGGACGGTAGCCTTGATGGCCTCTGCGCCGGGAGCGAGCAGCTTGCGGGGGTCAAAGCCCTTGCCCTCGAGATCCTTGCCGGCCTCGATGTACTTGCGGGTAGCATCGGCAAAGCTCAGCTGGCACTCGGTATTGACGTTGATCTTGGAGACGCCCAGGGAGATGGCCTTCTTGATCATCTCGTCAGGGATGCCCGTGCCGCCGTGCAGGACCAGAGGAATGTTGTCGGTGGCGTTGTGGATCTTGTCCAGCGCGACAAAGTCCAGGCCCTTCCAGTTGGCGGGGTACTTGCCATGGATGTTGCCGATGCCGGCAGCCAGGAAGTCGATGCCCAGAGAAGCGATCTTGGCGCACTCAGCGGGGTCAGCGACCTCGCCCATGCCGATGACGCCGTCCTCCTCGCCGCCGATGGAGCCGACCTCGGCCTCAATGGACAGACCGTGGTCATGGGCCAGCGCGACCAGCTCGGTGGTCTTGGCGACGTTCTCGTCGATGGAGTAGTGGCTGCCATCGAACATGATGGAGGTAAAGCCAGCTTCAATGCAGGCCTTTGCGCCCTCATAGGTGCCGTGGTCCAGGTGCAGGGCAACGGGAACCGTGATGCCGAGAGATTCATCCATTGCGCGCACCATGGCGGCAACGGTCTTGAAACCGGTCATATATTTGCCGGCACCCTCGGAAACGCCCAGGATAACCGGGCTCTGCATGGCCTGAGCCTGAAGCAGAATGCTCCGGGTCCATTCCAGGTTATTGATATTGAACTGGCCAACACCATAGTGGCCGTCACGAGCTTTGAGGAGCATATTGGTTGCATTTACGAGCATAACAGGTACCTCCTATAAATTCAGTTCAAGCAGCTGGAGGGCCTGGCCCTGCCAGCTATTTTATTATAGACCGACTTTGATAAAAAATCAACAATAATCACGGCTTTTTACCCAAGAATGAGTAAAAAGTCCAGAAAATGGGATGATTGCACAGTGTTAGACGTGTGATTTTGGGTAAGATTTATGAAAGAATAGCAGAATGACCAGCACCCGATGCGCCAATTTGGTCGAAATGTGCAGAATGGACAGAGGGGCGGACGCAGGAAAAACGGGAAATACAATTTGAATATAAAATTAAATAAAATACAATAAGTTGATTTGCGCGAGGCCATGAGAGAGGTGCATTTATAAAAGGGTGGTAGGATGAGGGGACGGAACGGTCAAGACCGTTCCCTACAGGCAGGGAAAAGGAAAATACGGAAAGGGAAGGTTGATGTGGACATAGCACAGCAGGACCCAAGGGCAATACCGCATAATTCTAAGTGCCGATACG
>OHVK01000472.1_pt1 | contig 16675 bp, 13 predicted proteins | sample 1579411 | NCBI WGS metagenome assembly OHVK01 (sample SAMEA3882524, study PRJEB24775) | human gut metagenome | biome: human-associated habitat; feature: intestine environment; material: feces | place: Netherlands | collected 2009/2010 | reverse complement strand
CCGCCAGTACATTGCTGACCGCAATATAATCGCCGTCCAGTGTCAGTGTCGCATCCGTCAAGGGATAAGAAAAGCCCTTCAGCGTAATGCCTGTTACCTCCATGGAAAGTGGCAGTGTGGAAACCAGATCCCCCACCTTGCCATGCAGTGTCAGCTGTCTGTCAATCACCTCTACGCAGTTTTTATCATCCACCAAACGCGCACGCACGCCCTTTTTCAGAAGAGAAAGCAGATAATGCGCATTGGCAAGCGTATGGTCAAATCTGTCCCCAATACCGCCGAACAGAACAAGGTCTGTCGCGCCCAGCTCCAGTGCCAGAATAATCCCAAGCTCCATGTCGGTTTCGTTTTTTCTGGTCGGGAACTGCCGAATGGGAATATTTTTCGCCTTATAATATTCCAGAACCTCCGAGGCTGTGGAATCAAAATCCCCTACGATATAATCGGGGTCAATGCCCAGTGCCTTTGCATGACGCATCCCTGCATCGCAGCAGATGACCGCATCTGCGCCATCCATATAGCTCTCACAAAAGCTGTAATCTCTGATTTCCGCTCCCGCAAAAAGAATTACCTTCATTGTTATTCATACTCCTTAAAAATATCCAGAAAGCCCTTTGCCGCGCCTGCAATATCCTCCTTGCCGAATACCGCAGAGCCTGCAACAATCACGTTTGCACCTGCATCCAGAACCTCGCGCACATTATCGAGTGTCACGCCGCCGTCTACCTCAATATCGAACTCCAGACCCAGCTCCTTTTTCCATTCTGCCAGCTGTCTGATTTTGGAAACATGCTGTGCCATGAATTTCTGTCCGCCAAAGCCGGGCTCTACTGTCATAACCAAAACCATATCCACATCCTTCAGGAAGGGATATACCACCTCAACAGGCGTTCTGGGGTTAATGGTAATGCCTGCCTTTGCGCCCGTTGCCTTAATCTGCTGAATCACCTCTGCGGGATATTTCGTTGCCTCCACATGGAAGTTGATGATATCCGCACCGGCTTTTCTGAATTCCTCTACATATTTTTCAGGCTCCACAATCATCAGATGTGCATCAAAAACCATATTGCTGTGCTTTCTGATGCTCTTGATAACAGGAATCCCAAAGGAAATATTAGGAACAAAAATCCCATCCATCACATCCAGATGGATATACTGCGTGCCTGCGTCCTCGACCAGCTTTAATTGCTCCGCTACCTTGCCAAAATCAATGGAAAGCATGGAGGGGGAAAGTTTCGTTTTCATGGATTAGAATCTCCTCTCTTCTTCTTCCTTACGTTCATGATAAATCGTAACATATCTCTCATATCTCATCGGATGGATTGCCTTGCCAATCTGATCCTTTACGGCACAATCCGGTTCATTGATATGCACACAGCCGTTGTAATAGCATGCATGCACAAAGGGCAGAAATTCCCGAAAATGATACTGCAGCTTTTCCGAGGGAATATGCGTCAGATACAGAGAGGTAAACCCCGGAGAATCCACGATATAGCTTTTCTCTGTAATCTGAATCAGCTCCGCATGTCGCGTGGTGTGCTTACCGCGCTGTATCTTTTCGCTGATTTCGCCCGTATTTAATTCCAATCCGGGGAAAGCTTTATTGATTAAGCTGCTTTTGCCAACCCCCGAAGGTCCTGCGAATACAGAAATCTTGTTTTCCAGAGCAGTACGCAGTGCATCAATGCCGATTTCCTTTTCCGCACTTGTGCAGATAACGGCATAGCCTGCATCCCGATACATTTCTGCCGCCGCCAGATAATTCTCCTTTTTATCCTTGTCGATTTTATTGATAACAATTACGATATCCAGCTCCTGTTCCTCTGCCAGCAGCAGAAACCTGTCCAGCAAATCCAGATTCATATTCGGGCTTTTTGCCGCAAATACAATCACCGCCTGATCCACATTGGACACCCTTGGACGGATGAGCTCATTCCTTCTGGGCAGAATTTCATCCAGACTGCCCTTTTTCTTTTCCTCATCCAGAACAGAAATCCGCACCGCATCGCCAACGGTCGGGCGAATCCCCTCCTTGCGGAAGATGCCTCTCGCCCGACATTCGTATACGCCGCGTTCCGTATCAATATAATAAAAACCGCCAATTCCCTTTAAAATTACGCCTTCCAGCATAGATTCACCTTTATCCTTATCATCCGGAGAAGTTTACACTCTGCGACCACTGCTGCACATTATCAATATAGCAGGTAACCGTACCACTGCCCTTACCCGTTACTGAAACGCTGTAAGGGAATTCGGAGGCATCTCTGTAGGTGTCTACCACAGGGTATACTCCGTCCGCATCCTCTTTTACCACACGCACATAAACAGAGCCTTCGCTGCCGCTGGGTGCGTTAATTGTGAAATATTTTGTGCCCTGTGTCTGGGTATTGGAGGAAGGCTTATTGTTCTCATTCTCCTGCGTATCCGCGCCGCTGCTGACAACCAGATTAACCACACTACCGCTCGGTACGGATTTATTCGCCGCTACAGTCTGCGTGATAACCTTGCCCTCTGCCACCTTATCGCTTGCCGCATAGGATACATTCCCGACCGTTAAGCCAACCGCTGTCAGGGAAGCCTTTGCATCCTCCAGTGTATCATTTACAACATTGGGTACAGTAACATTGGTATCCTCGTCCCCCTTGCTGATGGTCAGAATAATGCGGCTCTTTGCCGTAATAGAAGCACCGGCTTCTGGCTCCTGCTTGATAACCTCAGAGGGCTTTGCATCTGCGTCATGCACATAGCGAATCTCTGCCACGTCCCCAACCAGACGGGTAATGGCTTCGATTGCCGCATTTTCGCTCTTGCCAACCACATTCGGCATTTCCTCCTCTGTCAATCCAAGGCTGACCTTTACGCCGATTTTGGTACCTTCACCAATCATCGTCCCTTCGTTGACAGATTGATAAATGATACAGCCTGTGTCATAGAAGCTGCTGTAGTCCTCCCCCTCCTGCACAAGGGTAATCCCCATTTTTTCCGCTTCCTTTACTGCTTCATCGTAATCCATCCCTAAGAACAGGGGGGTTTCGATATTCTTATCACTGGAAATAAAGCCGCCAAAGCCGCCGCCCATAAATTTAATGCCGACAACGGAAATCACACCAATCAGCACCAGTGCCGTAATTACAGCCGCAATCACAACCTTACGTTCTGCCTTTCTATCATGCTCGTTATCAAAATCCCCTTCGGTTCTGGGGTTTCTGCGAATTTTTCCGGGTCGTCTGCTTGCCTTCACAGGCTCCGATTTTACATATTCATTTTCATAATCATCCTCTTTGGAGATATGCTTCATTTTCAGCTTTTTACCGTATTTTTCAAGTCCTGCCAGAGGGGTATGTGCCTCCTCCTCCACAGGGTTCTCCTGTGCAAAATCATCAAGCGGCTCAGCTGCGTTTTCCGCCGCATGGCGGTGGATTGCATGGTGTCCCTCCGCATGTGCGTGTTCTGCATGGCTGTGTTCCGCATGCGCGCGTTCCGCATGTGGACGTTCCGCGTGGCTGCGGATATATTCCAGCTCCTTCGGATCAGCCGGCTTTGTTTCCTGCGGTGTTTCCACTGCGGCCTGTGCCGCCTTTTCCATTTCCGTTTTCTCCTGTGCTTCACGCAGTCTGGCTGCCGCCTCTGCCCTTCTGGACATCCGCACGCCTGCCGCACCAGCCGCCGCTGCACCAACCACTGCCGCTTTCTTTTCCGCAGGCTTTTCTTCCTTTGCGGAACCGTTCAGCTCCGCTCTGGCACGAATCAGGTCTGCCAAGAGAAGGTCAATGCTTGCGTAGCGTTCATCTGCCTTTTTCATCGTTGCCTTGCGGATGATTCCCTCCAGAGAGCGCGTACAGTTCGGGTTATACTGGCGGATATCCGGCAGCTCATCATTGATATGCATCAATGCAATGCTGACGGAATTGTTGCCCTGAAACGGCAATACGCCTGTAATCATTTCAAACATCGTGATACCCAGAGAATAGATATCGCTTTTTTCATCCACATAGCCGCCTCTTGCCTGCTCAGGGGAGAAATAATGCACAGAGCCCGCCGCATTTGCCGTTGTTGTCATGGTGGACGCGGTTGCCGCTCTGGCAATGCCAAAATCCGTCACCTTTACCACACCGTCTGTCCCCACCAGAATATTCTGCGGCTTGATATCTCTATGTACGATATGTGCCTTATGCGCCTGACTCAGCGCAGAGGCAATCTGAATGGCAACATTGATAGTAGAACGGGAATCGAAGGGTGCTTTTTCCTTGATTGCCTTTTTCAGTGTATCCCCGTGGATGTATTCATTAACAATATACTTAATATCTCCGTCCTCGCCCACATCATACGCTCTTACGATATTGGGATGGGATAATCTCGCAACGGAGCAGGCCTCGGAACGAAAGCGTTCAATAAATTCCTCGTCCCCGACAAATTCCTCTCGCAAAACCTTCACCGTAACATAACGATCCAGCTTTCTGTCTCTGCCTCTGTAAACAACTGCCATGCCGCCGGAACCGATTTTTTCTAATATTTCGTATCTGCCGCTTAGGACAGTACCCGGATTCAATAACATCAGTTTGTAACCTCCTACTTATATCTCAACCAGAATAAGGGAAATGTTGTCATGTCCCCCCTGCCGATTCGCTTCCTCCACCAGAATTGCCGCTTTTTTGTCCAGAGCGATCCGCTTACTCAGAATCTTCGCCATTTCCTCATCCTTCAGCATACCGGAAAGCCCGTCTGTGCAAAGCAAAACGATGTCTCCCTTCTGCACGGGATGAATCACCGTATCCGTCTCCACGGTATCCCGAATCCCAATGGCGCGCGTAATCACGTTTCTTTTGGGGTGCATTGCCGCTTCCTCCTTCGTAATGCTCCCCATCTTCACCAGCTCCATCACATAGGAATGGTCTGTGGTGAGGGGCTGCATCTCCTTTTTGCGAAAAAGGTAAGCTCTGCTGTCCCCCACATAGGCAACATAAAGCTTCTCCTCGCGCACCGCCGCTGCAACGATGGTTGTTCCCATTTCCGCAAACTCCCTGTCGGAATTGGATTTTTCATAAACCATCCGATTTGCAGCTGCCATCGCACCTGTCATCAAATCCAGCATGTCGTCATTTTCTGCATGCTTCATTTCCTTCCAGAAATGCTCCAGAAAGCCTTCGATTGCACAGCTGCTCGCGATTTCTCCCGCGTTGCAGCCGCCCATCCCATCGGCAACCAGATATAAATTTTCCGCAGGATCTTCCCCTGCCGAAATGTAATAGGCATCCTCATTATTTTTGCGGCATTTTCCAATGTCGCTCATTCCAACTGCTTTCAACGCTGCTCCACCTCCCTGCCGCTTATTTTCCCGCATCTTATTCCTCCATAGCCTTTTCCTTGATGTGGCTTCTTCTCAGCTGACCGCAGGCAGCATCAATATCACTGCCCAGCTTTCGTCTGACTGTGGTTTCCACACCATTTTCACTCAGAATAGATGCAAACCGTTTTACCCGCTCCGCAGAGCTTTTGATATAATTGCGCTCCTTTACGTCATTGACAGGAATCAGGTTCACATGGCAGAGCATATCTCTCAGCCTTCCGGCCAGCTCCCGCGCATGTGCATCCCCGTCATTCACGCCATGAATCAGCGCATATTCAAAGGTAATGCGGCGTTTTGTTTTCTCTGCGTACTCCCTGCACGCCTGCAAAAGTCTGTCCATATCGTACAGCTTTGCCACAGGCATGGTCTGCGTGCGGATTTCATCATTCGGCGCATGCAGGGAAACCGCCAGTGTAATCTGCAAATTTTCCTCCGCCAGCGCATAAATTTTTTCCACCAGACCGCAGGTCGAAAGCGTAATATGTCTCTGTCCCATATTCTGCCCATTCGGGTCGTTAATCAGACGCAAAAACTTCAGAACATTGTCATAATTATCCAGAGGCTCGCCGCTGCCCATCAGTACCGTACCGTGTACCCGCTCGCCGCAGTCCTTCTGAATCGCATAAATCTGGGAAAGCATTTCCCCTGCCGTCAGTCCGCGTTCCACGCCGTCCAATGTGGATGCGCAGAACTTGCAGCCCATCCGACAGCCGACCTGCGTCGAAATGCAGACCGTATTGCCATGCTCATATTTCATCAATACACTTTCGATAATCGCGCCATCCGAAAGCGCAAAAAGATATTTTCTCGTGCCGTCAATCTGCGAAACCAGCCGCCGCACGATTTCCACGCCGTTGATTGCTGCCGTTTCGCCAAGCTTTTCCCGCAGGCTCTTGGAAAGATTCGTCATTTCGGCAAAGCTGTCCACCTGCTTTGCGTGCAGCCAATCGAAAAGCTGCTTCGCACGAAATTTCGGCTCACCCAATTCCTGCAAAAGCCCCTGCAATTCGGTTATGTCCATGGATTTGATATCAACCTTTTCCATATCTCAATCCTTTCTTCTTAATTTTGAAATGAAAAATCCGTCTGTTCCTGTTTTATGGGGCAGCAGGGTCAGATATCCCTTTTTCGCCGTTTCCGTATCCCAGCCTTCGGGCAGAAATTCCGAAATATCCTCCGCCGTAAAATCGGGGTGGTCTTTCAGAAACCATTCCAGATTCTTTTCATTTTCCTTTCGGCAAAGCGTACAGGTGCTGTAAACCAGAACGCCGCCCTTTTTCACATAGCCTGCCGCATTTTCCAGAATTTCTCTCTGAATTTTTGTCAGGCTGTCAATCTCATTGCCATCCTTTTTCAGGCGGATATCCGGCTTCTTTCGCATCAGCCCCAGACCGGAGCAGGGCACGTCCGCCAGCACGCGGTCAAACTGCTTCGGGCTTTCCTCCTCCGCCGCCGCATCCTTCACCCTGCACTGCATGATGGAAATGCCAAGGCGTTCCGCGCCCTCCTGCATCAGGTCGATTTTATGCTCGTAAATATCACAGGAAAGCAGACTGCCCTCGTTTTCCATCCGTTCCGCAATCGTAAAGCTTTTCCCGCCCGGCGCGGCACACATGTCTAAAATCTCCTCGCCTTTTTTCGGGTCTAGCACCCGTACCGCGAGCTGAGAGCTTTCATCCTGCACATGGAACAGCCCTTCTTTGAAGGCATCCAAGCGGCTTAAATCCGCCGTTTTCGTCAGATGCAGTGCTTCCGCGCAGATTCTGCTCTCTGCCACATGCACACCTGCCTGCCCCAGCTTCTTTTTCAAAGCCTGCGTATTCGTTTTCAGCGTATTCACCCGAATCGTCACATCGGGGGACTGATTATCATACGCACAGATTTGCTCCGTTTCTTCGTAGCCATAATAGGCAATCCACATCCGCACCAGCCACAGCGGATGGGAATACGCCACAGAAAGATATTCCGCCGTTCCCATCTCAGGCAGGGGAATCTCCTGTTTTTTCTTTGCCGCCGTGCGCAGTACGCCGTTCACAAAGCCCTTCAAAGAGCCATATCCTCTGACCGATGCCAGCTTCACCGCCTCATTACACGCCGCTGCATCCGGTATGTCCATGAAGTACATCTGATACACCGCCGTCCGCAGCACCGCCAGCAGCCACGGCTTCATTTTTTCCGTTTTTGTTTTGGAAAAGGTATTCAGCACATGGTCAATATAAATCAAATTGCGCAGTGTACCGTTTACCACCTCCGTCACAAAGGCTCTGTCCTGTCTGGACATCGCACCGTTTTGCCGCAGCAGGCGGCGCAGTGTCATTGTATTATAGGCATCCGCCGTCATGATTTCCATGAGCGCCTCTGCCGCAATCTCTCTTGGATTGATTTGGATCATTTTTTCCATTCCTTCCGTTCAAGCCATTCTGTCTCAACATAATATTATACGACAAAATAGAGGATTCTTCAATCATTTCACCCCTATTTCGACAAAAAAGAGGCATCCGCAAAAACACCAAAAGGCTAATCCGCAATCAGATTAGCCTTTCTTTTTTAATCGTTTCTTCTGCCAAAAATGGCAACCAGTCTCAGAAGCTGCGCGATTGCCGCAAATGCTGCCGCAACATAGGTCATTGCCGCCGCACTCAGCACCTTTTTCGCGCCGCCGATTTCGTCGCTGTCCAGAAATCCGTCATCTGCCAGCAGGCGAATCGCCCTTCTGGATGCGTTGAATTCCACAGGCAGTGTAATAATCGTAAACACAACGGAAAGGGAGAAGAACAGAATCCCCAGTGTCACCAATGTGCTGCCGCCTCCGCTGAAAATAAACCCAATCAGAATCAAGGGGATTGCCAGTCTGGAACCGAAGTTTGCCAGAGGCACGAAAAAGCTCCGCAGTGCCAGCGGTGCATAGCCCACATCATGCTGAATGGCATGCCCTGTCTCGTGCGCCGCTACGCCGACAGCCGCTACCGATGTGCTGTCATACACGCTTTCGGACAGGCGCAGTGTCTTTGTTCTGGGGTCATAATGGTCTGTCAGGTTGCCTGCCACGCGCTGCACGCTTACATCATAAATGCCTGCGTTGTGCATCATCTGTTCTGCCACTTGCGCCCCCGTTAAGCCTCGTCTGTTTCTGACTTTCGCATATTTCTTAAATGTACCGGATACCTTCATCTGCGCAACCATCGAAAAAATGAATGCCAGAAGCACCAAAAAGTACATGCTGTCGTATCCATATCCATAACCATAATACATATCGGTTCCTCCTATCTGTTTGGAACTTTCCTATTCAAGCCTTAGCCAAGCAAAATGCCTGTCTGCATTTCATGCCCACGCAGATACGCATCCGCCGCCATCTTCTTGCCGCCGCGCGCCTGCACCTCTTTGATACGCAAAATTCCATCGCCACATTTTACCGCAAAGTCCTTTTTTGTCACCTCTACGATTTCGCCAAATGCCGCATCGGGGTAGCTTTTATTTTCCGCCTCTGCCCAGAACATCTTGAGCGGCTCCTCTCCCAAAACAGCGTATGCGCCATGTCCGGGATACATTCCGCGCATCAGATCAATAATCTGCTGTCCGCCTTTGCCCCAGTCAATATGTCCTGTCTCCTTATGAATCATGGGCGCATGGGTTGCCAGTGCATCATCCTGCGGTGTCCGTGTAATTGTGCCCTTTTCCAGTCCGTCAATCGTTTCCAGAAGCAGTGCTGCGCCTGCCACCGCCATTTTATCATGCAGATCCTCAAAATTATCTGTCGGAAGAATCTCCACTTCCGTTTTCAAAAGCATATCCCCCGTATCCATGCCCTTTGCCATGAACATCGTGGTAATGCCTGTTACCTTCTTGCCGTCAATAATGGCGCGCTGCATCGGTGCCGCCCCTCTGTATTCCGGCAGAAGCGATCCATGCACATTGATACAGCCATATTTCGGCATATTCAGAATTTCCTCCGGCAAAATCTGCCCAAATGCAGTAACGGCAATCAAATCCGCGCCATAGCCGCGCAGCTGTTCGATAACCTCCGGTTCGCGTACCTTCACAGGCTGCAAAACAGGAATCCCATGCTCCAGTGCCACTGCCTTTACGGGTGTGGGCTGCAGCTTTTTCCCTCTGCCCTTGGGCTTATCGGGCTGTGTCACCACTGCCACAACCTCATGCCTTGTTAGCAATGCCTGTAAGGAAGGTACCGCAAAATCGGGCGTTCCCATAAAAATCACTCTCATCGGTATTCCTCCTTACGCTTCCTCTCTCGGCAGTGCCTTATCAATATACAGAATCCCATCCAGATGGTCAATCTCGTGGCACAATGCGCGTGCCATCAGCTCTTCCCCCTCGATGATGAATTCATTGCCCTCTCTGTCCATCGCCTTTGCCTTCACATAATAGGGGCGTTCCACAGGAGCAGATTGTCCGGGCAGGCTCAAGCAGCCCTCCTCGTCAGTCTGAGAACCGCTCGTTTCCAGAATAACAGGGTTCAAAAGCTCCACCAGACCCTCGCCGATATCAATGACAACTGCTCTTTTCAGAATCCCTACCTGTGGTGCGGCTAAACCAACGCCGTTTGCCTCATACATGGTATCCGCCATATCATCCAGCAGTGTCAGCAGGTTAGGGGTAATTTCCTTGATCGGTTTGCAGGTTTTTCTCAGCACCTCATCTGTGCTGATACGAATATTACGAATTGCCATTTTTTCTTCCTCCTGATTCTATAATATCTCCAAAATTTGAACAAACAAAAAACTTTTTGTAAATTTATCTGAAACAGAAACGGAAAGCGAGCTTTTCGTTTTCCAATGAAATATTATAACATTTTTTTCTGCTTTATACAATATTGGTCGGGTTAAGCGCCAAACCTACGCGCACATTACGGTTTCGCTCCTTCTTCATCCTCTCCGCTGTCGGCAGAACCAGCTGCCGCAGGGGTTCCTCCTCCGCCGCCTTCACAATAATTTGGTAGCGGTATTCTCCGCGAAATTTCGGCAGTGCCGTCGGTCCGAGAATCGTTGCAATCTCCTCCTCATCCGCCTGTGCCAGTCGTTCTGCCAGCTCCTGCGCCGCCTGTGCCACTTCCTCCTGCGCCGCACCTGTCAGCAGAATACTGAAAAAGGCGGAAAACGGCGGGTAGCCCATCATCTGCCGCATGAGCATTTCTTCCTCATAAAAGCCTTCATAATCCTGCTTCGCGGCATACTGCACCGCATAGTGCTGTGGCTGATAGGTCTGGAGAAACACGCGCCCTCTGTCATCCCTTCTGCCGGCACGTCCTGCCGCCTGCAGCATCAGCCGAAAGCTCGTTTCCGCCGCTGTAAAGCTATCCGCATTTAAGGATAAATCCGCCGCCATAATGCCCACCAGTGTCACATTGGGGTAATCGTGCCCCTTGGCAATCATCTGCGTCCCTATCAGAATATCCGCCTCTCCTGCCGCAAATGCCGCAAGAATTTTTTCATGGCTGTGCTTTGTCAGCGTGGTGTCCAAATCCATCCGCAGAATCCTTGCTTCGGGAAACAGCTTTCCTGCTTCCTCCTCTATTTTCTGCGTCCCTGTGCCGAAATAACGAATATACTTCGAGCCACAGACAGGGCAGACCTTCGGCAGAGGTGCTCTCCTGCCGCAATAATGGCAAGCCAGCGCATGCTCCTTCGCATGATAGGTATATGTCAGGTCACATTCCGGGCATTTCATCACATGCCCACAGCTGCGGCAGGAAACAAAGGTTGCATACCCTCTGCGGTTCAGAAAGAGCATCGTCTGCTCGCCCTTCTCCAGATTCCTGCGGATTTCCGCCTGTAATGCTCTGCCGAACGCAGAACGGTTGCCCTCCGCCAGCTCCTTTCGCATATCCGTCACAAGCATCCGCGGCAGAACGCCGCCGCCCGTCCGCTCCTTTAATTCCAGCAGCAGAAATTCTCCCTGCTTTGCTTTGTAATAGCTGATGAAATCCGGCGTTGCCGTCCCCATCAGAAGGAGCGCGCCATAGCGTTTTGCCAGCGCCGCCGCAACGTCCTTCGTGTCATATTTCGGGGTAATATCGGAAACATAGCTGTTCTCGTGCGCCTCATCCATGATAATCGCGCCGACCTTCGGAAACGGCAGAAACAACGCCGACCGTGCGCCTATCACAACCGAAATCTCGCCATCCCTTGCCTTTTTCCACTGGTCAACTCTCTCCCCCATGGAAAGGCGGCTGTGCGTCACGCTGACTGCATCCCCAAAGCGGGAAACAAACCGCTCCGCAAGCAAAGGGGTTAAGGCAATCTCCGGCACAAGCACAATCGCCTGCTCGCCCCTTGCCAGAACCTCCGCAATCATCTGCATATAAATTTCCGTTTTGCCGCTGCCCGTCACCCCATGCAGAAGTACAGGCTTTTTTTCCTTCTGCTCCAATTCCCGATGCAAAGCAGAAAGCGCCGCCGCCTGCTCTGCCGTCGGGGTAAAGGGCTGTGTCCGTTCCACCGTGTCCGCATCAAAGACATTTCGCCGTTCCGTCTGCCTCCGTTCCCGAAGGATGCCCTTTTTCAGCAGGGTTTTGATGGGCGAATCGGTAATGCCGAGGGCTTCCTTCAGCTCTGCGGCAGTTGCTTCTCTGCCGTTTGCAAGGTACTCCAGCAGCAGCCTTTGCCCCTCCAGACGCTTCTCCTTCTCCGCCTTTTTCCATGCCGCTTCCAGAAGGGGATGGTCTCTGTCCAGAGAATAGAGCCGTTTTTCGTTTTTGTATTCACTGCGGTGCAGCTCCTGCTTCAGCGCAAGCAGCCCCTTTCCCTCTGCCTTCCGCAGAAATGTCAGGCAATCTCCGCCGAATTCCGCCTGTACCTCCTCCAAGGGAATTTCCCTTCGTTCCCCGAATAATGCAAGCAGCGCCGTTTCCTTCGGGGTCAGCTTCGTTTCAGCATCAAGCGATTTTCGGCTGACTGTCCAGCTGCTTTTTGTGCGGATGCCAGGCGGCATAATTGCCTGCAAGCATTGGTTCAGCGTGCAGAAATAGCGTTCCTTCATCCATTCCGCCAAATCCAGAAGGGCAGGGGTAAAGGTTGGTCTGCCCTCATCCAGAACCTCAAGAAGCTCCTTGATTTTATCCGCAGGCACCTCTGTTTTTTCGGAAAGAGAAATGACATAGCCCTCCGCCTTTTTGTTGCGGCTGCCAAATGGCACAATCACCCTTACACCGATTTCCACTGCCATCCCTTCGGGAATCCGATAATCAAACAGCTTATCCATTTCCGGCTGATTCAGCCCAACAATCACCTTCGCATACATCACTTCTCACCTCCCTACAAAAACAGCCCGTAAAAACGGGCTATTTTCCTTACATATTATTCTTCCTCGGTTTCCTCTGCCATGCTTGCAAAATCAACCTCTGCCAGTGCAACCTCTTTGTCCTCTTCCTCAGGCTTGCCCTCGCGGATTTTCAGCTTTCCTTCGTAAATTTCATTGACTGCGATGGAAACGGGCTTATCCACCTCAATATGGTCAATCATGGGCTGCTGATGATCTACCAGCTGTCTTGCTCTTTTTGCCGCCGCAATCACGATGGTATATCTGCTGGCAATGGTAATATCCTCGGAATCCTGTGTGATAACCTCCAGAATATCGGAATAAGAAGGTCTTAACATATTACATCTCTCCTTTGAAAATCTTTTTGATATTTTTATTTCTGCTGCATTTCATCTTTTCTGCCGCAACGATAGTCAGCATATCCTCAGTTGCCTGCTCTACGGTGTCATTGATGACCAGATAATCGTATTCCTCTACCAGCTCCATCTCCTCCAATGCGCGGCGCAATCGTTTGTTGATGGTTTCTTTATCCTCGGTGCCGCGTTTGGTCAGGCGGTTGCCCAGCTCCTCCAGATTGGGCGGAACCATGAAAATCAGCACGCCTTCGGGGTAAATTTTCTTTACCTGCAGCGCACCCTGTACCTCAATCTCCAGAATGACATTATTGCCTGCCATCAGCTGTTCTGTTACATATTTTCTGGGTGTGCCGTAATAATTGCCGCAGAATTCCGCCCATTCCAGAAGCTCCTTGCGGTCGCGCATTTTCTCAAATTCCTCTCTTGTATGGAAGAAATAATGCACCCCGTCTTTCTCGTATTCTCTGGGCTTTCTTGTTGTTGCGGAAATGGAAAGCGAAAAATTGTTCTTCTCGCAAAGACGCTCTACAATCGTCCCTTTGCCGGAACCGGAAGGACCAGAGATAATCAATAAAATACCCTGTTTATTCATGTGTATTTCCCCTTTATCCTATAAATAGCCTTTCTTTTTTATTGCGAAAAAAGGCTGTTACTCCAAATTTTGAATCTGTTCTCTGATTTTTTCGATTTCACTTTTCAGTTCAATCGTGGCCTTTACAATCTGAATATCATTCGCCTTGGATGCGATGGTATTGGATTCTCTGTTCATTTCCTGAATCAGAAAGTCCAGCTTACGTCCTACCTGTCCGCCACCGTCCAGAATATCCTTCAGTTGAATCAGATGGCTTTCCAGTCTGGTCACTTCCTCATCCACGCAGCCGCGGTCTGCAAAAACCGCAACCTCTGTCGCAATGCGCTGTGGATCAACATCAACGCCGCCCAGCAAATCCTTCAGGCGGTTATTCAGCTTTTCCTGATATTCCACAACCACCAGAGGGGAGCGTTCCTTCACCTCTGCCACAAGCGTCCTGATGCGTTCGCCCTTCAAAAGGATATCCTTTTTCAGATTTTCGCCCTCAACGGTACGCATGGCAACGAATTTTTCCACTGCCTCATCCAGTGCAGGCACCAGTGCCTCCCAGATGACTTCTTCCTCCTGCTGTGCCTTCTCCACCGTAATCACATCGGGGAATTTTGCCGCCAGCTCCAGCTTATTTTCGCTGTAGATGCCGAATTTTTCTTCTATCAGCTTCAGCTTTTCGATATATGCCGCCGCCAGTGCTTCGTTCAGCTTTACCTCCACATCCGCTGCGGAAAAGGTTTCAAAGCTGATATACACATCAGTCTTGCCGCGAAATACCTCATGCATGATTCTTTTTTTGATTTTATCCTCCAGACCTGCCAGAGAACGGGGCAGCTTAATCGTCATGTCATTATAACGATGGTTTACGGATTTCATTTCCACCGTAAACTTTCTTTCCTCTGCGATATGCTCGCCGCGTCCATAGCCTGTCATGCTTCTTACACTTGCACTCATGTTTCGGTTCCTTTCTATGCTTCGTTCCAAAAATCGTTGTTTTATTATACATAAGTGTTTGCCAAATAGCAAGGAAAACCGCAAATTGTATCCACTATTTTTAATCATTTTTTAATATTTCCTTCATTTTGGAATTTTTTTGCAAATCCTACTGCTTTTCTTGGTAATCCGTTTGAAAAAATAATGCAAAAAAGAAAATCCTATGTTAAAATTATGAATTAACCAAATGTATTCAAGGAGGTGTTCCTTATGGCACTGGACGGCATTACAACCTCTGCCATCGTATCAGAACTCAAAGCAGCCCTTTTAGGTGGGCGTATCGATAAAATCCATCAGCCCCTTGCGGATGAAATTCGTATGTCAATTCGTGGGCTTGGCAGCGGCGCAAAGAAAATCATCATTTCCGCCAACTCTGCCCATCCCCGTATCCACCTGACCGAAAGCAGCCGCGAAAATCCTATGACCGCGCCCTTATTCTGCATGGTCATGCGCAAGCATATCGCAGGCGGCAAAATTATAGATATTGTGCAGCCGAATTTTGAGCGTATCATCATCCTCAGGATTGAATCCGCCAATGAAATGGGTGATATCACCACAAAAAATCTGATTCTGGAAATCATGGGCAAGCACAGCAACCTCATCCTGACCGATGAAACCGGCAAAATTCTGGATTCTATCAAGCGTGTCACCCATGAGAAAAGCTCTGTCCGAGAGGTACTCCCCGGCAAGGAATATGTTTTCCCCCCTTCGCAGGATAAGAAAAACCCCCTCCTTGCCGAACAGGCGGATTTCCTCTTTTCCCTGCATTTGCAGGAAGGCAGAAGGCTGCAGGAATTTCTTTATCAAACCTACACCGGCATCAGCCCTGTCATGGCAGGCGAAATCTGCACCCGTGCAGGGTTGGATGCTTCGGATTCCTGTCAGGAAACCACATTGGAAAACAGTGAACGGCTCTTTGCCGCCTTTGAAAAAACCATGCAGGAGGTCAAAACGGCGGACTTCTGCCCTGCCATTTATTATCAGAAGGAAAATAATCGCATTGTCGATTTTGCCGTTCTGAAAATGCAGCAATTTCAAGGCCTTGCCGCCAAGCCCTTTCCTTCCGTTTCTGCCCTTCTGGAGGGCTTCTATCAGGAGCGGGATAATGCGGCACATATCCGCCAGAAGGCGCAGGATATGCGAAAGCTGGTAACCAATCATATCGAACGCTGTGTCAAGAAAAAGGAAATTCAGCTGAAAACACGCCGCGAAACAAAGGGCATGGATTTATGGAAGAAAAAGGGCGAGCTTCTGACTGCCAATATCTATGCCGTTCCGCAGGGCGTAACAACCTTCAAAACCATTGATTATTACGAGGAGTCCATGCCCGAAATCGAAATTGCCATTGACCCCGCAAAAACACCTGCGGAAAATGCACAGAAATATTTTGCAAAATACAACAAGGCAAAGCGTACCCTTGCGGCACTGGAAATACAGGAAAAACAGAATAACGAGGAGCTGGCGTATCTGGAAAGCGTCCTCAATGCACTGGAAAACGCCAAGGAGGATGCCGATCTTTCCGAAATCCGAACAGAATTAGCGGAAAGCGGCTTCATCCGCAGGCAGGCACAGAAAAAAGGACAGCCGAAGCCGAAAAGGGCAAAGCCCCTGCGTTACATTTCCTCCGATGGGTATGAAATTCTGGTCGGGAAAAGCAATCTGCAAAATGACGAGCTGACGCTGCGCACCGCCGAGCCGACAGACCTCTGGATGCACACGAAGGATATCCCTGGCTCCCATGTCATCATTCGCACAAACGGGCAAAGCGAGCTGCCGGAAGCCACGATGGAGGAAGCCGCAAACCTTGCCGCCTTCTACAGTAAAGCGAAAAACAGCAGCATGGTAAAGCTGTTGCCGATGAAGAGGATGCGCAGCGTCGGCTCTACATCGTCACCGCCGCCCGAACCGCCCGAACTCGAACCGATCATGTAGGTAATGTTGTCCGCGTTGATCGGATCGGTAGATTTCTGCACGCCCAGATAACGCACCTGCTCGTTTTCGCCGTACGAATCGTAAACCGCGGTTCCGCCGTTGTAAACCCCGACCTTGCCGCCCGCGATGCAGTTGATCCAGCTGGTCGCATAGGCGCTGTAGCCGAAGGACACGCCGCGGTTGGCGTCG
>OHVK01000446.1_pt1 | contig 17515 bp, 19 predicted proteins | sample 1579411 | NCBI WGS metagenome assembly OHVK01 (sample SAMEA3882524, study PRJEB24775) | human gut metagenome | biome: human-associated habitat; feature: intestine environment; material: feces | place: Netherlands | collected 2009/2010 | reverse complement strand
CCGCCGTAACCATGTGGGGCGTGTTACAGATAGCGAGGAAAATTTCAGCGTCTACTCCCAAGCAACCTTGGACGCGGAGGACAAAGCCTTTGTTATGAAAATTCAGGACACCGTGCGCGCCGCCGTGGAAGAAGCGCGGTTCGCACAGGTCGTCGGCAAAATGCAGGAGACCAAAGCCGCACAGATGGATACCCGTGATGTGCCGGCCGTCGTCAAACTTGCCAGTAAAGAGTTCCACATTACCGACAGCGAAAGCACCGGCGTATTGCAGCGGCTGATCGAATCCAACGATCTGACGCTGTACGGTTTATCCAACGCCGTGACCCGTCACAGTCAGGACGTGGAGAGTTATGACCGCGCCAGTGAACTGGAAAGTATCGGTTACAGTATTTTGACCATGCCGCCCCGGCAGTGGTCGAGAATCAACAGGGCAGCCGCTTAACACTGCCCACATACATAGGAGAATTTTTTATGTCTATGATGAACGCTAACGCCGCAGCCACCACCGCCATGACCGCCAACAAGCCGCTGGATTTTGAACTGCCCGAAATTGGAGAGGCTGAGTTCAGCAACGAAGAACTTGCCGAGGACATGGACGGCTTTACAATGTCTTTTCCCCGCATCAAGATTCCCGCAGGCGGAGTGTTGCAGTTCGAGATTCCGAACGGCGATCCGCAGCATCCGGATTACCGTCCCACACTCACCGGGGTGATTTTGTACAACCATGCAAGCTGCGCCTACTGGCCGGAGGGTGATGAGTACAGCGATGATGTACCGCCGCTTTGTTCTTCTGTGGACGGCAAGCAGGGCTACGGTGAGCCCGGTGGTGTCTGCGAGGCTTGTGCGTTGAGCCAGTTTGGCAGCGCCAGCAATGGCCGCGGCAAAGCCTGCAAGAATATGCGAGTGCTGTACCTGCTGCGCAGCGGAGAATTTATGCCTCTGGCAATCAATCTTTCGCCCACCAGCATCAGCCCGTTCCGCGAATTTTTGAATAAGGGTTTCGTTTTCCGCAACCGCGCCACCTACGGCAGCCTTGTGGAGATTGGCCTGAAACGCCAGACGAGCCCGGAGGGCAAAGATTACAGTGTTGCCACGTTCAAATGGCTTGGCGACTTCCACGGTGAGCAGCTTGCTGCCGTACGCAAGTACGCCTTGAGCTTCCGTGAGCAGATCCGCGGCATGAACCGCCAGCGCATCGAAGCAAAACGGGAACAGGATGATGGTCTTTGCGAGGTAGAGAGTTGCGCTACCGCCCCTGCGGTCACCGATGACAGCTTTTGCATCGGGTCTACGGTAAACGGCGATACACAGCCGCTGCCCGCGTGACAGTTTATGAAGGAGTTGCTTTATGCACGATATTCCGTTGAATGATACTCAGCGCTTTTTTGCCGAGAAAAACCACAACCTTGTCTACAAATTCCTGCACGAGAAGAATCTGCCCGCCAGCGAGTATTATGACATCGTCATTTTCGGCTACCTGCGGGCGGTGCAGCGGTATCTGACCGACCCGAACCTTGCAGGTTATTCATTTTCCACGGTTGCGTGGCGGGCGATGGAAGGCGAAGTTGCCAATACCCATCGCACCGACAAGCGCCGTTTCCGCGTCATCCGTTTTGTTCGTCCCCGTCAGTCTTACACCGGGCATCTGACCCGGCATTCAACACCAACGGTAACGGACGAGGAAGCGCTGCGTGAAAGTGAGGTTGCATTGCTTCTGCACGCCCTCGCCAAGCGGGTAACGCCCCAGCAGATGGAAATTATCCGTCTGCGCACCAAAGGCTACCAGACGAACGAGATCGCGCAGATGCAGAACACCTCGCTGTACCATGTGAACACGCTGCTGGATAACGCGCGGTTCATCGTGGTGGAACTGTGCAGAGATGCTTAAAGGGAGGCAAGGACAGAATGAAAAAGCGGAAGCTGGAGCTTTACATTACCGGAGAACTCATGTCCGCATTGATGGTGGGTCGGCCTGCCATCTTCAGCACTGGTGGTGAGATGTACCATACGGCCCCTGTGGTGAAGATCCATGAGACGGAAACGCAGGAGATCCACTTTGAGACATCCACCACCCACTACTACATCAAGCCCCGCCCTTTTGTACTCGCGGCCCTCAACCCGCGCCGACAAACGCTGGCCGCGTGTGCGTAAAGGGTTGAATGTTCACAGAATGATTTAATGATAGCCGTGGCGGCGCTTTGCTGCCACGGCTTCTTTTGGAGGTATCTCCTATGATAAACAACGAGTGGGGTTTTATTACGTTTCCAACCCACACTGACCCGGAACAACGAGCGATTGCGCGGTTAAAGATTGCCAGCGAAATGTCGCTGGAGCATTACAATGCCCCGCTGCTGCTCACCCATTCAGGCGGAAAAGACAGCTGTGTTCTGACCGAGCTTGCCTTGCGCGCCGAGATACCGTTTGAGGTCATGCACGCGCATACTACGGCCGACGCGCCAGAAACTGTACACTTTGTTCGAAAAGAATTTGCGCGATTAGAGAATCGCAGCATACGGTGCAGCATCAACTATCCCTTATATAAAGGTAAGCGCACGAGTATGTGGGACTTGATTCCCCGCAAGCTGATGCCGCCGACCCGCGTGGCCCGATATTGCTGCGCTGTCCTCAAAGAACAAAACGGCAAGGGGCGTTTTCTCGCCACCGGGGTGCGCTGGGCAGAAAGTGTCAACCGCTCCAAGCGCAGGGGTATCTTTGAAAAGCAGGTTTCCAACCACGATAAAGAAGTACATATCCGAAATGATGAGGAAAGTCTGGATGCGTTGTTTGCGCCCTGCAAGCTGGCAGCAAAACGCTTTGTGAATCCCATTATGGATTGGAATGACCGGGAAGTCTGGGATTTCCTGCATGATGCAAGGATACCTGTGAACCCGCTTTATTTCTGCGGCTTTTCACGGGTAGGCTGTATTGGCTGCCCGATGGCTGGGAAGCACCGCTATTTTGAGTTTGCCCGTTATCCGCAGTACGAGAAGCTGTATCTTATGGCGTTTGACCGAATGCTGAAAGAACGACGTAGGCGCGAAAGGATTGATGGCAGTTGGGGCAAGGGCGCTACCGCAGAAGAAGTATTCCATTGGTGGATGGAGGATGATTTCATCCCCGGCCAAATGAGTTTGGAGGAATTTTTATATGTATGCTGAGAATTTGATTTAGACTGTAGGAAGGTAAAAATCTATGTATGAAGAGAAAGTACGCAAATTCAAATGTTACCACTGCCCGGACTGTAATCTCTACGCCGGGTCTGAAACGAAAACGATTCACGGCCGGCGCATGAAGCCGAACACAAAATACTGTACTGGTGGCCAAAAAGTCATCATCTTTCGATCTGATGACCCAAAAGTAACTGTACCGAAATGGTGTCCCAAGCGGCGCGTGCCTCCCACATTGCGGATCTATCACTTCCGGTCCCCGGAAATCGAGGTAGGTGAAAGTATGCTTGCGGCCAAAGGGATCTCGTTTTTCCCCTATCCCAGCCGCTATGCAGTGCGGTATGAGGGAGACTCCCCTTACACTGCAATGGAATTTGCAAAGCAAATCAAAAAGCATTCTCTCGCAGAACTGCTCTCTATGCAGCTGCTGCCCTATGAGATTCTGGAAATCGACGATGGCATCCGCCCTTACTGCTTCCTTGTGGAACGTCTCGGCCATGTGCGGTGCATTCGCTTCAAAAGCGATATTGCACGCGAAAACAAGTATGAAGAGCCTGACAACAAAGCGATTTGATCCTATGGAATCATGCAGATGTTCCATTCACAGTCACCTGTAAAAGCGTCAAAACAGGCTATCGCAGCATGTTTATTGCTTGCCCCAATCCTATAAACACGTTCTTTTGACAGAAAAATCTCCGTCACATCATAATGTGACGGAGATTTTTATTATCGGTTCACATCAAAAATTTCGATGCAGTGTGCAAACAACACACACTGCTCTTGATACAAATCTTCGTCGAATATACCGTTTACTACGGAATATTTTCGTAAAAGATTTTTGTACCGGGCAAACAATTCCTCAAAGGCCGATGTACTTCCCAATTTGGCTGAGAGTAACAGTTCCATAAAAGTCATTTTACATCCCCCATTTCGGCTCGCAGCTTTTTAATGCTTCTATAATAGGCAGATGCCACTCCTTTTTCTTTGAGTCCTGTTTCTTGAGCAATTTCCTTAAATGGCTTTCCTTTTAGGACATACTCTGTGACAACAAACCTCTCTTTGAGACTTAATTGCTGCATAGCAGCCATCAGTTTTTCATTTTGCGGCTCCATTCTGCTCCACATATCATACCCGGCGGTTCTAAATTCGGATTGTTCTGCCTCCTTTTTAGTTCTGGTTTCTTTTTCATGCTCTCTCTGTTTCTTCTTTATGTAAGATTGGCGTTTTCGTTTTACTGCCAAAACCACATAAGCAGTAAATTGGTTTTGGCATATATCATCTTTGGATATGCCATCGTTCCTTTTTATCATTTCTGTACTCCCATCATTTTTTCTTCGATGGGAATACTGGTGGTGAACGACAGCGACAAAGAATCTTGTCGAATTGAAAATTGACACACGCAAATTCTTCAGTATATGTCCACCTGTGTGGATCATGTACCGTCAGGATTCGCATATGGCAGTGGTAATTCCATTTCGTTTTTCGCGTGGAATTGCCAGAGTTATTCATTCGACAAACTCATAATGCGGTTCTCCGTATAGAGGAAAAGCCTATTAAGTTATAGGCAATGGCTTATAACCGCACTTTGAGAAAAGAGGCCTCAAGGTACTTTTTATCTTTTGAATTTGTTGTATACCTCCAAATGAAAAAAACAAGGAGAGGCTTCCAAGGAAACCTCTCCTTAACTGGTATTAAGGGCTATGTCAGAATCTTTCCGGCAGAATATTTACGACAGGTAACTTACCGATACAGCGGTCCGTACTGCTTGCACGCAGCATAATCCGCAGCCTGCTGATCCTGCGTGCCGAAGCTGGCCCATGCGTGGGGGCGATAGACCTTCTCGGCAGGGACATTGTGCATCGTAACAGGGATGCGCAGCATGCTGGCCAGCGTAATGAGGTCAGCACCCACATGGCCGTAAACGGTCACTCCATGGTTGGCACCCCAGTTTGCCATAACGCTGTACACATCGGTGAACGCTCCCTGTCCGGTCAGGCGCGGGCAGAACCATGTGGTCGGCCAGGTCGGGTCGGTGCGTTTGTCGATGGTGTTGTGAATCTCGTCGGGCAAATCAGCCGTCCAGCCCTCGGCAATTTGCAAGACGGGTCCAATGCCCTCCACAATGTTGAAGCGCAGCATCGTAACAGGCATCTCTGCCTTGCAGCGGAAGTGGCTGGAATATCCACCGCCGCGGAAGTACTCATAGTCCGCGCGACACCAATCGGTGGCGTTCAGGCACGCCTTGATGTCCGCATCGGTCATCTCCCAGAACGGTTTCATCACATGATTGCCCTTGGCATCTACGCAGGCACCGGAACCGTCCAGGGCCGTTGCGCCGGAATTGATGAGGTGAATAAAGCCGTTGGCGGCAACGCCGTCAGGCTTCTGCCCGGTCACACGCTCGCAGGCTTCGGGGCTCCAGTAGGTGCGCACGTCATGGAAGCACGGTGCAGAGCCGGAAACAAGGCTGCCCAGCATCATGGCAATGCCGTTGCAGGTGTCATTCTCGGTAGCGAACGGGGTCGGGGCTTTCGGACCATTCCAGTCAAAGGTGGAAGCCATGATGGCTTCGGTGAAGTCAGCGTTCGGCAGCCAGTCTGTCCACTGGCGCTGGCCCTGGAAGCCGCCGACCACAGCGTTGCGACCGAGCGCTTCTTCATGCCAGCCCATCTCGTCCAGACGCGGATTGCCGTATAGAATGTCGCGGATGATCAGGGTCATCTTGACGATAAACTCCCAATCCTTGTCAGCCGGAACGATCTTCGACTTCGTAATGACGGGCGGCAGATTCTTGCCGAGGTTCTTATCAAAGCCCTCTTTGCAGTTCTCGCGCACCCATGCCAGCGCCTTTTCATATTCGTCGTGGTCATAGATACCGATGGAAATGCGGCGCAGGATCTCGACCTCGTCCACCCATTCGGCGCGGATGCCGAAATACTTTTGCAGAACACCTGCATCGCAGAAGCTGCCGGCAATCCCCATCGTCACAGCGCCAATATTGACGTAGGCTTTGTTCTTCATCCAGCCTGCGGCAACAGCACCACGGGCAAAGCGCAGGATTTTCTCGGCCACGTCATCGGGAATCGTATCATCGTTGGCTTCCTGCACGTCATGGCCATAAATGGAGAAAGCAGGCAGACCGCGCTGGGCGTGTGCTGCCAGAACCGCAGCCAGATACACCGCGCCGGGGCGCTCGGTGCCATTGAAGCCCCAGACTGCCTTGATGGTGTTGGGATCCATATCGAACGTTTCGGTACCGTAGCACCAGCAGGGGGTCACAGACAGCGTTGCCGTAACATTCTGGGTAGAGAACTGCTCTGCCACGCGGGCCGCCTCGGCACCACCGCCAATCGTCGTACAGCCGATCACGCACTGCACCGGCGTACCATCGGGGTACTTGAGGTTCTCCGAAATCAGCTTGGCGGCATTTTCTGCCATGCGCATCGTCTGATTTTCCAGGCTTTCACGGACACCGCCCCAGCGTCCATCAATGACAGGGCGAATACCAATTTTAGGATACAGCATAGTTGCACCTTCCTTATTATAATAGGGTTTTGAAACGATCATAAGCGGCGTTCCATTCTGCATAGTTCTGTGTGCTTGGGGTATATGTTTTAATGACCTCTGTCTCCGCAACCAGCCGGCGTCCCTGTGTGATGGAGTCCAGCAACCCCAAGGCCTTCAGCTGGATCATGATGTTGCCGAGCGCCGTAGCTTCCACCGGGCCTGCCTTTACCGTAAGGCCGCAGCAGTCTGCTGTCATCTGGCAAAGCAGGCGGTCTTTCGTACCGCCACCCAAAACATGCAGGGTCGTAAAAGTCCGGCCTGTTACTGCGGAGAGTTGCTCTATCGCGTAGCGATATTTCAGCGCAAGGCTTTCATAAATGCAGCGCATCACAGCACCCATCGTTTCCGGGATGGGCTGGCCGGTTCTGCGGCAAAATTCCTGTATTCTGCCCGGCAGGTCGCCGGGCGCAACAAATTCCGGGGCATCCGGGTCAATAAAGCTGCGCAACGGTTCGGCGGCAAGCGCCTGTTGTTCCAACTCTGCAAAAGAATATGCCTGCCCGCGGCGCTTGTACTCACGGCGGCTTTCCTGAATCAGCCAAAGACCGATGATATTTTTCAGGTAGTTGATTTTTCCGTTTGCTCCGAGTTCGTTGGACAGCCCGCTTTGGCAACTGTCTGCCGTCAGAATCGGGGTGTCCAATTCCGTTCCCAGCAGGCTCCACGTGCCGCAGGAGAGAAATGCCGTATGTTCGACATCTTCCTCGGCACACGGCATAGCAGCCGAGGCGCATTGTGTATCATGCCCTGCCACCGCAATGATTTTCGCACCGTTTGCAAGTGTGCCTGTCACCGTGCCGCTGGCAACAAGGGGCGCGAAGTGGTTTTCCTTCAGACCATAGGCGGTCAGCACTTCCCTGCTCCACTGCCCTGTGCGGGGGTCAAGCATCTGGCTGGTGGAAGCAATGCTGCGCTCGCAGACCGGCTCGGCCCCCAACAGAGCCGCAAACAAATCCGGCATAAAGAGGATCTGCTCAGCCTTTTGCAGCAGTTCCGATTCCTGCTCCTGCAGTGCCAGCAACTGGAACAAGGTATTGATTGCCATGATTTGGTTGCCGGTATGGGCATACAATTCTTCTGCGGGCATACAGGCAGCGGCCTGTTCCGGTTTGCCATTCGTTCGGGCATCGCGGTAATGAACAGGGTTTGCCAGCAGATGGCCGTCCGCATCCAGTAAGCCGAAATCCACGCCCCATGTATCAAATCCTAAGCTGTCAAATGTACCAGCCTTTTGAATGGCTGTGTGGATTTCCTTCAGCAGTGTTTCCACATCCCAGCAGAGATGACCGTCCTTTTCGATGGGGACATTTTCAAAACGATGGATTTCCTCGTAGGTGAGGTTTTGGCCATCGTACACGGCCCGAATCGCACGTCCACTGGAAGCGCCAAAATCGAAGGCCAGCACAGTTGCTGTGTTACTCATTGAACCACGCCCTTCTTCAAAAGTACGTTGGCATAGATTGCGCTTTCCCCGGTGGCGATAATCGCATAGGCATGATGTGCGCGCTCATAAAACGCAAAGCGCTCCACCATTTCAATTTTAGCCGGGTCATTGCCGCTCTCGTTCAACTTCTGTTTATAGCTATCCCAGATAGTCGGCTTGCACGGATCGCCATCTACCACTTTCATCAGTGCGACAGGCTTTTCGACATACTGATCCAACGGCAGAAATTGCAGGATGGCCTCCAGCAGTTCTACGGTTCCGTGCCCGTCTGCACGAATCACAATGGCATCTTTGCCGATGCTTTCAGCCGGGAAGTTTCCGTCTGCGAGAATGATTTCGTCGCCATGTCCCATCTCGCAGAGGACTTTCAGAAGTTCCGGGCTAAGGATAGGCGGAATGTTCTTCAGCATACGGTGTCTCCTTATTTGTCCGTCGGCTCACCTTTTTCGCGTCGCTCAAATTTGCGATAGCCGGGGTGTTTGCCGGTAATTTTGTAGTAGGAGCGGAGATTGATGAGCTTATCAATATTCTTGCGGTCAATATCATAGCTGCCGCCGAGAATGATTGCGTTGATCGTGATTTTTGCCCACAGTTCCAGACTCTCCATGCGGTAATAGGCGGTGATGACATCGCTGCCCACCGTCAGCGCGCCGTGGTTTTCCAGCAGCATAACGTCGTGGTCGTTGAGATACGGCTCGATTGCGTCCGGCACCTCCGTCGTGCTGGGGGTTCCATACGGAGTCAGCGGCACAGCGCCGATGACTGCCACATCCTCAATCATGTTGTACATATCCATCGGGCGATGTGCCACGGCAAAGCCGGTGGCTGCCGGCGGATGGGCATGGACAACAGCATTTACATCGGCGCGCTTTTCGTAGCAGCGCAGGTGCATCTTGATTTCGCTGGACGGGCGCAGGCCCTCTTCCCCTTCCAGCACATTGCCCTTTGCATCAATACGCAGCAGCTTGTCCGGCGTGATGAAGCTCTTGCTCATGCCCGTAGGCGTTGCAAGGAAAGTTCCGTCCTCCAACCTAACCGAAACATTACCGTCGTTGGCAGCGACCCAGCCAAGCTGCCACATTTTATGGCAGACATCGCAGATCTGGTCTTTGATTTCTTCGATTTGCACAGTTTGTACCTCCTAAAGTGGATTTTGTCCTTTACTTGTATTATACTGTTGCAATTTGTCCTCGTCTTTGCGTATAATGATATTGTATTGGACGATATTGATATTTTAGGAGATGCCTGCCATGAAGTTTCTGGCTTCCCATGAAAGCAGTACGCGCGGCACTTTTGACTTTCCCATTGAGCTTTATTATGTAGATAAAATGCACCCGCGCTATGAAATGCCGTTTCACTGGCACATGGAATTTGAACTTATGCTGGTTCTGAGCGGGGAGTTTTCCCTGCTGATCGATGGACGCTCTTACCTTTTACACAAGGGGGATGCAGCCATCATTTCCGCCGGGGCCGTCCACGGCGGAACTCCCAGCGACTGCGTTTACGAGTGCGTTGTCTTTGATATGAACCGCTTTCTCGGCAGTGGCTCCGTATGTCAGGCAAAATACAATGCGCTTTTTGAACGCGGTGCGCAAATTGAGCCGTATCAACCGGCCGGTTCCGTAACCTGCCAATTGATTGACAGGCTCTTTGAGGCAATGGAAAAAGAGCCGGAGGGGTATGAATTTGTAACGATTGGTCTGATGTGGCAGCTGTTCGGTCAAATCCTTTTGCAGCATTCGTACACAGTATCCACTTCTGGGAACAAGCGGAATGACCGCAGCACAGCCCAAATGAAAGCGGCCTTAGAGCGCATCCGAAAGAATTACGCCAGCCGCATCACCTTGGAAGATCTCGCCTCCACAGCAGAAATGACCCCCGAACACTTTTGCAGGGTCTTTCACAGCATAACCGGGCGCTCCCCTATTGACTATTTGAATTACTACCGGGTAGAATGTGCCGCTGAGCTATTATGCTCCACCGAAGATCCCATCACGGAGATCGCATATAGCTGCGGCTTTAGTGATTCAAGCTACTTTAACCGGATGTTCCGCCGCTATAAAGCTGAAGCTCCGGGCAAATATCGAAAGCTGCATAGCATATAAAATCGCGCCGACAGTGCATTGTCGGCGCGATTTTTTGGTCAATAATTTACATTCTTTCATCAATATATTCCGTTTTCAAAAGTTAGCGAATGTTTAATAATAGAAATAGAAATCTAAATAGGATGGGCGTGAAAAAATGACATATAAAAAGTTTATGAGTCTCTTTTTACTTGCCGGAAGTATCGTCAGCACACTCTGTAGCTGTGCTGCAACGGATTCTTCTGCTGTGGTCGGGTATGTCGATGAGCACCCCATCACTATGGAAGAGTTCAATTACTTCTTATCCCAGCAAAAAAGCTCCGTATGCCAAAGCTATTCTCAGCTTTACGGAATCACATCTTTTGACTCCGCCTTTTGGAATAGTGAATATGGTGATTCTACTCCGCTGGATTCCGCAAGGGCCTCTGCCAAAGAAGCCTGTCTGGAAGCATACGCCACACAAATGCTTGCCGAGAAGACAACTTCTGCTGAGTTCTTGTCGTTTTCCCAACTAAGTGTCCGCTCTTCTACAACCGCTGTGCCAGATATAGACTTGTACCAAATCCTCATGAATCAGCACAAGGTACAGGTCTTCCATGATGTGGTGAAAATGATAAAGAAGCCTCGTGTTATTCAAGCGCAGAATTTGTATTCTTACAGAGTAGTTGCCCAAAGTAGTCCGTTTTCGGGTGCACTGGCGATGCAGAAAGTTAGTCGAAGCAAGACCGTCTTCTCCGATGCATTTAAGGAGTACAATGATCCGTACAAATTCCTACAAGTTTTGAAAGGGAAGGATATTCCTGCATCGGAGTATTATAAGTACTTCGTTAACATTACCTATGAAGTATTTAACCAGTATGGAAGTCCTGCGTCCGGTGGAGAACGTTCCGAGTATAATTTGCTTCAAGAACTGTCAGATGGAGTGAAAAACAGCATTTTGATTCTTGATGAACCAGAGTCTTCGTTTGACAACATATTCCTTAGAGATGGAGTAGATAGCCTGCTTAAAGACATATCAAAAACTATTCCGGTAATTATTGCAACGCACAATAATACAATTGGTGTTTCTGTTCACCCAGATTACATCGTTTATGCCTGCAAAGAGGTCTTAAGTGATGGAAAACTTGAATATCACTTGTATTCGGGTTATCCCTCAAGCGAGGACTTGGTTGATTTAAAAGGCAATCATATATCACGAAAATCAGTTTTGTTGGATTGCCTTGAGGCTGGTGAAGCAGCCTATATGGATCGGAGGAATTCTTATGAAATACTTAATGGTTGATAATGGAAGGGTATTCTATTCTTTGGATGGGAGTGCAGCAAGCAAAAATCCAATCGATCAGATTAGCAAGGACGATTTGCTTACCCTTTTGAAAATAGCGATTTCTGAAGAATCCTTTGAAATGGATCCCTACAGCACCGAATCTGTTCATAATGCAGCACACCAAATTATTTACAAAAATATCTATCAGAAATTTGAAGATATTAGATTGCATAGGGTAAGTTTCGAGGATGAAAAGGTAAATCTTTATCGAACTGCGATAAATAAGTACTCTTCTGAGCTTTCTGAAGACAAGTAAGTATAAAAAGACTCGTACCAATCGAGGACGTTAAAATATCCCGCTGTTGCGAGTCTTTTGCTTGTAATAAACATTTATCATTTGACTTTTCGTCTGCTATTACAAGAACTTCCGCTTTTTAATAAATAAAATTGCATCACACAGTTGTTGGCAGAAATATAGCTTTAATGGCCACGCCGTCTTAAAAGTATATCATTACAAAGTTTATATTGTAAAAACACACATTTTTTCTGAAAGTGCATCAAAATCGTTAATTTCTCTCTGTTTAGTAATTGAAAGAATTCTTTCGACAAAACTAAAACAGGGAGTATTTTTATGCCATTCAAAAGACAGAAATCCAACGTATCCCCGCATTACCACGACACACGGACGCTTTTGAGGAAGTACCGGGATGTCATGTGGAATTTGGAAGTATCCGATCTCGATTTGCAGGAGGAATTCAAGGCCGAGTATGGACTGTCCACGGACGCCCTGTTTGTGGATAACGAAGTCAACAAGGGCGGCAACCGGCTGGAAAACTATGCCCGTGCCTTGGAGCGCAGCAAGAGGATGATGCAGATCATCGACACCGCGATTGACCTGATGCGGCGCAAGCACAAGAAAGGCGAGTTTTATTACTGGATTTTGTACTACGCCTATCTATCCCCCCAGCAGTGCGAGAATGCGGGTGCAATTTTGCAGTCGCTCGAAACCAAGGGAATCTCCATTTCTCTGCGCACCTACTATGTCCACCGGGATGAAGCTATCGAGGTTCTCAGCTCGATTTTGTGGGGCTACACTTCCCAGGATTGCGAGAAAATCACCAATCTGCTGACTCCTGATTGACCCTGCACAACATCCGCAATAAATCCGCATAGCCAAACCCTTTTTTCCTGCACAGCCAATTTGATATCATGGTAATGGCCTACTTTTGGCGATTCTTAAAGCATTTTTGCACACAGGAGGTTTCAATGACTAAGAAAAACACACGTTCTTGCTCTCATAAGCGCATAAAAGCAGCCCTTTGCGCTGCCATGTGCAGCGTACTGACCGCAATGCCCACTTTTGCAACCGGCGAGGATAATAACGCAGCCGCAGCCACAACCGCAACCACCGTCTGGACAAAGGCCAGCGAGATCATGCAGGATGTCTACTCGCAAATCATCTCTATCTCCACCGTCACAGCCGTGGTCTGCGCAGCTGTTGCCCTGCTGCTGATGAACTTTTCCAAGAACGGCAAGACCGTGGATGACTCCCGCGCGTGGCTCAAGCGCATTGCCATCACTTGGGCGATTCTGAACGGTCTTGGCTTCATTATGGCCTACGTCACCCCGTTCTTCCAGGGCGGCACTTGGAATCCGTAAGCCTGCGCGGAATTGCAACAAGGAGGTGAACGCCTTTGGGCATTTTAGACGGCATTGTGGATTGGTTGGCAACGCAGGTGATGAATCTGCTGGATCTGGCATCCACATCGGTACTCGGTGCGCTGGACTGTAATATGGACACGTTCAAGAGATACTTTCCTGCTGCCTCGGCCATGTATGAGATTTTCATCTGGACGGCTATCGGGCTGGTGCTGCTGAACCTTGTGTGGCAGCTTTACCGCTGCTACGGTGCCGGGTTTGACATTGATACCGAGAATCCCACCAATCTGGTGGTGCGCTCTGTAATTTTCCTGTTGCTGATTTGGTACTGCGATGACATCGTCAACCTCGCCTTGCAGATTGGCGGCACACCCTACAACTGGATTCTGGATAGCAACTTGCCCGGCGTGCAGTTCGGAGACTTCAATTCCGTGCTGCTTGTCATTATTGGCGTAATTGCCAACGGTTCTGTGGCCTTGATTGCCCTGATCCTTGTTATGGTTCTTGCATGGAACTACTTAAAGCTGCTTTTGGAAGCTGCCGAGCGATATGTTGTGCTGGGGGTTCTGGTTTTCACCGCGCCACTTGCCTTTGCCATGGGCGCGGCTCGCGGCACAAACAATATTTTCAAAAGCTGGTGCCGGATGTTCGGCGGACAGCTTCTGCTGCTGATTATGAACGCATGGTGCCTAAAGCTGTTCGTCAACATGGTCGGTGAGTTTCTCGCCAATCCGCTGTCCTTATAGGAGATTTTTGCATGAAAAAAACTCTGTTTACCCTATTCACCGCTATTAGCTTTGCCCTCCTGTACTGCCCCGCCGCTCTTGCCTTGACCGAGGATGAGGCTGCTGCGGCCGTGGGCGCACAGGGCAAGGATGCCGTATCCGGCAATCTGTTCCTGTGGCTGCTGTGCGCTATCGCTTTTCTAAAAGTCAGCACCAAACTGGACGGTATTCTGCATTCATTGGGCATCGGCGTTTCGCGTTCGCCCGGCTCAATGCTGTCCGAAGCGTTGCTGGCTTTTCGTGGTTTTGAAATCGGCAAAGCCTTTATGGGGCTGGGCGCTGCAAAAGCTGCTGCTACCACTACTAATACGAAAACTGCCCCCAGCAATACCTTTGCAGGCGGGCTTTCCGGCATGGTAAGTCGTCATGTGCAGCAAAGCGCCGCAAGTTCCATCAGTGGGCAGTCCGGCGGCATCGGAGCATCCTTGGGCAGTGCCATGTACCACAATAGCCTTGGCAAAGATGGTGGGTTTGCCAGTAAGGTCATCGGGTCTATTGCCACCGGGCAGACCGGCGGCAGTATTACAGGCGACAGCGCTGTAGAAGCGCTCAATGGTTATTTTGCAGGCACCAGCGATGCGGAGGCCATGCCCATTCCTGCCACCGGCGAAAATATCCCCACTGCAACGGCAACCGCTGAAAACGATGCCGTGATTGACTCTCCTATCCCCGCCACACCGCTGGCGCTGGAGGGCGATAGCACGGTTGATGTTTCTCCGACAAGAGACAGTGAAATTGCCCTGCGTGCCGGCGGCTCCGCTATTGTGGAACAGACCACCATTCCCACTTCGTCCTCTATCCAACAAGCAGCTATGAACCGTGTGCTGCTGGGACAGATGGGCAACAGCGTCACAGATGTGGAAATCGGCGGCGGAAAGATTCAAGGGCGCGAGATCATCCCCGGACGCGGTCAGATTCAGTTTGCCATGTACAACGCCCATCAGTATGAGAAGCCGGAGGGCCATTTTACCGAGCAGACTTCCCGCGACGGCGAAAAGTGGTACAAGGTCTACGCCACGACTCGCGTAGAAAAAACGCCCACCGTTCAGGACGAACGCGGGCGTATGCAGTATGATGAGCGCAAGGTTGCTGCTATGCCAAAAGCCCCGGCGCGGAGACATTAAATGATTGAAAATGATAATCAAAATTCCCAGCAGGCGGCCTCAGCAGCAGTTCGTAACGCGCCCAATCTTGCCAAAATCGCACAGGCAGGAGTGCAGGGCGGCCCCGCCGGGGCTGCTGCCGAAGCTGCGGTGCAGTATCGCAAGGAAGTTCTGGTCGTTGTCGTTGCCGTCTTGCTGCTGCCGGTTCTGGTTCTGCTCATGCTGCCCGGCGCGATTTTCGGTACGCTAACACAGCCCAGCACTGCGGTCAATGATGATTTGGAAATTGCAGCCAATGTAATCCAGCTTCGCAATGCCGTATCGGATATTTTGCAGGAAGCCTACGAGGATACCCTTGCCGAAATAGAATCCGAGCGTGCAAGCCGCACCTACAGCGACATTGATGATTCCGTGGGCGGTCATGTCTCCTACAATGCCTTTCAGCTCATTTCCATGTACTGCGCCTATCAAGGTGAGGATGACTATACCAAAATCAGTCTGTCCAACCTTTCTGAACAGATACAGGCTCACCGGACAGAATATTATACCTACACCATCTCCGAGGAAGTCCGCACCGAGCCGGTGCAGAAAGAGGTGCGCGGGCAGACCATAACTGTACAGGAAGATCACACCTACACCATTTTCACGCTTTCTTATGTAGGCGATGACTACTTTGCCGACACGGTCTGGCAGCTTGATGACAAGCAGAAAAGCTATGCCGATGCCTATGCGCATAACCTGACCGTCTATCTCCACGAAATAGAAGAACGTGAAGGCATTACGATTCTGGGGCAGATCAACGATTCTCTTATTGATGATAATTCTCCTGCCCCCAGCGGCGGGTTCGGCAATCCGTTCAATGACCCAAACTGGGAACAGCACATTACTTCTTTCTTTGGCAAACGCGAGGATGTCGGTATTCCCGGCAAGGATACCACCAACCACAATGGTTTGGACATTGCCTATCCCTACGGCACGCCGATTCTTGCGGTGGAGGCTGGCACAGTCATCAAAGCGGGGTATCATGTCAGCTACGGAAATTATCTGGTCATCAATCATGGCGGTGGGTATTGTACGCTCTATGCCCATTGCAGCCAGCTTTTGGCGCAGGTTGGCGATACGGTGAACAAGTACGACACCATTGCCAAGGTTGGTGCTACCGGCGATGTAACCGGAAATCATCTGCATATCTGCGTCATTATCGACGGTGTCTACGTCAACCCAAAAGGGTATCTGCACTAAAACAAAGGGGGGCTGCTTCTGCCAATACGCAGGAGCGGCCCTCTTATTTTTATTTATCCGAACAATACCGACAAGTAATCAGTTCTGCCGTCCAGCACACGGAGAATTTCTACAGTGTCGTTTTCCCCGTCCACACGGTAGAAAATCAGCTGCTTTGACACCACGAAATAGCGCACATCTGTGGCGATTTCAAACTTTTCTGCCAGTGCCGCGCCCATATAAGGATTATCTGCCAGCAAGGATATTGCTTTCAGCAGCGCTGTCATCAGCTTTTTGGCCGCTTTCGGGTTCTTCAGCTGCCCGGCAATATAGTCGCGGGTCGCCTCCATGTCTTTGACCGCGGCTCTCTTATAGCTTACCCTCATTTCTCTACTCCGAACATTTTATACACTTCATCCTCGGAGTAAGAAACCGGATCGTCCTGCGCTTCCTGCAACTGCTTTGTCAGGCGGGAAAGTGCCTTTGCCTTGATGATCTCCGCGTTGTCCTCGGTCACAGAAAAGGGAAAACCGCCCGCGTTCAGCGACTGCTGGAAAAACACATTGATAGCATCGGTCAGAGTAAGACCGTTCTTTGCATACACAGATTCCAGTTCCTGCTTAATTTCCGGGTTGATACGAACGCGAAATACATCCGTTTTAGCCGCCGAAACAATGTTCTCCATAAAATAAACTCCCTTCATGCCGTAGTTTTCTTCTTATCTCCATTATACGTTCACAGCATCCGGTTGTCAATTCATGTAGCCACATTGATGCCACAAAGCTACATTTGAAAATTTATCTGCCGAAATGCAGTAAATCGGCACAACATCCGCACAGCAAAAGTCTTTTTTGCTGCAATATGACTCTGCTATAATAGTATCGTCAAAATTGAACAGAAACGCAAGAGCGCCTTTTTTGAGGGCGCTCTTTTCGTTTATCGGAGGTGGTCGAAATTTCACGCGAAGAGCGGGATGCTTACCTTATTCCGCAGAATTTTGTGGACACCGGCACGATTCTCGGCGGCACGGTCAAGCTGCGCAATGCAGTAGAGGCGGCTGTGCTTGCCGTAGGCAGTGCGATACCGCTGTTTTATCTGCCGATGGCGTTTAACATCCGCCTGATGATCGTTATTGCGGTATCGGTGCCGTTGGGTGTTTTCGGTGTGGTTGGTATCGGCGGTGACAGCCTGACACAGTTTGTGGCGCACTGGTTCCGCTTT
>OHVK01000433.1_pt1 | contig 18075 bp, 8 predicted proteins | sample 1579411 | NCBI WGS metagenome assembly OHVK01 (sample SAMEA3882524, study PRJEB24775) | human gut metagenome | biome: human-associated habitat; feature: intestine environment; material: feces | place: Netherlands | collected 2009/2010 | reverse complement strand
CGATTAGAGCCGGGACGAAGTCAGGAGGGGCTTTTGGAATCACTTCTGGAACAGGCGTGTATGCTGCATCTGACGAAAAGAGAAGAAAAAATATTCCGCTATATGATCAAAAATCTGGATGCAAGCGGATATCTCAGCGTGAATTTTGGAGAACTCTGCGCTGGGCTGGGAATTGAGGAGACAGAAGGAGAACGGATCTGGAAAAATTTTGGCAGGCTGGAACCGTGTGGGATCGGGGCACGGTCGCTGAAGGAGTGTCTGTTGATGCAGCTGTCTTACCTGGCAGAGGACGGCGGCGCGGTGATTGATATTGTTCAGAATGGAACGATGCGAACCGAAATTCTGGCGGCACGCATCATTTCCAACCATCTGGATCTGCTGGGAAAAAACCAGATGAAGCAGCTTGCCCGTGCATGCTCCTGCAAGCTGGAGGAAGTGCTTCTGGCAGCAGCGCGGATCCGGGAGCTGAATCCCAAACCGGGAAGCGGATATGGGGATGAGAGCTATGATAAATATATCGTACCAGATATAATTATCTCACAGACGGAACACGGATTTGAAATGCAGCTTTCCGATGAGACACTGCCGCAGATTGCCATCAATCCGTATTATCTGTCATTGATGAAGCAGAAAGATACCGAGACGGAGGCGAAGGACTACATCGAGGGGAAAATCCGACAGGCTGAATGGGTCTGCCAGTGCATTGGGCAGCGCAATCAGACATTGTCGCGGCTGGCAGAAGAGATTTTATGCGTACAGGGGGAGTTTTTTGCAAAAGGAAGTGGAAAACTGGCTCCGTGGACGCAGAAACAGGCGGCTAAATCGCTGGGGGTCAGCGAGCCGACGCTGAGCCGGACAGTGCGTGAAAAATATCTGCAATGCCGCTGGGGGATCTTTCCGCTGTCATATTTCTTTTCAAGACACATGGCTGCGGGGGGATTCGGGATGACGGATAAGGGAAGACTGGCAGATCGGGAAGAGGCGGCGAATCAGGAAGAAACGGCGGTTCAGGCAGAAGTGGTGAATCGGATGGAAACAGGCAAAGATCCGCGGGAGGCAATCCGCCATCTGATCAAAACGGAAAATCCGAGAAAGCCGTTCAGCGACCGCGTGTTGTCAGAAAAACTGGCGGAAGCGGGGATCACGCTGTCGCGGCGAACCGTGGCGAAATACCGGGAAGAAATGGGAATCCGGGATGCATCCGGGCGGAAATGCTTTGGTATCTGACAGAAAACATAGACAGAAAGACAGAGGGAAAACTATGTCATTGCAATTTATAATCGGTGGTTCCGGTTCGGGAAAGACACGGACATTGTATGAAAATCTGATCCGTCAGTCGATGGAAGAGCCGGACGGACGTTTTTTTGCTCTGGTGCCGGAACAGTTTACGATGCAGACGCAGAAAGAGATCGTGATGCTGCATCCGAACCATGGCGTGATGAATATCGATATTGTCAGTTTTGAGCGTCTGGCATACCGGGTGTTTGAGGAACTAGCGATTGAAAATCTGGCGGTGCTGGATGATATGGGAAAATCGATGGTTCTGCGGCGCGTCTCATCGGGTGTCCGGGGAAATCTGCACCTGTTTGGAGGGCATCTGGACAAGGCGGGCTTTATCAGCGAGATCAAATCGATGCTGTCTGAGTTTTTCCAGTACGGCATCACGGAGGAAAAGCTGGAGACGCTGATCGGGGAGACGAAAAGCCCGCTGCTGCGCCAGAAGCTTCAGGATATGCAGGTTTTATACCGGGCATTCCAGGCGTATACCGAGGAAAAAGTAATCGTAAAAGAAGAAATTTTAAGCTTTCTCTGCCGGGTGCTGCCGCAGTCACAGCTCATCCGCGACAGCGTTGTGACGCTGGATGGCTATACGGGCTTTACGCCGATCCAGTATGAGCTTCTGGAACTCTTATTCCGGTGCTGCCGGAAGGTGATCGTGACGGTCACGATGGATCCGGAGGACAATCCGTACCGCGAGAGCGTGCAGCAGAAGCTCTTTTACATGAGCCGTCATACCGTCTGCCGTCTGATTGACCGTGCTGTAGCTGCCGGATGCAGCCGGGATGAGGATATTTTGTTGAAAGAAAAACCAATGTGGAGATTTAAGGACAGCCCGGAACTGGGATTTATTGAAAATGAATTGTTCCGATATAGAGGAAAGGTGTATCATTCTGGGAGCGGGAACGAAAGCGGGGCTGCGGCTGAACACGGCCGGGAAAGCCTGCGTCTAATTGAAGCAGCAACCCCGCAGGCGGAAATCTCTTTCTTATGCGGAGAAATCCGGCGTCTGGTGGCATCGGAGGGCATCCGTTACCGGGAGATCGCGGTGATTACCGGCGACTTGGAGACATATTCGCGGGAGATTCTGAGGCAGTTTGAGAAGAATCAGATCCCGTGTTTTATTGATTATAAGAAAAATATTTTAAGTAACCCGATGGTGGAACTAATCCGGGCGGCGCTGGAGGTGCTGCAATCGGGCTTTTCCTATGAATCGGTGTTTCGATTCCTGAAAACAGGGCTGGTGATGCCGCTTGCGGGGCTTTCACCGGAAGTGATCTATCAGGCGGAAAATTATGTGATTGCGCTTGGAATCCGCGGGTTTAAGCGGTGGAACAGTACATGGGAGCGCGTGTACCGGGGGGCTGAGCTTATCAATCTGGATGAGTTAAATCAGTTCCGTGAGGCGGTTGTCACACCATTTCTGCCGCTTCGGGAGGTGTTTTCCAACCGCAAAGCAACGGTGCGCGAGCGGACGGAGGCGCTGGTCCATTTTCTCGAAGCATTTGAGATGGAGCAGAAGCTGGCGGCGATGGCGCAGCAGTTTGAAGAAGTGGGCGATATGAGTCTTGCCAAGGAGTACGGGCAGGTGTATGGGCTGGTGATGGATCTGTTTGACCGGATTGTGGCGCTTCTCGGCGAGGAGATCATGGGACAGCGGGAGTATGCAGAGATTCTGGACGCCGGTTTTGCGGAGATCAAGGTAGGACTGATCCCCGCGGTCGTGGACCGGATAGTGGTCGGCGATATCACGCGAACCCGTCTTTCCAATATAAAAGTGTTGTTTTTTGCTGGAGTCAATGACGGGATAGTGCCGTCTGTTTCGGGACGCGGCGGGATCCTTTCGGAGGCGGATCGCCGGGCGCTGCGGGAAATGCAGGTAGAATTGGCGCCGACCGCGCGGGAGGAAAGCTTTTTGCAGCGATTTTATCTCTATCTGGCGCTGACAAAGCCGTCGGACTATCTCTATCTGTCGTGTGCGGCGTCCTCTGCTGAGGGAAAAGCGATGCGTCCTTCGAGTCTGATGCTGCAGCTGCTTAAATTATTTCCGGAGAAACGTCTGGAACAGCCGGAGGAAGAGAAGGAAGCGCTCTGGTCGCCGGAGCTTGGCATGAGCTGGGTGCTTCGGGGACTGCAGGATGAAAAAAGCGGGGAAAATGACCAGTTTATATCGCTGTACCGATACTTTATTCAGGCAGAATCGTACCGGGATGAAATGCAGGCGCTCTCGGATGCTGCATTTTATACCTATCAGGATACGGGCATCGGGAAGGCGGCGGCGCGGGCGCTCTATAGTCCGATTCTGCGGGGCAGTGTGACGCGTATGGAGCTGTATGCGTCGTGTGCGTATGCACATTTTCTTTCGTATGGGCTGGAATTGTCGGAACGGCAGATGTACGAGATTGCCCCGTCGGATATCGGAAATCTGTTCCATGCGGCGATCGACATGTATTTCACGCGGATGAAAGAGGAAAATCGCCTGTTTTCCGGCATTTCGGAGGAAGACCGCCAGAAAATGGTGGCGGAGTGTGTGGCGTCGGTCACGGAGGAATACGGCAATGCGATTCTGGGAAGCTCGTACCGGAACCAGTATCTGGAACGGAAGGTATACCGGATCACGGATCGGACGATCTGGGCACTGACGGAACAGCTAAAAAAAGGTGATTTTGAGCCAGCCGGGTTTGAGGTCAGTTTTTCACCGATGGATCACCTGAGAGCGATGCGGATTCCGCTTTCAAGCGAGGAGGCGATCCATCTGCGCGGGCGGATTGACCGAATCGATCTCTGCGAGGATGGTGACCGGCTGTATCTTAAGATCATTGATTACAAGACGGGAAAAACGAAATTTGACCTGACGGATATTTATTATGGTTTGCAGCTGCAGCTGGTTGTCTACATGGATGCGGCGATGGAGAAGATCGGGCGGGAATACCCGGATAAAACGGTGGTTCCAGCGGGGCTGTTCTATTATCATATCGAGGATCCGATGGTGGAGCGCAAGCCGGTGGAGTCGGAGGAGGAGACGAATGCCGATATTTTGAAGGCACTGCGGATGAACGGGCTGGTAAACGGCGATCGGGAGGCACTGGCACATCTGGATAACCGGCTGGGCGAGGAGGCGACGGCGGATTCGGATGTTGTGCCGGTTTCGATTAAAAATGAGGCGATCGTTGAGCGGCGTTCGCAGGCGGCAGGGGAAGAAAAATTCCGTGTGCTGGGCGCGTATGTGAACCGAAAAATGAAGCATATGGGGCGGGAGATTCTGGATGGAAACATTGCGGCGTCGCCGTACAAAAACGGCCAGAAAACGGCGTGCGATTATTGCCCGTACCACAGTGTGTGCGGATTTGATTTGAAAACGGACGGCTACCAGTTCCGGCGTTTTGATAAGCTGAGCCCGGAGGAGATCTGGGGGAAGATGGAAGAAAAGGATAAGGAAACGGAACGGTAGATTTGTGTTTGGCTGTGACTGTGGGAATGAAAGAATGAACCAGTCATGAAAAAGGAAAGGGCGAGAAATGGCAGTAAATTGGACCAGGGAACAGAAGCAGGTAATTGAGGGGAGGGAGAAAAGCCTCCTGGTGTCGGCAGCGGCCGGAAGCGGCAAGACCGCGGTGCTGGTTGAGCGGATCATCCAGATGATCACGGAGGGGGAGAACCCGAAGGACATAGACCGCCTGCTTGTCATGACTTTTACCCGGGCGGCAGCGGCGGAGATGCGGGAGCGGATCCAGGCGGCGATTGAGAAAAAACTGGAATCGGAGCCGGAAAATGAACATCTCCAGCAGCAGGCAGTTCTGGTTCAGTTTGCCCAGATCACGACGATCGACAGCTTCTGCCTGCATATCATGCGGGAACATTTTGACCGACTGGACATCGATCCGGCATTCCGGGTCGGCGATGAGGGCGAAATGCTTCTGATGCGCGCTGATGTGATGGATGGGCTGCTGGAAGATTATTACCGCGACGGCGGGAAACGGTATGAGGAGTTTGTGGACGCGTATGCGACGGGCAAGGCGGACGGTGGAATTGCCGAATATGTGATGCAGGTCTACAATTTTGCCCAGAGTAACCCGTGGCCGGATGCGTGGTATGAAAAATGCCGTGAGGAGCTGCTCTTGACCGAACAGGGAGAGCTGGAGCAGACGGAGTGGATGCAGTTCCTTTTGCGTGATATTGCATTGCAGGCGCAGGAGTGGAAAATACAGCTTCGGGAGGCGTGGGAGATCTGCCAGGAGACGGGGGGACCGATGCCGTACCTGCCGATGATCGAGGAAGATCTGCGCCATGCGGAGGCAGTCTGCGGGGCAGCCGGTTCGTTTGAAACGATCTCGGAGGCATTGGAACAATTTACATTTTCGCGTCTGGCGGCGATCCGCGGCAAAAACGGGGAGGTCGATACGGAGAAAAAGGCGCTTGTTTCCGACTGCCGCAGCCGGGTCAAAAAAGCAGTTGAAAAGTTAAAAGGAGAGTACCTGTTTGCCTCCCCGGAGCAGATGCTTACGGATATGGAAGCCGGAAAAGAGCGGATTTTGGAACTTTTGGAGCTGGCTCAGGAATTTGGACGGCGGTTTAGGGCGAAGAAGAAAGAGAAAAATGTGGTGGATTTTCATGATCTGGAACATTTTGCGCTGGAGATTCTGACAGAACCGGAGGCAGAATGTTCTGAGGCGGAGGAAACTTCAAGTGCAGAAGAAACCGATCAGATGCAAGGGAAAAATGCCTGGACAGTGCGCGTACCAGGCACAGTCGCGGATGAGCTCGCCGTGCAGTACGACGAAATTCTGGTGGACGAGTACCAGGACAGCAACCTGGTTCAGGAGACGCTGATCCAGTGCATCAGCGGTGAACGCTTTGACCGCCCGAATGTGTTTATGGTGGGCGATGTCAAGCAGAGTATCTATAAATTCCGCCTGGCGAGACCGGAATTATTTCTGGAAAAATACAGCACATACACGTCGGAGGAGAGCGCGCACCAGAAGATCGAGCTTCACCAGAACTTTCGAAGCCGGGATCACATACTGGAATCGATCAATGCGATTTTTTACCGTATCATGACGGAAAAGCTGGGAAATATATCCTATACGGAAGATGCGGCACTGCATCCGGGCGCGGCCTTTGAAGAGCGGGATGGCCTGGATGAGTTAAAGACGGAGCTTTTGCTGGTGGATTTGTCGGCGCAGCCGCAGAAAGAGACGGAATCCCCAGAGTTAGATGATGAGGCAGCCGATTACACCGCCAGAGAGCTGGAAGCGCGCATGATCGCCGGAAAGATCCGTGAGATGACGGATAAAGAACGGGGGATCACGATCTGGGATAAGGAGCTTGGCGCTTACCGTCGGGCGCAGTACGGGGATATTGTGATTCTGCTTCGAAGTGTCAGTGGATGGGCGGAAGAATTTATCGAGGTGCTGGCGACGCAGGGGATTCCGGCGGTCGCAGAGTCTCGGACGGGATATTTTAATACGCTGGAAGTCGAGACGGTGCTGAATCTTTTGGCAGTCATTGACAATCCGATGCAGGACATTCCCCTGGCGTCGGTGCTCAAATCGCCGTTTGGCGGCATTTCTGATGAGGAGATGGCGTGGATTGTGGCGGAACATAAGGCGGGCGTTGACCGGTCGCGGGATGCAGGGCTTTACCGGGCGGTTGTGGAGTATATGAATGAGGATGGACCGGTGAAGTCGAATGACGAAAGTGACGATTCGTCGATCGCGGATGCGTTTCGTTTTCAAAAAAATAAATTAATTCAAAAGAATAACCTGCGCCGAAAACTCCAAAAACTCTTTACTCTCCTGGATACATTCCGCCAGGAAGCTGTTTACCTGCCGATGCACGAGCTCCTCTACCGGATTTACGACAAAACGGGCTATTACCGCTATGTGTCGGCGCTTCCGGGCGGGGCGGGACGGCGCGGCAACCTGGATATGCTGGTGGAGAAAGCGGCAGCCTATGAGGCGACGAGCTACCGGGGTGTGTTCCATTTCATCCGGTATATTGAGAAGCTGAAAAAATACAATACAGATTTTGGTGAAGCGCCGGTGGCAGATTCCGAGGGAACGGTGGTGCGGATCATGAGCATCCACAAGAGCAAGGGACTGGAATTTCCGATCGTGTTTGTGGCTGGAATGGGAAAAAATTTTAACAAGCAGGATACGCGGGGGAAACTTCTGATCGACGCGGATCTGGGAATCGGAACCGACTATCTGGACAGCGAGAAGCGCATCAAGGGACCGACGCTCAAGAAAAATGTGATGAAACGCCGGATGGAACTGGAGGCGCTGGGCGAGGAACTGCGTGTTCTTTACGTAGCGCTGACGCGTGCGAAGGAAAAACTGATTCTGACGGCGTCCTCCCGGAAATTGGAGGATCGGATTGCGAAGTGGAGCGCAGTGGCAGCCGAACACGGGGCGATTCCGTATACGATTCTGACGCTGGCTTCCTCGTATCTGGATTGGATTTTGATGAGTATTCCGGAAAAAAATCCGTGGATTTCATATCAGATGGAAACGCTTTCCGACCAGATCGACCGTGAGATCGGCACGCAGATACGCCAGACGTTATCGAGAGAGTGGCTGCGGTGGCTGGCGGGGGAGGACAGCCATTTGTCGAATGACGAGAATCATTCAAACACGCAAAATCGGATCGAAAATATCAGGGAAATAGAATCGATCATCAGCAACAATTACCATTTCCAGTACCCATACCCGGACGATCTGAGTCTCAATACCAAGATGTCTGTTTCTGAACTTAAGAAAAAGGGCATGGAGGAAGAAGAGGAGGAGATGGTATTTCTGCCGACGCTGCCAGTGTTTATGGAGAAAGAGCAGGAAGAAAAAGGCGGCGCGACGCGCGGTACGGCGTACCACCGTGTGTTGCAGTTTTTGCCGTTTGAGCGGGCAATGTCGAGACAGGAGTTAAATGCATTTCCGGAGAAGCTGGCGGCTGAGGGGCGGATGGACGCCGAGGCGGCGGCGTTGGTGCGCGGCTCAGATCTGGCAAAACTGACAGCCAGTTCATTGGGAAAACGCATGCAGAGAGCGGCAGCAGCCGGGAAACTGTACCGGGAAAAACAGTTCGTCATCGGTATTCCGGCGCGCGAGATGGGCGAGTGGGATTCGGATGAGCGGATTCTGATACAGGGTATCATCGACGCCTTTTTTGAGGAGGACGGCAAGCTGGTTCTGGTGGATTATAAGACAGATTATGTGGAAAATTCAGACATTCTGATCCGCCGCTATGAGGCACAGGTGCGCTACTATACCCGCGCACTGGAACAGATAACAGGAAAAAGGGTGGCGGAGCGTTACCTGTATTCGTTCCGGTTTGGGGCGATTGAAGTGTAAGGCAGTGATTCTGGGTACAGATAGGCACGTTCGGAGCCGATCGTATTTCCAGTTAATACGCCGGGATATGCGGCGCAGGAGGCTCTGACGGAGTACCGGAGTTTTACGGATTATACGGATCAGGGCTTTGTTTAAAGGGTATCATCCGCCACCAGAACCGCTACCTGCGTCAGAAAATTCTCAGGATTTTTGTGCTGGGGCGGTCCCTCCAGATAGAGGTGGCGGGCGGTGCCCTTTAATGGAATCTGATATTTGTTTGCATACGCACAAAGATGCTTCACAATTACCGGAAGACCTTCATAGGCACCGTGATAAAAGATACAGAGCGCTTTCTGGCAGGGCAGGGTGACGAGATGTTCACCCAGGCTTTCCGGCGGGACGGCGATGCAGCAGGTAAAATCGCCCGGATTCGAAAGGTTGTATTCGGTGAAAAACATATGCTGGGTGGTGTCAGAACCATATTGGCGGATCGCCTTGATGAAGACGCCACGTAATTGCTCTTTCTTGTCTTCAAGTTCTGTCGAATGCAGATCCTGGCAGTAAACGGTCTGGGCGGGAAGTTCTATCTGTCGGATTTCAAAGTCATTGTGCCCTTTTGAATGTTCTTTTAATTTCTCAATATTCCGGCTGATCTCGTCACGCAGATCTTCCAGACGAGTGATCAGCGGCTCCAGATCCGTCGTGCCGTGATAATAGGCATAGATATCATCCAGCGACAGACCGAGATTCTGCAGAATGCGGATGCTCCGGATGCGCGAGACGGTGTCTGCTGTATAGTAACGGTTTCCATTGATACCGTCTCTCTGATCCGGCAGAATAAGACCCTTGTCTTCATAATTTAAAATCATGCGCCGGGTCACTTCCAACGCTTTGGCTGCCTCGCCGATCGAGAGCAGCCGTTTTTTATCGTGCGTCATAAAACCTCCTGTTAGATATCCATAAGATGCGCAATCATGTATATTTGTCATGTAGGATTCTGGTGCAATTTTTTACACTCATAGTTGTGTATAATTACATGAAAAATAAGTAAAAATTATATAAATTAGCTAAAAAGGGATTGTATCGTACATCAATGTACGGTATATAATCATTTTATTGAAAGCGGGATGCCGTGTCAAGTATTCCGCCGATGCAAAACACCACACAATTTGTCATACTATGCACGTTGAAAAGGAGTATCCGGGCAGGCAGGAGCATCAGACATTGGGGAGAATGAGTATTTTATATACAGAAAGATTTGATGGCTCATCTGCAAACATCTGCCCGGAGAAACATTTCAACCAAAACACCTTTATTGTATACCTATGATGCTGCGTTTTATCTGGAAAAATCAAGAAAGAATTGACATTTGAACGCCTTCCATATATGCTTGAACCAATATGATTTTCGATTTGACAGATGGGAAAATCAATGGAAAATCTAAGCAGATATGGGAGGCTTTTATGGATCAGGAAAATCAGACACCACACAAACGGCGTGTCAGATATAAAGGAAAATATCCAAAAAAATTTGAAGAAAAATATAAAGAACTGCAGCCGGAGAAGTATCAGGATACGATCCAGCACGTGATTCAGAAGGGAAATACACCAGCGGGCATGCATATTTCCATTATGGTGCAGGAGATTCTGGACTTTTTACAGATCCAGCCGGGGCAGGTCGGATTTGATGCGACGCTAGGATACGGCGGACATACGAAGGCGATGCTGGCCTGCCTGAAAGGGCAGGGACATATGTATGCGACCGATGTTGATCCGGAGGAATCCGCCAAGACGCGGAAACGCCTGGAAGAAGCGGGCTATGGCGAGGACATGCTTTCAATCCGTCTCCAGAACTTCTGTACAATCGATGAGATTGCCAAAGAAGCGGGTGGTTTTGATTTTATTTTAGCCGATCTGGGTGTGTCTTCGATGCAGATTGACAATCCGAAGCGAGGCTTTTCGTTCAAGGTAGATGGGCCGCTGGATCTGCGCCTGAATCAGGAAAAAGGCATCAGCGCCGCCGAGCGCCTTGACACGATCGAGCGTGAGGAGCTGGCGGGCATGCTGTACGAAAATTCAGACGAACCGTACTGCGAGGAGCTGGCAAAAGCGATCACGGATGAGATCCGCCGTGGAAACCGGATCGATACGACCACGAAACTCCGTGAAATCATTGAAAAAACATTGGATTTCCTTCCGGAAAAGGAGAAAAAGGAGACAGTCAAGAAGACCTGTCAGCGTGTTTTCCAGGCGCTCCGGATCGATGTAAACCAGGAATTTGAAGTGCTCTATGAGTTTATGGAGAAGCTTCCAAATGCGCTTCGACCGGGCGGACGGGCAGCGATCCTGACCTTCCATTCCGGAGAGGATAAACTGGTGAAAGCGGCGCTCAAAGAGGGATATCGCGCCGGTATCTATAAAGAATATTCCAAAGATGTGGTGCGCCCGTCTGCGCAGGAGTGCGTACAGAACCCGCGTGCCCGCTCAACGAAGATGCGCTGGGCGATCCGGGCGGACGAGTAAAAAGAATATAAAAGAAAATATATGAAAAAACAGGGCAGCTGTTCCGAGCAATATGGGAGCGGCTGTCCTGTTTTTATTGTGAAGATCAAAGAGAGTCCATGTGAAAAAATTTCGGGCGCAGTGATGTCCGGTTCTGCAAAAATCCGATTAAAAGAGCAAAAATGTTTTTTTAGCGAGATTTCTGTTTCCGGTGCGTATACTATAAGATTACTTTTCAGAAAATAGAAAAGTGGTCACAGTTGTGAAAGAAGAAACAGCTTCGAAAAAACAAATACGCGAGAAAGTTTCGTGAGAAAGAGAGGGAACGCATTGAAACAGGAAACACAAAATGAATTGGAACGATTTAGGGATTATTTGAGAGAACAGGAAAAAAGCAGCCATACGATCGAAAAATACTGCCGGGATGTGAGAAAGTTTTTGATGTTTGCGGGTGAAGAATGGGATAAAAACACAATTATATCGTTTAAGGAGTATCTGCAAGCCCATTATAAAACATCCAGCGCCAATTCGATGCTGGCATCTCTGAACAGCTACTTTCATTTTATCGGAAGACAGGAATACTGTGTCCGCACGTTCCGGGTGCAGAAGCGGATTTTCTGTGATGAGAGACGGGAAATGACGCGCAGCGATTACCAGAAGCTAGTTAAGGCGGCGCGGGGACGCGGCGATGAACGTCTCTGTGCGATTTTACAGACGATCGCGAGCACGGGCATACGAATCAGCGAGCTTTCATATATTACAGCGGAATCGCTGGCACAGGGGGAAGTAGTGATCGACTGTAAGGGAAAACAGCGGGTAATCCTGCTGCCGCAGTCACTGATGCTGTATCTGACGCAGTACTGCCGGAAGCAGCGGATTGTGAGAGGCAGTATCTTTGTCACAAGAAGCGGGCAGGCAGTCCGCAGACAGAATGTGTGGGCGGACATGAAATCCGTCTGCGCCGAAGCAGGTGTTCTTCCGAGCAAGGTATATCCGCACAATCTGCGCCATCTGTTTGCCAAGATATTTTACGAGCGCGATCACGATCTGGTCCGTCTGGCAGACTATCTGGGTCACAGCAGCGTGGAAACGACAAGACGTTATACGATCATCAGCAGCCGTGAAGCGTGCCGCAGACAGCTGGAATTAGGTTTGTTGATTGATAGGGAAAATTGACGAAAAACATAATGGGAATTATGTCATGAAATGAAAAAAATCTGCATACATATCTAAATATATGATTTTATTATCAAGTTTATCACTTCTGAGAAAAAATTTCAACATACAAAGGTGTTAAAAACAATATCTGAAATAGCACAGTATTACTGGGCACATGCGTGAACAGTAACAGATATTGTATCAAAAAATTGGAAAATCTGACAAAAACCTTGCAAATCAAAGAAAAAATGAAATAGGCGGATATGACATAATTCCCATTATGTCAACCGGGGAGGTGAAGTATGTGAGAGAAGATCTGACGGGGCGCCGGTATGGACGCCTGACCGTCTGCCGGGAGATAAAACAGGCAGAAAAAAGCCGCCGCCATTACTGGCTGTGCCGGTGCGACTGCGGGAAAGAAAAAACCGTGGAGGAGTCCCATCTGAAAACAGGGCATACGAAAAGCTGCGGGTGCTATCGGAAGGAGCTTCCGTCCAGTCGGCGGATCGATCTGACAGGGCGTCAGTTCGGGCGTTTGAAAGTGCTTGAAGAGGCGGATAATTCCAACCGGACAGGCGAATATTGGAAATGTGTCTGTAGCTGCGGACGCCTGATTGAGGCATCCAAAGAAAGCCTGTGCGCGGGAAAAACCAAGAGCTGTGGCTGCCTGCAGGCGGAGACACGGAAGGAAAACATGAAAAAAGCGATTCATTTTGTAGGCGGAACCTGCCTGGAACGGATCGCCAACCAGAAAAATACGGCAAATAATACAAGCGGCTACCGATGCGTCTACCAGCGGGAAAATTCCCGGTGGCGGGCAGCGATCGGCTTTCAGGGAAAAGTGTACAACCTTGGAACCTTCGTAAATCTTGAGGATGCGGTGGCAGCGCGGAAAAAAGCAGAAGAGGAACTGTACGAGCCATTTTTGCGGGAGCATGGCGTGAAAGAGGTGCAGAAGGGAGGTATTTAAATCCGCATAAGGGGGACCTATGTTGATGATAGATAAGACAGGAGGCAAAAAGAATGAAAAAAGCGAAGAAAAAGGGGAAAAGTTACAGTCAAGGTTGGTTTGAACGTCAGTCAAGGCGTTTCATGTCAGTGCTTTTGTGCAGCAGTATGTTGAGCACAAGCGTGGCAAATACAGCCGCATTTGCAGCTGCCACATCCGAAGGAGGGGATGAAAGACAGGAATTTTCATTGGAAAAAGAAGACCTCAGGCAGGCAATCCGGGATGCTGCTAAAAAAGGGAAGACAGTAAAAGAGGATGCGTTTACGTTTTCCGGCGATGAGGCAGAAACCTACGAGGGACTGTTTGAAGAAGGAAATCTATATGAACTGCATCCAGATTTCGAGAAGAAAAACGACCGGCTTACTTTGAAAATGTATGCCCGCTTAGAGGATGAAGATGACATGGATCAGTATACGATCAGCGGAAATGAAGAAATTATTTTCCTGATGACCAATTCTTCTTCAAAAGAGCGCACCGGACGGATTCTGGTGGATGGAAGAGCCAGTGCATGGATGACGGTTGCGCCATTTGGTGAAGTAAAAAAGCAGGTTGGGCTGGAGACAGAGGAAGCGGTTCTGGTCGAGATAGAAAATGAGGTAAAAGAACCGGAAAGTGCAGTTCCGGCAGGAAGTGAAGATATCACAGAAGAGGATACGGCTCTGGAGGACGATGTAAAAGAGCAGGAAAATGCTTCAGATGCAGGTAACAATCAAATAAAAGAAGAATCGGAAGCAGCGGATGACAAGAAAGATTTATCGGAGCTGGATTCTGAGAACGAGAATGAAAAAGCAGACATGGATGCGTCCGAAACAGATACATCCGACGCAAATACATCCGATGCAGATACATCTGGTGCAGATACATCCGATGCAGATACATCGGATTCAGAAAATGACAGCGCCCAGGACGAAGATTCAGTTCAGGTATCACGTTCGGCTCATTTTTCGATGTTTTTGACTTCAGCTGCAATGGCATCTCCGTCTGATGCAAAAGAAGAAGAGAACGAGAACGATGAAAACGAAAAAAATAAGGCGATTGTAGGCGACGAAGCAGAAGAAGACAATTTCGAACGCATTCTGGGGGATTCATATGAAACGGTAGGCATTAAGAATGCATCCGCAGCCGCATTTGTAACTTCCGCGATGGAGCTTGGTCTGACAGACGTAGCTGTTTTGTCGGCAGTGGAAGTGGAAGAAATTCCACACTGGCAGATTTCGAAGTCTAAAAAAGCTACCAATCTGGACGAAAATTTTGAATCCCAGGTAACACTTTCCCTTCCGTCAGCGGAGGAAAAACTGGAAAATGACATTGTGTTTGTGCTGGATAAATCTACCAGCGTGCAGCTGGAAAATGAGGCGTTAGAGATGCTTAAGGAGCTGCAGGCGCAGGCAAAGGAAAATGGCGCAAAATAAAGGTTGGAGTCGTTATTTTCAATAAAGAAGCGCACAAGTCTGACTTTATGGATTTGGAAACCCAGTATGATGCGATTGAGGCAGCGATCCGTGAGAATATTAGCAGCGGAACGAATCTTTCGGCTGGAATCCTTGCAGGCAAGAAAATGCTGGATGAGGATACGCAGGTGGCAGCAGGAAGAAAGAGCCTGGTGCTTTTAAGCGATGGCATTACCTATATTTTCGGGGAAAAACCGACGGCGGTTGCCTGGGGATTTGAGAATGATGGTTCAGAACATTCCTGGGCGGGACCGGATCACTGGAGTCTTAAATATGGGAATAATGAAGCATTATCGAAGAATGAGTGGAACGAGCGCCTGGGTACAATCAAAGCACAGATGGATAATCAGGGCGATGAATTTGACCATTCATATGAGCAAGGAGAGTTAAAGCCATGTACCCCACCTGATGAAGGAAAAAAATATGCCAATAGCGTTGATAAAGCACTCTATCTTTCCTATGAGACATATCTGGAAGCGGCGAAGGAACAGTATCACTGCTATGCGATGCCGATTGGTTCATCTGCTGGTGAAAGCTATCCATGGGGACCGAGCTTTGTGAAATATCTGGCAGACGGAAAAACGGTAAGTTTTGAAGATATCAAAAATGATATCCTTTATGCCGTCGATCGGGACTCGACTGTGGAAGATTATATGGGTTGGGTCAAGGATGATTACAATTTTGACTTAAAGAGCATCGACCGTCTGACCGTTGGCGGCAGGGAGCTTTCTAAATGGGAAGATGGAAATACCGTTTATTTTGGAAATGAAGACGTGAATGCAGCTCAGTATCGTTTTAAGGTGGAATACGATCCGTCGGATAAGGAAGGCGGAGAACATTTCATCTGGACGATGAATGAGGCGGTAAAAAATAATGAACCGGTGCAGCTGACCTATACGGTAAAACTGGTAAATCCGAAGAACAATCCAGGAGAATCGTATGGACGGTACGATGAAGACGGAAGTGAAGAGTATGATGGACTTTATACGAACCAGAAAGCAGTGCTGCATCCGGTTGGAAGCGATCAGGAAAAAGGAAAAACGGAAGTATTTTCGAAACCGACTGTATCATATACGATTCCGGGAGGAGAACTTCCGACGATTCCAGAGGGAGGAACTTCTAAATCGAAGACAGCGGAACAGCTGGATGAAAATTTTAAGTCTCAAGTGGCTTTGTCTTTGCCGTCAGCGGAGGAGCAGCTGGTAAGTGATGTGGTGCTTGTCTTAGATAAATCAACCAGCATGGGACTGAAAGAGAAGGCGTTGGAAATGCTTCAGAACCTCAAGAAAGAAGTGCAGGAAAAGGGAGCAAAGGTCAAAGTGGGAGTAGTGCTCTTTAACAAGGAAGCGCATACGGATGGATTTATGGATTTGGAGACCCAATATGAGGCGATTGAAGCAGCCATTTGTCAGGAAATTAAGAGTGGAACCAATCTTCACGCAGGTATTTTAGCGGGTAAATCGATGTTAGACCAGGATACAGGAGTGGCAGATGAACGCAAGACACTGGTAGTTGTCAGTGATGGTATTACCTATATGTTTAATGAGAATCCGACGGCGGTTGCCTGGGGATTTATGGCAGATTCTCCGAAACATTTTGCAGGACCGGATAACTGGAAATCCAAGTATGGAAATAATCAGGCACCGACGGACTGGAATGCATGGCTGACCGGCATAGGAGCCAGACTTTCAGAGCAGAAGGATACACACGACTATCCATATGGAACGGAACCGGATGCATCGCTTATTACACCGGTGGAGGAAGCAGGAAATTATGTGAATTCGATCGATAAGGCATTATATCTTTCCTACGAGGCGTATGCACAGGCAGCTTCGGAAGGATATCACTGCTATGCGATGCCGATTACGCCGCCCGGAACGGCAAGTAACTATGAGTGGGGAATGAGTTTCATGCGGTACCTCGCGAATGGAAAGCAGGTTTCATTTGACAGTATAGAAAATGATATTTTGTATGCCGTTGATAAAGGTTCTGTTGTGAAAGATTATATGGGCTATGTGAAAGAGGATTATAACTTTGATTTCGATCACTTAGACCAGCTGACAGTAGGGGGAAAAGCGCTTTCTATGTATCAGGAGGGCAACACCTGGTATTTTGGAGACGGAGAACCGGGACCGCAGAATTACCGTTTTAAAGTGGTATATGACGCGGGAAATAAGGCAGAGACAGAGATGTTTACCTGGTATATAGAAGAACCAGTTTCAAACTTTGCACCGGTGCAGCTTACCTATACCGTAAAACTGATAAACCCAAAGACGGCGGATGGAACCTATGGAAAATATGATCGGGACGGCAGCCAGCACTATGAAGGGCTTTATACCAATCAGGAGGCGGTTCTGTATCCGGTAGACAGCCGTGGAAATGAGTATCGGTCAGAGGAATTTGCGAAGCCGACCGTATCATATGTGGTAGAACATGGAACCCCGGAACCGGGACCTGATCCTACTCCGACCCCGAATCCAGACAATAACGGAGGCGGAAGCCACGGCGGTCACGGCGGTGGAAGTAGTTCTGGCAGTAAAAAGTCTTCGACCACAACCGCGTCGGGACCGGCAGCCCAGCCGACGGAACCGGTTACGCCGGTTGTACCAGAACCTCAGCCGGTTGTACCGGCAGAAGGACTTCCGAAGACCGGAGATACGGATCAGATGGATGTGCCGATGGCTCTGCTGGCAATTGGAATGATGGCAGCAGCTTATGTATTAATGACGGGCAGAAAAAAGACGGAAGAGTAAGACAAGACATAGAAAAATAAAAATTGCCCGGTTATAAGAGCAGGTTTTTAGGGCGGCGCCAGAAATAATGGCGCTGTCCTAAAACTATGCTGTTATCTGTTTCGTTTTGTATGCAAATTTATACATCATTTATAAAAATATATAATTTGCTTAATAAATAAAGGCGCAGAACGTTTCACGGGCAAAGATGGAGGGATCGATGCAAAAGTGGACACGGAAAGCAGCGGCTGTGATAGCGGTCATCTGTCTGGCGTTCGGTACAGCGGGGGTGGCAATGCATAAATGGGATGAAATGCGTCAGGAGAAGGCGCATGAAGAGCTGACCGCTCAGGTTGTGGGAATGTCGGAAGCAGGGACGACAGGAGAAACAATGCCGGAGAAAAAAGTGCCAGAAGTGGAAAATGAGATAGGTGAGACGAATGCAATAAAGGAGACAGAATATGTGTCAGCAATTGATTTTTCAGCGCTGGATTCCCAGAATCCGGACGTCGTTGCCTGGATTCAGATTCCGGGAACTCAGATCAATTATCCAGTGGTTCAGGGGAAGGACAATGATTATTACCTGCACCGTGACTTGAACGGGCAGAAGAGTACGGCGGG
>OHVK01000432.1_pt1 | contig 18081 bp, 12 predicted proteins | sample 1579411 | NCBI WGS metagenome assembly OHVK01 (sample SAMEA3882524, study PRJEB24775) | human gut metagenome | biome: human-associated habitat; feature: intestine environment; material: feces | place: Netherlands | collected 2009/2010 | reverse complement strand
GAGGAAATCCGTGGGACAGAGAATACCGGAAAAAGAAATCGCTAACTTCCAGTTTTACGAACTAAATTGTAACAAAATAAAAAGTCGTTTAAAGCTGCCGATTAGCACACAACAGCTTTTTGGGATGATGGTTGTGTTTGCGGCTTACCAGCGATAAACCGTCAACGTATTGATTTCACTTTAACGGCTGACGCAAACGCAAAGAGCACCTCTATACTCAATTGAGTGCAGAGGTGCTCTTGTTATTTATCATATTCGAAAAGCTAATACAGAGCTTTTGTCGGGCATACCTGGTATTAGTACGCATTTTCTTCAAAGTAGGTGTAGATTTTTCTCGAAACATAGCTTACCAGATAAGCAATAAAAGGCATCAAAGGCATCAATGAATCCCATCATGTATGTAAGGCGTTCTTTTGACGTTAGGTAGAAGTTCTCCGTCTTTAGGTACTTTGTACGGGGAGACTGTCCAAACGCCTTGTAAAGCCCCTTATCGCTTTCTAAGAGTATTCTAAGACCATCATGGTACTGCTCATAGTTTTCAAACGGTCGAGGGATTCTCAAAGTATTCGACCAAGTTCGCAGCACCCGACCGGATGCAAAGAGACGAGCGGTTTTCCATGTTACCAAGACGGAAAAAGAAATCGAAGCAAAGACGGACAGAATCTATGTAGCGCCGGAAGTCATTTTCATGCTCCGTGATTACAAGCTTGTTCAAAATCAGCATAAACAGCTTGCAGGAAACAGCTACATTGATGATGATTTGATATTTGATCATGAGGATGGTACGCATATCAGTTCACAATACGCCGATGATATGTTCCGTTCACTCTATGAGCCTTTAGGACTTCCAAAAGTAGACCTGTATAGCCTAAGGCATTTCTCAATCACAAAAAAACTTGATTATAACAGGCATGACTATGTGAGCTTGGCTAAGGATACCGCCCATCGTCAGTTGAGTACGATACAGGACTATTACGAAACGCCGGAGGACAGCGTAAGAATTGATACAGCGAAAGCGATTGGAAAGTTCCTTAGTCGCTCTGGCAAAGCGGATTCTGAATCTAAAGTGACAATCTCTCTGGCAGATGAAGATTTTGCAAAAAAGCTTGAGGAAGTGGCTTCTGATTCAGCCGGAAAACAGATGCTTGAGTTTGCCATCGCCATGTACGAAAAGAATAATTCGGGCAAATAAAGGTCATCCGACACCAACCGTATTTAACGCCGCTAATCACCTAAAAATTCGGCTACTGTACAAAACCACTGAATTTACTGTATAATATAAGCGATACGAAACACCCGAACCATGATTCCCTTGCAGCAATAAAAGAGAAAAACCTCTCCAAGCGAAGCTTGATTATTTTTTCTTTTACTGCTCAATAAAAAAGCCGAAAACCCTTGAAAACAAAGGTTTTCGGCGTTATTATCTGGCGCGCCAAAAGGGATTCGAACCCCCGGCCTTCCCCTTAGGAGGGGGACGCTCTATCCAACTGAGCTATTGGCGCGTATATCAAATGAAATTGTAAATAGTGAGGATTGAACAACCACTTAGGGAGTGTGTGCTCTATCCAACTGAGCAGAAGGACAGCATGGTCGGAGAGTTCTCCGACCTATATTCCAATCTATATTGTAACGGGAAAGGAATTTTCTGTCAATCCTCAGAAATCACTGCAAACGTTCTTCGATGAGCGCAGCAAGCTTTCTTGCCTCTGCATCCATTTTTTTAATATCTGTCCCTTCAATCATCACGCGTACCAGTGGCTCTGTGCCGGAGGTACGAATCAGCACGCGTCCGTCCTGTGCGAATTTTTCCTCCAGCTCCGCAATCCCTCTGCGTACCACATCATCCTCCATGTAGCTGTTTTTCTTTGCATTATTCACGCGCGCATTGACCAGAACCTGTGGCATGGTCTGCATAATGCCTGCCAACTCGGATGCCTTCTTGCCGCTGCGTTTCAGTACGGAAAGCAGTTGAATGGCAGTCAGCGTGCCATCGCCCGTAGTGTTGTGGTCAAGGAAGATAACATGACCGCTCTGCTCGCCGCCGATGTTGTAGCCATCCGCAAGCATCCGTTCCAAAACGTATCTGTCCCCGACGGAGGTCTGCAAAATATGGATATCCTTTTCCTTGCCCATCATCGTCAGCCCAAGGTTGGACATCACCGTCCCAACAATCGTATCCTTCGCCAATGCGCCTCTTTCCTTCATATCCAGACCGCAAATGGCAAGAATCTTATCCCCGTCGATTAGGTTGCCCTTTTCATCCACAGCCAGACAGCGGTCAGCGTCCCCGTCAAAGGCGAAGCCGATATCTGCGCCGTTTTTCACAACCATTTCTTTCAAATCATCCATGTGGGTGGAGCCGCATTTATCATTGATATTTGTGCCGTCAGGCTCATTATGGATGATGCACAGGCTTGCGCCCAAATCAAGCATGGCAATGGGAGCCGCTTTGTAGGCTGCCCCGTTTGCGCAGTCCAATGCAACCTTGATGCCGTCAAATTTTTCGGTGGTTGTCCGTGTCAGAAATGCAATATAATCATCTAATGCATCCTCGGCATATTCCTTCGTGCCAAGCCCAATGCCGGTAGGACTGGGCAGAATTTCCGGATGACTCATGATAATGTTTTCGATTTCATCCTCCAGTGCATCGCTCAGCTTATAGCCCTGATTGTTGAAGAATTTAATCCCGTTATATTCCACAGGGTTATGGGATGCGGAAATCATAACACCTGCATCCAGTCTGTATTTTCTTACCAGATACGCAACCGCAGGCGTGGGGATCACCCCTGCCACAACTGCGTGCGCGCCGACAGAGCAGATGCCGGAAACCAGTGCGCTTTCCAGCATATCCCCACTGATACGGGTATCCATAGCAACCAGAATACGGGGGGCGTGCTTTGTTTCCTTTGTCAGCACATACGCACCGGCTCTGCCTAAGCGGAACGCCAGCTCGCCTGTCAATTCTGTGTTTGCAACACCTCTTACGCCATCTGTACCAAATAATCTAGCCATTTTTCTTCCTCCAAAACCTTATTCGTTTGCCGATGCACTGCCGTCACCGGAAACGGTTACATCAATATAAACAGGGCTTGCGTTCAAGCCGTTGGGCAAATCCAGATGCACCAGAACTCGATGCGTCCCTTCGGACATGCCGTTTACATGCACACTGCCATTCAGATCCTCTGCGCGCAGTCCGTTCAGGCTGCTGCTGTCGCCTGTAACGGTGACATGTGCCGTCCCGAAGGAGTAGGTCTTGCCGTCCTCCTGCCCCAGAATGGTTAAACGGGATTCGTCCAGTGTGAACTGCTTTCCTTTCTGCGCCGTCTCGATGGCAACCGTTACCTGTACGCTGCTGCGGTTGTCATCATTTAAGGAAATGCCGTCCGGCAGATAATTTTCCAGATTGAATGTCTTTGTCACTGCGGCAGTGCGCCCCGAAACGTCAATGCTGTCCAGATGAATGGAAAGCAGGGCATCCAAATCCTCTTTAGAGCCTGTCACCTCTGCATATTTCGGCGAGCAGGAAACCGTGCCGACCTGATAGCCGTTTGCAGGCGTGCCTGTGATATCCACCTGAATCGGCACCTGCTTTGCATCATGTACCGCATAGGAAACCGTTACCTCGCGGATGTTCAGCGAAACGCCCGTTACCTCTGCGCCATGGTAATCATAGCAGGCAAGCTTTGCGTGAATATCTGTATTTTCTTCCAGCTCCTCCGCGTTGATGATTGCCTTTACCTTCGCAACCTGCCGCACCAGAGATACGGGACCGGAAACGGTTACGGTCTCTGCGCTCAGAACAGGGTCGGAAAGGGTAATGTCACTGTCGGGCTTGCCGTTTAATTCTACCTCAATGGGAAATTCCTTTGTTCGCAGGGTTTCCACCTGTGCCTCCACAACGGCAGGTGCCTTGCTGCTGATGGCATAGGCTGTACCGCCCTGATCAATGGAAACATTGACGGGCAGCGCAACGGAATCCCCGTTCACTGCATAAGCCAGCTCGGATAAATCCACCGAGGCGGTAATCCAGTCGGGGTTCTGGCTCAGTCTGTCCAGTGCGGTTCGCTGTGCCTTCACCTTTACGGTAATTTTTGTGTTTTTCAGCTCCTCTGCGTTGCCGACGGTCAGCCCGCGGGAGGTCAGTGTATCCATATTTTCCAAGGTTAAAGGTCTGCTGTAGCTGCGCGTATCCACAGGCTGCGTGATGTTGATTACCATAAACCACATGGTCGCGGCAATGGCAATGGAAAGCAGCTTCCAGCCAAGATCCTTCGTCAGTAATTCCTGAAATTTTTTCATTCTTTCTCCTGCCGTCCTTTCCAAATGGTTGCAAATGTCTTCTTGCTGCCTTCCTTGCGCGGCTGAGAAATCATATTTTTCAGCTGCTCAGGGGAGAGGTCACGGTAAAGCACGCCGCCCCTTGCCAGAGAGATGGCGCCGGTTTCCTCGGAAACCACAATAACATACGCATCGGAAACCTCGCTTGCGCCGATAGCGGCTCTGTGCCTTGTGCCAAGCTCCATGCTGACCTCGTTGCTGTCCGTCAGGGGCAGAAAGCATGTAGCGGCGGCTACGCGGTTGCGCCGCACAATCACTGCGCCGTCATGCAGTGGTGTATTGTGTTCAAAAATATTGATGAGCAGCTGACTGGAAACGATGGCATCCACAGGAATCCCCGTGCGTTCAAAGTCTCCAAGAGGAACCTTCTGCTCAATCAGGATTAAGGCACCTGTTTTCACAGAACCCATTTTTTCAGCAGCCTTCACAATTTCATCCACGGTTCGTTGTGCAGCTTTATCATCGGTTTCTTCAGAGCTTCTGGCGAAGGCGGTGAAGAATTTTCCTTTGCCCAGCTGCTCCAGTGCCTTTCGCAGCTCCGGCTGGAATACAACGATAACCGCAATGATGCCGACGGAAATGGTGTTGGAAAGAATCCAAAGAATCGTATTCAGCTTTAAGAGCATGGCAACCGCCGCAAGGGCGAAAATAACCAGAATCCCCTTGAACAGCACCCACGCGCGTGTTTCCTTGATCCAGAATATGATTTTATAAATAATATAGGCAACAATGAGGATATCCAGAATATCGGAAATGCCGAGGGATGGCCTTGCGAATTCTGTGATTCCGAGGTTGTCGAAAATGTTTTTGAAAACTTCCATCGTTCACACCCTGTCTATGCTTGTTTTCTCTGTCATGAAATGGTAAGATGTACTTCGTTCGGTACATCAATATGGGCGCAGAAGCCCAATATTTTTCATTATAGCATAAACTATGACAAAGTAACATGAAAAGATGCGGAAAAAATGAAACTTCTTTTCCTATTTTTCCTATGAAAATAGAATGTATATGATTTTTCTATCGGTTTGCTAAAAATATCGAATTGATGTAAAATTCCTGAAAATCATTTCCATGTTTTGGTTGTTTTTGTTTTTGTACAAAAGGCAGAAGGGATTGACTTTGTTTATTTTTTGTGTTTTAATAACGGTATGAAGGAATATTTTTGATATTTTGCCAAAATAAAAGAAAATTCCTTTATTGTTGTCTGACACTAATGCACGTATTCATTTTATATTCTTAAGGAGGAAGATCCAATGGCAGTTAAATTTGCAAACAGAATGAATCTGTTAAAAGGTTCCGAAATCAGAGCTTTGTTGGCACTGACAGCAAAACCCGAAGTTATCTCTTTCGCAGGCGGTATGCCCGCACCCGAGCTGTTCCCTACAGAAGGCGTTAAGGAAGCGGCTTGTAAGGTAATGGATAATATGGGTAGAGTTGCGCTGCAGTACACAGGTACAGACGGTTTTGCATCCCTGCGTGAAAAAATCGTTGCAAGAATGGCAGCGAAAAACGATATCCATGTAAGCATCGATGATATCCTGATTACAAGCGGTTCTCAGCAGGGTCTGGATTTCTCCGCTCGTGTATTCCTGAACCCCGGCGATGTTGTTCTGGTAGAAAGCCCCTCTTATCTGGGTGCAATCAATGCGTTCAAGGCTTGTGAACCTACTTTCGTAGAAGTTCCTACAGATGATGCAGGCATGATTCCCGAAGAGCTGGATAAGATTCTGGCTACAACAGAAAACGTAAAAATGATTTACGTTATCCCCGATTTCCAGAACCCTACAGGCAAAACATGGACTCTGGAAAGAAGACAGAAATTCATGGAACTGATCAACAAATACGAAATTCCCGTTATCGAAGATAACCCTTACGGCGAACTGCGTTTTGAAGGCGAATTCCTGCCCTCCTTGAAATCCATGGATACAAAGGATTTGGTAATCTTCTTGGGTACAATGTCCAAGATTTTCGCTCCCGGTCTGCGTATCGGTTGGGTTTGCTCCACAAACGCAGAAATTCTGGGCAAATACAACTTCATCAAACAGGGTGCTGACCTGCAGTCCTCCACAATCGACCAGCTGATTACAAATCAGTTCTTGGAGGATAACGATTTGGATGCACACGTTGAAAAAATCAAAGCAGTTTACGTTAAGAGACGTGACGCAATGCTGAAAACAATGGAAGAAACCTTCCCGAAGGAAGTAAAATTCACACATCCCGAAGGTGGTCTGTTCACATGGTGCGTACTGCCCGAATACATGGACGCAAAGGTTATCGCGCCTCAGTGTCTGGAAAAGAACGTTGCTTACGTTCCCGGCGGCAGCTTCTTCCCTAACGGCGGTAAGGAAAACCACTTCCGTCTGAACTACTCCTGCATGCCTGAAGACAAGATTGTTGAAGGTATCACAAAGATTGCAGAGGTTCTGAAAGCAAACCTGAAATAATTAAGTCGAAATTAGGATTTCGACTGCTCAAGCCCTCCTTTTTGGAGGGCTTTTTTATGCCGAAATTGACAGTCTGTTTCAATGAGAATATAATGGATACAGTATGAAAAAGGGTGGACAGAGGATAGACAAAGTGGACAGAGTGGACAGGTAAAAAACACGAAAAAATTGCGAAAGCGGACAGGCAAAGGGTGGACGGAAGAAAGGAAAATTCCAATGGCAAAAGAGAATTTGTCCATACAGATAGAATACGAAAAAAAAGAGGGCGGCGTGGTGCTGAAAAAGCTGCATGGCCGCTGTGCGGAGCTGCATGTTCCTGCCAAGATTGACGGACTGCCCGTCATTGCGGTTGCCGAAAGGGCATTTGCAGCAGAAAAGGAGGCACCCCATGCGGAAATCGGCGAGGACGGCGGTTTCCAAGCGGATGTTCGATGGCTGCGGGGCGCTGCAGGAAATTTCCCTGCCGAGGGCGGTCAGAAGCATCGGGGATTATGCGTTTTACGGCTGTGAACGGCTGAAGGAGCTTCGCCTGCCGGAGGGCGTGGAAAGCATCGGGCGGTATGCCTTTTATAACTGCCGCAGGATGGAGAAAATCAATATCCCGCTGGCGGCAAGGGAATTAAATACGGGACTGTTTCTGAACTGCGACAGTCTGAAACACCTTTCCTTCGGGCGTTGCAGACATATCTCCGATTTGATTTCGGGGCTGAACCATGAATTGCAGCTGTCGATTGATTTCCCCATCGAGGGCGGCGAAACGAAGCACGCAGAGCTGGTACTGCCCGATTTTCAGTATGAATATATTGAGGATACGCCGGCAAGGCTGTTCCATCAGGTGAATTACGGCACGGGGCATATTTTCCGCCAGTGCATCGGAAATTCCGAGATTGATTTCCGCCGTTATGATGAGATTTTCTATCTGACGAAGCGCGAGGATGCCGCGGAAACGGTGCTTTTGCTTGCCATGAGCCGCCTGCGGTATCCGTATCGCTTGCAGGAGAAGCATAGGGAGGTCTACCTTGATTATCTGCGGGAGCATCTGCTCTGGGCGGCGGCGTATTTCATGGAGCAGAAGGAGGGGGAAACCCTGCGGCTGTTCGCGGATTGGGGACTGCTGACGGCGGAAACCACACCCGAATTGATTGCCCTTGCGCAGAAAAAGGGGCAGACAGCGGTTCTCAGCTTTTTGATGGATTATCAGCATAGGCATTTTGCCACAACAAGGAAAAAGAAAACATTCGAGTTATGATTTTTTATGGGGTTCCACCCCAAACCCCGGCAGGGGAATGATTCCCCTGCACCCCCATTTGCAGAACCATGAATATGGTTCTGCGGTATCGGGTCGAGGGGGTGCCCCCCTCGTGGGAGTTTGAGGGTGAAACCCTCAAGGTTTTAAGGTTTTAGAAAGAAGGTGAGAAGGCATGAACGAAACACATCAAAACCTCATCCGTATCGGTACGGATATTTTAAGCGCATCGCGTAACGAGCTTTACCTTTCCATGCGCTTTCTTGATTTGGCACTCAGCGGTCTTAGGTACGAAATGAACCTTTCCTCCCTGTACGTCGGGACAGACGGCGAAAAGATACTGTTTAACCCGCGCTACCTCGTACAGCGCTATCTGAGCGACCGCGTGCTTGTCAATCGCGCCTATCTGCACATGGTTCTGCATTGCCTGTTCCGCCATCCCTTCCATCTGAACCATCGGGATGAGGAGCTCTGGCACCTCGCCTGCGATATCGCGGTGGAATCTATCGTGGATTCGCTGTCTGTGAAGGCGGTGCGGCTCGTTGTCTCCGATAAACGAAACGAAATGTACGATATGCTCCGCAGAGAATTGAAGGTGCTTTCCGCCGAGGGTATTTATCGCGTGCTGGAAGAAAAAAAACTTTCCTTGCAGGAATTCGGTAAGCTACAGCTGGAATTTTGGGTAGACGACCATGTCTTCTGGGAGCATCAGAAGGATGACGAGGACGAGAATAACAAGGACGGAGATAACCAAGATAACAGCAACGACCAACAGCAGGAGCAGGAGGAACAGGACGAAAAGCAGCAGCAGCTGGAGGAAAAATGGACAGAAATCGGGGAAAAGACCGAAACTAACCTCGAAACCTTCTCCAAGGATATGGGCGCAGAGGCAGGGGAGCTCCTGCAATATCTGAAGGTCGAGAACAGGGAACGCTACGATTATCGGCAGTTTTTGCAGAAATTCGTGACGCTCAAGGAGGATATGCGCGTGGATGATGATGCCTTCGATTTTATCTTCTATACCTATGGCTTGCAGATGTACGGCAATCTGCCGTTGATTGAAGCACTGGAATATAAGGAAGTGAAGAAGGTGGAGGAACTGGTGATTGCCATTGATACCTCTGAATCCTGCGAGGGGGAAACGGTGAAGCGGTTCTTAGAGGAAACCTACGCGATTCTTTCAAGCAGTGAAAGCTTTTTCCATAAAATGAACGTGCATATCATACAGTGCGATGCGGCGGTGCAGATGGATAAAAAGATCACCTCCAAGGAAGAACTGGCGCAGTTTATGGAGGACTTTGAGCTGAGAGGGAGCGGCGGTACGGATTTCCGCCCTGTGTTCCAATATGTTGATCAATTGATTGCCGAAAGGGCGTTTCAGAACCTAAAGGGTCTGATTTATTTCACAGACGGCTATGGCACCTTCCCGAAGCGCCGACCGCCCTATGATGCCGCATTTGTGTTCTATCATGAGGATTATACGGATGTCGGCGTGCCGCCATGGGCGATGAAGCTGATACTGGGGAAAGAGGATTTGTCCTTGGGACTGCCGTCTCATGGGCGTTAGGAGGATAGCATGAATATTAAAAAAGCGAAGGAAGAAATCAAATATGCCATTCAGGCGTATCTGGCGAAGGACGAGTTTGGGGAATACCGTATTCCGGCGGTCAGACAAAGACCCGTTCTGCTGATGGGCGCGCCCGGTATCGGGAAAACCGCTGTGATGGAGCAGGTAGCGAGGGAGTGCGGCGTGGCGTTGGTGTCTTATAGCATTACCCACCATACCCGCCAGTCTGCCATTGGCCTGCCCTTCATCAGCAAGAAGGAATACGGCGGAAAGGAATACACCGTAACGGAATACACCATGAGCGAAATTATCGCATCGGTTTATGATAAAATGGAGGAAACCGGTTTACAGGAGGGGATTTTGTTTATTGATGAAATCAACTGTGCCTCCGAAACGCTTGCGCCTGCCATGCTCCAATTTTTGCAGTGCAAGACCTTTGGGGCGCATAAGGTGCCGGAGGGCTGGCTGATTGCCGCAGCAGGCAATCCTCCCGAATACAACAAAAGCGTGCGTGAATTTGACGTGGTAACGCTTGACCGTGTGAAGAAAATCGACGTAGAGCCTGATTTTTCCGTCTGGAAGGAATATGCCTATCAGCAGGGCATCCATGGGGCGATTCTGTCCTATCTGGAAATTCGCAAGGATCATTTTTATGCCATGGAGACAACGGTGGATGGCAAGCGGTTTGTGACGGCGAGAGGATGGGAGGATCTTTCTACCATCCTGAAGGTGTATGAGGATATGAATCTGCCGGTAGAGGAGGGGCTGATTTATCAGTACTTGCAGCACCGCAGGATTGCAAAGGATTTTGCGAATTATCTGGATTTGTACCGCAAATATCGCACCGATTACCGCGTGGACGACATTTTGCAGGGGAAATATACCAAGCAGGCGGTGACAAAGCTGCAGGATGCACCGTTTGACGAGCGGCTGAGCGTGATGGGACTTTTGCTGAGCAGGCTTTCCGAGGGCTTCCGTGGGGCATACGAGGCGGATTTGACCGTAACGGGACTGCATGGGGCACTGCTGGAGCTGAAGGAGAGGTTCAACAGCCCCTATTGCAAGGAAACGCCATGGGAGAACCTCTTTACGGGACTGGTGGAGGAAAGAGAAGCCGCCTTTGCGAAGGAACGGAAGGCGGGACTTCTGGAGAAAACGGCGGAGCATGCCTGCTTGAAGGAACTGGAGCGGCTGCAGTTCTTCCTTGCGGAGGGCAAGCGGAACGGCTGTCGGGAAAAAGAGGATGCGTTTGCGCTGGTGAAGGGACTTTTCGCAAAAGAGGCGGAAGGACGGGAAAACGCCATTGCGGATGCGTCTGCGATGCTGGACAATGCCTTTGCATTTTTGGAGGAAGCCTTCGGCGCAGGGCAGGAAATGGTTATCTTTATTACGGAGCTGACCACGAACTTCTATAGCGTGAAATTCATCAGCGAGAATGGTTCGGAGAAATATTATCGGTATAACGCGGAGCTGCTGTTTGATGAAAAGCAAAAGACGATTTTACAGGATATTGAGAAGGCGAAAACGGAGCTGAATCTTCTGTTTTAAAGAAAAGAAAAAGGCTGTCATCCCTTTTACTGGAATGACAGCCTTTTTGATTGCTTTCGTTTAATATTTGCTCCAATCCGGCTCTGCGGTCAGTGCTGTCCATGTTTCATACTTGGAATCCTTCTGCTCATAGGTGTGGCTGTTGGTTGCCTCCTGCACAGCCAGATAATACCATGCGCCGGGCTGATTATCGGGCCATTTGGTCATGCTGTCCAAAAGGTCGGCCTTTGTTTCGGGCATACGGCAAAGCACACGGTTAATCAGTGTCATTGCCTCTGCTCTTGTAATCGGGGCATCGGGGTGGAAGCTGCCGTCCGTATAGCCGCTTACCCAGCCAAGGGTGGCGGCACGCTCAATTTCCTTTTCCGCCCAATGACCGGAAATATCCGTAAAGCCGCTGTTTTCCTCTGCTCTGCCGCTGTCAAAGCGGGCGCAGATGGCGGCAAATTCCGCACGGGTGATGGGGGCCTGCGGTGCAAAGCTGTTTGCTGTGCGGCCCTTGAGAATATTCATGCCTGCCATGGTGGAAACTGCTGTATTGTACCAGCTGTCCTCTGTTACATCGGCAAAATCGTTGTGCTTGCTGAGGTTTTCGCTGCGCACCTCCTCCTTCAGCAGGCGGAAGAAGATAGCGGCGGTTTCCGCACGGGTGATGTTGCCCTGCGGCCTTACGTTGCCGTCTTTATAGCCTACAACATAAGCAAAATGATTGCTGCCGTTGAGCAAAGCGGGAACCTTTGTCGGCGTGGTTTCGTCGGTATTGTTGTCTTTGTTATTTTCTTTGTTGTTATCCTTGTCCTTGTTTTCGTCTTTGCTGCTATTGCTGTTGTCATCACTGCTGCTGTGGTGCTTTTTGCCGAAGATATAGGTATAGGTTACATTGCCGCTGATACCGTTTTCTTCGGTATTTGGTGTCACATCCCAATGACCGGGGGTGTTTTCATAGCCTGCGGCAGGAATCATAATGGCGGGAACATGGCTTGCATCCAATGTGCCGCTTGCAGAACCATTTGCCTGCGGATGCAGCACAACGGTAACCGTTTTATCCTCTGCGGTATTGCCCGACCAATAGCCGTTTACGATTTTGAAGGTGACGGTGGCATTTTTTGCCCAGTGTGCATAAACGGTTGCCGCACCCTTGAAGGTTCTGGTGCTAAAATCAATGGGTTCTCCGGAGGAATTTTCTGCACTGTCATACCATCCAAGGAAGGTGTAGCCTTCCCTTGCGGGGGAACGCAGGGGATCAATCTGGTTTTTGTTTGCAGGTACGGGGACATAGCGTTCTTTCGGTTTGCCTTCCGTAAGCTCCCAATCGCCGCCGTTGGCATTAAAGGTAACAATGGGCCACCATTGCGCCACGAAATTCAAGTCAGACTTTATCGTCATATCCTGAATTGCCTTACTGGTGTAGAAGGTGCCTGTGGCGGCAGAGGAATCCGCCGCATGGGTCGCAGGCTCGTCTGCGTCCTCTGCATCCTGTGTATCCTCCTGCTCTCCCTGTGTATCCTCCTGCTCTTCCTCTGTATCGAGGAGAGATGTTTTATAATCATCCCTCCAACCCTCGAAGTAGTAGGTGTGTGCAAGCTCTGTGACGGGTGTGGGAACGGTATTATGTTCCTTGGCAAGTGTAGAGCCGTAAGGAACGGTATAGCTTATTGAGTAATCATCTGTATTAAAATGCCCCTGTGCAGGCTGGAAGTAGTCCGCATAGAAGGTTACGGTGCAGGGATCGTGTGTCCATTTGCCGTAAAGCGTCAGGTTTTTTGTGTCATTTGCGTTGTCTGCAGGGAAGGCATACCTGTCGCTAATTGCTGTGCCGGTTAATGCTTCGTTTGTATACCAACCGCTAAAGCTCCATTTTTTATCAGCAGAGGTTACGGTTGCAATCTCAAAGGTCGGATTTGTGCCATCACTGCTTTCTTTTTCTTCCTGCTGTGCAGGCAGGCGCACACCCTCAGGTACCTCTGTGCCTACCCAACGATAGGTAATCGTATAGGTGTCTGCTTCGGGGAAGGTATAGGTGTAGGCATAGGTGCCGTTCTCGGTGATGGCATCCGCATTGGTATCGGGGGCGTTCTTCCCCCAAGTGCCGGGTGCTTTGTAGCCTTTTGCGGGTTTCATATCCAGATTATCTACATGAGGAACCAAATCGGGTGTCAGCGTGCCTTTGCCGTTGCGCAGGGGAACATTGACGGTGACGGTTTCAGTAGTTGTATCTGCATCTGTATTTCCGATGTTATTTTGGTACCAATCGCTTTTCGTATTCCAGCTGCCGTTTACAACGGTAAAGGTAACCTTTTTTGTGCCGATTTTTGTCCAACGGCCATAGAGGGTGATATTTCCTGTCAGGGCTTCGCCGCTTTTGTTATAAGGCTTTGTGCAGGCGGAATCCTTATACCAGCCGTCAAATTCATACCCCTCTTGGGATGGTACGGTGGGGGTAAAGGGGACGGTTTCGCTGTCGCTCAGTGGAAGGGAAACGGTGGAAGGCAACTCTGCGCCTTCGGGGATGACAGAGCCAATCCATTGGAAATTTACATCAATGGAAGGAATCCAACGCCCATACAGGGTGAAATCACTGCCGAAGGCATCATATACGGTATCCTGATAGGCAACGTATTTTGTTCCGTTATACGTCCAAGTTTTCTTTCCGTCTCCCTCATGGTCAATGCTGTCATCCCAAAGACGGTACCAACCATCAAATTTTAATTTCATGGTGTCGCTTGTGGTTTCATTTTGTTCCGGATTTGTGGGGCTGTGCTTCACACCACGCGCGGCGTGCTCGTGGTCGGGCGGATTGAAATCCGGTGTCCAACGCCCTGCCCATTTATAGTCCACACAGACGGGATCGGTAATGGTAATGACTGCTTTTACGCCGTAGGCAGTCCCTTCTGTGCCTACAGGGGGAATCGGCTGAAGGCTGAGTGCCGTTTGAATACTGTCGCCACTGCCGATATCGGAAAGGCTCCGCTCGATGCGCAGAAAGGGGGTTGCGTCAAATTGCGGATTGCCGTTTGCATCATACTCCTTAAAGCGGTAATAATCCACAGAGGCAGTTTCGTTGATGGCACTGCTTGTAAGAATATGGTGTTTCCCTTTCAATTCCTTCCAAGTATGAGAGGTATGCGCTGTGGATTTTTCTTGGAAGTCCTTCACATCGATATCCAGGCTTTTCGTATTTGGATTGACATTTGCGTCAATCTGAATCAGCAGTTCATTGAGCGCCGCACCAATATCATGCACTTGGCTCAAGCCCTTGAAATAGGGTGTGCCATCCTGTGTGTTGGAATTGCCGCAGATTCCGGCCATGGTTTCATTGAATTGTGTACGCTGTTCCTCCGAGGACATTCCGCTTTGCAAGGTCAGCGGACGGAAGTCGCCAAAGCCGAAGATGGTAGCGCCATAATCATCTTTCAATTTCTGTGCCGCTGCCTGTGCCGCTTCGGAACGAAGAATCTGAAAGCCTGCGCTATTCTGATAGGGCAAGGAGCTGGCGGCAACAAAGATGATAAGGTTGCGGTCCTCGTCGGTTGCTTTGTGTGCTTGTGCAATTTTTGCCAACTGCTCTGTGATTTGCAGACCTGCATCCATACGGGAGGCACCTGCGTGCCAAGATACCATTTTATCAACATCAATGACATCCTTTGCAGCGTCAATGCTCATAAAAACATTATCATATCGTCCGCTTTCATCGTCAAGATAGCCATCCGGCATCTCCGGCAGGGTTGTGTTGTTGTTACCTGGGAGGCTGCTCCATTCTGTCCAACCGCTTTTGGAATGGAAGACAGGAGCATTGTTTTCACAGGTATAATAGCCTGTGTTCAGGCTGGGGTTTTGGTCTGTAGTTAGCTTTGTGCCGGGGTGCTGACTTTCGATGTATGAATCGGATGCGCCGCTGTTATTGATACGCCCAAAGCCTGCGATTGCCACCCGATGTTCGCCTGTGGTGGGGGCAGGAAGATTTTGCAGCAGACTTTCCATGGAATTGAGAATATCCGCTCGCTCCTGCCCATACTGCGTTGTATCATTTTGCGTATTCATAAAGGCGGATTGCTCTATCAAGAAGATGATATCGCAGGGCTTAACGGTGCGGGATTGGTTATCCTTATCCGTCAGATAGGCTTCGATTTGCGCTGTAATCTGCCCCGTTTCCGCTCCGTTGCTGTCCAAAGCGTGTTTCACTGTGGCGGTGATGTGCGGCTGTGTGGTACTTTCCCCTTCTGCCAATGCGGAAGCAGGCAAAAGGGCGAGTATCATGGAAAACACCAAAAGATAAGAGAGTATGCGTGTTTTCATGAGATTCCTTCCTTTCTGCTATGAATTAAAATTTGCTGTTTTTTGACAATTTTTATTTTATTTATAAGGGAAATACCAAGTCAAGCGGTTGCAAATAATTTCGAGTGATTTTGTATGGATCGAACAATCGCTATCAGGTTATTCTTCTGTCTAAATAAGTCGAAGGCCTGCTTTCGACTTTACTCAAAATGCTCCGGATGAAGCCCCGACCAGCCTGTCTGGGGCATAGTCAGCAGACGATAGATATCCTCCTGCTCTATCTCGAAATCGAAGATATCGAGGTTTGCCTTCATGCGCTGTGGTGCGGAGGATTTCGGCAGGGGCAGGACGTTATTTTGCAGGCAGAAGCGCAGACAGATTTGCGCCGGACTTTTGCCGTATTTTTTCGCAAGCTCCAGAACCAGAGGGTCCTCCAGAAGCCGCCCTCTGCCAAGGGGACTCCATGCCTCCGCCTGTATGCCGCGGCTCTGGCAGAACTGTAATGTTTCATACTGCGGATAGCCGGGGTGGAATTCAAACTGATCAATCATGGGGGCGGTATTGGCGGTTTTCAGAACGTGCAGGAGGTGCTGCGGCAGGAAATTGCAGACACCGATGGCGCGCACTGCGCCTTCATCATAGAGCCGCTCCAAAGCACGCCAGCTTTCCGTTACCAGCGGCTTCCAATCTGCGCCGGGGAAGGGCAGGGGCCAATGAATGAGGAACAAATCCAGATACTGCACCTGCAAATCTTTGAGGGAGGCTTCAAAGCTTGCCATGGTTTTATCATAGCCTAAGTCCGTTTTCCAGACCTTAGAGGTCAGGAACAGCTCTCTGCGAGGGATGCCGCACTGCCGCAGGGCGTTGCCGACCATTTTTTCGTTTTCGTATCTTCTGGCGGTGTCAATATGGCGGTAGCCGGATGCTAAGGCATCCAGAATGATTTTTTCCTCCTTTACAAGCCAGGTGCCAAAACCCAGAAAGGGCAGCTCCGTCCCGTTTTCCAGAACAAATCCTTTTTCGCTAATCATGGTTGTTTCCTCCTTATAATTCTTCCAACAGCGCAAGTGCAAGTGCTGTCAGCGTTTCTTTTGTGTTTTTTTCGGGCGCACGCAGAACGATATCCAGTAGCTCCGCAAGGATAGTGCCTAGAATTTTGCCGTGCGGCGCACCGAGTGCCATCAAGTCCTGTCCCGTTAGGGCAAGCGTTTTCAGAGAAAGACAATCCCCTGCCGCAAGGATTTTTTCCAAGGCGGCTTTTGTCTCGGCGTGGGGAGAGGCAGGGCGCAGGATGCTTTGCAGAAGCAGAAGCTGCTCTGTTGCCTCCTGCCCGATGGTGCTGAGCTTTTTGCGGAGCGGATAGGGCTCTGTCGGCAAATCCGCGGACAGCTCCTCCAGAAGCAGGGAAATCCGCTTGAGGGAGTGGTTATCGAGCCGCATACCTTTTAAAAAGCCCTTCACCTCGCCGATGGGGTAATGCTGCAAAACAATGCACCACCGCAGAATATTATCCTTCGGGCAAAGGGAAATTTCCTCCAAAAGGGTCTGGCTGTTTGCGATAAGGCTTGCGGAAAGGGTCGCATCTATCTGTGCGAGCAGACCGCTTTCCCAGAGCAGGGGCATTTTATTCGCAAAGGGCGCAAGCCAGAGCTTTTGCAGCTCTTCACGAATTCGCTCCGCACTGATTTTCTGAATCAGCGCCGTATTGGCGCAGAGCGCCGCCCATGTTTCGGGGTCAATCGCAAAGCCAAGCTGCGCGGAAAAGCGCACACAGCGCAGCATCCGCAGGGCATCCTCCTGAAAGCGCCTTGCCGGCTCACCTACGCCGCGAATGATGCCTGCGGCAATATCCTCCTGCCCATGGAAGGGGTCGCGAAAGCCCTCCTTGGGGTGATAGGCAATGGCGTTCATGGTAAAATCGCGGCGGAGCAAATCCTCATTCAGCTTTTTGGTGAAGGAGACCTCGTCCGGATGGCGGCAGTCGGCATATTCGCCATCGATGCGATAGGTTGTGACCTCATAATTTTCATGATGCAGGACGACGGTAATGGTGCCATGCTTGATGCCCGTATCAAAGGTATGGTCGAAGATGGTCTTGGTTTCCTCGGGCAGGGCGGAGGTGGTGATATCCCAATCCTGCGGTATGCGCCCCAGAATGGAATCGCGGACACAGCCCCCGACGATATACGCCTCATGACCGCCCTCATTCAGTTTATTCAGAATCCAGACCGCGTCCTGCGGAATGGCAATATTCAGCTTCTGCAAGGCTTCTCCTCCTTTTCGGAATTTTTTATAAATGAATTATATCATAAAATTACTATATGGACAAAAAAAGAACATCTGCGGAGAACAGATGCTCTTTTTTTCTATAGGGGAAATAATACAATGGATTTCGGGAATTATTTCTTATCGTAAGGCTTTACCGTAACCTCTTTTTTATCGAAGTCGATGAAAATCTGATACGCGTAGTTATCCTCGCTGGTATCCCAGACTTCAACGAATTTCGGGGTTACCTCAATGATGATTTCGGAATCCTCGTGGCTGTATTTATTGTAGCTGCCCCAGAGGTGCTTTTTATAAAGGCCTTCAAACACTCTGCCGGGCTCATCTACAACCAGACCGCAGTTTTTCGCAGTCCCTTCCACCTGAATGCCGCCATAGCA
>OHVK01000412.1_pt1 | contig 19016 bp, 13 predicted proteins | sample 1579411 | NCBI WGS metagenome assembly OHVK01 (sample SAMEA3882524, study PRJEB24775) | human gut metagenome | biome: human-associated habitat; feature: intestine environment; material: feces | place: Netherlands | collected 2009/2010 | reverse complement strand
CGCGAAGTTGGCGTTGTACACGTTGTTGTTGTTCACGGTGCCGTCGGTGTTGATGCAGTACGCGAGGTCGTCATCCGAGTACGGGGAGCTGTTGGTTGTCCAGCCCGTTGCCAGCCAATAGGGCTTGGAGGTCAGCGGCAGGACGCTGCGGTGCTTGCGGTACTCGTCGATGGTCAGCGCCCGCGCGACAGCCAGGGGCTTGCCGTAGTCCGTCATGCCGTCCATGGTGGTCAGGTCGATGGGCCGCTCCACCACGGCGGAGAAGATGGCCGGGTGCTTGTCCCGCAGCCAGCGCTCCACGGTCTTGGAAAGCAGGCTGCCCGCGTAGTTGTTGTGGTCCTCCCGCTCGGCGTCGTCATCCTCGAACTGGCAGCACTCCGGCAGCGTGTCGGCGGCCACCGCAAAGGCGGCGTCCATGTCGTCCTCCAGCTTAACAAACTCCACGCCGTCGAGGGTGAAGCGTTCGCCCCGACGTACCTGTGCCAGGGCCAGGTCCTTCATTTTCATGTCCTTGTCCTCCTCTTTGGTTTACTGGCCGCTCTCGGCGGTCGTGGTGGTCCGCCGGTTGCCCCGGCGGCGGATTGCCTCTTGAAACGTCCTTTGAGCCAGGCGGGGGTCATACTCCGGGCGCTGGTTCTTGTCCAGCTTGCCCGTGTCGCCTCGTCGCAGCTCCTCATAGATCGTTGCGGGGTGGCATCCGATTTTGTAGGCGATGTCCAGCACGCGGGCTTCCTCCTGGTACATCTTTGCGATTTTCTTTCGGTCCTGGAAATCCAGGTACTTGCAGGCCATCACGCGCACCCCCTTTCCTGGGAAAAAATAAAGCCCGAAGGACTGTTTCATCCTTCGGGTTTTACGATAGCATTTGCGATGCCAAATGTCAATAGTAAAACCCGAATTTCTTTGAAAAATTTTTTATAGTCTTTATAGGCTTGCAAGGAACACGTTGAAAAGCTCCGCAGAGGTGTGCCAGTCCAGGATTAACCGTGGGTAATTATTTATCCAGTCCTGGACCCGGCGCACCTCTTTTTGTGTTACCTTGCGGAAGTCCGTGCCCTTGGGGAAAAACCACCGGATAAGCTGGTTCTGCTTCTCGTTGCTGCCGCGCTCTCCGGGTGACCTGGGGTGGCAGTAGTAGACGTGGGTGCGCTTCTCTCCGGGCAGCAGACAGGAGCGCTCCATGCCCTTGCAATCGGCAAATTCGCTCCCGTTGTCCACGGTGATGCTCTTGAACACCTGGCGGAACATAGCGGTCCCCATGCGCCGCTCCAGCCGGTCCAGAACGCCCACGACGCTGGCGGCGGTGTCGTCGTGCATCTTGCGGATGATCTCGTCCCGCGTCACGCGTCCGGTGAGGACGCACAGGGCGGCCTTGGTGCCCTTCTTGCCCACTACGCTGTCCATCTCCCAGTGGCCCGGCTCCTCCCGGTTGTTGATGTGCTCCGGGCGATGCTCGATGCTATCCCCTCTGGGGGCTTTCGCTGCTTTCACGCGGTTGTAGGTCCGCTTCTGGTCACTCTTGTAGCGCAGCTCCTTGTTGGTCAGGGGCCACAAGTCCCCGTTCTCGATGTACTTATACACAGTCTGACGGCATAATGTGCAGGAGAAGGTGGTCTCCGGCGTTTTGCCCAGCATGGAACAGGCAGCAGACGGGGAATACCCCTCGGAGATGGTTTTGACCAGCCACCGGGCCAGCCGGTGGTCTTTGCCTATTTTCAGAGGCTTTTCCATGTTCTTCTTGCGGTCCAGGTGGTAGTCCTTGGCGACATCGGCGGAGTAGGAGATATAGGTGGTCAGATCGCTGCGTTTCAGCTCCACCGCGCCCCTCCGGCACTCGTCGTAGACCGTGCTGTGATGCACGCCCAGATAGCGGGCGATCTGCGGCTTGCTGTACCCCTCGCGGAGCATTTTTTCAATGGTCAATCTGTCGTTCCAGGTCAAGTGTGCGCCCTTATATCTCGGCATAGGAAAACCTCCATTTGCAATACTTTTGCATAGCATTTGTATATCTTTAGCACACTTTTTTCGGCCATGTCAATAGCCCCGGAAGATGCAAAAATCCCCCTACTATCCGTAGGGGGATTTCAAAATTTTTTATTCTTTTCCGGTCAGCCAGTCCATCGTCACGCCCAGGACCTCGGCAAAGATCATCAGCTCGTAGTCCGTCACGAAGCGGTCCCCGGTCTCTATCTTGCTGATGGCCTCCCGCTCGATGAACACGCCCTTGACCTGCATCCTCGCAGCGAGGTCCGCCTGGGAGATGCGTTTGGTCGCCCGCACCTGGTGGATGCGGTCGCCGGAGATATTCTTTTGTCCCTCAAAATCGTAAATCTTCACACGCAGCCCCTCCTTGGCACCTTGACAGTACCACGGAAAAGGGCTATCTTTGTAATAAAGATTTACAACCTTTATCGTTTTGGTACAAAAAGTGGGAATATCTCACTTCACGTCCGGCAGCTTCTCCAGCATACCGGCGGCCTCCAGCAGATTGTAGATGATCTGGGCCGTGGCCTCGCGGGTGATGGGCTTCTGCCATCCGTAGTTGCCCGCACCGTCTCCGGCGAAGATACCCTTGCGCTTGCAGTAGTCGGTGGCCTCCTTGGCCCAGGCGGAGGGGTTGTCCCCGGTGTCGGCGCAGCTCGTGAGCTGTTTGGTGTCCATAGTTTCTTCATCCTTTCCGGCCTTTGCGGCCTCCAGTCTTTTGTTGACTTCTGCGGCGATCTGGCCGTGGCGGCTGTAAAGCCAGTCGCCAGGGCAGGCTTTCGCCGCAAACCAGCGGTGGACGGTCATGTTCTGCCGGTCTACCTGACCTACGAGGTTTTTATCTCCCTTCCAAAGCAGCCTGGGGATGCCGTTGCGTTGGCAGATGTCCACCAGCAGATCAAACTGACTGAACAAGTTGGAGACCGGCATAAACGGCACCAACAGCGTCTGGATGATGCAGAGGATGAATAGTCCCATATAAGGTACACCACGAACGGTTGGCCTCGTCCACATACAGACCGATGCGCCCATCGCTGCCGATGCCGTAGTTGCTGCTGGCCTGGCGTTCCTTGTTCTGGAACAGTTCGCCGCAGCGCTCCACGGACAGGTTCCCGGCCATACAGTGGATGGAGATGGTGTCGATGGCGTGCTTGCGCTTGCCGGAATGGTTGGGGGACAGCTTGGTGTAGCTGACCAGCGGGCTGTTACTCATTGCCCGCACCTTCTTTCAGAACGCCGTGGTTGAGTTCGTAGACGGCGGCCTCAATGAGCGCGTCGATGCGTTCCTCGTCCAGGGTGATGCCGTGCTCCGCCAGCCAGTTGAGGACGTAGGCTTTCTTCTCCTCGCCGCGCCCGCTGCCACGGTAGATTTGCTCCGCCGCCGTCACAGCGATTTTCACCCAGGCATTGATCTCCGCCTGCTGCTGGGCCGTGGTCCGGCTCTTGATATAGGGGATGACCACGGCGGTGATGACGGCAGCCACAAGGGCAGCCGCCGCTTCAATGATGGTCGTAATATCCATGATGTGCTCCTTCCTTTACTCCACGATTTCCCAGTCGTCGGCCAGCATATCCGCCTGGCTTGCAAGCCATCCCATTTGCACGCCGGAAGTGCCGCAGAATGCGATAGCCTTGTTCCCAATGGCCGCGTGCTCGGCATTGACGATTGTGCCAGCCGGGGACGTGTAACTGATGGCAGAGGCCAGCTCAATGTGCTGGTTCTTTCCGTTCCAGCCCGCCCGTCTGCACTTCTTCCCCTTCTTCATGGCCTCGATAGCCAGCCCGAAGTTCATACTGTCGATGGGGCGGTACGCCGCCTCGAACACGGCCTTGGGGCTGAAACTCTCGTAGCCGTCCGGGTAGCGGACCTTATAGCCCTCCTCCACGGGGTCCATGCTCTTGGGGGTTGGCTGGCCCTCCTCGTAGACCCTGACGCCCTTGCGAATAGCAGGGACCGCCTCAATGATTTTCGTGCCGATATAGGTTTTCATTTCGATTTCCTCCTTTAGCAATCTCGTTTGATTTTCTTCTCCGGTGCGTTGCTCTTGCCGAACACCACCCCGTCGTTGTGCTCGAAGATGTTCTCCACCACCTTGAGGACGTTCACGCCCAGAATGGTCTCGATGGCCTGCTCGGACAGGTCCACCACCGGGAACACTTGGCCCAGGCGCACCGTGGCGTACAGGGCGATGAGGTAGGACATCGTGACCCACCCCAGCGCGGCGATCTGCGTTGTCACGAACAGCCGCCGCGTGGTCGTCTTAATGTTCTTCATCTCGTACCGCCTCCAGATGGTCAATGCGGTGGTGTGCGGACTTGGCGCTGGCCTCCACGGCAGCCAGACGGCCCTCCACCTCTGTGTTGGTCTTGCGCTGCTCTCGCTGTTCCGTCTTGATCTCGTCCGTGTTGGACTTGATGTACCCCAGCTCTGTCAAAACAGTGCCGAGCTGTTGGCCGTTGCTCCTGTCGTCTTTTCCCTTGTTGTGGGAGAAGGTGGCATAACTGATGACAGCGCCCAGCACCGTGCATACCAGTCCCACAATGATGTTCCACTCCATTGGTATCACCTGCCTTTCCCATTGAGCATATCAAAGCCCCGCATCCTTTTCGCCCCGAAGCAGATAAAAATTTGAAAGAGAGGGTCCACCTATGAAAGCCTTGGTCTATATCGTGTGCGTCGCCGTAGCAGCGATGGTGCAAACCGCCATAAGCATGAGCGGTGTACAACTCGGCGGTCTCCCTGTGGTCCTGCTGTATGGCACGGCCTTGGCTGTCGCTACCGCCGCTTGCAAGGCCATCCAGCGCAGGAAAACGCGTCCGGCCATACCGAAGGAACGATGGTACACCTGCCCGAGGTGTGGGCAGCTCGTCCCGGAGGGAAAGCCGTGTGACTGCGAAAGCCTTTCTCCCCAGCCGGGGGAGAAGTTGTGCGGCACACCGTTCATCCAGGCAGGCCAGACCCCGCCCGGAGTTGAAACCGAACAGCCGAAGCCGGGAAAGCGGCCTCCGGTGGTTCCGCTTTGCATAGCCGCTGCTTTGCTGGTGGTATGCACCTGCATCCTTGGCTACCGTGTCTCCGTGCTCACGGCAGCGCGGGATGACCTGGCAGCGGAGAATGCGGAATTGCGCTCCAGGGTTTCCGCGCTATCCACTGAAAAGACGCAACTGCAAGAAAAAGTGAACGACCTGGAGGCTCGGAACGAGGATTTGTCCGGCTATCTTCACGACGCCACTTTTCTTTACAACAACATTGGGTTCATCGTCGAAGGGTCAAACCGTTATCACAATTACGATTGCCCTGTGTTCCAGGGTGCTGACGAATACTGGGCGCATAATATAGAATACTGCGAGTATCTGGGGTACTCGAAGTGCGGAAATTGTTGGTGACGACATGAAAAAATGGGAGCAGGGATGACCTGCTCCCATTTCTTTACCATTCACTGGTGTAGACGGTCCCCCAGAGGAAAGCCCGCTGCTCGTCGGTCAGGCCGGAGAAGTCCTCCAGCCATTCCCGCACATGGTCGCTCTTGGCCTCGCCCTTCACGGTCTTACCGTCTGCGTCCTTGGTCCCTTCCATCTCGTTGTAGGCGGTGTGGAACAGGACGTACTCCCAGGGTTCGATGCCCTGGGCCTCTGCGTCGTCAGCCTGGGCCATCCACTTGGTGCTGACCTCGTACTGTCCGTCGGAATGGTCCGCCAGGGCGCTCTTGTCGGCCAGATCATAGGCCGCCTTGAGCACCTTGTCGCGGGTCTCGTCGTCCATTCCCCGGAAGATGGGGCTGCTCGCCAGGTCGTCGGCCATGCTGCGGTAGTCGTTGGCCCGCTGGTCGGAGTATGCCCGGTAGGCGCTGCTCCCCAGGTCGTCCGCGCCAAAGGTCTCCTCCTTCTCCTTGACAGGGACAAATACGTCCCTGCTGCCGATAAGGTCCCGCGCCCTCTGGGGCAGGGTGTAGTCCGGGTCCTTCTCAACGGCCTTGTTGTAGCGGCTCCGCATGGCGCTGTCGATGCTTGCGCCGTCCACGCCCATGCTGTTCATCAGGTCGTCCCTGATGTGCTGGTAGGTGTCCATGTCGCCCTGCTCCAGCGCCCGGTACAGAATGGCGTAATAGCGGTTCTTGTTGCCGGTGTTGGAGATGTTGTAGATAGCCTTTTCCATCTCATACTGGAGCGGGATGTTGCCGGTCTCCACCGCCGCGCTCCGGGCCAGGCCCCACATATCCCGCGTCAGGTTGGAGGCCGGGATGCCGAACATCTTTGCACAGGCGGCCAGCAGCCCCTTGAGGGCGTAGGCCCTGGTCCGCTTGCCCTGGCCGTCGGCGCTCTGGATGGCCGTCTGTCCGGCCTGGATAAGGTCGGACACGATCTCCATTTCCGTGCGGGACACGTCGTAGCCCTGCATGATGGACAGCGCGTCCTTTACAAAGGGGATTTGCCCCAGGGGGTTCATGTTGCTGCCGACGTTGCCCTCCATGATGGCGTTCCAGGCTTTCTCCCAGGGGGTCTCCTCGTCACCGGAGATGCCGGTGAACGCAGCCCGGAAGCGCTCCCAGTATTTTTTATCTTCGTCATCGTCGCGCATGGCGTCGATAAGGCTCTGGGCCAGAGCGTTGACCACGTTCGTCACCACCAGGGCCGTGGCCGCCCGGCCCATCGTCTTGATGGCCTTGCCGCGCTTCTGGCTGTTCTGTTCGTAGCGCACCTGGTCATAGGCCCGCATCAGCAGGTTGAGGCTCATTATAGGCTCGCCCATGAAGCTGGTCGCCTGCTTCACCACCGCGTTGCTGGAGCGCATGATGTTGGACCGCTGGAGCACGCCGTCTACCACCTGGGTCTGGTCGATGACCTCCGCGAACAGCTTTGCCGTCTGTCGGTAGAACGCCTCGCTGCCCTTGGTGAGGCCCTGGTGTTCCCGCGCCGTGGCCCACTCGCAGGCGTTCCACAGCTTGCCCCAGGTCACGGCGTCCGCCGCGCCCGCAGGGGCGGAAAGGGCGTCGTTCAGCTTCCGCACGTTCGTCCGGTTGTCGAACAGCGTCTCGGTCATCTTGTAGGGGCTGGAGATGTCGAAGCCGCCCGCATCCTTCCGCATGGCGATGGGGGAGTATTGCAGGGCTTTCTTCCATCCGCTGCCCCGCGTAACGCCTCTTGCAAGGCCCCGCGCCATGTCCTGGGGGTCCAGTACCGCCGCCGCCCGGAAGAACGCCGTGGGCTGCTGGATGACCACGCGGATGTTCGCGCCCACGGCTGCGCCCTTGAAGCCGCCGATGGTCTTTCCGGCGATGTCCCACATGGGGCTGTCGCCGGGGGCGTTGATGCCGTTCTGGATGTCCTCCATCAGGTTGTGCCAGTATTTTTGACTGCCGGGGCCGCCCACGCGGTCCAGCAGTCCCTTGATGGTCTTGCCGGTTGGGTTGCCCTCCTCGTCCCGGAACTGGTAGTTGAACAGGCGGTTGATGTCCTCCATCGTGCAGAGCCAGGAGGCATAGTCCGTCATGTCGGAGGCGTGGTTGGCAAAGGTGGTGAAGATGCCCGCCAGGTCCAGGGCGTTGCTCACGTGGGGGATCGTGGTCTTTGCCATGCCGATGTTCTTAATGGAGCGAGTGTTGTTGCCGCCCTTTTCGATGTTGCTGTGCAGGCCCTCCTTGGCCGATTTGATGGGCCAGTAGTCGCTCTCAGTGAACTTCTTATAACCATAGGCTTCCATGCTGGCCTTGTTGCCGTAGTCGGCCAGCACGCCACGGGTCAGTCCTTGCAGGCCGTCCGCGATCTTCACCTGCTCCGGTGTCAGCGTCCCGGTGATGTTCACCAGGTCGCCCTCCGTCAGGCGGATGCTGTCCGTGCCGCGCCGGATTTGCGAGGTTTTGATCTCTGGCTGCACCACGCCACCCTTGAGCAGATGGTCGTGGGCCTGCTTGCGCTTCACCAGCTCGTACAGCTCCATCACCTGGGCCGTGGAAAGGGTCAGTTTCTCGCCTCGCTCCGTGGTGAAGGTATGCGTGGTCGCCTCCAGCTTCTTCACCGTCTTGGGGTCCACGATCTTGCGGACCTCCTCGGCCACATGGTCCACCATGAGCTGCTGCTGGTCCTGCGCGTCCCGCAGCATCCGGTAGACCGCCTTGCCCGCCTCTCCGTAATGGGAGAAGAAGGTGTACGGGGTCTCCAGGTCAATGAGGGCGTGGTTGCGGGTCAGGCTGTTCTTGGCCCGGCGGCTGCTGGTCCCGATGGAGATAGCCTGCGCCCAGTCCGCCGTCCTGGCGTACTTGGCCTTGGACAGGACTTTCCCCGCCGTGTTCACGCTGTGCTCCACGGCCTTGACCACCTGCCAAACGGTTTGAAGCTGCGCCACGCTCATGTCGGCCAGCTTGGTGTCCTTCATGGCGATGACCGCATCAAAGCCGCCCTTGATGCCGTCGGCGTCGCTGCCCAGCAGGGAGGGGTCAATGACCATATCCCCGCCCTCGGCCACGATTTTGGCGTACTGCTCCTTGAGGGCGCGGAACGCCTCGGTTCGCTTGGTGGGGGTGCCTCTGCCATCCTTCACCCGCTTGCCGTTCTCGTCGAGGGTGTACTGGCTCTCCTGGTTGATGCTCTCCAGCATAGCGGCCACGCTTCCGCGCATGGCCTCCGGGATGTGGTGCTGGTCGCTGGGGCGGAGGAGCTTCTGGGACAGAGCGCTTGCATGGCGGGTGATTTTGGCCCGCAGCTCACGGGCCGCCCGGCGTTCCCGGCCCGCTGCGTCCTTGGCCGCATAGCGGTCTTTTAGAGCACCCATCTGCCGCTCGCGGGCCTCCCGCTCCTTGGCGATGGCGTTCTGTACCCGCTGCCGGTTTTGCTCCCGCAGTTCCGCCAGGCGGGTGGTGTACTGCTCCCGCACCTTCTGGACCTGCTCCCGGCCCTTGACCTTGGCGTTCTCCAGCTTCAATGCCTGCCGGTCCGCAAAGGTCTTTCGCGCCTGGGGCAGGTCGAAGAAGGTCTCCATGATCTCGTTCGCCGCGCCGGTCACGGCCTGGTCCATGTAGCGGGAGAAGGGGTTGTACTCGTTGATCTCGCTGATGCCGTCCAGCACTTCCACGATATGGAGGAGCTGGTCCGTCGGATGGGTCTGTTCCTGCTCGCTGAAAAACTCCGGCCAGCGGGAGGAAAGCTCCTGGTACACCTGGTCGATGTTGGTGTGGCCCTCGCTGCCCAGGTTCAGCCGTCCGAACTGCCGCTTGCGGAAATCGCCATAGTCCGCGATGTCCCCGTGGTATTCCTTGCCGTAGATGATCTTGGTCGTCCGCAGGTAGTCCCGCAGGTCGCTGTACGCATCGTACATATCGCTGTCCACGGCCACCGCGTTGCTCACCAGGGTTTCCGCGATGTCCTCCGCCCGGCGGCGGGCCTCGGTGTAGGTCAGCTCATCCTTGCCGTCGTAGCCGCTGGCGATGTAGTCATAGAGGCTCTGGAGGTCTCCCTGGATGTCCTTCACCGCGATGTCGGCCCCGTAGTTCTGGATAAGCTGTTTCGCGGCGGCGGTCACGGCCTTTTTGTCCGTGGTCACGCGCCGGGTCCGCCGGGTCTGGCCCTGCCAGTAGTCCCGGCTCTCCTGGAGCTTCCCGTTTCGGCGCTGGATGGCGATGTAGTCCTTCATCTGCTCCCGCAGTAGCCGGTTCTCCTCTTGCAAGGCCGCGTTCTCCTGGAGGATGTCCCGCCCCTTGAGGGACAGCCTGTCCCCATCGCGGGTCACGATGGCGCTGACAGCGCCGAATTTCCGGGTCGGTTCCACGGTAAAGCCGTCGCCCAGGGCGTCCTTGAGGTAGGAGACCAGCTCCTTGGACGTGAAGCCCTTTTGATAGCTGCCGGTATTGGAGATGAAATACTCCATCAGATCGTCGTTGATGGCAACCTTGCTCCCGGCGTTCTTCACATCCGTGCCGCGCACATTGATAAACGCCCGCCCGCCGGGGTTCAGCATTTCACCGATTTTCACCACCATAGCGTCGCGGAGGTCCTGGGGCATGACGTTAAGGACCGCGTTGCTGATGATGACATCGTAGGTCTTGTCCAGGGCGGAGTAATCGGTGTAGTTCGGCTGGTACTTGGCATCCGGGAACGGCTCGATGTCGTCCACGTCAAAGCCGTACTCCTCGCGCCCGGCTCTGGTCCCGTAGCCCAGGCCGGAGCTTGCATCCAGGATGGTCCCGTCGAAATTCTCTGCCTGGAGGGCATCGTAAATTTTGCGGTAGCTCTTGACCGTGCCGGAAATCTGTGTCGGGTTGCGGGTGTCCGCCTCGTCGGCGTCCAGGGCAAACAGGGTCGGATGGGCGGCCTTAACCTCGTCGAAGGTTGCCCCCGGCTTCCAGTCGTCGCTTGTCGGCTTCACAGGGGGAACGGTCTTGAGGGAGAAGCGTGCGCCCTCCACGCTGTTGATCTTGGCAAGGCGGTCCGCGTCGTCTCCGGTCTTGTATTCCAGCATCCGCACACCGGCCTGCTCCAGACCGTCCCGCAGCTTTTTGCTGCTGTCATCGGGGATGACGGCGGCCAGCACTTCGTCGAAGCCGACGGCCCGCTGGGGCTTGGCCTCAAAGTAGCCGGTGGGCATTTCCGCCGCCTCCTGGTAGACGGCCTGGATGTCCTGGGCCGTCTGGCTGCTGATTTTGTACCCCTCCTTGGAGAAGGCCCGCATGATAGCGTCCACCGTCCTCTTGCCCTTGGACGTTTCCATCAGGATGCTGCCGATGATGTCGCTCTCGACGAAGGAATTGTCGGAATGAGCCTTGTTTCCCTGCTTGATCTTCGTGATGATGCTGCCGATCTGGTCATCAATGGCCTGGAGCTTTGCTTCATACTCGGCCCCCTCGTCCATGCCCAGCCGCCCACTGTCCGCCTTGATCTCCTGGATGCTGCGGTATTCCGGCGTCGCCACGGATTGCAGGGTCTTGGCGCTTGCGCCCCAGGTGTTGCCGCCGCGCTCCTCCTGGCCCTCCTTCATCGCCTTGACGATGTTCTCCAGGGTGTAGGCATAGTGGAGCTGCGAGAAGCTGCGGAGATTGCCGGAGGGGGTGTAGGGGTCCTTGCCATTGTAGATGCCCGCCTCGCCCAGCAGGCCGTCCAGCTTCCCGGCAATCCACTCCTCAACGGCGTGGTCATCCACGGCGCTGCGCAGCGCGTCAGAGGTAGCCATCCGGTCAATTTCGCCCTTGGTCGCGCCGCCGTCCTGGTACATATCCCATGCGTGGTGAACGATGTCCTCCAGGGTGAAGATGGAAACGCCGTCCATGGAATTGTCGATGCGGGTCTGCCGTCTTTCGTTGATCTCCGCGTCGGTCCAATGCCTCTTGACGGCCATTCTGCGGAGCATGGGTTCGCCCTGTTCCCGGTAGTAGTCCCGGAGAATGTCGCGGATGACCTCGGCATTCTCGCCCAGGGCGTCCTTCACGCTCTCGCCGGTCTCCAGGTTGGCCTCGATTTCAGCCAGCGTGTTCACGCCCAGGCGGTCAACCACCTTTTGCAGGGTGTCGTTGCCGAACTTGTCCCACACCTTGTCCATCTTCACCGGCTCCAGGCTCTTGCCCTGGTCTGCCAGATAGGCCGCCCGCACCGTGTCCGTGGAGGCCAGCTTCTCCGCCAGCTCTGCCGTGCTCCTGGTGCTGGTGTCGTCGATGCCCATAGAGCGCAGGGCGGCGCTGTTCCCGAAGATGCCCCCGGCCACGGAGACATCCCCGGCCAGCCGGTGCAGCTCGTGCTCCACCTGGGATGCCTTTTTGCTGTTCACGGGGTAATCTACTCGCGGAGCTGTCGGCGTCCAGGCATCGCCACCGTACACCTTGTTGGCGCGGAATAGCTGCGGGTCGATGGTGTCCTTGCTGAACACAAGGGAGATGGGGCCGTACTTGGTGTGCCCGTCCCTGGCTTTTACAATGGCGATGGAGGGCATGGGCAGGCCGCCCAGCTTGATGGCAGCCAGGATGCTGTTCTCGTCCTTGTTGTGCAGGGCCAGCAGCTTGTCCGTCTCCTCCACCGGGGTCTTGAGAGAAAATTTGCTCTTGACTTCCGCCCCGTTCTGGGTTACACTCTCACCCGTAGAGCGAATGCCATCTCCCACCGAGGCCATGTAGCCGTAGGTCTGGAGAAACGCATTTGCTCTTTTTTCATCGTACAGGGCAAACTCGTTCCCGCTGTCGATTTGGTTCTTAATCCATTCCGCCGGGTGCTCCAGGCCGTACAGGCTGTTGATGACATTGACAGGCTTGCGGTCCATATCGGTCCCGCGCTCCAGCGCTGCCAGCAGCGTGTAGCCGTCGCCGTCGATGTCGTTCAGAACGATACCGGCCCGGTCTCCGCTCCCAAAGGAGAACAGAGGGGAAGCCAGGTTGCTCATAAGGTTTTTCAGAACGCGGCGGGGGATGTTGTGCTTCTTCTGGGTGGATTTGCGGAAGTCCCCGATGGTCATAGCCAGGGGCAGCGCATCAAAGCCGGACTTCTCCAGCGCCGCAGGGGTCACTCCGAAGTAGAACGCATCGCTGGAGGCCATCTTCCCGTCGTAAAACATCTTGAGCTGCTGGGCCAGCGTCATTTGAGAGGTCCGTTTGATAGAGAATTTTGTGCCGCCGTCCGTCTGGGCGGCGTTTTTGTTTGCCGTCTGCTCGCTGGTCGCTTTCAGCGCCTCCTCCCAGAGGCGGGCCGCTTCCTCCAGGGTGTCGATGCTCACGCCGTAGGCGTTGGCGGCGGCCTGGTTCTGCGCGGTCTTGTTGCCCTTGAACAGAGACTTGACCTTGCGGATGAAGTCCCGCACGGCGTCCAGCAGCTTCCGGGCCACGCTGCGGTTTTCCTTTGCCAGGGTCTCAAACCTGGCCGGGTCAACCGTCAGCGCCTCGGTGAAGTCGGCGGCGATCTCGTCCATGGCCTGCTCCGTGGAGAGGTTCACGCCTGCCTCGGCGTAGCGGCTCTTGTACTGCTCCACGATGGAGGCGGTAGAGCCGTCCCGCTCGGTCAGCGCGGACATGGCATAGTCGCGGTACTTCCGGTATGCCTCCGGGGCCATCTCCTGCATCCGGTGGGTGATCTCGTGCTTTGCCACCACGGTGCCGGGGTTCTCGGCGTCGTTGGCAATATGAATGATGCCGTTGCTGTACCATCCGTTTGCGCCGCCCTTGCCGGTGGCCTCTGCCATCTGGATTTTCACCCCGGCGGCACGGGCCAGGCTGTCGCAGAAGCGCACGGTCTCCTTGGGCAGGCTGGCGGAATGTTCGGACTGCACGAAGCCCGCCTCGTCGCCGTACACCGTGGCGCTCTTGACGCCCTCCCGCTCCAGGGCCAGGGAGGCCGCCGCGTCGTTCTGACCGGCGGAGTAGGCCGCGAAGCGCTGCGCCTGGTTGAGCTGCGCGGCATAGCGGCTCTGCACCTTGTCCATGTCGATGCCGGAGATGCCCGCCTCGTAGTAGGAGGCGAAGCCTGCGTAGTAGTCGTCGGCCTGCACGCTGCCGTCATAGCTGGCAGAGAGGGCCTTGGCCCCGTTCTCGCCCAGGCTGGCCGCAGCGTCCCGCACGCGGCGGATGTCATACGCCTGCTGCGCCGCAGGTCGCTGCTGCTCCACCTGCATGGCGGGGCGCACGGTCTCCTGCGTGGCCGCCTGCCGGGCTTCCGTTGCGGCGGGGGCAGTTTCCCTCGCGTTCGTAGAAACGTCGCTCTGCGTCCTTGCAAGGGTCGCCACGGCGTTCTTGACGGCCTTGCGCTGCTGGGACTTGCTCATGTCCTCGCTGATGTTCAGCCCCGCCTCCTGTGTCAGCGTGTTGATGGCGGTGGGGTTGCTCAAAATGTCGATGGCGGTGTTGTTGGTCACGCGGCCCTTCTGGGTCACTTCCTCGGCGGCCCGCAGCAGCAGGTCGCCGCTGCCGTCCTCCGCGTCGATGGCCTGCACATTGGCCTGGTACAGCCGCCCGATTTCTGCGTTGGTGAGGGTTTGCCCGGCGTCGAGCTTCTGCTGGAGCTGTACGGCCAGCTTGTAGCTCTGGGTGCTGGGGTCGCTTGCAAGCCCTTCCTGGATGGTTGCCTGCACCACGTCGTCGCCCATCGCCTGGAACTCCGCACCGGTGCGCCGTGCGCCGTATTCATTCAGCCCCGCGTTGATGGCGATGCCCGCGCCGGACATCACGCCGCCGGAGACAGCGCCGCCCAGGAAGTCCAGGCCCATGTTCTCCGCCTGGTCCCGGACGGCCCGCCAGAACGCCTCCTTCTCGGTCATGCCCTCGGCCTCGTAGGCGTCGATGGAGGTCTGCCACTCGCTCTTGTCCTTGGAAATGAGCACATCGGCCACCAGGTTGATGATGTCGCTGCCCACTTCCTCGCTGCCCTCGGCCAGGGTGTTTTTGAGGAAGTAGCCCATGGCGCTCTTGGTGAGCGCGGTTTTATCCAGCAGGGCATCCAGGCTGACCTTCTCGGTGATGATCTCCGCCGCGCCTGCGATGGTGCCCAGGGCGAACGCCTGGTTATCGGACAGGCCCCGGTCCTTTGCGGAGATGGTGGCATCCGCCGCCGCGCCGGTGCCCATGATGGCAAGGGAGAGCGCCTGGTTGCCGCCGGTGATGGCAGTATTCAGCAGGAAGTCGCCCATACTCATGCCGGTCTGGTAGGCAAAGCTGCCCACGCCGCCCCAGTTGTCCTCCACGATGGTGTTCACCTCGTTGCGGATGGCGCTGTTGATGTAGCTGAACTTGTTGTAGCCTGCGTTCTGGTCGATTTCCCCGTCGGAGAGGTAATCCGCCGCCTGGCCCAGGTAGGAAAGGCCCTTGAGAGGGCTTTCCAGCACGCTGAACGCAGAGGACCCCACCGGGTGCTCCTTGGCGTAGGCGGCCCATTCCTCCTCTGCCTTGGCCCGCTGGCGGTAGTTGAGGTCTCCGGTCAGGTAGTCGATGTAGGCGTAGGCGTTCTTGTGCTCCGCGTCGCCGTTGGCGCTGTCCTGGGCGTACAGGTAGTTGAAGGTGGCGATCTCGTCATCCGTCATCTCCCGCCGCTCGCTGTTGTCCAGGCCCAGCAGGGACGCGTTGCTCTGGATGTCGGAGAGCATCTGGCGGCTGCGGGCCTCCTCGTTGCGGTTGATGTAGTCGTAGGCGATGTCGTCAAAGCCGCTGTTGGAGTAAGTACCGCTCCATGCGTTGAATTTCTCCTGGCCGTTGGCCGTGCTCTTGTACTGGCTTTTCTCTGCGAAATCGGGTTTCTCCGCCAGCGCGGCATATTCCTTGCCCCGCTGGTAGGTGTTGTAGTCGTTCTCGTCCTTGAACTGGGACCAGAAGTCATACTCGCTGTTCAGCCCGCCCCGCAGCTCCTCCAGGTACTTGCTGCCCTGGTCCAGGGTGGAAAGGACGCCGTTCACGGCATCCTCTCCGTATATCTCCCGGTTGTCCTGGAAGTAGGTGCGGTAGGCGTTGGCCCTGTTCTGCATCACGCTGATGCGGGCGTCGTTGTCATCCCGGTACTTCCCAAAGTCTGCGGCACTCTGGAATTTGCCGTCCCGGCTCTGGTAGTCGCTGCCCAACTGGCTGGAGAGGCCGTTCACGCTCTCCAGCCAGGAATTGAAGCCCTGGGCCTTGTCCGCCTCGTATCTGCCGCTGCCGCCGTAGGCATCCTTGCCGTACTGCTGGTCGATGACGGCCCGGCGTTCTGCGGCTTTGTTCCGCAGAAAGTTGCTCGCCCGCGTTACGGTGCCGTCGTCATTCTTGCCCAGAGGGGTCTTATCGCTGCTCTGGATGCTCTCGGCCTGCTGCCGCGCCGCCGTCCGCTTCTTCAAAAAATCGCTTGCGCTTGCCATAGGGCCGCCTCCTTACTTCTTATTGCCGTTCCACTTGTAGGTGTAGGTGTTGGTCGCGCTGTCGTAGGTCTCGATGACCTTTCCGCTGTTGACGTAGTTCTCCACCTCGTCGTAGGTGAAGCGGCCATGGCCGGGAATATAAATCCAGCTATCCCCGTGCCGGTTGCCGATCTGGGCGTCGCTGCCGCTGTTTCCGCTGTCGTCTCTGGAGGGCCCACCGCCGGAGCGAACGGATGCCTGTGCCTTGTTGTATGCGCTCTTGAGGCCCGCAATCTCCTGGTCCGTGTACCCCAGGGCCTTGTAGCCGGAGAAGTCGCCGCCCGCCGCGAGGGTCTGGGCCTTTGCCATCGCCCGGTTGTACTCCGTCTCGTCCTTGTAGGTCTCCCGGTTGTAGGCGGTCTCGTCCTCGTAGCGCTTGTCCGCGATCTGGTCCCGGCCCACGGAATAGTTCCACTCGTTGTTGTAGCGCTCGTCGCCGATATTGTCCCGATGCACGCCGTAGTCGAAGCTCCGGTCCGTGTTGTACTGGGCCAGGAGGTCGGCGTACTTTGCGTAGTCGCCCTGCTCCAGGGCCACCAGCATTTCCAGGTTTGCCCTCTGGGTGTTGCCCTCGTCCTGGTACATGGAGTAGGCAAGCTGTTTCAGCTCCGGGATTTTATCGGCCAGCGCCCCCATGTAGTTGTCATAGGTCTGCTGCGCTGCGCTGCCCGCATAGCTGCTTGCAAGGCCGCCTGTGCGGGCGCTGACCTGCCCCAGGGTGTCCTGCATCGCCCGCTCGCCGCTGCGCGTGTAGCTCTCCTTGTACTGCTGATAGGTGGGGTCCTTCTCCGGGTCATAGCTGAACGCCTCCCGGTTAAGGATTTGGCGGGTTAGGTCGTCGATCTGGTTCTGGTAGCGGCTGGTGTAGGTGGGGGCCGCCTCGTAGGAGAAGCCGCCGCCCATCTCCAGGGGGATGTAGCGGCTGCCGTCGCTGTCGCCGGAATAGCCGTAGTTGCTGCGGATGCGCTCCACATAGTCGTGGGCGTCTGCCCAGGTCGTTTTGCCTGCCGCCGCTGCCGCCCGGACCTCCGCCGCGCTCCGCAGCTCGTCATTGGAAAAATGCTCCTGGTCATATACGCTGCCGCCGTAGCTGCCCCGGTCGCTGCCGCCGCCGCCCACCGTGTCGGCGCTGGGCGCGGCGGCCTTGCCGGTCTTGCTCCCGGTTTTGATGGCGCTGGTGGCATAGCCGTTCTCGTTATAGCTGATGTTGTAGCCGCCCTTGGAGACGGTCTTGCCCGCCAGGTCTTTGTTCCTGGACATATCGGGTTTTGCCATGTCGGATTACCTCCTCTTTCAGTTGGTTTTCTGCTCCAGCGCCGTCACGCGGGCTGCCAGCTTGTTGTACTCGCTGCCCAGTGTGCTCACGCTCTGCTGCACCCCGGAGAGGGTGGTTTGCAGGCTGGAGACCTTGCTGTTCAGCCCCTCCACACTGGTCTGTATAGCGGTCATGCTCTTTTGAAGCTGCCCCAGCATGAAGTCCAGATTTTCTTGCAGGTTTCTGGTGTAGTTGCACAGAGATTTTACGGTCCCGTTCACGTCGTTGCGGTCAAACGAAGGAGGGGAGCCGGGGAGGGTGGTTGCCATGACCTGTCACCCCCTTAATATTCGCTGCCCAGGGCGAACTCCCGGATGATGCTCTTGACCAGGCATCCGCCCTTGCCGGACAGCCGGATGCGGAAGTTGTCGCACCGCACCGGCAGGATGGGGACTTGCAGGGTCTTGGCCCGCTCGTTGTGGGTGGAGAACACCTGCCGGAAGGGCTTGCCGTCCGTGCTGATCTCCACCTTGAGCCAGGCCCCGGCATCCAGGTCCGCCCGCAGGTACAGCTTGGAATAGCACTTGCGCCCGTGGCTCGTCTCGTCCATCTGGCACAGCGTTGCGCTCCAGTTCACCAGGCCCTCCTCGGAGTAGTCCTGCCCGGTGGTCATCAGCTTGCCCGTGGCCCCGTCCAGGAAGTAGAGCGTCCCGTCCAGATAGGCCCAGTCCAGCGCGTGGGTCGCGTCCTCCCGCAGCCAGATGGCCCGCAGCGTATCAAAGACGTACAGCTCCCAGTCGCCCTTCTCCGTCCGCATGGAGATGTAGTAGCGCTCGCCGTCCGTGCCGCCCACCGCGTCGAAGAAGCGCCGGGTCCCGAAGTTCTCCGTCAGCAGCTCCGGGGTCCCGCCGGAGTAGGCGTACACGCCGTTGCGGCCCTTGTAGAACAGCGTCTCGTTGATGACGGCCAGGGACTTCTCGCTGCCCTTCTGGATGCCGGGCACCGTGTAGGTGTAGATTTCATACTGCGCCGGATAGCTGCCCAGGACCTTGTGCAGGCAATTCTCTTTCCAGAACAGCACCGTGCTGGAGTAGGCGATGCACCCGGTGAACTCGCCCTCCGTGCCCACGGCCACGGCGTAGCTGTCCGTGGACACGCCGTCGTAGACGTAGAAGTTGGTCGGGTCGCCCAGGGCGCTGGCGTAGATGGTCTTGCCCTCTGCGCCCCAGATGCGGTTATCGCACTCGCAGATGCACGTCAGGTCCGGCACCTTCCGCTCCAGCATCACCGTCCCGGCCTCCACGCCGGTCTTGGTGAAGATGTCCTTGGTGAAGGTCAGCTTCCGCGCCTCCAGGGAGCGGATGATGTGGCTGCCATTGTTCGCGGCGCAGGTCGTACAGCCGGAGATTTCGATTGCGTCTCCGGCCTTGAAAAGCTCGTCGAAGCCTGGGTATTTGTGCAGCGCCGCCGTGTGCAGCAGATAGGTGATCTGGTAGGTCCCGTCGCTCTGCTTTGCGCTGCTCTGTACCACCATGTACTCCTTGGAGCTGTCGCAGTCGTATTGAATGTAATCGCCCGCCTTGAGCTTGTCCGGGGTCCCTGCGGTCCCGCCGCTCATAGTCAGCGCTCCCGTGGTCTTGTTCACGCTGGCCCCGGTGTAGGCGGTGATGGATGTGTCGGCGGCCACGCTGCCCTTGGTCTCTGCGTTTTCCGCCGCCTGGTCGATGTAGCTCTGCTCCGGCACGGTCAGGGTGTTGGCCGTGAAGGTCACGTCGCCGGGGAAGCCGGGGTATTCCGCAGCCAGCATCCCAAACTTCTCCGCCTCCGTGTCGTAGTAGACCTTATCGGGGAAAATGACGATTTTGGTGTTGATGGTGGCAAACTGCTTTTCGCCCGCAGTCACATGGCCCACCACCTTGCCGTCATAGAGAAAGTCGGTCCCGTCCACCACGCACA
>OHVK01000411.1_pt1 | contig 19061 bp, 11 predicted proteins | sample 1579411 | NCBI WGS metagenome assembly OHVK01 (sample SAMEA3882524, study PRJEB24775) | human gut metagenome | biome: human-associated habitat; feature: intestine environment; material: feces | place: Netherlands | collected 2009/2010 | reverse complement strand
GGGCAGGACGAGAGCCGGCACAATCATCACATGGACGAGAAAGAGCCGCCACACCGGACGGCTGGCGTGGGACGTATGCAAGAACGTAAAGGGGCAGGAATACGCCGATGCAGCATTTTTCGACAGGTGCGGAAGGATTGCGGAGCGGATGGGGATAACCTGGGGCGGCAGATGGGACACGCCCGACCGTTCCCATTTTGAGGTAGCGAGCGACTGGAAGGAAAAGAGGGAGACAGAGATGGAAAAGCGTTACGAAACGCTTGCGGAGGTGCCGACATGGGCGAAGGAGCTGGTGCAGGAGATGATTACAAGGGGATGCTTTGCAGATCCGAACCAGATGCATCTTTCCGAGGACATGCTGCGGACAATGGTTTTAATGGACAGGCTTTTAAAAGCAAGGGAGGGAAGGAAATGAAAGAACCTTTAACATTACTGAAAAGCCCCAGAGACGAGCGGGACTGGCATTACGGCAAAATCGTATGCGCGGGGGGAGAGCTGCCGGAAAGGGTGAGCCTGCGGCAGAGCTGCGGCCCGATTCGCAGACAGGGCAAGAGCGGCTTTTGCCACAGCTTTGCCGGGACTGCGCTGAAAAATTTGCAGGAAACGCAGGACTGGGGCGAGCGGAGATACAACTTTTCCCCTCTGGGGCTTGCCAAAGCGGTGAAGGCGAGGGACGGCATTGCCTACACAGAGGGCAGCACGCTTTTAGACGTTTGCAAGGCATTATGCAAGGACGGGGTTTTTGACGAGGTATTTTACCCCTTTACAAGCTACGACCAGGAGAGCTTCAAGAAAACAGGCAAGCTGCACTTTCCATCGATGGCAGTAACGGCGGAGGAGGAACAGCACATTCCGAAATACTACTGCAAAAACTACGCGAGGGTAGACACACTGGAGGAAGTGAAGCTCTCTCTCGCCAATCAGAATCCCGTGCTTTTAGGGATGACCTGTTCAGAGGAAATCTATTCGCCCACAGAGGGATGTATTGGACTTCCCTTAGGGACATTCCTCATCGGCGGACATGCGGTGCTGATCATCGGCTACGATGACACGAAGGAAAAGACGATTCACGGCAGACACTACAAGGGCTTTCTGGAATGCCAGAACAGCTGGGGCGAGGACTGGGGCGACAAGGGCTTTTTCTGGATCCCCTACGAATACATCACCTACCGAACGAAGGACTTCGGGATGGGGTTTGTGATGGACATGTACACCGCGATTGACCTTGCAAGGGAGAACCTGCAGGGGACGGCGGTGGAGCTTTTCATCGGGAAGGACAAGGCATTTGACGATGGGAAGGAGATTACCCTTGACCAGCCGCCCATTGTAGACGAGAAAACAGGGCGCACACTTGTGCCCCTGCGCTTTGTGGGCGAGAGCCTTGGATGCAGGGTGGAATGGCTTGCAAAGAGCCGCCGCATTATCATCCGCAGCAGGGCGCACGACATTGAGCTTTCCATCGGCAACCAGACGGCACTGGTGGACGGCGGCAAGCGGCTGATGGAGCAGGCACCCATCCTTGACGAGAGAACGGGGCGGACGCTTGTGCCCCTGCGCTTTATTGCACAGACGCTGGGGCATGCGGTGCTCTGGGACGGAGAGAGAAGGAAGATTATAATTCTCAAGTAGCGGTTGAGCCGTCCGGTTATGACGAGCGAACGTCTGACCGACAGGTTGGGTGAGGCGAGGAATGGACGGCGAAATATAGCGGTTTCCGAAGCGAAGCGAGGAAAACTGACATAAATAACAGCGGTTGAACTGTTACAAACATAAGGAAAGCGACGATGCGCATTTGCAAAGTCGCTTTTTTCTTGCAAAAAAATAAGGAGGTGAGATCTTGGCAGGCTATTATAACCCGAAAAAGGACTACGCGGCAGCCATTAAAGCAGAAAAGAACCCTGCGAAGCAGGCGCAGCTAAAGGCAGAGAGACAGAATAAGATTGATGCCATGAACGCCGCAGGGACGAACACGAAGGGCTACACAAACAGCATTTACGGCGGCTCTTATAGCTCTTCCGGAAAGGGAAATAGCAACGGCGGCTATTTTGACAAAAATCTGGACTACGCGGCAGCCATCCGGAACGAGAAAGACCCTGTGAAGCAGGCACAGCTGATTGCGGAGAGGCAGAACAAGCTGAACTGGATGAACGCGAGCGGAACGAACACGAAGGGCTACACAAACGACATTTACGGCGGAATGCCGCAGGCAAGCGCACCGCAGGGGCAATACCGCAGCACGGACGCGGCACTGAACAACACGAACAAGGCGGCAATACAGCCGACAGCGACCACGCAGACCCAGACAGCGACTGCGGCAGAGGCGGAAAACCCAACCGCGCCGACTTCCTTCGGGAACACGGATGCGGCGCAGCGGGCAGCCCTACAGGCTTACATCACGAGACAATACGCCCACCAGAAGGCGGAGAGCGGCGAGGGAACCTACAACGGGGACGGGAGCATGAGCCTTCCCGACCAGACGCTTTTAAAAAGCTATCAGCAGAAATACAACGAGGCGAAGGCGGCAGGCGACCAAGGCGGCATGACAGCGGCGCACAGGGCGGCGGAGAAGCTGAGGGACAATTACAGATATTATCCCTTAGCGAACAGCAACGGCTACGGCTTAGGCGAGAACGACATCGGCTGGGTACGAGATTTGGTGGTGCGCGGTGACGAGCTTGGGAACAAGATTGTAGACCAATACAACCGGGGGACGGTGACAACGACAACATACGATAAGGACGGCAATTTTGTGAACCGATACACCGGGGGAGACATTGCCGGACACGATGCACGGGTAGCAAAGGAGATGCAGAGAGTGAACGAGAAATTAGCGGGAAAGGAAAACAACACCTTTGCCTTCCGCCTTTCCGACCCGAATGATGTGAAGCTTTCCAATGCGGAGCTGCTGGCAAAATACGGCGGCGGCATTACGGAGGGGAACAACGGCATCGGGCTTTACACTGCGCCAAACGGAATGGCTCTGAAAACAGCATCCGGCGGCGGAGACAGCGGCACGGCGGCAAGCGGCACGCCACTGACAGCGGCAGGCTACGGCACAGGAACGGACGCGGCGACAAATTCCATTTACGGACAATTCGGCTACTTCGACCCGAACAAGGACTATGCGGCGGCGATAAAGAACGCAAGCAACACGCAGGAAATGGTGCAGCTGGAGAAGGAGCGGCAGAACAAGCTGAATTGGATGAACGCGAACGGGACGAACAAGGGATATACCAACAAAATCTATACCAATTATGACAATCTTTTCGGAGAGAGAGAGCCCTTGCCCGAATACAACGGCATGACGAAGGACGAGCTTTTCGGCGGCTACAACGAGATGGCAGAAAGCCTTGCGGAGCAGAGGAAGGCACTGCTTTCCGCCGCACTGGCGCAGAACCGGACGGAGCAGGAGAAGGCAAACAGCAATTATGACGAGCTGGCAAGGCAGGCATACATCTTAAAGCGGCAAAACGAAAACGCACTGCCCCAGCAGCTTGCGGCACTGGGCATCAGCGGGGGCGGCAGCGAGAGCGCGAACCTTTCGCTTGCGGCGAACTATGAAAACAACCTTGCAAGCAACGAGCAGGCAAGACAGCAGGCATTAAGAGACTATGCTTTGCAGGCATTGCAGGCGCGGACACAGGCTGACAGCGACATCAGCGGCTATTATGCGGACGCAAAACAGCAGGCGATGAACGCATGGCAGAACGAGGCGGCGAACCGAAACAGCTGGAACCAATGGGCGGCGAACTACAAGCAGGGACTGCGGGAATACAGCGACAGCCTGAACAGCCAGACCTATCAGGAGAATCTGGCAAGCAAGCAATATGCGGACACACTGCGGCAGCAGCAGATTGACCTTGCCTTGCAGATGGGCGACTACAAAAAGCTGGCGGCAATGGGCTATGACGTTAGCTATTTGAAGCGGATGCAGGATGCAGAGCTGGAGCAGCTTGCACTGGATGCAATGCTGACAAGGGCGAACATCGCTAAGGTGAACAGCAGTGTGACACGAGGGAGCGGCGGAGGGACAAGAAGCAGTAAAAAAGGAAGCGGAAACGGCGGCGGTGGAAACAAAGATAAAGACAAAACGCCAACGGACGTGAGCAGCCTGCCCACAGGAAACGAGATGGGCGACGGCTGGATCATGGTGAGCGGCATGGGAAAGGTCGGCTTAAGTGAGGTTGACGAGATGCTGAAAAGCGGCACGCTGAAAATGGTCTCCTCCGGCGGAAAGAAATATTACATGAAGAAACGATAAGGAGGGCTGAGACATGACAGAGAGCGAGAGACTGCGCAAGGAAATGGAGGAGAGGGGACTTCTCGGCACAACAGGAAAGAAGGTTATTGTCTCGGCGGCACAGAAGAAAATCAACGAGAAGAAGGGTGGGACGGCGAAAAGCCGTTCTGCCGGATCTTCCGGCTCTGCAAGCAGGACAACAAGCAAGGCAACCGACAGCACAAAGCATGTGCCTGACACAAATCTTTTCCGTGGGATGCAGCTAAATAGACCAACGGCAAGGAAAACCAGCGCACCTACAATGGGAAAGGACAGTGCTGTTTTGCAGAGGGCAAAGGCACTGAGCGCAAACAAGGGCTTGAGCGGCAAGGAAAGAGAAAAGCAGATTGGACAGGCGCAAAAGGAGCTTGGGCGAATCCGAGACAAGAACCTTTTGGCCTCCTTCCTTGGAAACAAGGAGGCAAAGGCAAGAATCAGCCAAGTAACAAAATTGCAGGGAGAGCTTTCCAAACAGCAAAAGCGTACTGCCTTCGGTGCAGGCTTTGGACAGGCGGCAGGACTTGACATTTACGACACTGCCGTAAAGAAGATAGCGAAAAAGACAGGAAACACAGCCCTTTCCAAGCAGATGGCGGCGCAGGATAAGGTGCGGCAAGAGGTAAAGGCGGCAAACAAAAAAAGCTATGGCAGAGGCGAGCTTGCCGGAGAGCTGACGCAGGCGGGTATTCTTTACGGAACGGCAGGCGCAGCGGCAGAGAAAGCGGCACTCAAGGGCGTGGGTAAGCTGACAGGGGGCAAAACACTGGGCAAAGCCGGCACCTTTGCCACAAGGATGCTGGGACAGCAGGCGGCGGACACGGTGGTGAACACGCCGATGACGATTGCGGCCGGCATGGCAGACGGAAAGAGCCGCAAGGAGATTGCAAAGGACATCGGCAAGCAGGAGGCAACAGATGCAGCGTTTAACGTGGGGCTTGGTGCGATTGGTGCCGGGGCGAAGAAGGTTGGCGATGCGCTTGAGCCAAGGCTTGCGGCAAAACGGATTACGAAGCAGATTGAAAAAAGCATGACGGGACAGTTGCCTTCCAGTGACTATATAAAATTGGGTAAAACACCGGAAATTCTGAAAAAATACGGCATGATTGAAGGGGAAATGCTGATGCCGCAGGGCGTTGTGCCGAAGGTTGCATATCCTGCGGAATATAGGCAGGCACTGGCAAAGGGAACGGACATGAGCGAAAACCAGATTAAGAAAATACAAGGGCATGACCTTGGGTTTGAACCGATTCGACAGTTACCCAAGAAACTGAAAGATCCTGTGGCAATACTGAAATCCGATACACGAGATGGCAGCATTATTGTATTAACAGATATGGTTGATAAATATGGTCAGCCTGTTATTGTTCCGGTCAGGGTTGACCAAAATGGGTATAGTGAGTTTTCTTCAGTTATTCCTTCTATGTATGGCAAGAAAAGGGTTTACGGAATTTATGGAAAAACAGGGGAAGAAAGGAAATATTCTTTATTGGAACAAAAAAAAGAACCTGCAACATTTCCCTGGCAACGGGGTACAATTCCCCGAGCCGTACTCTGATGCAGATCCTATGCTTAGGATAGCACAGCGGAAGGGGATTGTCAATGCAGAGGAACTGAAAAACATTCAGAAAGGGCATAAGTTGCAGGCGGCGGAGGGTGCCAAGGAAGCAGATGCGGCAGGAGCGACTTTGCACACTGCCAGAGAGGAGACGATTCAGGCGGCGGCGCAGAGCATGGCGGAGAACCGAAACGTGCTGGCGGAGAGGATGACAAAGGCGGAGCGGCAGAAGATGGAGGCAGAGCTTGCACAGCTGAACAGTGCAGAATACAGAAATGCGAAGCTGAAGGAAATCGACGAGAAAACGGGCGGCGACCCGAAGGCAATCCGCGAGGCAACAAGAGCCTTTGAGGAAAGAAAGCAGGAGCTTACCAAGCTGCTGACAACACAGGAGACGCTGCGGACAGAGAAGGGGATTTTGCGCGATGTGGCAGACGAGGTGAGCAGTATTTTCAATCTGCAGGGCAAGCGCAGCAGACAGCAGATTTCGGATGCACTGCAGCAGGTGATGCTTGAGGCAAAGGAAGGGAGTATCAGCGAAAAGACAAGAAATGAGCTTTTTGAACAGCTATTCCGGATTAGCGGAGAAAGCAAAACAGGGACATACGGACTGAAAAAGAAGCTGAGAGAGAAGAAACTCCTTCTTGGGGTGGACGCTGCGGCGGACATTGCGGACATTACGACATGGAACCACAAGATGAAGGGTGTGCTGGGGAAAATCAAGATTGGCAGAGACACCAACATTACGCCCTTTTACAACGAGCTGCGGCGAGATTTTCCCGCATACTTCCCCGAAGGGATTGACAACGAGGCAGAGCAGCTCTGGCAGATTCGCAAGATTGCAGAAAAGCTCAAGGGAAACATCGGACTGGAAAAGAGCGATTATCAGGCGAACTTTAACCGCGCATTGGACAGGCTGACAGACACGATGGCCGTAAAGAAGGCTTACGGGGAAAAGGTTGCCGCAAAGGCGGACGCAGTGCATTCCAACCTTTTAGGAAAGATTGACTACGGCAAGGTGACAACAGACGAGGTGCAGGGCTGGCACAAGGAGAGATACCGCCTGCAGAAGGCAGCGGAGAGACAGAAAAACGCAGACCTGAGCGAGATGGAGAAAAACGTTCTGCGAGACATGCTGGACGGCAATGTGCCGGAGGTGCAGGCACAGAAATACCTTGGGCCGAGATATGCACTGGTAAAGCAGCAATACGATATTCAGAAGCCTTTGCACGATGTTGAGGAAAAAATCATTGAGCACAAAAGATTTGTTGCTGCCAAACGGCACAAGGAGGCGGCAGAGGTTATCGGCGATATTCACTTAAAGGAAGGCGCAGAGGAAGGCTGGAAGGACAAGGCGATTGCGCTTGGCTACGGCAGGGAGACACAGGAGCGAAACCTTTACGACATTGCCCCGAACGAGAAAAAGGCAAAAGAAATCATTGACTGGGCTTTCACCCCGATTCATGAAAACGAGAGAAAGCGCGTGCTGATGATTAACGATTCTGCAAAGGCACTGGAAAAGCTTAAGATTGACACGAGGAACAATCTGGACATTCAGCTGCCGGAGGTGGACAAGAAGAAAATCAGCGAGAGCGCACTGGTGCAATATTTAGGGGAAAAGGAATTCGCCCTGCGGCAGGCGCAGGCAAGCGGTGCGCCCGCGGAAAGCTATGCCGAACTGCAGAAGGAGATTGCAAACATCAGAGGGCAGCTGCGGCCGGAGCAGCAGGAGAGAATTGACAAGGGGATCGTTTTTTTACAGAAAGCATACAAGAAGCTGCACGGGATGGTTAACGAGGTGCTGATTCGCAACGGCTTTGACCCGATTGGCTACATTGACGGCTACTTCCCACACATGAATTTTGACGACCCGAAGGATCCTCTGCTGCAGATGGCACAGGCGATGGGGATTGACGTTGCGGCAAAGGAGCTGCCGATGGACATTGCCGGAAGAACGGAAACCTTCCGACCGAGAAAAAGATGGAGCGGCAACCTACTGGAAAGAAAGGGAACACAAACAGACTATGACGCTTTGCGTGCCTTTGACCAATACATGGAGACGGTTTCTGATGTGATTTACCACACGGATGACATCGGACGGATACGGAGCATGGCAGAATATTTCCGATACAACCTTTCTGACGAGGGGATTAAAAAGCAGATTGACGAGCTGCGGAAGAAAAAGCCGAAAACCGAGGAAGAGCTTGAGGAAATAAAAGACCAGATTGCAAAGAAATACGCAGACGGCGACAAAAATCGCAAGATGCAGAATTATGTGAACAACCTTGAGCTTTACGCAAATTTGCTGGCAGGGAAAAAGCATGACCTTGACAGGGCGCTTGAAAAGCATGGAACAGGGCGTTCCTATTACAGAGTGATTGACAACATCAGCAACAAGGTTGCCGGAAACATGGTAGCCGGCAACATCGGCTCTGCACTGACGAACCTGATTCCTGCGACACAGAGCATGGCGCGGATGAGCATTGGCAGCAACCTGCGGGGGCTAAAGGAATCGCTTGTAAACATGGCGAAAAGCGACATGGACGAGCTGACAAGAAGGAGCGCCTTTCTTGCGACCAGAGGCGGCACAGAGCGCACCTACAAGAACTGGCTGCAGAAGCTGCAGGAAACGGGCGGCAATCTGAACCCTCTGCAATGGATGGAGGCGGCGGACAAATTCACCACGCAGGCAGTTTGGCGCAGCCGCTATTACGACAATCTGAAAAAGGGCATGACGGAGGATGCAGCTATTCAGGCTGCGGATGAATTTGCAAGAGGACTTTTTGCAGGCAGAAGCAAGGGCGCGATGCCTACGATTTTCCATTCAAAAGCAATATTCATCAAGCCGCTGACAATGTTTCAGCTTGAGGTAAACAATCAGCTTTCCCACATTATCAAGGACATTCCGAGAGAGGAACAGAAAAATGCCGTTGGGATGTTTCGGGCATACATGGGGATTGCGATAGGGGCTTACATCTACAATGACCTTTATGAAAAAATGACAGGCAGGAGAAGCGCATTAGACCCCATTGGAATCGCAAGAGAGGCTTACGGCGATGCAACGGGGGAAACCCTGCGGAACACGCTTGACATTCTGGGGGATGCCATAAGCGGAAACGGCTTAGAGCTGACGGAAAAGAGGGAGAAAAAAGCCCCCCTCTGCCGTAATCGAAGGTACAGCGGAGGAAATTGGCGGAAATATTCCCTTTATCGGCGGGGTAGTATTCGGCGGCGGACGAACGCCTCTGCAATCGGCACAGCCGCACCCTTTTAACACTATCGGGCATATTGCGGATGCAGAAGCAGGAGAAGAAAGAAAGGAAAAGGCAACAGCAGAGATTTTGAGGGAAACGGCGATTCCTGTGGCTACTTACTTAAATCCCTTTGTCGGGGGCGGACAGGTGCGAAAAACCTTACAGGGCATCAACATGATGCGAAAGGGCGGCAGCTACACCCAGACGAACAAGGGGGAAAAGCTACAGTTTGCGGTTGACCAAGACAAGAAAACAAACTGGCTGCAGGCGGCACTTTTCGGGAAATGGGCAGTGCCGGAGGCACAGGCGCACATGGAGAAGAACCGGACATTGAGCGAAAAGAGTACGGAAACCTATGAAAAGCTGCGGCAGGCAGGGGCAAAGAATACCACAGCCTTTGAAAGCATTAACAAAATGAACCGAGAGGACAAGGGGAGAGACAAGCGCAGAGCGATTCGCAGCGCACCCCTGAGCGCGGAGCAGAAGGCAATCCTTTACAGAAGTATTCTGAAGGACGATCAGAAGGACAAGGAGATTCTGGATTACTTTAGCTGGACAAACAGCATGGGCGAGGTTGCGGACTACCTGATGCGAGCAGCGGACTATAAGGACAATGCGGCCAAGAAGGCTGCTTTGCAGGATGCGAAGATTTCGGACGATGAGAAGGAATACATCTACATGGAAAAGTTTGTGCAGGATGAAAGCAGGGAAAAAGAACAGAGCAGGATTCGAGCGTTGCGAGAGGCCGGCATTGGGATGAATGATTATCTGAAAATCAGAATGAAATATGGGCAGATATATGACTATAAGGATGCAGAAGCCAGAATGAGACAATGGTTGCAGGAGGAAGGCTTTAGCTGGCAGGAGCAGAGTGTAATCAAAGAGCAGTTTATTTTCTGGGGGATGCACCCGAAGAAATACAAGGGATAATTTTCTACACCACCATTTTGTTGACTGCAACAAAATGGAAAAATTTTGCGGAAAGGGGGATTTTCTTTACACCCCCTTCCGCGAAACATGCTATAATAGCAGTGCCGAGACAGAAAGCTGTCAGGTTTCTTTCTCATTACGCTGTGGAGCAGCATTTTTTTCCCCTTGCCGGGGCAACCCGGCACTAACGCAGCAAGAGAGTGGGCACGAGTGAGTGCGTCGGTTCGATTCCGGCAGCTGCGAAGAAACCCTATCTCCTTTAAATTGAATATGCCCCGATGCGGCATTGCGGGGCGAGAGATTGAAAACCGAAAGGTTTTGCAGGGAGTGGTGCATTTGATGCGCTGCTCCTCATTTTTTTTGGGAAGTTGTCAGAAAATGCTGATTTGTGATAAGTTGGGGAGAAAATGCGAAGTGTAGTTGCAATTTTTCATGGGGAAAATGAAAATAAAGGATCTATCAATGGGATATAAACGGGCGGAGGAGCTGACTTGAGGGGCACAAAGGAAATGCGCGGAAAGCATTGATTTTACAGGGTTTTTAGAGAGAAAAGCTGACTTGAATACGCAAAAGCAGGGCGCGCCGCGCTCTTTTTTTATTGGAAAAATTTCTAATTGCAGAGAAGGGGGGTGCATGATACAATAAGAGGGAAATCAACTTTATATTTTCTTGGTTGTTGCTGTTGGCGTTTTTACATTGAAAGGATGAACGGCAATGGCAAAAAGAAAATTGACAAAACGTGCTGACGGGAGATATCAGTCCCAGATTTATCTCGGAACAGACGAAAACGGAAAAAGAATCATCAAGACACTTTACGGACGAACACAGAAGGAACTGGAAGAAAAAGAGTGCCTTTTGAAGGTAAAACTCAGCAGGGGCTTTGACATCAAGGCAGAGAGAAAAACCTTTGGCGAATGGGCGGAGCTGTTTTTGAGGATGAAGGAATCAAAAAATGTTTCCGCAGGGCGGCTTGCAAATTACGGCTATGCACTTATGAAATTTGAACCGCTTTATCAGTATCCTTTAGAAAAGCTATACCCCATTGATTTTCAAAGAATCATTGACAGCTGGGCAAAGGAGAACCCGAACACAGGGAAGCCTTCCTCTAAGGCGCTTTTGACTGAAATGAAACGGGCGGCGAACGGGGTTTACCGCATGGCAATTTCAAACAGGGTGGTAGAATTTAACCCGATTGCGGATGTGGAAATTTCTGCGATACAGAAGAAGGAGCCGAAACGGATTCTGACGGAGGAAGAACAGAGATGGATCCGCGAGATGCCGCACAGAGCCCAGGCGGCGGCTATGATTATGCTTTATGCTGGGCTTCGGCGCGGGGAGCTGGTGCCGCTGATGTGGAATGACATTGATTTTGCTGCCGGCACAATTTCCATCACGAAAACAGTAGAATGTATCAACGGGAAATTTATTTTGAAGGATGGGGCAAAATCGGAGAACAGCGTTCGCACGATTACAATGCCGCATATTTTGAAAAATTTTTTGCTGGAAGAGAAGCAGAAGAAGGTGGTAAGCCTTTATGTTGTGCCGGATGCCAAGGGCTGCATGATGAGCGAAAACTCTTTCCGGCGGATGTGGCAGAGCTACATGACACAATTAAATTTCCGATACGGAGATTTTTCCGCATACGGAAGCAGGACAAGCGTACATGACCCGAAGGGCGTACCGATGGTGATTGAAGGCTTCACGGCGCACCAGCTACGGCACACCTACGCATCTATCCTTTATATGGCGGGGGTGGATGTGGTGACGGCGAAGGAGCTGATGGGGCATGCTGACATTCAGACTACGCTGGAGATTTACACACATTTGAGCAAAACATACAAAAAGAAGGAAGTTTCAAAGCTGGACGAATATCTGGCGAATGCGGAATAAGGCAGGATAAGTCCGTATATAGTCAGAAATATTGAGAAAACGTTGAATTTACGGGTAAAATCGAGGCTCTTTGTATACCTTAGGGATGTAGAGGTCGCAGGTTCAAATCCTGTCGCCTCGATGGCAGTTTAAGAGACGAATATGATTCGTCTCTTTTTTCATATTCGGCAGTGATTTGAAAAAAATTGGAAAAAGAGAGAATCGGCACGGCCTACGGAGGTGAACCGTTTATGACCGACCAGAACGAGGCACGATTGGTCAAGAGGGCGAAGCAGGGGGACATGCACGCCTTTGAGGAACTCATTTTACAGCATGAAAAGATCGTTTATAACGTGGCACTGCGCATGATGAACCACAGCGAGGATGCGAAGGATATTTCGCAGGAGGTGTTTCTGAAGGCGTATCGGAATATCGGAAATTTTGACGAACGGTCGCAGTTTTCTACCTGGATTTACCGCATTACGGCGAATACCTGCATTGATGAAATGCGAAAGCGGAAGGGCAGGCAGAGCTTTTCGTTAGAGGAAGAGCTGGAAAGCGAGGAAGGCAGCATGCAGCGGCAGGTTGCGGATGCGGGCGAAACACCGGAGGAAAGCATGCTTCGAGAGGAGCAGAAAAGCGAGATTTTACAGGCATTGGAGAGCCTTTCGCCGGAGCATAAGGTGGCGGTTATCCTGCGGGATATCAAGGGGCTTTCCTACGAGGAAATTGCGGAGATTCTGGAGCTTACGCTGGGAACGGTGAAGAGTCGTATTTCCCGTGGGCGAAATCAATTAAAGCAGGAAATTTTAAAATTACGGGAACAAGATGCACATTTTATTCGTCATAAGAGAGGAAAGGAGGGAAGGCAATGAATTGTGATAAAGTGAAAGAGCTGCTCTGGGCGTATTTGGAAAACAAAACCACGGCAGAGGAAACAGCAGAAATCGAAACGCATTTGGAAGGCTGTGCGGCTTGCAGAGAAGAGCTGGCGCAGCAGAAGGAAATCAAAAACGCTTTGGCGAGCCTTCCTGACGAGGAACTCCCTGAAGGCTATCATACAGAGCTGATGCAGAAGCTACAGGCGGAACGCAAGATTGTGCCTTTCCCTGCAAAGAAGAAGCATGGCTGGAAGCAGATGAGCATGATCGCGGCGGCGGTGCTTGTGGTTGTGGTGGCAGGCGGCACGAGGGGGATGCTGGAAATGCGGCAGAACCAGAACGAGGAGATAGAGCAGATTCTGTTTGAGAATACTGCGCTGACGGCGGATACGGGCGAGGAAGCGGCAGAACAGATTGCGGCGGACAGCGCGACAGAGAACAATGCGGCGGAAAAATCCGATACCAAGGAGGATTTTTCTGAGCAGGAAACAAAGAAGGTAAAAAAACCTGTTTCGCAGAAAACGGCACCAAAAGAAAACACACCCAAAGAAGCAACTCCGAAAGAAACAACTCCGAAGGAAACGGCAAAGTCTTTTCGGTCGGAGGGAGCGGCAACCATGCCGAAAGCAGCTTTATATGCAAGCGAAGCGGAAAATGCGATGGACAGCGAGACATTGGTGAGCGGCACACGCGCTGCGGACAGCAATGCGGCGGACAGCATGACACTTCAGGTGGCAGAAAAGGAGACAGCCTTGCAGGCAATTCGTAAGAGCATAGAGGAAGCCGGCGGTTATGAGGGAAGCAGTGCGGATGATGTGATTCAGGCGGTGATTCCTGCGGCAAATTATGCAGATTTTCTGGAGCAGGTCGGCAAGCTGGGCGAAATACAGGCACTTTTCCAAGGCGAGGCGGACGGCGCATCGCACACAATCAGCATTTCGGTAACGGAAAAATAAAAAGGGACACGGTGGATTTTTACGAGAAAAGCCGTGTTCTTTTTTTGCTGAAATTTTCTTGGGGACAGAGAATTTTGATATGTTTTGCAAAAAATAGCTTGACAAATCTCTGACAAACGCATATACTGGTCTCGTAAATAAATAGAATCTTCAGGGCAGGGTGAAAGTCCCTACCGGTGGTATAGCCCACGAGCCGCAAGGCATGATTCGGTGAAACTCCGAAGCCGACAGTATAGTCTGGATGAAAGAAGATGGATGAATGCAGGAAAAGTGTTTCTTTTCTGTGTCTTTTTGAGATATCTGCTCTGGATTGTTTTTGAACATTCCGGAGCTTTTCTTATTTTGGCACAGGGAGTCTTTTGGTGTGTGTGTTTCTGATGCTCTGAGCGATTCTGTTCGGAGCATTTCTTATTTTGTATTTTTGAAATCTGTCTGGAGGGATTCTATGAAGGATTCAGAATATATGGAGCTTGCACTCATGCTTGCGAAAAATGGGCTCGGATGGACGGCACCGAACCCGATGGTAGGGGCAGTGCTTGTGAAGGATGGTGAAATCATCGGTCAGGGGTGGCATGAAAAATGCGGTGAGCCGCATGCAGAGCGAAACGCATTGGCAAATTGCAAAAAATCGCCGCAGGGCGCGACGCTTTATGTGACATTAGAGCCTTGCTGCCATCAGGGCAGACAGCCGCCTTGTGTGGATGCCATTCTGGAGGCAGGCATTCGGCGCGTGGTGGTCGGCTCGGCAGACCCCAATCCACTTGTGGCAGGAAAGGGAATTCGGATTTTGCGAGAGCATGGCATAGAGGTAACGGAGCACATGCTGGAGGAGGAATGTGACCGCTTGAATGAGGTGTTTTTTCACTATATTCAAACAAAGCGTCCCTTTGTGGTAATGAAATATGCGATGACGATGGACGGAAAAATTGCAACCTACACAGGTGCATCTAAATGGATTACATCGGAAACGGCAAGAGCACATGTGCAAGAGCAAAGGCATAAATATACTGCAATTATGGTGGGTGTGGGAACGGTATTGGCAGATAACCCTATGTTAAATTGCAGGATGGAGGGCGGAAAAAACCCGATTCGCATTATTTGCGATACACACCTTCGCACACCGTTGGATACGCAAATTGTTGCAACGGCGAAGGAAATACCGACCATCCTTGCAACCTGCTGTGCGGACAGGAAAAAACAGGAGGCATATCTGGCGGCAGGCTGTCAAATCCTACAGGTGAACGAAAAAAACGGGCATGCTGATTTGCAGGAATTGATGCAAAAATTAGGTGAGCGGGAAATTGACAGCATTCTGATAGAGGGCGGCGGTACACTCCATTGGACAGCATTGGAGGAAGGCATTGTGCAAAAGGTACAGGCATATATCGCACCGAAATTATTTGGCGGACGGACGGCAAAAACGCCCATCGAAGGACAGGGCGTTGCAACACCGGCGGAGGCATTTTATTTAAAGAACAGCAAAATCATACCTCTGGGAGAGGATTTTCTGATAGAGAGCGAGGTGAGCGGAGATGTTCACGGGAATTGTTGAGGAAATCGGAAGGGTTGAGAGAATCAAGCACGGACAGCATTCTGCGGTCTTGACCATTCATGCGGATACGGTTTTGGAGGGAACCAAAATCGGCGACAGCATTGCAGTCAACGGCATTTGCCTGACGGTGACGGAGCTGTTTTCGCACGGCTTTTCGGCGGATGTGATGCACGAAACGCTGAACCGCTCCTCTCTGGCAGGGCTGACAATGGGAACGCCTGTGAATCTGGAAAGAGCCATGGCGGCAGACGGACGCTTTGGCGGGCATATCGTTGCAGGCCATGTAGACGGTGTGGGAAAGGTGATCCGCGTGCGTCGGGATGATACAGCCATTTGGTATACCATACAGGCGAAGACGGAGCTGATGCGATATATCGTTGAAAAGGGCTCCATAACCATTGACGGCATTAGCCTGACAGTGGCGGAGGTCGGAGAAAGCGAGTTTTCCATTTCTGCCATTCCGCATACGGTCAGCCAAACCATTTTGAAGAACCGCAGAGAAGGCGATTTGGTAAATCTGGAAACGGATATCATTGGAAAATATGTAGAAAAGCTGATTTGTCCGAAAGCAGAGCAGCAGCCGAAAAATACAATTACAATGGATTTTTTATCGAAATACGGATTTTAAGGAGGAGAATACATCATGCAGTTTAACACAGTAGAGGAAGCGCTGGAGGAATTGCGCAACGGCAAAATCATTTTGGTAACAGATGATCCCGATAGGGAAAACGAAGGGGATTTCATCTGCGCGGCAGAATTTGCAACCACAGAAAACATCAACTTCATGGCATGCTATGGCAAGGGCTTGATTTGTATGCCTATGTCTGAGGAATATGTGCGGAAATTGCGGATTCCGCAGATGGTACAGCAGAATACGGATAATCACGAAACAGCATTTACGGTTTCCATCGACCATGTGGCAACCACAACAGGCATTTCTGCGGCAGAACGCTCCATCACAGCGCTTGCCTGCGTTTCGGATGATGCAAAGCCTGAGGATTTCCGCAGACCGGGTCACATGTTCCCTCTCCTGGCAAAGAAAAACGGCGTTCTGGAACGGGAAGGGCACACCGAAGCAACCGTTGATTTATGCAGACTGGCAGGCTTGAAGGAATGTGGGCTGTGCTGCGAAATCATGCGTGAGGATGGTACCATGATGCGTACGCCTGAGCTGATGAAGCTGGCAAAGCAATGGGATATCAAATTCATTACCATTCGGGATTTGCAGAATTACCGCAAATGCCATGAAAAGCTGGTGGAGCAGAAGGCAGCTGTTAAAATGCCCACAAAATACGGTGATTTTATGGCGTATGGCTTCGTCAATCTGCTGAATGGCGAGCATCATGTAGCACTGGTAAAGGGCGATATCGGCGATGGCAAGGATGTGCTTTGCAGAGTCCATTCCGAGTGCCTGACAGGGGATACCTTCGGCTCCCTGCGGTGCGACTGCGGACAGCAGTTTGCCGCTGCTATGACGCAGATTGAAAAGGAAGGGCGCGGTATCCTGCTTTATATGCGGCAGGAGGGGCGCGGCATCGGCTTAATCAATAAGCTGCGCGCCTATGAATTGCAGGAGCAGGGTATGGATACCTTGGAAGCAAATCTTTCCCTTGGCTTCAAGGGCGACCAGAGAGAATACTATATCGGCGCACAGATTCTGCGTGAGCTGGGCGTAAAAAGCATGCGTCTTTTGACCAACAATCCCGATAAGGTATATCAGCTGGAGGAATTTGGGATTGAAATTACGGAGCGCGTGCCGATCCAGATGGATGCAACAACACATGATTTATTCTATCTGAAAACAAAACAGGAACGCATGGGACATTATCTGAAATATTAAAGAATCTGAAATATAAAAGAAAAAATGAAAGAAAAGAGGGAATAAAAATGAAAACATTTGAAGGTAAACTGGTATCGAAGCAGATTAAAATCGGTATTGTAGCGGCAAGATTCAACGAATTTATCACAGCAAAGCTGTTGAGCGGTGCGATGGACGGTCTGGTGCGGCATGATGTAGCGGAAGAGGATGTCAACGTGGCATGGGTGCCCGGCGCATTTGAAATTCCCCTGATTGCATCCAAAATGGCGAAAAGCGGCAAATATGATGCTGTGATTTGCTTAGGCGCAGTGATTCGTGGCTCCACCAGCCATTATGATTTTGTCTGCAACGAGGTTTCCAAGGGGATTGCGGCGGTTTCTCTGGAAACAGGCATTCCTGTGATGTTTGGCGTGCTGACAACGGAAAACATCGAACAGGCGATTGAACGTGCCGGCACAAAGGCAGGTAACAAGGGCTACGATTGTGCGGTCAGCGCGATTGAAATGGTAAACCTGATTCGGGAACTGGAGAAATAAAAGGGCTTTTTGGATATAGATTCGACAAAGAGGCTGCTTCTGCTATTAAATAGGTAGAAACAGCCTATTTTATTGCAGAAAAAGCGGAAAAAGACAAATGTCCACTAGACAGAATGCACAAAAACGTGTAGACTATATTGTAAAATTTGAGGGATATGCTTTAGTGTTCTACTTGACTAAAGCGTTAAAATGCGATACACTATTTTCAGAACAGAAAGGGTGTGGAATTTGAATGAAACCGGAAGAAATGCTTTTGAAAAAAGAGGAGCGGGTCAGCTTCAGCCTGCGTGCCTTATTTGAACAATATGGCTATCGAAAATTTAAGATGAGCAAATTTGAGGAGTACGATTTTTATGCGGAGAACAGAAGCTTTCTGCACAGCGAAGCCATCCTGACCTTTACGGGACTGGACGGCAAGCTTTTGGCGCTCAAGCCGGATGTGACCCTTTCTATTGTGAAGAATACGAAGGGAAGCCGAGATACGGCAGAACGCGTGTATTATAACGAAAATGTATACCGTGCCAGAAAGGGCGCAGGTGAATACAAGGAAATCATGCAGGTTGGCTTGGAATATATCGGCGAGGTGGATGCATACGCCACGCTTGAGGTGCTTTTACTGGCGCAGAAAAGCCTGAAAGTCATCAGCGACGCTTACATACTGGATGTTTCTCACATGGGCTTTGTGGCAGGGCTGATGGAGGAGGTTGCTTTGCCTTATGCACAGCAGGATAGAATCCTCGATTGCATCAGCGAGAAGAATATCCATGGGATTCGCGCAGTTTGTAAGGAAAACGGTGTTGCGGCGGATTTGACCGAAAGATTGGAGGGACTGGCGAGTCTGTATGGCAGTCTGGAGGAAACCCTGCCGCAGGCGAAGGCGCTTTGCTGTAATGAAAAAATGGAGCAGGCAGTGCAGGAGCTGGAAAATATCCTGCGGTGTCTGAAAATCGGCGGCAATGAGGAAAAGGTGAACCTCGATTTTTCTATCGTGAACGATATGGATTACTATACGGGCATCATTTTTCAGGGCTTTATCAACGGTGTGCCCAGCAGTATTCTCAGCGGCGGCAGATATGACAACCTGCTGCGGAAATTGGGTAAGGATGCGGATGCCATGGGCTTTGCGGTTTATCTGGATTTGTTGGAACGCTTTGATTCCAAGGAAAAGGAATACGATGTGGATACACTCCTGCTTTATGAGGAGGGCGCGGATGTGGCGGCTCTGGCGCAGGCGGCGCAGATGCTGACCGATAACGGGCAGAGTGTTCTGGTGCAGAGAAAAAATACGGGAAACGTGAAATATAAGCAGCTGCTTTGTATGAAGGATAGGGGGCTTGAAATCGTTGCGGAACTGGATTAACATCGCACTGCCGAAGGGCAGATTAGGCGAAAAGGCGTATGATATTTTTGAGGCAATCGGCTATGGCTGT
>OHVK01000400.1_pt1 | contig 19572 bp, 10 predicted proteins | sample 1579411 | NCBI WGS metagenome assembly OHVK01 (sample SAMEA3882524, study PRJEB24775) | human gut metagenome | biome: human-associated habitat; feature: intestine environment; material: feces | place: Netherlands | collected 2009/2010 | reverse complement strand
TGCTTGAACGTCCACGGCGTGAAGAGGTGGATACCGCGGCCTGGATGCCGTCACTCACAACCGATAAACAAGGCAAAGCGTATTTCACGTTCCTGATGCCTGATTCGTTAACCCGCTGGCGCATCACCGCGCGTGGGATGAACGGCGACGGGCTGGTCGGGCAGGGGCGTGCTTATCTGCGTTCGGAAAAAAGTCTCTACATGAAATGGAGTATGCCAACGGTGTATCGCATGGGCGACAAACCGGCGGCAGGACTGTTTATCTTCAGTCAGCAGGATAACGAACCGGTGGCGCTGGTGACTAAATTTGCAGGTGCTGAGATGCGCCAGACGCTGACGCTGCACAAAGGGGCGAATTATATTTCGCTGACGCAGAATATTCAGCAATCTGGCTTGTTAAGTGCAGAACTGCAACAAAATGGGCAAGTACAGGACAGCATTAGCACAAAACTGTCTTTTGTGGATAACAGCTGGCCCGTTGAACAACAGAAAAACGTCATGCTCGGCGGTGGCGATAATGCGCTGACGTTGCCCGAGCAGGCGAGCAATATCCGGCTACAAAGTAGCGAAACGCCGCAGGAGATTTTCCGTAACAATCTTGATGCATTAGTCGATGAACCGTGGGGTGGCGTGATCAACACCGGTAGCCGTCTGATCCCGCTCAGTCTCGCCTGGCGTTCGCTTGCCGATCATCAAAGTGCCGCCGCTAACGACATTCGTCAGATGATTCAGGATAACCGTCTGCGGCTGATGCAACTGGCGGGGCCCGGAGTGCGCTTTACCTGGTGGGGTGAAGATGGCAATGGCGACGCCTTCCTCACGGCATGGGCATGGTACGCCGACTGGCAGGCCAGCCAGGCGCTCGGCGTAACGCAGCAACCGGAATACTGGCAACATATGCTCGACAGTTATGCCGAGCAGGCGGACAACATGCCGTTATTGCATCGGGCGCTGGTGCTGGCGTGGGCACAGGAGATGAATCTGCCGTGCAAAACGTTGTTGAAAGGGTTGGATGAAGCTATCGCCCGGCGCGGAACTAAAACTGAAGATTTCTCTGAGGAAGACACCAGCGATATCAATGACAGCCTGATCCTCGATACACCTGAATCTCCACTGGCAGATGCGGTGGCAAACGTCTTAACCATGACGTTGCTGAAAAAAGCGCAGTTGAAGTCCACTGTGATGCCACAGGTTCAGCAATATGCGTGGGATAAAGCAGCAAACAGCAACCAACCGCTGGCGCACACGGTTGTGCTGCTCAATAGTGGAGGCGACGCTACCCAGGCGGCCGCTATTTTAAGTGGTTTAACCGCTGAGCAATCCACCATTGAGCGCGCGTTGGCCATGAACTGGCTGGCGAAATATATGGCGACAATGCCTCCAGTTGTGTTGCCTGCGCCTGCGGGCGCATGGGCCAAACATAAGTTAACCGGAGGAGGCGAATACTGGCGTTGGGTTGGTCAGGGCGTGCCGGACATTCTCTCTTTTGGTGATGAATTGTCGCCGCAAAATGTGCAGGTCCGCTGGCGTGAACCGGCAAAAACGGCTCAACAAAGTAACATTCCGGTGACCGTTGAACGCCAGTTGTATCGGCTTATCCCCGGTGAAGAAGAGATGAGCTTTACTCTGCAGCCGGTGACCAGCAATGAGATTGACAGCGATGCGCTGTATCTCGATGAAATTATGCTTACCAGCGAGCAGGATGCAGTTCTGCGCTATGGTCAGGTGGAAGTACCGCTCCCGCCGGGAGCCGACGTTGAGCGGACAACGTGGGGCATTTCGGTCAATAAACCTAACGCTGGAAAACAGCAGGGGCAATTGCTGGAAAAAGCGCGTAATGAAATGGGCGAACTGGCCTATATGTTGCCGGTGAAAGAACTGACGGGAACGGTCACTTTCCGCCATTTGCTGCGCTTCTCGCAAAAAGGGCAATTCGTTCTGCCTCCTGCTCGTTATGTGCGTTCCTATGCACCTGCACAGCAAAGTGTTGCGCCAGGGAGTGAATGGACCGGGATGCAGGTGAAATAAGTGAACTGGCGCAGAATCGTCTGGCTATTGGCGTTGGTTACTCTGCCAACGCTTGCGGAGGAGACGCCGTTACAACTGGCGCTGCGGGGCGCGCAACACGATCAACTGTATCAGCTGTCGTCATCAGGCGTGACCAAAGTCTCGGCATTACCTGACACGCTCACCACGCCATTAGGGAGTTTGTGGAAACTGTATGTTTACGCCTGGCTGGAGGATACCCATCAACCGGAGCAGCCCTACCAGTGTCGCGGAAACTCCCCGGAAGAGGTTTATTGTTGTCAGGCTGGGGAGAGCATAACGCGCGATACCGCGCTGGTACGCTCCTGTGGACTCTATTTTGCGCCGCAGCGGTTGCATATTGGCGCAGATGTGTGGGGGCAATACTGGCAACAGCGTCAGGCACCTGCGTGGTTAGCGTCTCTTACTACGCTGAAGCCAGAAACCTCGGTAACGGTTAAATCGCTGCTTGATTCTTTAGCGACGTTACCCGCGCAAAACAAAGCTCAGGAAGTCTTACTGGATGTGGTGCTGGACGAGGCGAAAATCGATGTCGCATCCATGCTCGGTAGTCGGGTACGGGTGAAAACCTGGAGCTGGTTTGCCGATGATAAGCAGGAAATCCGTCAGGGTGGTTTTGCTGGCTGGTTAACCGATGGTACACCGCTGTGGGCTACTGGCAGTGGCACCAGCAAAACGGTACTAACCCGTTATGCGACGGTGCTTAATCGGGTTTTGCCAGTGCCGACGCAAGTTGCCAGTGGGCAATGTGTGCTGGTGGATCTTTGTCAGCCACGGTGAGACAACGTTACTGACGGTAAAGGGCAAACTGAAATTGCAGTCGCATCTCGATCGTGAAGAGTACGTTGCCAGAGTTCTGGATCGCGAGGCGAAAAGTACGCCCCCTGAGGCAGCGAAAGCTATGACCGTGGCGATTCGCACTTTCTTACAGCAAAACGCCAATCGGGAAGGCGATTGCCTGACCATCCCTGACAGCAGCGCCACACAGCGTGTTTCGGCTTCGCCAGCTACCACGGGGGCGCGAACGATGACCGCCTGGACGCAGGATCTCATCTATGCGGGCGATCCGGTTCATTATCATGGCAGCCGGGTTACCGAAGGGACGCTTTCCTGGCGGCACGCTACTGCCCAGGCGGGGCAGGGAGAGCGTTATGATCAGATACTTGCGTTTGCTTATCCCGACAACAACCTTAGCCGCTGGGGAGCGCCACGCTCAACCTGCCAGTTATTACCCAAAGCGAAAGCCTGGCTGGCGAAAAAAATGCCGCAGTGGCGGCGTATATTACAAGGTGAGACGGGATACAACGAACCAGACGTGTTTGCGGTCTGTCGTTTAGTCTCAGGTTTCCCCTATACCGATCGGCAGCAGAAACGGCTGTTTATTCGTAACTTCTTTACGCTTCAGGATCGGCTGGATTTAACCCATGAGTATCTGCACCTGGCCTTTGATGGTTATCCCACCGGGCTTGATGAGAACTATATCGAAACGCTGACCCGACAATTATTAATGGACTAATGCTATGCGAAAGATTTTTCTTCCGTTGTTACTGGTGGCGCTTTCGCCTGTCGCTCACAGTGAAGGTGTGCAGGAAGTCGAGATTGATGCACCGCTCTCTGGCTGGCATCCGGCAGAGGGTGAAGATGCCAGTTTTTCACAAACGATCAATTACCCGGCGTCGTCCGTCAACATGGCAGATGATCAAAATATCTCAGCGCAGATCCGCGGCAAAATAAAGAATTATGCTGCGGCGGGTAAAGTTCAGCAGGGCCGGCTGGTGGTCAACGGTGCCAGTATGCCGCAGAGAATTGAATCAGATGGTTCTTTTGCACGCCCTTATATTTTCACTGAAGGCAGCAACAGCGTGCAGGTCATCAGCCCAGATGGGCAAAGCCGACAAAAAATGCAGTTTTACTCAACGCCGGGTGCTGGGGCGATTCGCGCACGTTTACGGCTGGTTCTCTCGTGGGATACGGACAATACCGACCTCGATCTTCATGTCGTTACGCCTGACGGTGAATATGCCTGGTACGGTAACACCGTGCTGAAAAACAGTGGTGCACTGGATATGGATGTCACGACAGGGTACGGCCCCGAGATTTTCGCCATGCCAGCGCCAGTTCACGGCCGTTATCAGGTGTATATCAACTACTATGGCGGACGCAGCGAAACGGAATTAACTACGGCCCAACTGACGCTGATCACCGATGAAGGGTCGGTCAATGAGAAACAGGAAACTTTTATTGTACCGATGCGTAATGCTGGCGAACTGACGCTGGTGAAAAGTTTTGACTGGTGATTAATGAGGTTATCTTTACTGTCAATGTTCAAGAAAACGCCCGATGACTTTCGCTATCGGGCGTTTTTACATGTTAATTCAATCGTTCAATCACCATCGCAATTCCCTGGCCGCCACCAATGCACAGTGTTGCCAGCCCCAGCGTTTTATCGCGTGCCTGCATTGCATGTAATAGTGTGACCAGAATACGAGCACCACTGGCACCGATAGGATGCCCCAGCGCGATGGCCCCGCCGTTGACATTCACTTTCTCAGGCTCAAAGCCCAGGGTTTTCCCAACGGCAAGGAACTGTGCAGCAAATGCTTCATTAGCCTCAATGAGATCAATATCCGCCAGTTGCAGCCCCGCCAGTTGTAACGCTTTTTGCGTGGCAGGTACTGGCCCCATACCCATCAATGCGGGGGGCACGCCACCGCTGGCATAACTTTTAATGCGAGCCAGGGGGGTAAGGCCTGCTGCCAGCGCCGAAGATTCTTCCATAATCACCAGAGCGGCAGCACCGTCGTTAATGCCAGACGCGTTCCCGGCGGTGACTGTTCCTGCTTTATCGAAGGCCGGGCGCAATGCGCCTAACGCTTCAGCCGTAGAATCCGCTTTCGGGAATTCGTCTTGACTGAAGACGAAGGTTTTCTTCCGAGTGACAACATTTACCGGGACGATTTCGGCTGTAAAAGCACCGGACTCAATTGCGGCTGCCGCTTTACGCTGTGAATGTAGCGCCAGTTCATCCTGCATTTCACGGGTAATTCCGTACTCTTTAGCCACGTTTTCGGCGGTAATCCCCATATGATAACCATGGGTGGCGCACATCAGACCATCGCGCAGGATTACGTCATAAACCTGTCCGTCTCCAAGACGATAACCAGAGCGTGCTTTTGCATCGAGTAAGTAGGGCGCTAAACTCATATTTTCCATACCCCCCGCCACAATGCTCTGCGCCTGACCTGCCTGAATTGCCTGGGCGGCAAGCGCCACACTTTTAAGACCCGAACCACACACTTTATTGACCGTGAATCCGCACACTGTTTCGGCCAGTCCGCTTTTTAACAGTGCCTGACGCGCCGGATTTTGCCCCAGCCCGGCTTGTAGCACGTTACCCATAATCACTTCATCAACGTGTAGTGAATCGATTTTTGCACGTTCAATGGCGGCTTTAATTACTGTCGCCCCCAGGTCGATGGTGCTGGTGGAAGCGAGTGAACCGTTAAAACTACCGATAGCAGTACGTACCGCACTGACGATGACACAATTTTTCATTTTATATTCCTTCTGTCTGTAGGGTTGCCGTCAGAACAGCGTTAAACCAATGACGAAAATGACGCCGGAGAAGAGCAGGGCAGTGATGCAATAGCCCATGATGTCGCGGACACCGAGTCCGGCGATTGCCAGTGCTGGCAGCGCCCAGAACGGTTGTGCCATGTTCATCCATTGCTCGCCGTAGGCGATCGCCATTACCGATTTACCGAGATCAGCGCCCAGCGCCTGGGCTGCGGGCATCACGAACGGCCCCTGAATAACCCAGTGCCCGCCGCCAGACGGAACGGCGAAGTTAATCAGTGCAGAACTAAAAAAGGTCATGACCGGGAAGGTGTCTTTGTTCGCAACATTGATGAAGAATTCGGTAATGAGTCCGCCCAGACCGGAGTGCTCCATCATCAGTTGGATCCCCGCGTAGAAGGGGAATTGCACCAGAATACCGGCGGTACTGCGTGCTGCCGCGCTGATAGCACGCATATAAGCCATTGGCGTTTTATGTAGCAGCAGACCCGCAATCATAAACATCAGGTTGACGGTATTGATGGTGATGTTGAAGCCATGTTCGCTGAAGTACATCGCCAGGTAAGCGATACCGAGTGCGCCGATGATCAACGTCAGAATACGGCTTTCTTCCAGTCGCTCGGACGGTGGAGCATCTTTCGGTAGTTGCTTTTGAAAATCAGCCTCTTCCATGAGTAGTTTCGGATCGATACTCACCACGTCAGACGGTTTTGGCATCATCATGCGGGTGATAAATGGCATCACCACAATCAACGCCACAGTGATGAAAATATTAAAACCACTGAACAGAGTATCGCCCACCGGGATCAGCCCGGCGATATGCTCAACCGGGTTGCCCGGTGTTGCAGCCAACAGAGGCATTGAGCCAGAGAAACCGCCACCCCAGGTGAGAAAACCAATGTAGGCGCAGGCAATGAGCAACGGATAATCAGAACCGGGTACTCGCCGGGCGACTTCACGGGCGAACATTGCACCGACAACCAAACCAAATCCCCAGTTGATGACACAAGCAACTGAACCGAAGAAAGTAACCAGCATGACGCCCTGTACGGGCGTCTTTGCGGCGGAGGCGGCAGTACGCAGCAAACTTTTCACCGGCGCGGAGCTGGCAAGGGCATGACCGGTAACGATGATAAGCGCCATCTGCATACCAAACGCCAGCAAGTTCCAGAAACCGTCACCCCACATTTTCACCATGCTGATCGGCGTTTGTGGTGTTAACCAAAGCGCGATCACGAATGTTAGCAATGTCAGCAACATGGCAAAGATCAGTGGATCGGGAAGCCACCGGCTGACAAAACGCGTCATAAAACGCGATATGCGACCAATCATAAATCACCCCGTTGCGTATTCAGATCGGCAGCGACTTCAAACCGAGCTTCTGTTTTGGCACGCACGGTGGCTAAATCACACCCGTCGGCAATTTCGGTGAGCCACATTTTGCCGTCAATAAAACGAAAGACAGCCAGTTCAGTAACCAGCATATGCACCGCATGTTGCGCAGTGAGTGGCATGGTGCAGCGGCGCAAAATTTTTGCTGAACCATCTTTGGCGCAATGTTCCATGGCGATGATCACTTTGCGCGACCCGGTCACCAGATCCATCGCGCCACCCATACCGGGCACCATTTTCCCAGGCACTACCCAGTTCGCGAGGTTTGCTTCTTCGTCTACTTGCAAACCGCCGAGCACGCAGGCATCAATATGACCGCCACGGATTAGCGCAAATGACATGGCGCTATCAAACATGGCTGCACCGGGTAAAATGCCGCACGGTTGTCCGCCAGCGTTCACCAGATCGGGATGCGCTGTTGTGACCGGGCCTAAACCGAGGAAGCCGTTTTCCGATTGCAGAGTGATATGAATACCCTCCGGTAAATAATTGGCGACCATTGTGGGTAAACCGATTCCTAAGTTAACGATGTCACCATCACGAAGCTCTTGCGCCACACGGCGCGCAATACGTTGTTTCGCATCCATTATTTGCTCTCCTGTGAAACGATGATGTGGTCGATAACGGCACCAGGTGTGACAATATGGTCAGGTTGCAGCTCGCCGGTTTCGACCAGTTCATCCGGCTCTACCAGCGTGATATCAGCCGCAAGGGCTATCAGGGGGTTAAAGTTGCGGGCGCTAAGGTGATAGGTCAGGTTGCCAAGTGTGTCGCAACGATGAGCGCGAATTAGCGCCAGGTCGGCGCGCAGCGGGCGTTCGAGCAGCCAGGTTTTACCGTCGAGTGTCAGTGTCTGTTTGCCTTCCTCTACGACGGTGCCGACACCAGTTGGGGTGAGAAAACCACCAAGTCCAGCTCCACCACAGCGAATTTGCTCGATTAGCGTACCTTGCGGCACCAGAACGACGTCCATCTCACCAGATATCATGCGCCGACCTGTTTCCGGGTTGGTGCCGATATGTGAAGCAATCACTTTGCGGACTCGACCATTGACGATGAGCGGACCGATGCCGGTATCAACAAACGCGGTATCATTGGCTATCAATGTCAGGTCGCGAACACCAGATTCCAGTAATGCTTCAACCAGGCGGGATGGAGTGCCAATCCCCATAAATCCGCCCACCATGATGGTCATGCCGTCACGAAAGAAGCCGGTGGCGTCTTGTAATGTCATCAATTTTGTTTTCATTTTTTATCCCTCTTGCATACACCGTTGTGGGTACAGTCAGGGAATAGCAAGGGGAGTGCCAGAATGAGATTATTGAATGTTGTTATTTAACTAATTGAATAGAAAAGGATAAATTAGATGGGGATTCATAAGGAGAATGAGCGGCTATGCAGAAAATTGCGCACTGTGCAAATTTCTGCATAGCAAGTTTTGGCGTTATACATCCGCCGGATCGATACCGTATTCCTGGAGTTTATACATCAATGCACGGCGACTGATGCCCAGCATTAAAGCAGTGCGGGTTCGGTTTCCTTCTTGTTGTTCCAGCACTTCCATAATGATGCGTTTTTCGACGCGTTTAATTTCCTCTTTTAAATTACGCTCACCGACAGGGGCTGTTTTTGCTTCACCAGCATTACAGACTGGCTGACGAATCTGCGGCGGAAGATCCTCAGAAAAAATGATCGGGCCTGAATTCATCACGACGGCGCGTTCAATAACGTTGGAAAGCTCTCGAATATTTCCCGGCCATGACCAGGCGGTAAGCAGTGACATTGCCATCGGATCGATGTCGATAATATCGCGCTGATTCTCACTACTGAATTTTTGCAAAAAGTGATTAGCTAACAGGGAAATATCTTCCCGGCGATCGCGCAGAGGCGGCAGTATTAAATGAATAACGTTAAGGCGATAAAAGAGATCTTCACGGAAGGTGCCTTCTTTCACCATTGCCTGCAAGTCGCGGTTGGTGGCAGCAATGATGCGGATATCAACTTTTATGGTCTGATGGCCGCCAATCCGTTCAAATTCCCGTTCCTGCAGAATGCGTAGTAATTTGGCTTGCAGTACCAGCGGCATTTCGCCAATTTCGTCGAGGAGCAGAGTACCTTCGTTGGCACGTTCAAATAATCCCTGACGCAAGGTTTGTGCACCAGTAAATGCACCTTTTTCATGACCAAACAGTTCACTTTCGAGCAACGATTCCGGCAGTGCCGCGCAGTTGACTTTAATGAACGGCCCCTTTGCCCGCCGCGAATTGTAGTGAATCGCTCTGGCAATCAACTCTTTCCCGGTGCCGCTTTCACCGCTAATCAAGACGCTGGCCTGAGAAAGGGCAATTTTGGCGGTGTCTTTGCAGATGTCCATCATCGCCGGGCTGTTGGTGAGAATGTGCCCCCATTGCCAGCTGGTGCTCAGTGCCTGGTGCAGATGACGGATCTCTTTTTTCATTGACTGGAGTTGTAAAGCGCGCTGAACGATTAAATTCAACTCATCGAGATCAAACGGTTTGATAACATAGTCGAAGGCTCCGCAGCGTAGTGCTTCGACGGCGGTTTCCACTTCAGCATAGGCCGTCATCAGAATAACGGGTGTCCGGGTCTCATGGCTGCGCATCTCCTTTAGTGCCTTGATGCCGTCCATCTCTGGCATGCGGATATCCATCAACACCACGTCAGGGTGAATATCGGCAAACAGGTGTAATGCTGTGCGCCCGTTGTTCGCACAATGTGTTTCGAATCCTTGTAGTGCAAAAGCGGTGCTCAGCATACGGCGAACATTATCTTCATCATCCACAATAAGGATGCGATTAATAGCAGTCATACAGTCTGATTTCCCTGCGGGTTGATCGGTAAAATAAGCGTGAAGGTTGCGCCGTAGCCCGGCAAACTGGCGACGCGAATATCACCCTGATGGGCATTAATGATGCGTTGACTTAACGCCAGACCAAGCCCGGTTCCTGAGGCTTTGGTAGTGAAAAAGGGATCGAAGATCTTTTTTTGCAGCGAGAGATCAATGCCACTGCCGTTGTCCTCTATCGAAATGGCCTGTTGCGAGTCGCTATACTGCCAGGTTCGAATACGAATTTTCCCTCGTGCACTGATAGCCTGGACGGCATTGATCAGGATATTCAGTAGTACCTGTTTGAGCAGTTCACGATCGGCGTTAATCGGGCTTAATTCATTATCCAGTTCGCTTATGAAGTCGACCCGCGCTTGTACGCCGGCGGTTTGTACCAGTACCAGAGTTTCTTCAACCAATGCATTGAGGCTGACTTGTTGCCATTGACTGTGGCGTGGGCGTGAAAATTCGAGCAATTGCTGAATAACTTTGTTAATTGAATCGATTTCTTTGAGTACTACGGACAGATATTCCTGATGTATTGGGTCACGGGTTTGTTGGCGCAAGATCTGTACATAACCACGAATAGCCGTTAACGGATTACGTACTTCATGCGCCACGCCAGCCATCAGCTCACCCAGTGTGGCGAGGCGTTCTGCTTGCGCCATGCGGCGCTGGGTTTCTTTGCGGGCAGTTAAATCAGAGAAAATCACCAAAGCACCTATCATTTCACCGTGCGTGTTATGAATACGACTGGTCGTGACACTGAGTTCAATGGTGCGGTCACGGCCTGGAAAACTGATCTCCAACGCTACATGTTCGGTGCCATGTTCCAGCGTATCCAGTACGGGACTGTAGAACTGAGTATTGTCGAACAACATGGAGTAAGGCTGCCCTACCAGTTCATGACGTTGATAGCCAGTGATGACTTCTGCTGCTGGGTTCATGGTGGTTACATCACCCTGGCGGTCAATGGCAATGACGCCATCGGCAGCGTTTTCAATAATCAGATCGTTAAGTGTTCGCGTTTCACGCAGTGCCTGGGCGAGGTTGTTAACACTCTGACTGATTTGCCCCATTTCACCGGGCAATTGTGGTAATCGAGTGGGAATATTTTGAGCCAGAGTCGAGAGGCCATCGGTGATGATATCTATATTGGCGCTCAGGCGACGGGAGAAAAGGACAATCAACAGCAGGCTTATCAGCAAACCGGCGGTGAGCACAATGATAATCCTCGCATCCATTTTCCAGGCCTGGCGACGAATATCTTCGGTTAATTCATTGGCCCAGATATAGCCGAGGATTTCACCATTACGCTCAATGGGAATCATTGAATTCAAAATATCGCCGCGCACCTGCCTGCCTGAATAAACCAAAGGGGTATTTGTACGCATGACTTCGCGACCAGGGTGATCTGCGGCAATGGTAACGCCCACATTATTCTGATATAGCGCTGAAGGCGCGTAGGTGATTATCGCATCCAGCGTTTTGTTGTAATAACCAGCGCCGATGCCAGGGAAGGCGTGAGTGATATTTTCGGTAATGGGGGCAAGTTCTGCATTTAATGCGCGGATACGCTCCTCACGCGGTAAGTCGATGTAGAGATCGTAGCGATTGCCTAGCGCCTGATTAAGCAGGTTGACCACGGCAGAAAGTTTTTTCTCTTTTTCAGATAAGACTGCTGAACGTCCTTCCGTTTCTACGATATAACCAATAGTAAGCGTTGGGACAATGACCATCAGGATTGCCATCAGGATCATTTGATTGCGTAAGCGGCGTGGATAAATCCACTTCATATAATGCATGCTGAAATCCACTAGTCTTGTCCGGTATATGACGATTATCAGAGGTTAAGGTGATGATTTCTCGGCGGTGTATCATATTCCAGAGAAGAGAGAACATTGCGGTAACACGCTTTTACCGCTACCTTAACCACACTCCATCGGTCACCTGAGGCGGAGCTTCGCCCCTTTGAAATACCTTGCTTCTTTTCGTACAACCCTGAAAGCCTCGCGCTACATGTTCAGAGCATTGGCGTTAGTGCTCTGGCTGTTGATTGCTTTTTCATCCGTTTTTTACATCGTTAATGCGTTACATCAGCGAGAATCGGAAATTCGTCAGGAATTTAATCTGAGTTCCGATCAGGCTCAGCGCTTTATTCAACGCACCTCTGATGTGATGAAAGAGCTGAAGTACATAGCTGAAAATCGCTTATCGGCAGAAAACGGTGTGCTTTCCCCGCGTGGACGAGAAACGCAGACGGATGTGCCTGCGTTTGAACCGCTGTTTGCTGACTCTGATTGTTCCGCAATGAGTAACACCTGGCGAGGTTCTCTGGAGTCATTGGCGTGGTTTATGCGCTACTGGCGCGATAATTTTTCTGCGGCTTACGATCTAAACCGGGTATTTTTAATCGGCAGCGATAACCTCTGCATGGCCAATTTCGGTCTGCGTGATATGCCAGTGGAACGCGATACCGCGCTAAAAGCTTTGCATGAACGCATTAATAAATATCGAAATGCACCACAAGATGATAGTGGCAGTAACCTCTACTGGATCAGCGAAGGTCCGCGCCCTGGCGTCGGGTATTTTTACGCCTTGACGCCAGTTTATCTGGCGAACCGGTTGCAGGCGCTTTTGGGTGTCGAGCAAACCATCCGGATGGAGAACTTTTTCTTACCTGGTACGTTGCCGATGGGGGTTACCATTCTTGATGAAAATGGTCATACCCTGATTTCGCTTACCGGACCAGAAAGCAAAATTAAGGGCGATCCTCGCTGGATGCAGGAACGCTCCTGGTTTGGCTATACGGAAGGGTTCCGGGAACTGGTGCTGAAGAAAAATCTGCCACCCTCATCGCTAAGCATCGTTTATTCAGTGCCAGTTGATAAGGTGCTGGAACGCATTCGCATGTTGATCCTTAACGCAATTTTGCTGAATGTGCTTGCCGGAGCTGCATTGTTTACTCTCGCGCGGATGTACGAGCGGCGTATTTTCATTCCGGCGGAAAGCGACGCCCTGCGACTGGAAGAACATGAGCAATTTAATCGCAAGATTGTCGCCTCCGCGCCAGTGGGTATCTGCATTTTGCGTACCGCTGATGGCGTCAATATTTTAAGTAACGAACTGGCGCATACCTATCTCAATATGCTTACGCATGAGGACCGCCAACGGCTGACACAAATTATCTGTGGGCAGCAGGTCAATTTTGTTGATGTCCTGACCAGCAACAATACCAATCTGCAAATCAGCTTCGTCCATTCGCGCTATCGTAATGAAAACGTGGCCATTTGTGTGCTGGTGGATGTTTCTTCGCGCGTGAAGATGGAAGAGTCGTTGCAGGAGATGGCACAAGCAGCGGAACAGGCGAGCCAGTCAAAATCGATGTTCCTGGCCACCGTCAGTCATGAGCTGCGAACGCCGCTGTATGGCATTATCGGTAACCTGGATCTGTTGCAAACCAAAGAGTTACCGAAAGGCGTCGATCGTCTGGTGACGGCAATGAACAACTCTTCCAGCCTGTTGTTGAAAATTATCAGCGATATTCTCGATTTCTCGAAAATTGAATCAGAACAGTTGAAGATCGAACCGCGTGAGTTTTCACCGCGTGAAGTGATGAACCACATCACCGCCAACTATTTACCGCTGGTGGTACGCAAGCAGTTAGGCTTGTACTGCTTTATTGAACCGGATGTGCCAGTGGCCTTAAATGGCGACCCGATGCGTTTACAACAGGTCATCTCTAACCTGCTGAGTAACGCCATAAAATTCACCGATACCGGCTGTATAGTTTTGCATGTTCGCGCTGATGGCGATTATCTCTCTATCCGTGTTCGCGATACCGGCGTGGGGATTCCGGCAAAAGAAGTGGTGCGTTTGTTTGATCCCTTCTTCCAGGTCGGAACGGGCGTACAGCGTAACTTCCAGGGGACTGGTCTGGGTCTGGCGATTTGTGAAAAACTGATCAGCATGATGGACGGCGACATCTCGGTAGATTCAGAACCGGGAATGGGCAGCCAGTTTACCGTGCGTATTCCGTTGTATGGCGCTCAGTACCCGCAGAAAAAAGGTGTGGAAGGGTTGAGTGGTAAACGCTGCTGGCTGGCGGTCCGCAATGCGTCGCTCTGTCAGTTCCTGGAAACCAGTTTGCAGCGCAGCGGCATCGTCGTTACAACATACGAAGGGCAGGAACCGACTCCCGAAGATGTGTTAATTACTGACGAGGTAGTGAACAAAAAATGGCAGGGCAGAGCGGTAGTGACCTTCTGTCGTCGCCATATTGGTATTCCGCTGGAGAAAGCGCCAGGGGAGTGGGTACACAGTGTGGCTGCTCCGCATGAGCTACCGGCATTGTTGGCGCGTATTTATTTGATCGAGATGGAGAGCGACGATCCTGCTAACGCTCTGCCGTCGACGGACAAAGCGGTCAGCGATAATGACGATATGATGATTCTGGTCGTGGATGATCATCCGATTAACCGGCGTCTGCTGGCAGATCAGTTGGGATCGTTGGGCTATCAATGTAAAACCGCGAATGATGGCGTCGATGCGCTTAATGTACTTAACAAGAATCATATTGATATCGTGCTTAGCGACGTCAATATGCCAAATATGGATGGTTACCGCTTGACGCAACGCATTCGTCAGTTGGGACTGACGTTGCCGGTAATCGGAGTAACTGCTAATGCGTTGGCTGAAGAGAAGCAGCGGTGTCTGGAGTCCGGTATGGACAGCTGCCTGTCGAAGCCGGTAACGCTGGATGTGATAAAACAGACGCTGACGGTATATGCCGAGAGGGTCAGGAAATCGCGGGAATCGTAGGACGGATAAGGCGTTTACGCCGCATCCGGCAATCCGTGCAAATGCCAGATAAGACACTGACGCGTCTTATCTGGCCTACAGGTGATTAGTCTTTATCTGCCGGACTTAACGTCACAGAAGAGAGATAATTCAGCAGAGCAATATCGTTCTCGACACCCAGCTTCATCATCGCAGATTTCTTCTGGCTACTGATGGTTTTAATACTGCGGTTCAGCTTTTTAGCGATCTCGGTCACCAGGAAGCCTTCCGCAAACAGGCGCAGAACTTCACTCTCTTTTGGCGAGAGACGCTTGTCACCGTAACCACCAGCACTGATTTTTTCCAACAGGCGAGAAACGCTTTCCGGGGTAAATTTCTTCCCTTTCTGCAGCGCGGCGAGAGCCTTCGGCAAATCGGTCGGTGCACCTTGTTTCAGCACGATCCCTTCGATATCCAGATCCAATACCGCACTAAGAATCGCCGGGTTGTTGTTCATGGTCAGAACAATGATCGACAGGCTTGGGAAATGGCGCTTGATGTACTTGATTAAGGTAATGCCATCGCCGTACTTATCGCCAGGCATGGAGAGATCGGTAATCAACACATGTGCATCCAGTTTCGGCAAGTTGTTGATCAGTGCTGTAGAGTCTTCAAATTCGCCGACAACATTCACCCACTCAATTTGCTCAAGTGATTTGCGAATACCGAACAAGACTATCGGATGGTCATCGGCAATAATTACGTTCATATTGTTCATGTAATAGGCTACCTTGCTACAGCAAGCTCTTGACATAACTGTCAATGTCGCTGATGTATTTTTCTATTCCTGGAACATCCTTCTCACGAATCAGATGTTCCAGCGTTTCACATAACTGCTTGCCGGGTACCAGATTTAGCATGGCAAATACGCCTTTAAGACGATGAGCCGTTTGGGCTAACGCAGCAAAGTCACTGGTTGCTGCTTCAGTATATAGCCTCTTAACATCATCCGGTACTGTGTCTACAAAGAGCGCATAATAGCCGCTGGCATGGAGTTGCGCATTTTCATCTCCGCCCAGAGGCGATTCTGTCACCTCTTCCTGCGCCAGTTGCACTTCAATTAATTGTAAGACCGCTTCCTGCATAGCGTTGCTCATATTGAAATTGACGCACAATTGACCAGGCCCAATTTCCCGTACGCCAGACTCATCATCGCTTAAAAGCAAGCCAGAGGCAGTAAGATTAGACGGATTATCCGTTAAAAAGATATCATAATCTTGACTAATTAATCTTTCATCGGGTGTGATACAGGTTGCACCCCAATTTTCTAACTGGCGAGTGACAATATTCCGAATTTCTGCCGAAGTAACATCCACCATTACGCAGACATCATCCAGTAATCGCTCTTCTTCCTCTTCAACTTCCGGGTCAGCTGCGAGCATTTTGATATGCACAGAGTAGCGTGTACCAAGCCCATCCCGCGTTTTGATGTTTAAATGACCGCCCAGTTTACGCGCCAGTTGATCGCTCAGCCAGAATGCCAGCGGGTCCGCCTTGCCATAGCGATCGTTTTGGGTCTGGTTGATAAACGGGAAGTGCAAATTATCCATTTCATGAATGCTTACGCCTTCTCCAGTGTCCAGAATGCGGAACGTCAGGCGGTCTTCGGAGGACTCATCCTGATCAACCTCAAGGGTGATTTTTCCCAATTGCGTTGAGGTCACGGCATATTGCATCAGTAGCAGCAAAATACGTCGTAAGGCATCGCGATCGCCGCGGCGCATATCGTGTGCTTTCAGATGATTGTTAATCAGCAGTTGCAGACCTTTACGCTTGATGGCAGGCAACACTGAAGGCACAACTTCATCAATTAAATCCTGCACGGAGAACAGCTCCGTCTCACTTTTCCAGCTATCGTCCGCAAGCATGTTCGCTAACTGTATTTCATCGACCAGCCGCACCAGCACATCTGCCTGATTCGCCAGTTGTTTGCCTTCCGGGGCGTTGAGTTTAGCCGCGCTCTCCGCCAGGGACTGTGCGGGTTCTTTCAGCGCATCGCCAATGTTTTTCATAAAGGTCATCCGCCCCTGCTGGTTTTTCTCATACAGACGCTGCGCCTGCTTGAGTTTCTTGTTTACCAGCACTTCGCGATCCTGATCGCGAATAATGAAAATTTGTGTGCGCGGCGCAACCTGGCTGCGAAACATGCGGATCTCATACAGCTCGTTATTGATCGTCGCCTGAATAATCCCCTGATGCTGTTCCGCCATGGTGGTGATGTTTTGCAGATTCAAATGCGGCAGCAAATGATCGGCAATTTTGTTACTTATGACTGTGCGGTTCGATTCCTGATCGTGAACCAGCAGGCCGAGCGGCAGCAGTGAGACTATCTCTTCATTAATTGCCCGTAAAATGCGCAATTCGTTATTGACCGCCGTGCTGGGGACGCTTTCTGTACTGCGGCTGGAGAAATGGCGGAATGTGGTATAGCCAAATAACGCCAGCGCCAGCAAACCGATGTTCAGCAGCAGTGGCAGCAGAATGTTTTGCAACGTATCCAGCAGTAAGGTGCCGTAAGGAACCTGCCAGACCAGGCGCATATCGGTAGAGTTGAGTGCCGAGGAGATTTCAATCTTCGTACTGTTAAAGTGGATACTGACGCTATCCGTCCCTTCTTTCTCATTTTCATTGTTTCCCGTTGCCGTCGCGTCTGGCTCAAGGCGGAAACTGTCCAGCGGCATACCCGGTGGGATCAAATCATTAATCGGCAGATCAAAAGCCACGACCGTTGCCAGATGTCCCGGCTGGTTGAACGTGGTACGCAAGGTAAAGTAATGACCGTTCTGCCAGGCCAGGCGGCGCATGTTAGAAAAACTTTCGCGTTCATCGAGGGCGTTGGCCTGTTGCAACATCTCTGCACGACGTGAATCAACAATGTCGCTGACGGTCGATTCTTTAAATCCGGAGGTGAGATCTTTGAGGGGCAGGGTTGAGATCAGCACCAGACTGTTATCCTGACCATTCAGGTAATACATCGACCACGGTACATTTTCTGCGCCCCACAATGTGTCCAGATAGGTGGACATCCGTTGAGTCATCTCAAGCGTTGAGTTGTCGTGAGAGCCAAAGATTAAGGCTTCCGTTTTGCGGCGTGGTTTTTCCAGATAGTAGACATCCTGTTTCAGGCGCGTCTCTTGTAAACCTTCGCCGGAGGAGGGGGAGGTCGTCGCGGCAATGTTGTCGTAGATCTGCCAGGTCACGTAACGCCAGGTATCGACGCGCTTTTGGATTGCGTGGGTAATGTCGACAATCTGGTAACTTTTATCTTTCAGCCAGGCGTTAACGGCGCTTTGTACCATTACACCCATCGTCACCAGTAACACAATGATCAACAGTAAAAAGAAGCGGGTAATGCTCCCCGGTAGGAGTGAAAAGCGGGTCGTGGCCGTTGTCTCTTTCTGACGCATTCGTGTTTATGACCTGTTAAAACTTCGCGAAGTGATAGGGCAGTATAAAGGGTACAGTGTGAAATTCCAGACTCTTACCTGATTGATGATTCTCTATTCTCCAGTGATATTTATCATCCTGCATTGGGTGAAATAGATGTACAAGCGCCATTTTGCTGTACAAATAACCTACAAAAAGCCTAACGATATTAATTGCAAATAAACGAAGATTGCTGGAAATTATGCCTATGTTAATTATTTGTGAAATAGTTAACAGGCGTTATAGTTTTTCTGTGGTAGCACAGAATAATGAAAAGTGTGTAAAGAAGGGTAAAAAAAACCGGATGCGAGGCATCCGGTTGAAATAGGGGTAAACAGACATTCAGAAATGAATGACGGTAATAAATAAAGTTAATGATGATAGCGGAAGATATTCTAGTTGCGAGTGAAGGTTTTGTTTTGACATTCAGTGCTGTCAAATAATTAAGAATAAGTTATTGATTTTAACCTTGAATTATTATTGCTTGATGTTAGGTGCTTATTTCGCCATTCCGCAATAATCTTAAAAAGTTCCCTTGTATTTACATTTTGAAACATCTATAGCGATAAATGAAACATCTTAAAAGTTTTAGTATCATATTCGTGTTGGATTATTCTGCATTTTTGGGGAGAATGGACCTGCCGACTGATTAATGAGGGTTAATCAGTATGCAGTGGCATAAAAAAGCAAATAAAGGCATATAACAGAGGGTTAATAACATGAAAGTTAAAGTACTGTCCCTCCTGGTCCCAGCTCTGCTGGTAGCAGGCGCAGCAAACGCTGCTGAAGTTTACAATAAAGACGGCAACAAATTAGATCTGTACGGTAAAGTAGACGGCCTGCACTATTTCTCTGACGACAAGTCTGTAGATGGCGACCAGACCTACATGCGTCTTGGCTTCAAAGGTGAAACTCAGGTTACTGACCAGCTGACCGGTTACGGCCAGTGGGAATATCAGATCCAGGGCAACGCTCCGGAAAGCGAAAACAACTCCTGGACCCGTGTGGCATTTGCTGGTCTGAAATTCCAGGACATCGGTTCTTTCGACTACGGTCGTAACTACGGCGTTGTTTACGACGTAACTTCCTGGACCGACGTTCTGCCAGAATTCGGTGGCGACACCTACGGTTCTGACAACTTCATGCAGCAGCGTGGTAACGGCTTCGCGACCTACCGTAACACCGACTTCTTCGGTCTGGTTGACGGCCTGAACTTTGCTGTTCAGTACCAGGGCCAGAATGGCAGCGTAAGCGGTGAAAATGATCCGGATTTCACTGGTCATGGCATCACCAACAATGGTCGTAAAGCTCTGCGTCAGAACGGCGACGGTGTCGGCGGATCTATCACTTATGATTACGAAGGCTTCGGCGTTGGTGCTGCAGTTTCCAGCTCCAAACGTACCTGGGATCAGAACAACACTGGCCTGATCGGTACTGGCGACCGTG
>OHVK01000378.1_pt1 | contig 20440 bp, 20 predicted proteins | sample 1579411 | NCBI WGS metagenome assembly OHVK01 (sample SAMEA3882524, study PRJEB24775) | human gut metagenome | biome: human-associated habitat; feature: intestine environment; material: feces | place: Netherlands | collected 2009/2010 | reverse complement strand
TGCGCGATGCTTCATGGAATTTCATCTGCAGCGGCGCATCAAACAGCATGGTTTTGCCTTCCACCTGATCAATATACGTTTGCAGTTTATCGACTTCATGCGACCAGTATTCAGCTACAATAAACAGCGGCTTTGGCGCAACTTCCTGTACGTGTTCGATCCACTCTTTATAAAACCATGCCGGAATATGTTTGACCGCATCAAGACGAAAGCCGTCGCATTGCGTTTGTTCCATCACCCAGCGCGCCCAGTATTTAATCTCTTCCGTCACGGCATGATTGCGAAAATCGATATTCTCACCCATCAGATAATCGAAATTACCGAGTTCATCATCAACCTGATCGTTCCAGCCTTCGCCGGTGTAGTCGTTAACAATTTTAAATATGCCATCTTCATCAGGATTTTCGATATGGTCGATACCGCTAAAACATTTGAAATCCCAGATAAACTGCGAGTATTGCCCGGCACGGGCGGGGAAGGTGTAACGCGTCCAGCCTTCACACTCAATGATTTCTTCGTCAATTTGCGTACGGTCATCAGCATTTACACGCTGCACGCGAATAGCTTCTTTTTCATCCGCGCCCATTTTGTGGTTGACTACCACGTCCAGCAGCACCGCAATGTCATTACGTTTCAGGGCGTCAATGGCGGCCAGCAGTTGTGCTTTATCACCATATTTAGTAGGGATGCTGCCTTTCTGATCAAACTCACCTAAATCAAATAAATCATAGGAGTCGTAGCCGACCGAATACCCGCCCGATGCGCCTTTATAGGCGGGCGGCAACCAGACCATATTGATACCAATATCATTAAAACCGTCTGCGCGCTCGGCCAGTTCAGGCCAGAGCTTACCGCCTTCCGGGTAATACCAGTGAAAACATTGTAACAGCGTGGGATTACGCATTCTTCGACTCCATTCAAGGGGAATATTAGAAGCGTAGCCGTAATCGGATTATTCGCGAGCCATCGGCTCATTAAGATTCAAAAGAGGTTATCCTGCGGAGCCAGCACAAAGCCGCCCTGATCGCCATAGGCACTTAACACCGATTTTTGCACCGATGACTGACCGACCAGTTTCGCCAGTTCATCCATCCGAATCTGTAATAACTGCTTTACCTTGCTTTCGTTGTCGAGAATCAGGTGCAGCATCGGGCGGAGCTGCTCCTGCATCGTAGTGGACGGGGCAACCTCTTCAGTCAGGTGTGCGATCTCCTGCACCGCATTCACATACGCCATTTCGCTGGCGATGAGTTCGTCCCATTGTTCTTCCGTTGCCAGGCGTAACATGAGCTGGCTTTTTTCGACGAGTTGTTGCCAGGCGAAATACAAATGCGGTGCATTGTTCATCAGACTGGGTCCTGAATCAAAGAAGGGGAGAGTAAAGACTCTTTCCAGGCATCGGCAATATTACGCATTAATGCTTCCACCTCTTCGACTGCGGAGACATCGTTGCGTAAATTGGCTTGCAGCAAACGCCTGACCATATAGCTATAAAGAGCAATTAAGTTTTGGGTTAATTCGTCTTTGCTCTCTTCATCAAGACTCACCCGCAGTCCGTTCTCAATGATGTTGATCGCTTTTGACAAAGAGACACCTTTGCCTTGCTGATTGTTGTCCTGCATAAACAGGCGCGCTCTAACCAGTGCGCTTAACACTCCATCAAATAGCATGGTGACCAACTGCTGTTGGCTGGCGCTCATTACGGCGCTTTCGACGCCAATTTGTGCATAGGCCTGGGTGCCTTTTGCCGCGTACATGACCTGTCTCCCGATGAATATTGATTACTTGGAATTACTGTTGTTTTCGAACTGCTGCGTTAAGTAGCTGCTGGTGCTGTTTAACGAGGTCATTAAAACGTCCAGTTGGGTAAATTGTTCTTTATAGCGCGCGACCTGCGCATCAATGCGATCGCTGGCGGCGTTGTAGTCTTTAGTTAACTTATTCAGGGTCTTACTAACGCCATCGGTAGCGGCTTTAATAATGCCCGTTGTCGAAAGCCAACTGGTCAGGTTGCTGCCGATGGTGGTCGTGATGCCGGTTTTTTTACCATCGCCAACAATCAATGCACCTACGCCGCTGGCATCTTTTTTCAATGCAGCGGTGAGTTTGTCGGCATCCAGTTCCAGTTTGCCATCGCTGGGATCGGTCGTGATACCAATCTGCGCCAGCGTTTTATAGTTGGAAGAACTGACGGTATTACTCAGCATCGATTTCAACTGCGTCTGAATCGTTCGCAGCGTGGAGTCGCCGAGTAGTGCGCCATTGCTAGAATTCTGGCTATCAGCTCCCGCATCTACGGCGGTGTATTTGGTCAGGCTGCTGAAGGTATCTATTAGCGAGTTATAGGCATTCACCCAGTCTTTAATCGCCGTTTGCGCTTTGGAGGTGTCCTGAGTGATGGTCAGCGTCTGGTTGCCTGTGGTGACATCGTTCAGGTTCAGGGTGATGTTTTCCAGCGCGTCGCTGATGGTGTTGCTGCTGTTCTCAATGGCGACGTTATTGACCGTCAGCTGTGCATTCTGGGCGGCGACCGAGACCTCCATGCCGTTGCTGCTGGCACTGGCGTCATAGCCCATAAAACTTTGTAGCGCATCATCACCGCTGACCGAGAGTGTCATCGCATTATCAAGGCCGGTGTCATTTGATGTGACTGACAGACGATATTCACCGTTACCCACGTTAATGATGCTTGCGCTTACGCCTGCTTTTGCGTTGTTGATGGCATCACGGATCCCGCTTAAAGACGAGTTAGCCGCGCTGATATCAATGGAAATCGGATCTTTGTCGCCGCCTTGTTGAATGGTGAGTTTGCTGTCGCTGGTGGCGATCGCCGTTTTCGTATCGTCTCTGGTGGTGCGCGTTGTCAGGGTTTGCGCCTGCGCCAGATGGGTGACGCTGATGGTGTATTTCCCGGCGATGGCATTACCCGCGGTGGTGGCACTGAACGCGGTGGTGCTGCTGGTGGTGCTGGTAGCGGAAAAAAGATCGGCTTTAGACAATGCAGTATTGGCGGTCTGGAAAGTCGTCAGCGCGCTTTTCAGCGTACCGTAGGCGCTAAGTTTAGCGGTAAACGACGATTGCTGATTTGAAATAGGGGTTAGCGTCGCTTTTTGCGCGGCGGTGAGGCTATCAAGGATTGAACTTAAATCCAGACCTGACCCGACTCCCAGCGATGAAATACTTGCCATGCGATTTCCTTTTATCTTTCGACACGTAAAACGAATACCGGGGTTATCGGCCTGAATTGCGCAAAGTTTACGTTTAATTGTTTTTTTTAATAGCGGGAATAAGGGGCAGAGAAAAGAGTATTTCGTCGACTAACAAAAAATGGCTGTTTGTGAAAAAAATTCTAAAGGTTGTTTTACGACAGACGATAACAGGGTTGACGGCGATTGAGCCGACGGGTGGAAACCCAAAACGTAATCAACGACTTGCAATATAGGATAACGAATCATGGCACAAGTCATTAATACCAACAGCCTCTCGCTGATCACTCAAAATAATATCAACAAGAACCAGTCTGCGCTGTCGAGTTCTATCGAGCGTCTGTCTTCTGGCTTGCGTATTAACAGCGCGAAGGATGACGCCGCGGGTCAGGCGATTGCTAACCGTTTTACTTCTAACATTAAAGGCCTGACTCAGGCTGCACGTAACGCCAACGACGGTATTTCTGTTGCACAGACCACTGAAGGCGCGCTGTCCGAAATCAACAACAACTTACAGCGTATCCGTGAGCTGACGGTTCAGGCTTCTACCGGGACTAACTCTGATTCGGATCTGGACTCCATTCAGGACGAAATCAAATCCCGTCTCGACGAAATTGACCGCGTATCCGGTCAGACCCAGTTCAACGGCGTGAACGTACTGGCAAAAGACGGTTCGATGAAAATTCAGGTTGGTGCGAACGACGGCCAGACTATCACTATTGATCTGAAGAAAATTGACTCTGATACGCTGGGGCTGAATGGTTTTAACGTGAATGGTTCCGGTACGATAGCCAATAAAGCGGCGACCATTAGCGACCTGACAGCAGCGAAAATGGATGCTGCAACTAATACTATAACTACAACAAATAATGCGCTGACTGCATCAAAGGCCCTTGATCAACTGAAAGATGGTGACACTGTTACTATCAAAGCAGATGCAGCTCAAACTGCCACGGTCTATACATACAATGCATCTGCTGGTAACTTCTCATTCAGTAATGTATCGAATAATACTTCAGCAAAAGCAGGTGATGTAGCAGCTAGCCTTCTCCCGCCGGCTGGGCAAACTGCTAGTGGTGTTTACAAAGCAGCAAGCGGTGAAGTGAACTTTGATGTTGATGCGAATGGTAAAATTACAATCGGAGGACAGGAAGCCTATTTAACTAGTGATGGTAACTTAACTACAAACGATGCTGGTGGTGCGACTGCGGCTACGCTTGATGGTTTATTCAAGAAAGCTGGTGATGGTCAATCAATCGGGTTTAATAAGACTGCATCAGTCACGATGGGGGGAACAACTTATAACTTTAAAACGGGTGCTGATGCTGATGCTGGTGCTGCAACTGCTAACGCAGGGGTATCGTTCACTGATACAGCTAGCAAAGAAACCGTTTTAAATAAAGTGGCTACAGCTAAACAAGGCACAGCAGTTGCAGCTAACGGTGATACATCCGCAACAATTACCTATAAATCTGGCGTTCAGACGTATCAGGCGGTATTTGCCGCAGGTGACGGTACTGCTAGCGCAAAATATGCCGATAATACTGACGTTTCTAATGCAACAGCAACATACACAGATGCTGATGGTGAAATGACTACAATTGGTTCATACACCACGAAGTATTCAATCGATGCTAACAACGGCAAGGTAACTGTTGATTCTGGAACTGGTACGGGTAAATATGCGCCGAAAGTCGGGGCTGAAGTATATGTTAGTGCTAATGGTACTTTAACAACAGATGCAACTAGCGAAGGCACAGTAACAAAAGATCCACTGAAAGCTCTGGATGAAGCTATCAGCTCCATCGACAAATTCCGTTCATCCCTGGGGGCTATCCAAAACCGTTTGGATTCCGCCGTCACCAACCTGAACAACACCACTACCAACCTGTCTGAAGCGCAGTCCCGTATTCAGGACGCCGACTATGCGACCGAAGTGTCCAACATGTCGAAAGCGCAGATTATCCAGCAGGCCGGTAACTCCGTGCTGGCAAAAGCCAACCAGGTACCGCAGCAGGTTCTGTCTCTGCTGCAGGGTTAATCGCCGTAACCTGATTAACTGAGACTGACGGCAACGCCAAATTGCCTGATGCGCTGCGCTTATCAGGCCTACAAGGGGAATTGCAATTTATTGAATTTGCACATTTTTGTAGGCCGGATAAGGCGTTTACGCCGCATCCGGCAACATGAATGGTAATTTGCCAGCAACGTGCTTCCCCGCCAACGGCGGGGTTTTTTCTGCCCGCAATTTACCGGTAACCCCCAAATAACCCCTCATTTCACCCACTAATCGTCCGATTAAAAACCCTGCAGAAACGGATAATCATGCCGATAACTCATATAACGCAGGGCTGTTTATCGTGAATTCACTCTATACCGCTGAAGGTGTAATGGATAAACACTCGCTGTGGCAGCGTTATGTCCCGCTGGTGCGTCACGAAGCATTGCGCCTGCAGGTTCGACTGCCCGCGAGCGTGGAACTTGACGATCTGCTACAGGCGGGCGGCATTGGGTTACTTAATGCCGTCGAACGCTATGACGCCCTACAAGGAACGGCATTTACAACTTACGCAGTGCAGCGTATCCGTGGCGCTATGCTGGATGAACTTCGCAGCCGTGACTGGGTGCCGCGCAGCGTGCGACGCAACGCGCGTGAAGTGGCACAGGCAATAGGGCAACTGGAGCAGGAACTTGGCCGCAACGCCACGGAAACTGAGGTAGCGGAACGTTTAGGGATCGATATTGCCGACTATCGCCAAATGTTGCTCGACACCAATAACAGCCAGCTCTTCTCCTACGATGAGTGGCGCGAAGAGCACGGCGATAGCATCGAACTGGTTACTGATGATCATCAGCGAGAAAACCCGCTACAACAACTGCTGGACAGTAATCTGCGCCAGCGGGTGATGGAAGCCATCGAAACGTTGCCGGAGCGCGAAAAACTGGTATTAACCCTCTATTATCAGGAAGAGCTGAATCTCAAAGAGATTGGCGCGGTGCTGGAGGTCGGGGAATCGCGGGTCAGTCAGTTACACAGCCAGGCTATTAAACGGTTACGCACTAAACTGGGTAAGTTATAACGTCAGTAAATGCCGCACTTTAATTTTGACTACCAGGAGTTCTTAATGATGGTGCAGCACCTGAAAAGACGGCCATTAAGCCGCTATCTTAAAGACTTTAAACACAGCCAGACCCATTGCGCGCATTGCCGTAAATTACTCGATCGCATTACCCTCGTTCGCGACGGCAAAATAGTGAATAAAATCGAGATTTCCCGCCTGGACACGCTGCTTGATGAAAATGGCTGGCAAGTGGAACAACAATCATGGGCGGCATTGTGCCGATTTTGCGGTGATTTACATTGCAAAACGCAGAGTGATTTTTTCGATATTATCGGCTTTAAGCAATTTCTTTTTGAGCAAACTGAAATGAGCCCTGGTACGGTGCGTGAATATGTCGTTCGTTTGCGCCGTTTGGGGAATCATCTACACGAGCAAAATATTTCCCTCGATCAGCTGCAGGACGGTTTCCTTGATGAAATCCTCGCCCCGTGGCTGCCCTCCACCAGCACCAACAATTACCGCATCGCGTTACGGAAGTATCAACACTATCAGCGCCAAACCTGTACCGGACTTGTGCAGAAATCCTCCAGCCTGCCTGCTTCTGATATATATTAAATAAGAATAAGATGTAGCGGAGTTGTTTTTGTGTTTACAAACAATGGCTCTACACTGCAAACAGACATAACAACATTCGGGGTAAATATGAAATTAGCACATCTGGGACGTCAGGCATTGATGGGTGTGATGGCCGTGGCGCTGGTTGCGGGTATGAGCGTTAAAAGTTTTGCAGATGAAGGTCTGCTTAATAAAGTCAAAGAGCGCGGCACGCTGCTGGTAGGGCTGGAAGGAACTTATCCGCCGTTCAGTTTTCAGGGGGATGACGGCAAATTAACCGGTTTTGAAGTGGAATTTGCCCAACAGCTGGCAAAACATCTTGGCGTTGAGGCGTCACTAAAACCGACCAAATGGGACGGTATGCTGGCGTCGCTGGACTCTAAACGCATTGATGTGGTGATTAATCAGGTCACCATTTCTGACGAGCGCAAGAAAAAATACGATTTCTCTACCCCGTACACCATTTCCGGTATTCAGGCGCTGGTGAAAAAAGGTAACGAAGGCACCATTAAAACGGCTGATGATCTGAAAGGCAAAAAAGTGGGTGTCGGTCTGGGCACCAACTATGAAGAGTGGCTGCGTCAGAATGTTCAGGGCGTCGATGTGCGTACCTATGATGATGACCCGACCAAATATCAGGATCTGCGCGTAGGCCGTATCGATGCGATCCTCGTTGACCGTCTGGCGGCGCTGGATCTGGTGAAGAAAACCAACGATACGCTGGCAGTAACCGGTGAAGCATTCTCCCGTCAGGAGTCTGGTGTGGCGCTGCGTAAAGGAAATGAAGACCTGCTGAAAGCGGTGAATGATGCAATTGCGGAAATGCAAAAAGATGGCACTCTGCAAGCCCTTTCCGAAAAATGGTTTGGTGCTGATGTGACCAAATAATCAGCATAATGACAAAAAAGGGCGCTTTCACTAGCGCCTTTTTTATTTACGCGTTTTCAGCGTGCATAATAAGAAAATCACAACAACACACATCGGAGGCTGTTATGCCACTGCATAATTTAACCCGTTTTCCACGGCTGGAGTTTATCGGCGCGCCAACGCCGCTCGAATATCTGCCGCGCTTTTCTGATTATCTTGGACGGGAAATTTTCATCAAACGGGATGACGTCACTCCCATGGCAATGGGCGGCAATAAATTACGTAAGCTGGAATTTCTCGCGGCAGATGCTCTGCGTGAAGGTGCCGATACGCTGATTACTGCCGGGGCGATCCAGTCTAACCATGTGCGCCAGACTGCCGCAGTTGCGGCGAAACTCGGTCTGCACTGCGTGGCGCTGCTGGAAAATCCTATTGGCACAACCGCAGAAAACTATTTAACCAACGGCAATCGTTTGTTGCTGGATCTGTTCAATACCCAGATTGAAATGTGCGACGCACTGACCGATCCCAATGCCCAACTGGAAGTGCTGGCGACGCGAGTCGAAGCACAAGGCTTTCGCCCGTATGTCATTCCGGTTGGCGGTTCTAATGCTTTGGGCGCGCTGGGTTATGTGGAGAGTGCGCTGGAAATTGCGCAACAGTGTGAAGGGGCAGTTAATATTTCGTCGGTGGTGGTCGCGTCGGGCAGTGCCGGAACTCACGCCGGACTGGCTGTTGGGCTGGAACACCTGATGCCTGAAAGCGAACTGATTGGCGTGACTGTGTCGCGTTCTGTTGCCGATCAATTGCCGAAAGTGGTTAACCTCCAACAGGCGATTGCGAAAGAACTGGAGCTGACCGCATCAGCGGAAATTTTACTCTGGGATGACTATTTTGCACCTGGCTACGGCGTGCCGAACGACGAAGGCATGGAAGCAGTGAAATTGCTGGCGCGGCTGGAAGGCATTCTGCTTGATCCTGTGTATACCGGAAAAGCGATGGCGGGGCTGATTGACGGTATCAGTCAGAAACGCTTCAAAGATGAAGGGCCGATTTTGTTTATTCATACCGGCGGTGCGCCTGCGCTGTTCGCCTATCATCCCCACGTTTAGCTCCGGGAACGCTCATGCAAGAAAGTATACAACTGGTTATTGATTCCTTGCCGTTCCTGCTGAAAGGGGCTGGGTATACGCTGCAACTCAGTATCGGCGGCATGTTTTTTGGCTTACTGCTCGGGTTTATTCTCGCGCTGATGCGCCTGTCGCCAATCTGGCCCGTGCGCTGGCTGGCGCGTTTTTATATCTCTATTTTTCGTGGTACGCCGCTCATCGCACAACTGTTTATGATCTATTACGGACTGCCACAGTTTGGTATCGAATTAGATCCCATTCCGTCAGCAATGATTGGTCTGTCGCTGAACACTGCCGCCTATGCTGCCGAAACGCTGCGCGCCGCCATTTCTTCTATTGATAAAGGTCAGTGGGAAGCTGCAGCCAGTATTGGCATGACGCCATGGCAGACCATGCGTCGCGCGATTTTGCCACAGGCGGCGCGGGTGGCGTTGCCGCCGCTGTCGAACAGCTTTATCAGCCTGGTAAAAGATACGTCGCTGGCCGCGACAATCCAGGTGCCGGAGCTGTTCCGTCAGGCTCAGTTGATTACCTCGCGCACGCTGGAGGTGTTCACCATGTACCTGGCGGCTTCGCTCATCTACTGGATTATGGCGACTGTGTTATCGACGTTGCAGAACCATTTTGAGAATCAACTTAATCGCCAGGAGAGGGAACCCAAATGAGTGCCATTGAAGTTAAGAACCTGGTGAAAAAATTCCACGGTCAGACGGTGCTGCATGGTATCGACCTTGAGGTGAAGCCTGGCGAAGTAGTGGCTATTATCGGTCCGAGTGGTTCCGGCAAAACCACGTTGCTACGCAGCATAAATCTGCTGGAACAACCGGAAGCGGGAACCATCACCGTTGGCGATATCACTATTGATACTGCACGTTCATTAAGTCAGCAAAAATCGCTGATTCGCCAGTTGCGTCAGCACGTCGGGTTTGTCTTCCAGAACTTTAATCTGTTTCCGCATCGTACGGTGCTGGAAAACATTATTGAAGGGCCGGTGATCGTCAAAGGCGAACCGAAAGAAGAGGCCACGGCGCGCGCTCGCGAGCTGCTGGCGAAAGTTGGGCTGGCCGGTAAAGAAACCAGTTATCCACGTCGTTTGTCTGGCGGTCAACAGCAGCGCGTTGCGATTGCGCGTGCTCTGGCAATGCGTCCTGAAGTGATTTTGTTTGATGAGCCAACGTCGGCGCTGGATCCAGAGCTGGTGGGCGAAGTCCTGAACACCATTCGTCAGCTGGCGCAGGAAAAGCGCACGATGGTGATTGTGACGCACGAAATGAGCTTTGCCCGGGATGTTGCGGACCGGGCGATTTTTATGGACCAGGGGCGGATAGTCGAGCAGGGGGTAGCAAAAGCGTTATTTGCTGATCCTCAGCAGCCTCGCACCCGCCAGTTCCTGGAGAAGTTTCTGCTGCAATAATAAGAAAAAATCAGCCCCGACGATTCACCAGTCGGGGCGGGACGCCATTTCAAACGTGATAAAACTGCTTAACAAATCAGCATAACTCATTAATAACATAAGAGAATGCGATGGCTTGCAAAAGTAATTCATTGCCTGAATAATATAAATTATATATAAATCTTATTTATGTGATAGTTTGAATTATCATTATAAATGATACTCACTCTCAGGGGCGTTGCGGTTTACTATGCAGGATACGGATTTTTTCAGCTGGCTTCGCACGATGTTGTTGCGTTTTCAGAGGATGGAGGCCGCAGAAGAGGTCTACCATGAAATAGAGCTTCAGGCTCAGCAGCTGGAGTACGATTACTATTCGTTATGTGTTCGCCACCCGGTACCATTCACGCGACCTAAAGTGGCTTTCTACACCAATTACCCTGAGTCGTGGGTTAGTTATTATCAGGCAAAAAATTTTCTCGCAATTGATCCGGTGCTGAACCCTGAAAACTTTAGTCAGGGCCATTTAATGTGGAATGATGACTTATTCAGCGAAGCACAGCCGTTATGGGAAGCTGCGCGCGCACATGGTTTACGCCGCGGTGTCACTCAGTATTTAATGCTGCCAAATCGGGCGTTGGGCTTTTTGTCCTTTTCCCGTTGCAGCACGCGCGAAATACCCATTCTTAGTGATGAACTGCAATTAAAAATGCAGCTACTGGTGCGCGAAAGTCTGATGGCTCTGATGCGTTTAAATGATGAAATAGTGATGACGCCAGAGATGAATTTCAGCAAGCGCGAAAAAGAAATTCTGAAATGGACGGCGGAAGGTAAGACATCAGCAGAGATAGCGATGATTTTGTCAATCTCTGAGAATACGGTCAATTTCCATCAGAAAAACATGCAGAAAAAAATCAATGCACCGAATAAGACGCAGGTTGCCTGTTACGCGGCCGCTACTGGCTTAATTTGATCTCTTTTCTGTTCTGCGTGCCAGATGCAAAAACCGGCTGAAAGGCACGCTCTCAGCCGGTTTTATATTACTGACGGTAGGCTTGTTTAATTTGCTTAACCGTTTTGGAAAATACTGCAGCCTGGGTTTCGTCTTCGATCAGCGCAAGCTGTTTTTCCATCTTTAACATCACGCGGCCCGCGTCAGCTTGTCCCATCGCCTGCAGCATCAGCGTCAGCATCGCTTTCAGGCAGGAGACTTCATTTGCCAGTTCTTGATTATTCTCGGCAGTAGAAAAATCAGGCGTACTCATTTATTTTCCTCGTCATGTTGCAATGAAAATTTGCGGTGAAAAATGTTAAGGCGGCGGAGTATACCATAAGCTTTGCTAAAAATAGCAGTGGTTGTTTTTTGAGCGCGATATCAACAGTACTATAAAATACGTTAATATAATGACCAATAAATATTTTTATCATGAATGTTTTTTGCCCGTATTGTTCGGGTTAATTAATGTTACATATTCAGCGGGCTGATTTTCATTTTTGCTGAATAAAGTCAATTTTTGTCACATTTCATCGCCGGGCTTACTGTGAAACGATCCCGGAAGCCGTTGGTGACGGGCGTGACCATAACTGTGGACAATCGAATTGACAAAAACGAGAGAAAAATCGAATACCCACCATTTTTAACGTTTCAAAGTTGCAATAAAAACCGCTAATATACGAATGACTAACTATCAGTAGCGTTATCCCTATTTCTGGAGATATTCCTTTGATCAACGTTCTACTTGTTGATGACCACGAACTGGTGCGCGCAGGGATACGACGCATTCTGGAAGATATAAAGGGTATAAAAGTCGTCGGTGAGGCATCGTGCGGTGAAGACGCCGTTAAATGGTGCCGGGCAAATGCCGTTGACGTGGTGCTAATGGACATGAGTATGCCGGGCATTGGCGGTCTTGAGGCGACGCGTAAAATCGCGCGTTCCACAGCTGATGTCAAAATCATCATGCTTACCGTCCATACAGAAAACCCTTTACCAGCGAAAGTCATGCAGGCCGGAGCTGCGGGCTACCTCAGCAAAGGCGCGGCTCCGCAGGAAGTCGTGAGTGCGATTCGTTCTGTCTATTCAGGGCAGCGTTACATTGCTTCTGATATCGCTCAACAAATGGCGTTAAGCCAGATCGAACCAGAAAAAACAGAAAGCCCATTTGCCAGTTTGTCTGAACGTGAATTGCAGATTATGCTGATGATCACCAAGGGCCAGAAGGTCAATGAGATCTCAGAACAGCTCAATCTCAGTCCGAAAACGGTGAACAGCTACCGCTATCGTATGTTCAGTAAACTAAACATTCATGGCGATGTTGAGCTGACTCACCTGGCAATTCGCCATGGTCTGTGTAATGCGGAGACATTATCAAGTCAGTGAGTGATCAGTTTGACGCAAAAGCGTTTTTAAAAACCGTAACCAGCCAGCCAGGCGTTTATCGCATGTACGATGCTGGTGGTACGGTTATCTATGTCGGCAAAGCGAAAGACCTGAAAAAACGGCTTTCCAGCTATTTCCGTAGCAACCTCGCTTCGCGCAAAACCGAAGCGCTGGTCGCCCAGATCCAGCAAATTGATGTAACGGTTACTCATACAGAAACCGAAGCGCTGTTACTGGAACACAACTACATCAAACTTTATCAGCCGCGTTACAACGTTTTGCTACGCGATGATAAATCATATCCTTTTATCTTCCTGAGTGGCGATACCCACCCGCGTCTGGCGATGCATCGTGGAGCGAAGCATGCCAAAGGTGAATATTTCGGCCCGTTCCCGAATGGCTATGCCGTACGTGAAACACTGGCGCTACTGCAAAAGATTTTCCCCATTCGCCAGTGCGAAAACAGTGTTTATCGCAACCGCTCGCGTCCGTGTCTGCAATATCAGATAGGGCGCTGTCTGGGGCCGTGCGTTGAAGGACTGGTGAGTGAAGAAGAATACGCTCAGCAGGTCGAGTATGTGCGCCTGTTTTTGTCTGGCAAAGATGATCAGGTGCTTACGCAACTCATTAGTCGTATGGAAACTGCCAGCCAGAATCTGGAGTTTGAAGAAGCGGCGCGGATTCGCGACCAAATTCAGGCGGTGCGACGTGTCACCGAAAAACAGTTTGTTTCCAATACCGGCGACGACCTTGACGTTATTGGTGTGGCGTTCGATGCGGGTATGGCTTGTGTCCACGTATTGTTCATTCGTCAGGGCAAAGTGCTCGGCAGCCGCAGCTATTTCCCGAAAGTGCCTGGCGGTACGGAACTGAGCGAGGTGGTGGAAACCTTCGTAGGTCAGTTCTATTTACAAGGCAGCCAGATGCGCACCTTACCGGGTGAGATCCTGCTCGATTTTAATCTTAGCGATAAAACGCTGCTCGCCGATTCCCTTTCAGAACTGGCGGGACGCAAGATTAATGTTCAAACCAAACCTCGTGGCGATAGAGCGCGTTATCTGAAACTCGCGCGCACCAATGCGGCGACGGCCTTAACCAGCAAACTTTCGCAGCAATCTACCGTTCACCAGCGGCTGACCGCGCTTGCCAGCGTGTTGAAATTGCCGGAAGTGAAGCGGATGGAGTGCTTTGACATCAGCCATACCATGGGTGAACAAACCGTCGCTTCCTGTGTGGTGTTTGATGCTAACGGCCCGCTGCGTGCGGAGTATCGGCGCTATAACATTACTGGCATCACGCCGGGCGATGATTATGCGGCGATGAATCAGGTGCTGCGTCGGCGTTATGGTAAAGCCATTGACGACAGTAAGATCCCGGATGTGATTCTTATCGACGGCGGCAAAGGCCAGCTTGCGCAGGCGAAAAATGTCTTCGCCGAACTGGATGTCTCATGGGATAAAAATCATCCGCTGCTACTTGGTGTTGCCAAAGGAGCAGATCGTAAGGCTGGGCTGGAAACGCTGTTCTTTGAGCCGGAAGGTGAGGGATTTAGTTTGCCGCCAGATTCTCCCGCGCTGCATGTTATCCAGCATATTCGCGATGAATCACACGATCACGCGATTGGCGGGCACCGTAAAAAACGGGCGAAGGTCAAAAATACCAGTTCCCTGGAAACCATTGAAGGCGTCGGGCCAAAACGTCGGCAAATGTTGTTGAAATATATGGGCGGTTTGCAAGGTTTACGTAACGCCAGCGTCGAGGAAATTGCAAAAGTGCCGGGTATTTCGCAAGGTCTGGCAGAAAAGATCTTCTGGTCGTTGAAACATTGATGTCTCTGTAGCAACATAGGGGTAATCTTACTGACAACAGATAGTTACCCGTCATTATGCAATTTAATATCCCTACGTTGCTTACACTGTTCCGTGTCATCCTTATCCCATTCTTTGTATTGGTCTTTTATCTGCCTGTCACCTGGTCGCCGTTTGCCGCCGCGCTCATTTTCTGCGTCGCGGCGGTGACTGACTGGTTCGATGGTTTTCTGGCACGTCGCTGGAACCAGAGTACCCGGTTTGGTGCTTTCCTTGACCCTGTCGCAGATAAAGTTCTCGTGGCTATCGCCATGGTGCTGGTAACCGAGCATTACCACAGCTGGTGGGTGACCTTACCGGCAGCAACGATGATCGCCCGTGAAATTATTATTTCTGCGCTACGCGAATGGATGGCGGAGTTGGGTAAACGCAGTAGCGTGGCTGTCTCCTGGATTGGGAAAGTGAAAACCACTGCCCAGATGGTGGCGTTAGCCTGGCTGCTGTGGCGTCCGAACATTTGGGTTGAGTACGCCGGTATTGCACTTTTCTTTGTGGCTGCGGTACTGACTCTGTGGTCAATGTTGCAATATTTGAGCGCTGCGCGTGCAGATTTGCTTGATCAGTGATCGTTTCGGCGCAATTTTCAGCAAACGATCAAAAGTGGTGAAAAATATCGTTGACTCATCGCGCCAGGTAAGTAGAATGCAACGCATCGAACGGCGGCACTGATTGCCAGACGATAATAAAATCAAGTGATTAACTGATTGCTTGATGAATGCGGGAATAGCTCAGTTGGTAGAGCACGACCTTGCCAAGGTCGGGGTCGCGAGTTCGAGTCTCGTTTCCCGCTCCAGTTTAAAAGGCATCGGCGTCAGCGGATGTCTGGCTGAAAGGCCTGAAGAATTTGGCGCGTTAACAAAGCGGTTATGTAGCGGATTGCAAATCCGTCTAGTCCGGTTCGACTCCGGAACGCGCCTCCACTTTCTTCCCGAGCCCGGATGGTGGAATCGGTAGACACAAGGGATTTAAAATCCCTCGGCGTTCGCGCTGTGCGGGTTCAAGTCCCGCTCCGGGTACCATGGGAAAGATAAGAATAAAATCAAAGCAATAAGCAGTGTCGTGAAACCACCTTCGGGTGGTTTTTTTGTGCCTGCAACTTGTCGTTACACCCTCCTTAATTTTTAATCACCGGCAAAGCCACTCAAAAAGTATCTCTGATACGGACCGGCATGTAAGATAGGTGCTGGCGAGTTGAGATCCACAAGGAAAAGCGTATGAAAACGGGACCGTTAAACGAAAGTGAGTTGGAATGGCTGGACGATATTCTGACCAAATACAACACTGACCACGCCATTCTTGATGTGGCGGAGCTGGACGGTTTATTGACGGCGGTGTTGAGTTCTCCGCAAGAGATTGAACCGGCACAGTGGCTGGTTGCCGTGTGGGGTGGGGCTGACTATGTGCCGCGCTGGGCGTCAGAGAAAGAGATGACGCGCTTTATGAACCTGGCTTTTCAACATATGGCCGATACCGCAGAGCGTCTGAACGAATTCCCGGAGCAGTTTGAGCCGTTATTCGGCTTGCGAGAAGTCGATGGCAGCGAGCTGACGATTGTTGAGGAGTGGTGCTTTGGCTATATGCGGGGCGTGGCACTTTCTGACTGGTCAACGTTGCCCGATTCGTTAAAACCAGCGCTGGAGGCGATTGCGCTGCACGGTACTGAGGAAAACTTCGAGCGGGTAGAGAAGATGTCGCCAGAAGCGTTTGAAGAGAGCGTAGATGCAATTCGACTGGCGGCGCTTGATTTACATGCATACTGGATGGCGCATCCGCAGGAAAAAGCTGTTCAGCAACCGATCAAAGCAGAAGAGAAACCGGGGCGTAACGATCCTTGTCCGTGCGGTAGTGGTAAGAAATTTAAGCAGTGCTGCCTGCATTAAGAGGTCACATTGGGTGTCAGCGTTAATTCTGGCACCCAATAAGGAATTTGAGGCTATCTAATCATCCCACTTCTGGTAACAAGCCTGCCGCAATCAAAAATTGCACGCCAATCACAGCAATACCACAGAGAAACACCACCACCAGCGCCGGACGACCACCTTTCACCCGGTAACCCGCCTGAGGATTGTGCTTCCTGCTTTGCCAGGTCAACAGCGAAGGGATAATCAATGCCAGTACCGCCAGTGCCACACCGGCGTAACCCAGCGCCATCACAAATCCTCGTGGATAAAACAGTGCAAACGCCAGTGGCGGCAGAAAGGTAATTGCACCAGTTTGCAATCGTCCACCAACGGTATTTGAACGCTGAAACAAATCTGCCAGATAATCAAATAAGCCTAACGCTACGCCGAGGAAGGACGTGGCGAGGGCTAAATCAGCAAATAAATGCACTGCCAGCTCAACATGCGGAGAGGCCACCATTTCGCGTAACGCCTGTAACAGCCCGTTTAATCCGGCATGATTAGCCAGCAATCCCATAAAGGTTGTTGAATCAATGCTGCCAAGGGTCGCCAGCTGCCAGAAAATATATGCCACCAGGGGGATCGCACTACCGATTATAAACACCCAGCGTAGCTTACGAATGTTGCCATCCATATAGCTGACAATACTCGGCACGCTACCGTGAAAACCAAACGACGTAAAAATCACCGGGATTGCAGACAGTGCCAGTCCCTGTTGCAACGGCAGGGTTAAAAGATTCACTTTGTGAATATGCGGTAGCAGCAATACCAGCATCACCACCAAAAAAATAATTTTGGCGCTGAACAGAAAACGGTTAAATAAATCGACCAGCGAAGTTCCGACACAAACCACGCCACCGGCAACAAAAGTGAACAACAGCACGCCAGCGGTTGCCGACATTGAAATACCTGTCCAGTCGCTGATGCTGGAGGCCAACAATTCACCGGCACCGCTGATGTATGCCGCAGTCAGAGCATACATTAAGAACATCATACTGAAGCCCGTCAGCCACTGACCGTAGCGTCCCAGATAGCGTTTTGCCAGCGTGCCCAGACCGGTATCTGCCGGGACATGCTGGTACACCTCCAGCAGTAATAGCGCCGTGTAGCACATCAATGCCCAAAGCCCAATTAACAAGATTAACGTGACGCTAAAACCAACACCTGCCGCAGCCAGCGGCATTGCCAGCATGCCTGCGCCAATTGTGGTTCCCGCCACGATAAAAACACTTCCCAGAGTTCTGTTTTTCACGCTTTCTTCTGTCCTGACGATCTTTATGAGTGATATCTGCGGCGCAGGTTAAGGCATAACGGCTGATTCGTCAAACCGACGTTACATATAGTGTAAATATAAATGTACAATAAAAAGCGTTCAGTTCTGCGCTGGCGCAAAGTCTTCATAAGCAGCAATCGCTACGCTAGGCTTTTTTTGAGGAGGAACGATGGACTCTATTCACGGTCATGAAGTGTTAAATATGATGATTGAATCAAGCGAGCAATATACGCATGCCAGTCTGGAAGCAGCAATTAAAGCGCGTTTTGGTGAACAGGCACGTTTTCACACCTGCTCGGCAGAAGGGATGACTGCGGGAGAGTTGGTGGCGTTTCTGGCAGCAAAAGGCAAATTTATACCTTCAGAAGAAGGTTTTTCAACCGATCAGAGTAAGATTTGCCGTCACTGATTTGAAACGGCGGCAGAAAACCTGCCGCCGGAGAGCATTAGTTTTGTGTGTCGAGGGTAGAGAGTTCTTTGTCGATAAAATACAGACCTTCGCCACTTTTGCCTGCCAGGCTTAATTTATCAATAATCGATTTGAACAGTTTCTCTTCTTCATGCTGCTCAGAAACATACCATTGCAGGAAATTAAATGTTGGGTAGTCCTGATTGGTCATTGCAGCATGAGCCAGTTCGTTAATTTTCTGCGTGATTAATTGTTCGTGTTTATAGGTTTCCTGGAATAATTCATCAAGTGAGGAATATTCAGCAAACGGAGATTCAACGGTATTAATACGCGGTAAGTTGCCGGTATCAGTCAGGTAATCAAACAGACGCTGCATATGCGTCATCTCTTCCTGGGCGTGACGGCGCAGGAACGCGGCAGCACCTTCGAAGGTATGATAGCTGCACCAGGCGCTCATTTGCTGATAAAGCAGTGAAGAGTACAGTTCCAGGTTCATCTGCTCATTAAGTTTTTCAATCATTTCTGGTTTCAGCATGATAGTGCTCCACAAAGGTTATATTTGTTGCTGTGGCGTCACTATAATTTGTTATTTTATTATTTGCAAAAGGTAAAATATAAACATCATTTATTAAAAATACGAATGGGAATAAAACGCATTACCGCTATTTATTTAATCAGCGAAGATCCCCCTCGCTGATTAAAACGTTTAGAGAAAGACAGGGAAGGCGGAATGATGGCACTGATATGACAAAGTGAATTCCGTATTCAAACATAAGGAACCCGCAAAGAGGCTACAGTTGCCTACTGGCTGACCAAAGGGGATAGCGTGGGTATAGCCTGCCTGCTGGCATGCGCGATCGGCGATCCCGCGACTGACATAACGATCGGTACGGGCATGCTGCAAAAAAGCCTGATCATAAACCAACCGAACAATACCTGTTGCCGCGTCAACTTCGCTCACATGGGCCTGGCGAGTAACCGTACATCCTGTCAGCGTTATTAAGGAAAGAGTCAGAATCAGAAGTCTCATGGTCCAGCCAGAAGAGTAAAAGAAAGCAGTATTTTACGCGTTACAGCGCTGCGACAATGGCCGGAAAAGACGCCTGGCAGGCGCTATTTCTTGCCATCTGTATGTGTCAGAAATTGGGGGGCTGCTTTTTGATTATCATTTTTATAACATTAAAGGGGTATTTATGTGATTTACATCACATAAAGATTGATTTTTGTGATGGTTGTCATATTATAAACGCAAAGACAATAACACCTGTATAACAAATGGTCGGAGTACCGCGATGAAACTGCGCAAGATCCTGAAAAGTATGTTCAATAACTATTGCAAGACGTTCAAAGACGTACCGCCAGGCAATATGTTCCGATAACAAAAAACCTGCTCCGGCAGGTTTTTTTGTGTTCTGATGACGGTGGATGTGACTATCGCTGAAGATGTGAAGCCGCTACTATAACGGCTTTCAAAATGCTATCAGGAGTTTACGATGTCCCAGCCGCTGAATGCCGATCAGGAACTGGTTTCTGATGTGGTTGCTTGCCAGTTGGTTATCAAACAAATTCTGGATGTTCTCGATGTGATCGCGCCCGTTGAAGTTCGCGAAAAAATGTCCAGCCAGCTGAAGAATATCGACTTTACTAACCATCCCGCCGCCGCAGACCCGGTCACCATGCGGGCAATCCAAAAAGCCATCGCGTTGATTGAACTCAAGTTTACCCCACAGGGCGAATCCCATTAAAAAACCGCTGCTTCAAAAAAATGAGGCAGCGGTTTCTCAAAAACTTCATCGGCGCAATGCATTGGCGCCGATGTATGATCAATGCAGCTGATGCGACACGACATTCAGAACATGTTGGTCGGTCTGCACAGGACACATACCAGCAAGTTTCGCACTGCGCACTTCATCAAGAATGGTTTGCAGTAACAGGCCATCATGCTGCTGTTCTTTTTCCAGATCGCGCAGGAAATTGACGGTTGAATCATCATTCAGTTCTTTCGCTTCATCGGCTAACTGCGCCAGCGTGCTTGAACGTTGCTCGTATTCTTCCATCGTTTTTTGGAACAGTTCTTCCAGAGAGTTCAGTTTTTCACCGGGAACATCAATGGCTTTAACGATGGGGGTAGCGCCGACACTCTTCATAAAGTTAAACATGCGCATCATTTGGGTCACATTACTCTGTGCCTGGGCGCGAAGGAAAGTGGCGGTGCCGTTCAGACTCTGTTCAGAACACCAGTTACTCAGGTGAAGGTAGAGATTGGATGCGTAAAACTCGCGGGTGATGCTGCCAACTTACTGATTTAGTGTATGATGGTGTTTTTGAGGTGCTCC